>ERZ761607.540-NODE-540-length-64005-cov-14.895981_pt1 | contig 64005 bp, 40 predicted proteins | sample MGYA00511164_ERZ761607 | MGnify/ENA primary metagenome ERZ761607 (study PRJEB28899, sample SAMN02445080) | bioreactor sludge metagenome | biome: EBPR sludge | place: Australia: Brisbane, Thorneside Wastewater Treatment Plant | collected 2011-06-22 ...
GAGGAAGACGTGAGTCTTCCCCGGATGGGAGGCACGGGGGGAATGGAGCGTCTGTAGAGGAAGACGTGAGTCTTCCCCGGATGGGAGGCACGGGGGGAATGGAGCGTCTGTAGAGGAAGACGTGAGTCTTCCCCGGATGGGAGGCACGGGGGGAATGGAGCGTCTGTAGAGGAAGACGTGAGTCTTCCCCGGATGGGAGGCACGGGGGGAATGGAGCGTCTGTGCCGGGAGCGGGGCAAACTGACGTTTGCCTCTACGGGCGGCGCGGGCGCGGGTAGAGGAAGACGTGAGTCTTCCCCGGATTGGAGGCGCGGGGGGAATGGAGCGTTTGTGCCGGGAGCGGGGCAAACTGACGTTTGCCTCTGCGGGCGGTCACAGCGCCTCCATGCGCACGGTGAGGGAGTCGTAGCCGAGGACGCGGTCGAAGGCGGCCTCGTGCTCGACGCGCTCGCGCGCCTCGAGGATGGAGATGCTTTTCACCCGCTCGCAGCACAGGCGCAGGAGGGTGCGCAGGATGAGGCGGGCGCGCGGCATATGATGCGGACTCACGTTTGCCTCCAAAGGGGCGCGGTGAAGCGCCGCGTCATTCCTTCTTCCAGAAGCGCAGGATGCCGGTGCGGTTCTCGTTGCCGGCGGCGCCTTTGAGCGGGGGCAGCAGGTAGTGGCCGGCGCCGAGCAGGACGTCATCCGTCTGCCGCAGCACGCCGGTGAAATTCACCGTGCGCTTTTGCGTCGGCTCGACGAGTTCAAAGCTGCCGCTGAACATTCCCGTGGCCGGGGTGATTTTGGCCTTCCACTTGCGCGCGTTGGCCGGGCTGGTCACGGGCTCCAGAACCGTCAATGCATGGCCGGTGGTCAAAGCCACGCGGGCGGGCAGCGTGCCGTGGGTGACGCTGCCGGTGGGGCCGTGCTCCACGAGCCAGTCGTTACCGGTGAGGCCGAGCACTTCGCCGAGGCTCTGCGTCCTGGCTGGCGCTGTCCACGGGTCGAGCGTCATGTCCACTTTCACGGGATCGAAGCCGGCGCGATACGCGCTGTCTTTGTCACGCGGGCTTTTTTCCCAGTCCAGTTCGGCGGCTTCCAGCCACCAGGCTCCGGCTTTGTCCGGATGCTCCTCCAGCCGCCACTGCCCCGCGAGATGCGCTCCGGCGCGCGCGGGCTTGTAGGGCTGGACGAAAAGGCGGAAGCCGCCCTGGATGTCCACCGGCAGGCTGGCGGTGAAGGGCGTGGCGTCGCCAAGGCGGCCCGCGAGCGCGAGCAGCCCGGCGGCGTTGAGCTTCGCCGTCGCCCAGCCATCGCCCTCCGGCACGTCAGCGGCGGCGGGGCGCGCGGCTTTCAGCCAGGCGGTGTAGGCGCCCTCCTGCGGCGCGCGCGCGCCTTTGGCCGCGTCCAGCAGGCGGATGCCGTCCTGCGCTTCGGCCACGGCTTCGCCATTGCGTCGGGCGGTGGCGGTCATCTCGCCGAAGACGCTGAGGTGGAACTCCGCTTCAAAACTCACACCGCCCTGCGTCTTGCGGAACAGGCCGTCGGCCACGCGCCCGTCGGTGTCCAGGTCCAGCGGCCCGGCCAGCGGCACCGCTGTGACCTCGCCGCCGAGCACGAGGCTGGCGGAGCCGCTGCGGCTGGTGCCGGGCACCGTCACCAGCAGGCGGCCGGCGGGCAGGCCGCTCACCGGATCGCGCAGCAGCGCCTCGTAACGCCCCGCGAATCCCTCCACCACGAGCGTGCCGGGCCGGTGGATGAAGATGTAGTTCGGCGCCGCGCCGCCGCTGCTGGTGACGGGGTAAGCCCCCACCGGGCTGTTGGGCTTGGCGGTGGTTTTGACCGACACGGGCTTGGTCAGCAGTGACTCGTCATCCATGCCCAGGAAGCCGGTGAAGGTCAGGATGGGATTCGGATTTGCCTCGCCCACCCAGCGGCGCTGGTCGCGCGGCTGCACGATGACCGGCGCGGGCAGGATGGTCAGCGCGCCCTTTTTCGTCACCGCGCCCGCCACGGCGGTGACGGCATATTTGCCCGCCGCCACCGGCGGCTGGTCCGTGTCCGCGCCGTTCACGCGGTAGGTCACCTGCACCGCATCCGCCGCGCCCAGCACCGTCACCGCGCGCGGCGTGCCGTTGTAGGTCTGGGTGAGGCCGGCCAGCGTCAGGCTGGCGGGGTCAGCCCTCACGGTGATGCTGCGCACCACCGGCTTGGCGGGGGCAAAATTGCCGCCGCCCTGCTGCCGCGCCTCCACCTTCACCACACCGGCGCCGGTGAGCGTGAGCGCGTTCCCGTCCAGCGTGGCGGGGCCGGAGAGCAGGGTCAATGTCACCGGCAGGCCGGAGCTGGCGCTGGCCGCCAGGTTCAGCACGCCCTCACCGGCAAACACCGATGCCGGCGCGCTGAAGGTGATCGTTTGCGCCAGCAAGGAAGGCAGCGCGCCGAAGCCCTGGATGGCAAAGGTCAGCGGGCCGTTGGCAATGTCCGCGCTCTGCACGCGCACCGCCGCCAGGCGCGACCCCGGCTGCGTGGGGGCGAAGCGGATTTCAAACGCCAGCGCGCCTCCGCCCTCCAGCACCGCCTCCGGCTGGGCGATGACTTGGAAATCCCCCGCATGATCCCCCACGATCTCCACCCTCGGAGCGCCCGTCAATGTCACTGGCTGCGCGCCGGGATTCGCCAGCGTGAAGGTCTGCGTGCTTACCCCGCCGAGCAGCACGGGACCGTAGTCCGTGCCGTTCGCCGTCTGCGGCCCGGTGCTGCCGCTGAGAACGCGCTGCCCCTTGCCGCTCAGGCCCAGGATGGTCAGCTCGGCGCTGTCACTGCCGATGTAATTGGGATGATCCAGGCTGGCGCTCACCGCATAGACTCCGGGTGCTGAGGGCGGCGTGGCCTGGCCGTCGTAGAGCAACTGAAACGGCAGCCCGTCAGGCTCCGAGGTGAATGACACCGCGCGCGGCGTGCCATCATCCACCTGCACCAGGCTGGTGAATTGGATGGATGCATCGCCCTTGATATGGAGCGTCACATCGGAGTCAGTCGCGGAAACGCCAATTCTGTCCGTGCGCCGCGCAGGGCGGAACCCGACATTGTGGATTCTGTCACTGGGCACACGGCTGTGACGGTCTGCGCAACGCGCGCGGTTTGCGCCATTGTTCCATCCGCCGCCGCGCAACGCGCGATTGGTGCCGCTTGCCGGCCCGCGCGGGTTCGTCACGCCGCTAGTGTAGTAGTCTGTGCCATGCCAGTCCCAGCACCACTCGAACACATTCCCCGCCATGTCGCTCAAGCCAAACCTGTTCGCCGGAAAACTGCCCGCCGGGCTGGTGCCGGGCGTGATGCCATCATCGTAGAGCGGGTGTGTGGTGCCCTCGGTGTAACCACTCGCGTCATAGCTGAAGGCGCTGCTGTTGGCGCTGTAGTTGGCGTTGTCGTGGGTGATGGTGTCCCCGCCCCATGGAAAGCGTTTGCCGATGAAATCGGCGCGCGCCGCCTTCTCCCACTCCGCCTCGGTCGGCAGGCGATAGCCGTCGGCCTCCCAGTCCACATTCGGCGCGGTCGTTCCGGTTTTCATCACCAGACCGCCCACGGTGTAGCAGGGCGTCAGTCCCTCCATCTCGCTGCGCGCGTTGCACCATTTGACGACATCCCACCAGCTCACATTCTGAACCGGATGATCCGCGCCCTTGCCGCCGCCTGTCGGCAAGTCAACGTATCCATGGGTCAGACCCCATGCCCGAACCGCGTCCCACCCGGCCTTGGTCGTCTCCGTCACCTGCAATTCAAAGCTGCTCACCGTGACCGTCACCGGTGGCGCGTTGCCGTCCGAGTCGCCGCTGGTCCTGCCCATGGTGAATGTGCCGCCGGGGATTTCAGCAAAGTCGGAAGTAAGGGCGGATCGGGCTGGGCGGAAGCCGCGGCTGGCATGCCGAATGCCGGGTGAGCCATCCCCACGAAAAGAGCAGCGCGCGTTGAACGCTCCTCCGTCGTCTTCTCCCCATGATCCGCCGCGCAACACGCGGGCAGTGCCACTGGCGGGACCTCGCGGATCTGTCACTCCGTTAGCGTACTGGCCGGGCGCATACCAGTCCCAGCACCATTCCAGGATATTCCCGGCCATGTCATGCAGCCCGTAACCGTTGGCCGCAAAACTTCCCACAGGTGATGTGTAGGGTGTCACTGAATCGTTGTAATCCGGGTGATAACCGATGCTTTGGTTCCCATGCGAAGTGCCGCTCCCATTGTAGTTTGCCTGCGCGTGGCTGATGGTGTCAGCGCCCCAGGGATAGCGGGCTCCCTCAACTCCACCTCGCGCCGCTTTTTCCCACTCTGCCTCGGTCGGCAGGCGGTAGCCGTCGGCGCTCCAGTTCACATCAGGCACGGTTGTGCCGGTTTTCATCACCAAGCCTCCCACCGTGTAGCACGGCGTCAGATTCTCCATTTCACTGCGCGCGTTGCACCACTTCACCACATCCCGCCAGTTCACGTTCTGCACCGGATGATTCGCCGCCTTGCCGCCGCCTTCCGGCAGGTCAGAGTAGCCATTGTCCACAGCCCATGCGCGCACCGTGTCCCACTGAGCTTTGGTCGTCTCGGTCTTCTGCATGTAAAAGCTGCTGACCATCACCGTCACGGGCGGGGCGTTGCTGTCCGTGTCGCCGCTGGTGCGGCCCATGGTGAACTCGCCGCCGGGGATGAGGGAAAAGCCGTCATCCGCCGTGACGCGGAAGCGCATTTGCGTGCTGAGGTTGCCGGGCCAGTCGGCGCCGGCGTCCCAGACGATGGCCTTGCCCGCGCCCACAGGGACGGCATCGCCCACATCTCCGCTGACGGTCTGAACCGGCACGGTCCAGGTGGCGCCGCCGTCGCTGGAGGCCTCGAGCTTGATGAAGACGGCGGGGAAGCCCGGCGCGGCGACATCGTAACCCACATCCACGAGCCGCGTGCCCGCGCGCTGGCCGGCGGTGAGATTCGAGACCACCGGGGCTGCGTGAGCCTGGACAGCGGTCCATGAAGCAACCAGGATGGCGAACCAGGAAACAAGCCGGGCGCGCGCCGGTGAATGACGGAGGGGTGGCGTCTTCATCCTGCCAGGGTAGGTATTGGCAAGACTCGTGCAAGACATGTTTCGCATGTCCGGGAAGCGCGGCGCAGGGTGGCGGCTGAGGCAAGGAGCCGCCTCACAAACCCTCCATGCGCACGGTGAGGGAGTCGTAGCCGAGGACGCGGTCGAAGGCGGCCTCGTGCTCGACGCGCTCGCGCGCCTCGAGGATGGAGATGCTTTTCACCCGCTCGCAGCACAGGCGCAGCAGGGTGCGCAGGATGAGGCGGGCGTGCGCGGCGCCGAGGCAGAGGTGCGCGCCGAAGCCGAAGGAGAGATGCGGGTTGGGTTTGCGGTCCAGGCGCACCTCGTCCGGGGCGGGGAAGACGGTCTCGTCGAAGTTGGCGGAGGACCAGCAGAGGGAGGCGCGCCGGCCGGCTTTGACGGTGACGCCGTTGACTTCGGTGTCCGCCGGGCACACGCGGCCGATGTGGGTGAGGGGCATGAAGACGCGGAAGAACTCCTCGCCGGCGAGGGTGATGCGCCTGGGGTCGGCGCGCAGGTATTCGAAGTCCGCCGGATTCGCCGCCAGGTGGCCGAGGGCGCAGGAGATGGTGTGGATGATGGTGTCGCGCCCGCCGGCGAAGGCGAGGTTGGCGAAGCCCATCATCTCCTCCCGCGTCAGGCTGCGCCCGCGGAACTCGGCGCGCGCCAGGGCGCTGAAAAAGTCGTCGCCGGGGCGGGCCTGGGCCTCGTCGAACTTCCGGTGCAGGTAGTCCTCCAGGACGGTGCCTTTTTTGAACTCGCCGCCGGTGACTTTGAAGACGTGGATGCCCCAGCCGATCCAGACATCGGCCTCGGACTCGGGCACGTTGAGCAGATAGATCAAAGCGCGGGATTGCGCGGGCAGGGCGAAGTCGTTGACCACTTCCACCGAGTCCCGCGCCAGGGCTTCGTCAATCATGCCGGCGAGCAGGGCCTCGACCCGGGCGATCATGGCGGGGTCCTTCGGGCGCTGGAAAAAGGGCTCGACGATGGCGCGGTAGTCGGTGTGCTCGGGCGGGTCGGTCTCGATGGGGAGCTGGCGCATGGAGCGCACGGCCTCCTCGGAGGGGATGGGCACGCGGAAGGGGGCGTCGGAGCTGAAAGTCCGCCAGTCTTTGGCGGCGCGGCGCACATCCTCATGGCGCAGGATCATGGCGATGTCCTCGCCGTGGAAGGGGCACTTCATCACGCCGGTTTCTTGGCGCGCTTCGCGGAAGGGGTCGGAGTAGGCTTGCATGCTCGGAGGCCGGGAAATAGGCAGCGGAAGGCGGCGCGGTCATTTTCTTTTTGCGCGCGCGTATCCGCGCCTGGCATGACCGCCGCTCATGCCGTCTCCAGCAGCCTGCCGATCTGGCCGAAGTATCCCGCCGCCATTTCAAAGATGCGCCACACCACATAGACGACCACCAGCGCGTAGCCCGCCTTTGGCAGCCACGCGGCGGCGCGGTCCACGGCGGCCTCGGCGTCCGCCTGCTCCGCGCGCGCCCAGCGGCTCATCTCCTCATCCAGCCCGCCGGACTCCTCGGCGGCGGCCACGGCATTGACGAAATGCGGCTCGAACACGCCCGGCTCCGCCAGGGCGAGAGCCAGCGTCTCCCCGCGCTCCACGGCCCGCGCCGCCTGCTCCGCGCCCGCGCGCAGCCGGCCCGACTGCGCCGCCGCGCCCGCCAGCCGGCAGCACTCCGAGATGCGCAGCGCCGCCAGCAGCCCGGAGTGGAAGACCTGGCAGAAGCGCGCCAGCGCCCAGTGCCGCCGCGCCGCGCCGAGCAGCGGCACGCGCCCCAGCCAGAGGTCCGGCCCGGCATGAAGCGCCGCCGCGCGCGCGGCGCGGCGCCAGAGGAGCGCCAGCGCCAGCAGCCCGCCCCAGAGCAGGCCCAGCCGCCCGAGCACCGCGGCGGCGAAACCCGCGGCGCCCGCCTCGTCACTGATGGCGCGCGGGATTTCCGGCAGCACCACGGCCACATGCGCCAGCACCAGGGGATAGACCAGCGCGCCGCGCGCCTTCCGCGCCGCCTCCGCCGCCGAGGCGAAGTAACACGCGAGATGGGTGAAGGCCTGCGCCAGCCGCCCGCTGCGCTCGCCGGCCTCGATCAAGGCCGCCTCCATGTCCGCGGCCAGGCCGGGAGGGAAGCCGCGCACCGCCTCCGCCACGCCGCGCCCCGCCGCCAGCCCCTGGCGCAGATGCTCCAGCCACTCATGCACCGCCGGCGGCTTTTTCTGCCCGAGCAGGAGTGACAGGGAGCGGTCGAGATGGAAGTCCGCCCCGGTGAGCTTGGCCAGCTCCCGGTATAACCCGGCTTTGTCGGCGTTTTTCATGCCGCCATCATCCCCGCCGCGCGCGCCGGATGCCAGGGCGGATTTGCGGGAAGGGTGTTTTACTTTTGCGGCAGCGGCCCGCGCGCCGGGGTCAGGGCGGTGGAGCGGTGACGCTGATCTCTGAAAACTCCGCCCAGCACGGGCCGGAGGGCGCCCAACTGCGGTCGCCCCCGCCGTGGAAGGTCTCGAAATAGAGTCCGTCCACGCCGAAGCTGTCCGCCGCGCGCCAGCGCAGGTCCGCGCGCTCGACGACGAGCCGCTCCGGCGCGCCGGGCAGGGTGACCCACACCCGCAGGGCGCCGTTTTTCACGCCCGGATCATTCATCGCCACCGCCAGCCGCACGCGCACCGGCTGGCCGGCGGGGAAGCGGAAGTCGTCGGGAAAGGGGAAGCTGTGGCCGTATTTGTCCGGCTGGTCCATGTGGTACACATAGGCCTCGCCGCGCCCGTCGCGCCGCCACATGAGGCGGGCGGAAAAGCCGTTGCGCCCGTCGGCGGGGCGGCCGCCGCTGACGTTCTCCGGCCCGCCGCAGAGGCCGGGCAGCTTGCCGCCTTTGACGAACTCAAAGCCCGCGCCGAAGCGCAGCGTGTAGCGCAGCTCGGCCCGCGCGCGGGTGCCCAGGGGCATGCGCCAGCCCGCGCCGCCCTCGCCGGGGCCGATGCGGCCCGGCGCGTAGTTCACCCGCAGCCATTTCACGCCGCTTTCCTCGCGCAGCTCGACGCGCCCCTCCCTGATGCCGCCCTCGAAGGCGCAGCCGGGCCAGTCCTTTTTCCACCGAGCCACGGTGTAGGCGCCGGGTTCGCCGCCGAAGGCCACGGCCACCGGCGCGTCCGCCCCGGCGGAGCCCGCGGCGGGGGACAAGCTGAGGAGGAAAAGAAGGGCGCGGCAGTGCATGAGGCGCGCTCCATGCCATGAGGCGGGCGCGGATTCAAGGAGCGGCGTGGCAGACCCGGCGAGGCTGCGGAAGACGCGGGGAGCGTCCCATGCCGCGCGTCACCAGCCGCGCGGGCCGCTCTCGGCGGGGTCCGGCTCGGGCGGCGGCGGCCCCGCGTCCGGCTGGGAGAGGATGGTGGCAAACTCGAAGTCAATGAGGCAGAAGCGGCCGTCGCTGGCGCGGTAGGTCACATTGCGCAGATAGGGGTCCTCATGGCGCACCCCGTACTGCTCCAGCTCGGCGTAAATCTGGCGCAGCTTGTCCTCCGTCATGCGCTCCACGCGCTGGCCGCAGTTGGAGGTGACCATGTAGAGGCGCTCCGGGTCGGTGTCCAGCACGCGCGGCACGAAGGGGCAGCCCATTTTCTCCAGGTAGCGCAGCACGCGCACCTCGTGCTCGAAGCGCTCCCTGGCCAGGTGGCCTTTGAAGGTCTTGTGGACGCGCCCGTCATAGCCGAGGCGCACGGTGGCGCGCGCGGTGTCTTTGTTTGTCTGCATGTCTCGGCCATGAAGGAGGCGAACCCCCGCCGGGGCAAGTCACAAGGTTGCCTTTGACCGGGACCGGCGGCGCGCTCCGCGCGCGGGGCGCGGCGGATTGGCGCGTCAGGGGCGGGGCTTCAACTCCCACTCGATCTCGCGCCTGTCCTCGCGGTTGCGCGCCTTGATCTTGTGGTCGCGCTTGGCGCGGCGCTCCAGGGTCATCTGGCGCTTTTTCCTGCGCCTGCGCAGCTCCTGGATCTCGTCCTCCAGTTTCAGGAAAGCCTTGTAACGCTCCGGTGAAAGCTCCCCGCCCTCCACCGCCGCGCGGATGGCGCAGCCGGCATCCCTGCCGTGGCCGCAGTCATGATGCCGGCAGCGCGCGGCGATCTGGTCAATGTCGGCGAAGCGCCCGCGGAGTGTGTCCTCGTCCGTCCACATCTGGACCTCGCGGATGCCCGGGTTGTCCACCAGGATGCCGCCGCGCGGCAGCACCAGCAGGTCGCGCGCCGTGGTGGTGTGCCGTCCCTTGCCGGTCACCTCGTTGACCTCCCCGGTCCACAGCCATTCCTCGCCGATCAAGTGGTTGATCAAGGCCGACTTGCCAACGCCGCTCGAACCCGTGAACGCGAGCGTGGCCCCTTTTTTGAGGTGCTGCTTCAAAGCCTTGAAACCCTTGTTCTCAAGCACGCTGGTGAGGCAGACTTCGACCCCGCCGCCCAGGGCCCTGACAGCCCCGGCCACCTCCACGCAGCGCTCCGCGGGATGCAGGTCTGATTTGTTGACGACCACCATGGCCTCCGCGCCGCCGCGCGCGATCAGCGCCAGGTAACGCTCCAGCCTGCGCGGATTGAAATCCGTTCCCGGGTCGGTAACCACGACCACGCGGCTGGCGTTTGCCACGATGACCTGCTCCTCGGACGAGTTTCCAGGGGCTTTCCTCGAAAACCTGCTCTGCCTGTGAAGCCGCGCGCGGATCACGTTTTCATCACCGCTTTTATCAAGCGCCACCCAGTCTCCCACGGCGGGCAGTTCCGCGTCCGTCTCCGCCTCGTGATAAACTTTCCCCGCGAGCACCGCGTCGCATTCCTCGATCCGTCCGTCTTCCACGCCCAGCAGGCGGCAGGATATTTTATTGTCGCTGGAAACGCGCGCGGGCGTCCAGCCGCGCTCCAGATAGGGCTCGAATTCCGCGGCGAATGTTTCGTTCCATCCCAGGTGCTGCAAAGTCATTCAACTTACCCTAGCCTCCATCATGGCGGCATCAAGCCTTCACAAGGAATAACATTTGACGTGTCATGCGCGCCACTTAGTCTGGCGTCCTTGATGAAAGCAAACATCCCCACCCTTGAACAACTGAAACGCGCGGCGGCCATCGCCGAGCAGATCACCCGCCTCGAAGACGAACTCCAGGCCATCTTCGGCAATGCCAAGCCCGGCAGGAAAAAGAAGTCCGCCCTGGACGCGGCGCCCGCCGCCGCCCCGGTCGCCGCGAAACGGGGCCCCAAGGCGAAAAAAGCCAAGCGCGTCATTAACTTCTCCCCCGAGGCCCGCGCCAGGATCGCCGCCGCTCAGAAGGCCCGCTGGGCGCGTTTCCGCAAGGACAAGAAAGCCGAGGGCTGAACTTAGCTCATCCTTCAAGCTCACTCATGCACGGCACCGGACAACCGCGTGCCGTGTTTCTTTTTTCCCCGTCAAGTCCAATCCAGCAGCAAGAGAAGACCGTTATGTTCCAAATCCAGCGCGCCGACTTTCATGTCCTGCCGATGCGAACCCGTTTCCCTTTCAAATACGGGATCGCCAGCATGAGCGCCCTGCCGCACTTGTTCGTCTCGGTCGGCATGCGGGTGGATGGCAGGCAGGTGACCGGCCTGTCCAGCGAGGGGTTGCCGCCGAAATGGTTCACCAAGGATCCTTCGACAACCTTTGAGCACGACCTCGCGGAAATGCTCTCGGTGATTCAAAACGCGGCGCGAGTCGCCGGAAACGCCGCTGAAAAACCGGTCCGCTTCTTTCCCTGGTGGAAGGAAACCTGTGAGGAGCAGAAGCGCTGGGCCGGCCTGCGCAGGCTGCCCGCGCTGCTTTCCAACCTCGGAGTCAGCCTCATCGAGCGCGCCGTGCTTGACGGATTGTGCAAATCGGGAGCGGTCCCCCTGCATGTCTTTCTAAAGTCGGACGAGGCTGGCATTGATCTCGGCGGGGTCAGGCCGGAGCTACACGGCATGCGGGTGGCCGGATGCCTGCCCGAGAGCCCTTTGTCAAACGTCGCCGCCCGCCACACCGTCGGTTTGGGTGATCCGCTGCGGACTTCCGAAATACCCGGTGACGAAAGACTGGATGACGGCCTGCCCCAGGCCCTGGATGAGTGCATCCGAAGTTACGGACTCCGCTGGTTCAAAATCAAAATCTGCGGCAGGGAGGAAACAGACATCCCGCGCCTGCGCGAGATCACCCGCGTGCTTGCGGAAGGCTGCCCGCGCGGCTTTCAAGCCACCCTGGACGGCAACGAGCAATTTCAGAGCCTGGCGGACTTTCGCGAGTTTTACAGGCTGCTGCACGCCGACAAGGCCCTCGCGCCCCTCTTTGACAGCCTTGTCTTCATCGAGCAGCCCCTGCACCGCGACCACGCCTTGCGCGACGATGTGGCGTCCGTGCTGGAGGCATGGAAAGACGGCCCCGGCATCATCATTGACGAGGCCGACGGCTCGCTCGACGACCTGCCGCGCGCGCTGGACCTGGGTTACTCCGGCACCAGCCACAAAAACTGCAAGGGCATCGTCAAAGGACTGGCCAATTCGGCGCTGCTGCAAAAGCGCGCGGCCTTCATGACCCGCGCGCCCATCCTCAGCGCCGAGGACCTCGCCAACGTCGGCCCCGTGGCGCTGCTGCAGGATCTGGCCATGGTGGCTGCGCTCGGCATCCCGCATGTGGAGAGGAACGGCCATCATTACTTCCGCGGCCTCGGCATGCACTCGCCCGGGGTCCAGGAGGAGGTGCTGCGCGCGCACGCGGGGCTTTACCGCCGCCACGAGCGCGGCTTCGCAGCGCTGGACATCCGGGACGGGCTGCTGGATCTGGCGAGTGTCAACTCGGCGCCCTTCGGCTGCGCCATCCAGCTTGATCCCGCGCGCTTCACGCCGCTCGATGCATGGGTCAAGGGCGGCGGCCTGGCGGAGCTGGGATGACTCACGCCTGCAAAGCGGCGAGCAGCTTGTCGTGAATGCCGTCGAATCCGCCGTTGCTGAAAACGATCACCACATCGCCGGGGCGGGTCTCCTGCTTCAAGCGCGCCACGATCGCCGCCGTGTCCGGCTCATGGAAACATGCGCGGCCCGCGGAGGTGACACTGGCCGCCACCTTGTCGGGATCCAGCCGCAGTTCGGCGGGCACCTTCTCCGGATTCGCCACGGAGGCGACGACCGAGCCGTCCGCCTCGCGCAGGGCGGCGATCAGCTCGTTCTGCAAAAGATTGCGCCGGCTGGTGTTTGAGCGCGGTTCAAAGACGGCCCAGAGGCGCCTGCCGGGATACTTCCGCCTCATGCCGCGCAGGGTCTCGCGGATGGCGGTGGGGTGATGGCCGAAGTCATCCACCACCGTGACTCCGCCAGCCTCGCCGCGCACCTGCTGGCGGCGGCGGATGCCTTTGAAGGAGGCAAGGCCGGCGCGGATTTCCTCGTCGCTCAAGCCGGCATGACGGGCGGCGCACACGGCCATCGCGGCGTTGCGCGCGTTGAACTCGCCGATCATCGGCAGGGAGAACGCGGCGCCGTTGAGGGTGAAGTCCGTGCTTTCCGGGCCGCCGCCGGTGATGACCAGCCTCTCCGAGCAGTCCGGGCCGAGGCCGACCGTCCTCACGGGCGCGGGGCTCTTCAGGGCGAGGCAGTTCGCGTCGTCGCCGTTGAGGAGGACGAGGCCGTTGCGCGGCACGCTGTTGAGCAGGCGCTGAAAAGTGAGCAGGATGTCGTCGAGGCCGCGGAAGATGTCCGCGTGGTCGAACTCGATGTTGTTCACGATCACGCACTCCGGCAGGTAATGCAGGAACTTCGAGCGCTTGTCGAAATAGGCGGTGTCATACTCGTCGCCCTCAATGACGAAAAACTCGCTGTCATTGAAGCGCGCCCCGCTCTCGAAATTGGCGGGCACGCCGCCGATGAGGAAGCCCGGATTTCTGCCCGCGTGCTCAAGCAGCCATGCCAGCAGCGTGGTGGTGGTCGTCTTGCCGTGCGTTCCGCTGACCACAAAGCTGCGCCTGCCCTGGATCACCTCGCGCTTGATGAGCTCCGCCATGGAAATGTAGGGCAGCCTGCGCTCCAGCACGGTCTCCAGCTCCTCGTTCCCGCGCGAGATGGCGTTGCCCACCACATGCAGGTCCGCGTTCGCGGGCAGGTTCTCCGCCTTGTAGCCCTCCGAAAGCGTGATGCCCGCCGCGCGCAGCACATCGGACATGGGCGGATACACTTTTTCATCCGAGCCGGTGATGATGTGCCCCTGCGCGCGCAAGGCCGCAGCCGTGGAGCCCATGGCGGTGCCGCAGATGCCGATGAAATGAATGTGCTTGGGAGTCATGAAGGGGCGCGCCGGAGCGCGAAGCCCGCCACTCAAGCCAGAATCAGCGGCAGGCAAACATGAATTCCATCCGGGCGGCCGCGGAATTCAAAGGCAGCCCTTCACCGCCTCCAGCAGGTCCTCATACCGCTCAAAGGCCCGGTATTGCGGGAACCGCTCCTGGATGGACTCCGGCGCGTGGAAAAAGAACCCGGTGTCGGCCTCGCCCAGCATTGTCGTGTCGTTGAAGGAGTCACCGGCGGCGACGACCTGGTAATTGAGCGATTTGAACGCCGCCACGGCCTTCTGCTTCTGGTTGGGCTGGCGCAGCCTGTAGTTCACGATGCGCCCCCGCGCGTCGGTCTCCAGATGGTGGCAGAACAGCGCCGGCCAGGCGAGCTGGCGCATCAAAGGCCTGGCAAACTCCTCGAACGTGTCGCTGAGTATCACCACCTGCGTCAGCGCGCGCAGCTCGTCGAGGAAGTCCTTCGCCCCGTCGAGCGGCGCCAGGGTGCCGATCACCTCCTGGATGTCCGGCAGCGCCAGCCCGTGCTTGTCCAGGATGGCCAGCCGCCCGCGCATGAGCACATCGTAGTCGGGCTCGTCGCGCGTGGTTCGGCGCAGCGCGTCAATGCCGGTCTTCTCCGCGAAGGCGATCCAGATTTCAGGCACGAGCACGCCTTCGAGGTCGAGAGTGACAAGGGTTTGTTTTTTCATGGGCGCGTCTCCTTGTCATGACATGGCGCGTCTGTCCAGCATGGGAGTTCAGCCGCAGGGGGGGGAGTGTGGCCGGATTGCCGCTTGTCCCGCCCGCCGCCGGGAGTATGACAAGCGCATGACCGCCGGACGCGCACGAAGCCGCATGCTGGGGGCGCTGGCCGCGCTTCTCGTCATGCCATGCCCTGCCTTCGCGCAGACGCAGCCCGCGCCGCAGTCGCTGCCTTGCACGCAAAACTTCGGCTCCGCCACCTTCACCACCGCGCCGGCCGGCATGGCGGCCTGGAACGGACTCAACGGCGGCGGCATCACCAGCGCCCTGCATGCGGCGAACAGCGCGCCCCAAGGCGATGCCGCCGTCAGCGCGGCCACCGCCGCGCAGACCACCGGCGGCTGTTACGGGCTCATGACCGGCGGCAACGCGCGCTTTTACATCCAGACCAGCAGCAACGCCACCAACGGCGTCAACCAGCTCGTGCTCGCCCTCGACACCACCGGCTGGACGAATGTCGCGCTCTCCTATGACGTGGAGATCATCAACGCCAAACCCCGGACCATCGGCGTGCTCTGCCAATACCGCGTGGGAACCAGCGGCGCTTGGACCAGCCTCGCCGCCTCCAGCGGCGGCAATCCCTACAGCCAGGCCGGAGGCACGGCAGGAGTGAAGACCAGCCCGCAGATCACACTGCCGCCGCCGGCGGAAAACCAGCCCGTGGTGCAAATCCGCTGGGCCGTGTGGCGCGGCACGGAGACCGGCGACAGCTCCGGCGCGGCCGTTGACAACATTTCCGTCTCTGGCAGCGCGGCGGGCGCCGTGCTCTCCGCATCGGTCGTCCCGGGCATGGTCGCGGAGTCGGATGGAGCCGGCGCCGCGCAGCTCACCGTCAGCCGCACCGGTTCCACGGACGCGCCGCTCGCCGTCACCCTCGCCATCAGCGACACAAGCGCGCTCGCCTACGACGGGCCGAATCCCTTTCCCATCCCCGCCGGGCAGAGCAGCGCCACCGTGCCGCTGCGCGCGGTGGACAATGACGTGCTCGATGGAGACAAGACCGTCACCCTCACCGTCACCGCTCCCGCCTCCGTGGCGGCGCAGGCCACGATCCAGGTGCTCGATGACGAGGACGCCTTTTCGCCGCCGCCGGGTTACTATGCGGACGCCGTCGGGCTCTCCGGCAGCGCCTTGAAAGCCGCGCTGAAAATCATCGCCTCGCCCGCCAACTACAACAGTTACGCCTATTCCGACACCTTCAATCCGCTGCGCTCGCTCGACCAGGATCCCGCCAGCAGCGGCAACATCGTCACCATCTACTCCGGCGCTTCGCTCGGCAAAAACGCCGTCTATTTCCCCGGCGGGCCTGACGCGGACTCCAGTTGGAGCCGCGAGCACATCTGGCCCGACTCCTACGGCCTGGACCCTGACAACGCGAACCCCGGCGCTCCCGATGGCGGAGACGCCGGCCCCGACTTCACCGACCTTTTCAACCTCCGCCCCTGCGTCCACAGCGTGAACGTCCTGCGCGGCAACCGCTACTTTGACCCCACCTCCGGCACGCCCTCCATCCCCGCGCTGGCGCCCCTGTGCAGCTATGACAGCAACTCCTGGCAGCCGCGTCCCGAGGAGCGCGGCGACATCGCCCGCGCCATGTTTTACATGGCCGCGCGTTATGACGGCAGCGATCCCCTCACGCTCGATCTCGAACTTTCCAACACACCGAACGCCGCCGCCGGGCGCTTCGGCAGGCTTTCCACACTCCTGCGCTGGCATGAGGAGGACCCCGTGAGCCTTGAGGAAAGGCAGCGCAACCACCGCATTTACACCACTTACCAGCGCAACCGGAACCCCTTCGTGGACCGGCCCGGCTTTGCCGCCGAAGTCTGGGGCCACATCCGCCTGGACAAAACCGCCGCCACAGTCACCGAAGGCCAGCCCGGCACGGATGCCGTGCTCAGCCTTGCAGCCGCTCCCGCTGCGGATGTCACCCTATCCTTCCAGACCTCCCCAGCCGGACAAGTCAGCGTCTCGCCGCCGAGCCTCACCTTCACTCAGGCGAACTGGGACCAGCCGCAAAGCCTCTCCATCAGCGCGGTGGATGACAGCCTTTTCGAGGCGGAGATGACCGTCACCTTGAGCACCGCGATCACCACCGCCGACACGCGCTACGCGGCGCTCGAAGTGCCGCCCGTCCCCGTCACTGTCATCAGTGACGATCCCCTCATCCAGCCCGCCGCTTTGCCCCTCAGCCACGGCGGCCCCTGGAGTCCCCTGCCCTCCGGCTTCCTTGGCGAGGGGCTCGGCGCGCCTTACGGCAGCAGCCTCGGCGGCGACACCGCCGCCGGCTCCGCGCGCTTCGACACCACGGGCGCGCGCCTTGTCATCGGCTTCAACGCGCCCGCCGAAACCCTCACCTATCATCTGCGCGGCAACCCGGCCGATGGCTCCGCCACCAGCGGCAGCTTCCACATCCGCCACTCAGCCGACGGCCTGAGCTTCACCAGCCTGCGTGTCGTCACCGACAAAAACAACACCGACCAGCTTTTCACCGACTCCGTGCCGCGCTCCGCCCGCTACCTGGAGTTCATTTACAGCCAGAAAAACTCCGGCAACATCCAGCTCGACAAGCTCGGCATCACCGCCGCGCCCTCCTTCATCTCATGGGCCGCCGCGCGCGGCCTCTCCGGAGTCAATGCCGGCGTGCTCGTGGATGCCGAACTCGACGGCTTCACCAACCTGGCCGAGTACGCCCTGGCCGGCCACCCGCTTCAGCACGACGCCGCCGCCATCACACCTGCCGCGTCACGCGCCGGCGGGCATCTGCGCATCACCGCCGTCATCCGCGCGGATGACCCGGACCTCGGCGTCCAGGCCGTCACCACCGCCGACCTCGGAATGCCGGAAAGCTGGACCGCCACCGGAGTCGTGCAAATCCAGCCCGTGGACCAAAGCGGTGTGCCTCCCGGATTTGAGCGCGTCACTTTCCAAAGCCCCCTCACCGGCGGCCGCGCTTTCATGCGGCTTGTCATAAGCCTCCAGGGCGGGGGCTGAGCGGAGCCGGATGCGGCAAATAACATCCCGTTCCAAAACGTATTGCCTCACGGATCATGACTGTTTTTCACCGCCTTCTCATCAGCACCGCATGCCTCGGCGCCGCCTCCGGCGCGGAGGTGGATTTTGCCCGGCAAATCCGGCCCATTCTCTCGGAGAACTGCTTCTTCTGCCACGGGCCCGATGACAAGAAACGGGAGGCGGACCTCCGTCTTGACGACGAGGCGGCAGCCAAGAAAAACAACGGCGGAGTCATCGCCGTGGCACCGGGTGATCCGGAAAAAAGCGCCCTCATCCAGCGAATCACCAGCACCGACCCTGACGAGATCATGCCGCCGCCAAAACAGCACAAGACCATCTCCCCCGCGCAGGTGGCGCTGCTGAAAGAGTGGATCAAGCAGGGCGCGAAGTGGGGAAAGCATTGGAGTTATGAGCGCGTGGTGAGGCCGGAGGCGCCCGCAGGCGCAAAGAACCCGGTGGATGCGTTTCTGGCGGCACGCCTGAAAGAGGAAGGGCTGTCGTTTTCTCCTGCGGCGGACCGGGCCACGCTCATACGGCGCATGGCCATGGACCTCACCGGCCTGCCTCCGACACTCGAAGAACTGGCGCGTTTTTCCTCCGACACCTCAAACCCGTCCGACTGGTCCGGGCGCGTGATCTCCCACTACCTCTCCAAGCCCGCCTACGGCGAGCACTGGGCCGCGCAGTGGCTCGATCTGGCGCGCTACGCCGACTCCTCCGGCTATCCCAGCGACCAGCCGCGTGAAATCTGGGCCTATCGTGACTGGGTGATCCGCGCGTTGAACGCGAACATGCCGTTCGACCAGTTCACCATCGAGCAGCTCGCGGGCGATCTGCTGCCCGGCCCGTCGGACGACCAGCTCATCGCCACCGCGTTCCACCGGAACACGATGACACAAAACGAAGGCGGCACGAATGACGAGGAGTTTCGCAACGCGGCGGTCATTGACCGCGTCAACACCACCTTCGCCGTGTGGATGGGCACCACGATGGCCTGCGCGCAATGCCACACGCACAAGTACGACCCCATCACCATCGAGGAGTACTTCCAGTTCCACGCCTTCCTCAATCAAAGCGCCGACAGCGACAAAAAAGACGAGGTGCCGGTGCACAGCTTCGACACGCCGGAGATCAAAAAGCAGCGCCAGACGCTCCAGGCCGAGATCGCGAAGCTGGAGTCGAAATTCTCGCAGCCGCCCCCGGAATGGCTGGCGGGTCTCGACGCCTGGGACCGCGCCTTCGCTCGTGATTTGGAGTGGCGGAGTCCGAAGCCCGCGCATGTGAGCGCGGCCGACGCGGGGATCGGTGACGACGGCCGTGTCGTTCTCACCCAAAACCCCGACACTGCCGTGCATGTCGTCGAACTGCCGCTCAGCGGTGACACACTCAGCGCGGTGAGACTCGACACGGCGCCGCAATCCGGCTTCGGCAATTTTGTGCTCACCGGCCTCAAGGCCGAGGTGGTGCCGCCGGACACGCAGGCAGCCCTGCGGGCGCGCTTTGTCCGCGTGGAACTGCCCGGCGAGAAAAAAATGCTGCAACTGGCGGAGGTGCAGGTCTTCAGCGGCGCGGAAAACCTGGCTCTGAAAGGCGAGGCGAGGCAAAGCAGCACCTACGCTGACGCGGAGGCGGCGCGCGCCGTGGACGGCAACACGAACGGCGAGTACAACAACGGCAGCGTCTCGCACACCAACGACAACGACAAGGACACATGGTGGGAGGTGGATTTGAAGGCGGCGCGACCCGTGGACCGCGTGGTGGTGTGGAACCGTCTCGACGGCACCGGCAAGCGTCTTGACGGCTTCCGCCTCGTGCTGCTCGATGAGAAACGCCAAACTGTGTGGAAAAGTGATCCGGCGCCGGCGCCCGACCTTGAGAAGTCATTCGCGATCAGCGGCCCCGTGCCGGTGGTTTTCACAACGGCGCTGGCCGACTACGAGCAGGCTGGATTTGAGGCGTCGAAATTCCTCGCCCCAAAAAGCAAGGGCTGGGCCGTCGGCGGCGCGCAGGACAAGCCGCACACGCTCACGCTTTTGACGAAAACGCCCGTCGCCGTCCCGCCGGGTGCGAAGCTGCGCGTGACCCTGGAGCAGCGGAGCGAGCACAAGAAGCACACCCTCGGCAGCTTCCGTCTCAGCTTCACCGGCGACGCGCGCGTGCGGCAGGCCGCGCAAGTGCCGGCGAACGTCGCCGCCGTGCTGGCGCTGGAACAACGCGCGCCGGAGCAGCAAAAGGCCGTCATTGACCACTATGCGCGCAACGTGGCGAAGGAGTCCGCCGCCGAGCGCGCGCGCCTCGCGGCCGCGAAAAAGGAACTGGCAGCCATCAAGCCGGTGACGGTGCCTGTCATGCGCGACCTCGACGCAAAGCAGCGCCGCGTGACAAAAATCCAGCTTCGCGGCAACTGGCAGGATCTTGGCGCGGAAGTCAGCGAGGCCACGCCGGCCGCGTTTCATCCCCTGCCGGACGGCGCGCCAAGGAACCGCCTCACCATGGCAAAGTGGCTCGTCAGCCGGGACAATCCGCTGACCGCCCGCGTGACGGTGAACCGCCTGTGGGAGGGCATCTTCGGCACCGGCATCGTGCGCAGCAGCGAGGAGTTCGGCAGCCAGGGCGAGCTGCCATTTCATCCCGAACTGCTCGACTGGCTCGCCGCCGAGTTGATGGACAGCGGCTGGGACATCCAGCACATGCTGCGGCTCATGCTGAACAGCGAAGCCTACCGCCAAAGCTCAAAATCCAGCCCCGCACTCAACGAGCGCGACCCCGACAACCGCCTGCTGGCGCGCGGCCCGCGCTTCCGCCCCACCGGCGAGATGCTGCGCGACCAGGCGCTCGCCGTCAGCGGCCTGCTATCAGAAAAAATGTTCGGCCCGCCCGTGCGTCCGATGATGCCGAACCTCGGTCTCAGCACTGCCTTTGGGCGCAGCAATGACTGGACTGTCAGCGAGGGCGAGGACAAGCACCGCCGCAGCATCTACACGGAGGTGCGGCGCAACGCGCCCTACGCCAGCTTCACCACCTTCGACGCCGGCAACCGCGAAGTCTGCATGATCCGCCGCGGCCGCACCAACACGCCGCTTCAGGCCTTTGTGACGCTGAACGACCCCGTCTTCCTCGAAACGCATCAGGCCATGGCGCGGCGGCTCGTCCGCGAGGCCCAAACCCTGCCCGAACGCCTCTCCCGCCTCTTCATGCTCTGCCTCGCGCGCGAGCCGCGCGCGGAAGAGTCAGCCGCATTGACCCGGCTGCACGCCGAAAGCCTTGCGATGCATCAAAGCGACCCCGCCGCCGCCGCAAAGCTGGCCACCGACCCCCTCGGCCCCGCCGAAGCCGGCGCCGACATCCCCGAACTTGCCGTCTGGACCACCATCGCAAACGTGGTCATGAACCTGGACGAGTTTGTCATGCGCAATTAACCGATTGCGAACCCAGCCCGCAAAACCCCGCGATTCAAATTCGCCAAACCTTCTCCGGCATTACGCCAAGCTGCGTTCGTGTCATGCGAGGATGAGATCGGAAAATGATGGAGACTGCGAAGCGCTCATGGCTTTGCCTCCTGCTCCAGCACAATGCGGAAGCCGTTGGACAGGCGGCGGACGTTGTATGGGTGGGGCACCCGGAAAGAGGTCTGGACCCAGTCGGCGCTGGAGGCGCTCCAGGCGCCGCCGCGTGTGGGGAAGGTGGTGCGGCTTTCATCGAAGGCGTCCTCGCACCACTCCGCCGCGTTGCCAGCGAGGTCGTGGATGCCGAGTGCGTTTGCCGGGAAACTCATCACCGGCGCGGTGTAGGCGTGGCCGTCGTCATAGCCGGTGAAGTATTTGGCGGTGGGATCGGGTGCGAGCTTGCGGCGGGTTTCGTCGCTGTAGTTGACGACGGGGCTGGCGGGCGGCCAGGTGGCACCGCCCCAGGGGTAGTGGCCCTTGGGTTTGTGGACGGTGCTGGGCGTGGTCCACACCTCCCATTTTTCCAGATGGCCGATGCCGGCGGCGAGGCTCCACTCCCGGTCGGTGGGCAGGCGGTAGGTGCGGTTTTCTTTCTGGCTGAGCCAGGCGCAAAAGGCCTGCGCGTCGTGCCAGCAGACGCGGGTGACGGGGTGGGCGTCGAGTGGGCCCTGTGGCGTGTAGCCCTGGGTGCTGTGGTCTTTCCAGTCGGCGTTCGCCTGCGGGTTTTCAGCCGCGTAGGCGGCATAGTCCTGACGGCGGGTTTCATGGATGCAAATCAGCACGCTGGTGCCGGGCACGGGCACGAGCTTCATGCCGAGGGTGTTGCTGATGGAGCGCGCCTTTGCCTCGTCAGGCGGCATCTTTGCGGGAAAAGCGGGCGGCTGCCGGGCTTGCAGGGCGGAGAGGGCGGCGGGGTGCGGCGGCTCGACGGGCGGGAGATTCACGGCGGGAGCGGCGGCTTTTTCTGCCGACGGCGGGCCGACGGGCTCCAGGGCGATGCGGAAGCCGTGGGTGGCGCGGTGGAGTTCCGGCAGTGAGGAATGGCGCTTGTTGGAGCGCAGGCCGTCCACGGTGAAGTCCTCCCAGGAGCCGCCGCGAAGCACGCGGTGGGCGAGGTTCAGGTTGAGCCATTCCTCCACCCATTCCGTGACATTGCCGCCCATGTCATAGAGGCCGAGCGGGTTGGGCGGGAAGCTCATGACGGGGGCGCTGGTGGCGAAGCCGTCGTCGTACTTTTCCAGGATGTCGGCGGTGGGGAAGGCGCGGCGGTGGGCCTGGTCGGCGTAGTTGCCATGGCGCTTCTCGGTGCTGGGGGGGAAGCGCCCGCCGTAGGGGAAGGAGCCGGGGCCGACGTAGCCGTACATCGCGGGCGTGTTAGCGGCGGAGGCGAGTTTTTCCAGCGGGCCGAGGCCGACGGCGAGGCTCCACTCCCGGTCGGTGGGCAGGCGGTATTTTCTGCCCTCCTTTTGGCTGAGCCAGGCGCAGAAGGCCTTGGCCTCGTGCCAGTTCACGCCGGAGACGGGGTGGTCGTCCTCCATGCCGGTGGGCACGCCGGCCCATTGCTGCTCCTTCCATTGCAGGGCGGAGCCAGTCTGGGGCACTTCCTTGTCAAAGGCGAGGTAGTCCTGCCGCCGTGTCTCATGGATGCAGAAGAGCACGTCCGTGCCGGGGATGGGCACGAGCTTCATGCCGAGGCTGTTGGTGACGGCGGCTGCGGCTGCGGCCTCCGGCTTCATGTCTTCCGGGAATCGGGGTTGCTTGGGCTTTTCCGCCGGCAGGGGTGCGGGGTCCGCGTGAAAGGTGGGCCGCCGCTCCACCACGCAGCGGAAGCCGTAGGTGGAGTGTACGATCATGGTGCCGTTGATGCGCGAGGAGGAGAGCAGGCTTTCCTTTTTGGAGTCGTTCCACGAGCTGCCGCGCAGGGCGTGGAATTTCCGTCTGGCGTCCCACCAGTCCTCGACCCATTCGCTGACATTGCCGCTGAGATCGTAAAGGCCGAGTTGGTTCGGTTTGAAGCTCATCACGGGAGCGTCGTTGGCGAAGCCATCCGTGCGGCCCTCGAAGTAGGGGGTGTCCGAAGGGGCGAACTCCATGCGCGTCTCGTCGCTGAAGTTCCCCGCGCCATCCGGCGGCGGCCATTCGGTGCCCCAGGGGAAGGCGGTGGGGTGGCGGAAGACGGTGGCGGGGGTGGTCTCCTTGGTCCATTCCTCGGACTCGCCGATGCCGACGGCGAAGCTCCACTCCCGGTCGGTGGGCAGGCGGTAGTTCCGGCGCTCCTTTTTGCTGAGCCAGTCACAGAAGGACTGCGCCTCCTGCCAGTTCACGCGCATGACAGGGTGGTCGCCCCGGTTTTCCACCACGGGGTCGAGCCCGCGCTCCACGCCATTCGCCCAGAAGTTCATCGCGCCGGGCACCTCGGCGGCGTAGGCTTCGAAGTCCTTGTACCGCGTCTCGTGGATGCACATGAGGACATCGGTGCCGGGCACGTCCACGAACTTCATGCCGAGGTCGTTGGTGAAAAGGCCCTTGTCATCCAACACGATGGGGCGGGGCTTTTTGGCCTCCTGCGCCTGATGGTAGGCGAGCCCGGCGGCGATGATGCCGCTGGCCGCCGCGCCCAGACTCGTCAACACCACCGCACGGCGGTGCCTGCGCAGCCAGCGCCCGGCCTTGTAGCCGAGGCTCGGCGGGCGGGCCAGCACGGGCAGGTTTTCCAGATGGCGCTGCACGTCGGCGGCGAACTCGGCCGCCGTCTGGTAGCGGCGCAGGCGGTCCTTCTCCAGCGCCTTCATGGTGATCCAGTCCAGGTCGGCGGGCAGCGTGGAGAGGATGGGTTTTTCGCCTGATTCACCGTGCTTGGCAGCTGAGGTCTTCTGCCTCAGCCGCGTGCTCGGGCGTTCGGGATGGGTTTCGAGAATGAGATGCCGCACCGCAGCCAGACCACCTGTGCCGACGCTGCTGAGATCAAATGCCTGCTCGCCCGCGAGTATCTCGTAGAGCAGCGCGCCCAGCGCATACACATCACTGCGCGCGTCCAGCCTGCGCCCGCCCTCGATCTGCTCCGGCGACATATAGACCGGCGTGCCGATGACCTGCTCCTCCCGCGTGAACATGGTGAGGTCATCCAGGCTGCCGCTGTGCATGGCTTTGGCGATGCCGAAATCAATGACCTTCGGCACCGGCGCGCCGTCCACCTCGGTGACGAGCACGTTGGAGGGCTTGATGTCCCGGTGCAGGATGCCCTTCTCATGTGCATGATGCACGGCCAGGCAGACCTGGATGAAAAGCCGCAGCCTCTCGGGCAGCGCCACCTCATGCTCCCTGCACCAGCGTGTGATGGTGCCGCCGCGCACCAGCTCCATGGCAAAATAAGGCCGCCCGTTTGGCCCCACACCGGCGTCGAGCATGGTGGCGATGTTTGGATGCTCCAGCGCTGCCAGTGCCTGGCGCTCCTGGTTAAACCGCCCCAACACCTGCGCTGTGTCCATGCCCAGTTTCACCACTTTGAGCGCCACCTCACGCTTCACCACCTCCGTCTGCTCCGCGCGCCAGACATTGCCAAAGCCGCCCTCGCCGATGATCTCGCAGAGCTGGTAAGGGCCGATGGTGTCGCCCTCCTGCTCCAGGCCAGCTAGATTTTCGTCCAGCATGTCACCGAGGATGCGCCCGGCGTTGGCGCGGATGAGGTCGGAAGGTGATGGGGATTGCTGGTCACTCATGGCTGGGCCTTTCGTTTGCCTGTTCCAGGACAATGCGGAAGCCGTTGGAGAGGCGGCGGGCATCGGCGGGGTGGGGGAGGCGGAAGGAGGTCTCGGCGTAGCCGGAGTTGGAGGTGCTCCAGGCTCCGCCGCGGGCGGGGAAGGTGGTGCGGGTTTCATCGAAGGCGTCCTCACACCATTCAGCGGCGTTGCCGCCGAGGTCGTGGATGCCTAACGTATTCGGTGGGAAGCTCATGACCGGCGCGGTGTAGGCGTGGCCGTCGTCATAGCCGGTGAAATATTTGGCGGTGGGGTCTGGGGCGAGCTTGCGGCGGGCTCATCGCTGTAGTTCACCACGGGCGCGGCAGGCGGCCAGGCGGTGCCGCCCCAGGGGTAGTGGTCTTTGGGCTTGAAGACGGAGCTGGGCGTGGTCCCCGCCTCCCATTTCTCCAGATGGCCGATGCCGGCGGCGAGGCTCCACTCGCGGTCGGTGGGCAGGCGGTAGGTACGGTTTTCCTTTCGGCTGAGCCAGGCGCAAAAGGCCTGCGCGTCGTGCCAGGAGACGCGTGTGACGGGATGCGCCTCCAGATCGCCCTCCGGCATGTAGCCCTGGGTCTTGTGCTCCTTCCACTCCATGTTGGCATCCGGGTTTTCCAGCGCATAGGCGGCGTAGTCCTGGCGGCGGGTCTCGTGGATGCAAAACAGCGCGCTGGTGCCGGGCACGGGCACGAGCTTCATGCCGAGGGTGTTGCTGATGGCGCGCGCCTTTGCCTCGTCAGGCGGCATGGTTGCGGGAAAGGCGGGCGGCTGCCGGGCTTGCAGGGCGGAGATGGCGGCGGGGTGCGGCGGCTGGACGGGCGCGGGCTTTGCTTCAGCCGGAACAGCGGCCTTTTCCGCCGTGGGTGGAATGCCGCCTGGATCAAGGACACAGCGGAAACCTAGCTGGTAATTGACAGAGGTGGTGTTGGCCGAGCGCCGAGATGCCAGGAGAATGTTTTCCGGCAAGTCATCCTTCCAGCCCGAGCCGCGATAGGTTCTTTCTTTCCGGGCGGTGTTGAACCAGTCTTCGCACCACTCGGCGACGTTGCCGCCCAGGTCGTGCAGACCGAAAGGGTTCGCCTGAAAACTCATCACGGGTGCGGTGGTGACAAAACCGTCGTCGTAGCCGCCGATGGATGACAAAAAGGGGAAGGCGGAATGCTTGGTTTTGTCAGCATAGTTTCCAGCGCGCACTCCAGCAGGTGGAGGAAAGAGCGCTCCCCAGGGAAATTCGGTGCGGCCTGCGCGTCCGAGCTTTTCGGATGTGTCCTCCGGTCCCGGCTTTTCATGCGGACCCAGGCCAGCGGCGATGCTCCACTCGCGGTCCGTGGGCAGGCGGTAGAGGCGGTTTTCCTTCCGGCTCAGCCAGATGCAGAAGGCGCGCGCATCGTCCCAGCTCACGGACACAACGGGATGGTCATTTCCCGCGCCAATGGGGTGGTCGCCGACAGTCTGGCTGAGCCAGGTGCTGCCCAGGCCCGTGCTGGCGGCGGCAAAGACGGCGTAGTCCTGGCGGCGCGTCTCATGGACGCAGAAGAGCACATCACTCCCGGGCACTGGGATGAACTTCATGCCAAGGCTGTTGGTGACGCTGCGCGCGCTGATCTCCGCGTCAGGAAGCGGGTCGGGGAATTTGCCCGGAGGCAGTGCCGCAGATTGCAGGCCGGTCTTTGAATCAGGAGCTTGCGTTTCCCGCGCCACGGGCACGGGTGTCACCGCCGCACTTGAGGGCGGGGCGGCTTCCAGCACGCAGCGGAAGCCGTATTGAGGGGCTTTCACGACGGTGGTGACATCTCGGAAATGGCGCGCGGAGGTGGCCATGGTCTTGCGCAGATCCTCCACCAGATGGCTGCCCCAGTGGGCGCCGCGCAAAATGCGAAACCTGCTGCCCGGCTCGGCCCGCTCCGCCACCCATTCGCTGACATTGCCGCCCATGTCATGGATGCCTGTCTTGTTAGGCCGGAAGCTCATCACCGGCGCTGTGGTGGCGAATCCATCTTGGTAGCCTTTGATGAAGGAGGGGGTGGATGGCGTGGCGGCCTTGAGCGTCTCGTCGCTGTAATTGCCCGCGCCTGGCGGTGGCGGCCAGGTGCCCTCCCAGGGGTAATGGTCCGGCACTTTGAAGACCGACTTCGGCGTGGTGTCCGGCCCCCAGGTCTCCTGGTCACCAATGCCCGCAGCCATGCTCCACTCGCGGTCGGTGGGCAGGCGGTAGGTGCGGCCTTCTTTGGCGCTGAGCCACTGGCAAAAGGCGTCCGCCTCCTCCCAGTTGATGCGCATGGCAGGGTGGTTGTCACGATCCTCCACCACGGGGTCGAGGCCCGTGGCGACTCCCGTCATCCAGAGGCCGACCGCGCCCGGCACCTCGGCGGTATAGGCGGCGAAGTCCCTGTTGCGCGTCTCGTGGATGCACATCAGCACATCCGTGCCGGGCACGGGGGTGAACTTCATGCCAAGGCTGTTCGTGTGCAGTTCGCCAGGGGCCAGCGTGATGCGCTTTGGCCTGCGTGCCTCTGCCTCCAGATGCAATGCGGCGAGCATGACGGCTGTGGCAGCGACCGCTCCGAGGCTGGTCAGCGCAACCGAGCGGCGGTGCCTGCGCAGCCAGCGCCCTGCCTTGTAGCTGAGGCTGGGCAGGCGGGCCAGCACGGGCAGGCTGTCCAGATGGCGCTGCACATCCTCCGCAAAGTCCGCTGCCGTCTGGTAGCGGCGCAGGCGGTCCTTCTCCAGCGCCTTCATGGTGATCCAGTCCAGGTCGGCGGGCAGCGTGGAGAGGATGGGTTTTTCGCCTGATTCACCGTGCTTGGCAGCTGAGGTCTTCTGCCTCAGCCGCGTGCTCGGGCGTTCGGGATGGGTTTCGAGAATGAGATGCCGCACCGCAGCCAGACCACCTGTGCCGACGCTGCTGAGATCAAATGCCTGCTCGCCCGCGAGTATCTCGTAGAGCAGCGCGCCCAGCGCATACACATCACTGCGCGCGTCCAGCCTGCGCCCGCCCTCGATCTGCTCCGGCGACATATAGACCGGCGTGCCGATCACCTGGCCGGTCTGCGTCAGCAGCGACAGCTCTGCCTGGCTTCCGCTCATCGCCTTGGCGATGCCGAAGTCGATGACCTTGGGCACCGGCGCGCCGTCCACCTCGGTGACGAGCACGTTGGAGGGCTTGATGTCGCGGTGCAGGATGCCCTTCTCATGCGCGTGCTGCACGGCCTGGCAGACCTGGATGAACAGCCGCAGCCGCTCAGGCAGGGTGGCATTGTGCTCCTGGCACCAGCGGGTGATGGTGCCGCCGCGCACCAGCTCCATGGCGAAGTAGGGCCGCCCGTTCGGCCCCACGCCGGCGTCGAGCATGGTGGCGATGTGCGGGTGCTTCAGGCTCGCCAGCGCCTGGCGCTCCTGGTTGAAGCGCCTGATCACCTGGGCGGTGTCCATGCCGAGCTTGATGACCTTGAGCGCCACCTCGCGCCGCACCACCTCGGTCTGCTCCGCGCGCCAGACATTGCCGAAGCCGCCCTCGCCGATAACCTCGCACAGGCGGTAAGGACCCACGGTGTCGCCCTCGCATTCCATGCCTGCGAGACCTTCGTCCAGCATGTCGCCGAGGATGCGCCCGGCATTGGCGCGGATGAGGTCGGAGGGGGAGGGCGGCGCGACGCGGGTCGTCCTGTCAGGTTCCTCGACATCCCCCGAAGCTGGGCTTTCGTCACTCATGGGGTGGAGAAGGCCTTGAAAAGCTCCTGCATTTCCTCGCGCAGTGTGGCGGGATCGCTGGTGCCGAGCGTGTGGGAAAGCTCCCGCTCAATCTGCCCCCGGTAGTGGGTGCGCATGCGGTGCAGCATGACGCGCAGCGCGCCCGCCGACATGCCCGCGCTGGCGGCCAGCTCGCCCAGTTGTGTTTCATCCCCCTGCTGGATCAGCGGGCCGAGCAGCAGCGTGTAGCGCTCCTGCCAGCCGCGCCTTTCGTAGTCGGCGCGCAGGGCTTCAAGAGCGCGGCCGAGCAGGGCGTTGGCCCACTCCCGGTTGTAGAGCGCCTCCAGGCTTTGCGCGGGGTCGCTCATTTGATAAACCTGCTCCGCTCGGGCGGGGTCCATGGCGGCATCCAGACAGACATGCTCCACGCCGCCGCCGCGTTTCTGGCGGGTGGCCTTCTGCCATTGCTGGGTGTGGAAGTTGTCAAAAGCGCGCAGCAGAAGCTGGCGCAGCTTGCCTTCGGCCTCGTCCGCCGTGGCAAAGGTCTCCCGGCGCAGGATGCTCTCGAAGAAGCCCTGCACGGCGTCCTGCGCGTCATGCTCGCTCAACTGCCGCCGCCTGGCCACGCAGTAGAGCGGCTGCCAGTAGGCGCGGCAGAGAGTCTCCAGCGCGGCGCGCGCCTCTTCCTCCGTGCCCTCGCGCAACTGGTGCAGGAGCGACCAGCGTGTGGAGGGAAAGAGGGTGTCGGTGAGCGGAGCCGCCATGTGTGTGCCGCGCCGCTTTTCTCACCGGATGCAAATATTGTCACTTTTTTTCTGCCGGGGCGTAACGGCGGGCGGAAAACAGGACTGGAGAGGGTGACGGGCATTTCGCCCTGAATCAGTAACCATCGCTCCCATGAATCCCACATCCTCCCTGCCATGCGCGTCGAGTTTGCATCAGGCCCGAAAGGCTTGTTGCCACACAATGCGGCCCCACCATCCCCCCGGAGACTCTCACTCTCCCAACAAAGAATCCGGGGGTTCGTCGCCACAAAATCCCCAGCGCGGCGCGCCTGGAAGGGTTCGCCCTTCACCAGGGCGGGCCTTGTGGCTGAGTGTCATGATGCTGCTGGCCTGGGTGGCCTGCGGAGCAAGCGCGGTGGCTGGAACCTGGAGCCAGACACCTTGGACGGGGGACTCCACCACGGGCATCCATGCATCCACCAATGTCTGGGCATATCGTTTTGGTTCTGCCACGACGGCGACGGTCAACGGAGTCACAGTGCCTGGCAGCCCTTTCTCTCTGACCAGCGCCAATGTGGACGTGACCCTCACCAGCAGCTACCAAGGTGCTGTGAACAATCTCACCGCGCTCGGTGGCACGGGCAGCGCGCTTCTGGCGCAGGACTTCGTGTACAACGGAGTCCAGGGTCCGCTCACCGCCACGGTGAAGAACCTCACCGTGGGTCAGAATTATGTCGTTTCTTTCTTCGGAGTCGGCTTTGATGCTGATGCGGCGAGGAATGTGAACTTCACCTCCGGCTCGGACAGCTTGGTGGTGAATCAAAACCACTACGGCCTGGGCAATGGCATCCGGGTGGATTACACCTTCACGGCAGAGGCAGCCACACGCGGTTTCACTCTCATGGAGACGGTGCCGTTCTATTCCTGGGGGTTGAACGCGATTGCCCTGAGCAGGAGCGCGAGTGCGCCAACGGCTGCGACCGGCGCGGCGGGCGGTGTGTTCACCACCACTGCGACTCTCGCCGGCAGCATCAACGCCAACGGGGCGGATACGACAGTGACTTTCCAATACGGACTGACAACGAGTTACGGCTCGACGGTGACAGCCGCGCAGTCACCGGTAACCGGTGAGACTGACGTGGCGGTGAGCGCCGCAGTCAGCGGCCTGACACCGGGCACGACCTATCATTACCGCGTCGTCGGGCAGAACTTCCAGGGCACGACCCCTGGTGCTGACGCGACTTTTACCACGCCTGCGACGAACCTGGGACTTTATGCCCCGCCTGCAAACGGGGCGGATGTGTATGTGGCGGATGGGACGAATCACAAAATCGTCCGATACACTTCGTCTGGGACTCTGGTTGGCGACTTCGCAACTTCCGCGACCGGCATCAACGGTCCCTCGTCCCTGGCCTTTGACTCGGCAGGCAATCTGTATGTCGGCAACAATGGCGATGGCACGCTCTGGAAATATGCGCCCAATGGCACTGGCAGCCTCTTTGCCACGGTCCCCGACGGGGTTTGGAACATGGCTTTTGACGCGGATGGAAACTTGTATGTCTCCAACTTCGGCACAGCGATCACGAAGATCAGCCCGTCAGGGACGAATCTGGGCAACGTGGACAACTTCAGCGGCTCGCACACTTGCCTGGGCGTGGCCTTCGACGCGGCTGGCACACTTTGGGCGGGCGACCATTTCGCATTTTCCATCAATCGCTATCCTCCGGGCCAGGCCGCGACGCGCCACACGCAATCCGCCGTGAACAATCCAAGAGGGCTGGCTTTCGACACTGCCGGAAACCTCTTTGTGGCCAACATCGGCAACACAACGATCTCGAAATATGCATTCACTGGCGGCGCGCTTTCGACAACGGGCTCGGTGTTCGCCACCACCAGCGGCTTCAATCCTTTGTGCCTTGCGTTCGACAGCACGGGGAACCTCTACGCGACTGCGAACAACAGCGGTGTCGTTGGAAAGTATTCCTCCACGGGAAGTTATCTCGGTGCTTTTGCGACCGTGTCGGGAAGCTCCCTGATCAGGGGGATCGCGTTCAGCCCCCTCGCGGATGCGCCTATGGTATCCTCGCCCACAAGCACTTCCGTCACCGCCACCGGGGCAACCCTGGGCGGTAACGTCACCGCTGACGGCGGTGCCTCGATCACCGAGCGCGGTGTGGTTTATTCAGCGACGGCAACCAACAGCAATCCTGCCATCGGGGGCTCGGGCGTGACCAAGGTGACGGCGCCTGGGACGACGGGCGTCTTCACCACCGGGGTAAGCGGCCTGACCACGCGCACGTCTTACAGCTTCAAAGCCTATGCCATCAACGGCGCGGGAACGAGTTACTCTGACACCGGCACTTTCTCCACGCCGAACACCCTGCCGACCGCTCCGAATGGAAATGCCACCGGCACCACTGGCGACCCGAACACGGTGACGATCAGCTTCCCGGCGACGGATGCCGATGGCGACGCGGTGGCGATTACCGGGGCGGTTTCCGGCACCGGCATCATGGTGGATTCCTTCACGGCAACGACAGTCACCTTCACTCCCGCCGCCAGCTTCACCGGCGACGGCAGCTTCACTTACACGGTGGGTGACGGTTTCGGCGGCACGGCCACAGGGACGATCACTGTGGCGGTGACGGACAATGACGCGCCGGTGGCGGGCGCGCCCACGGAAGGCTTCACTTTGCTGGCGCTGACAGTGGATGCCGGCACAGGCGTGGTGGATCTGCCGGACTACCGCAGCCAGGTGGTGGCCTTGGACAATGTGGGCGTGGTGAGCCTCGCCCAGGCACCGGCTCCAGGCTCTGTCCTCGGGCAGGGTCCGGTGCAGGTGAGCATCACGGCGGAAGACGCGGCGGGCAATGTGTCGGACGCCTTGGTCCTGACAGTTGTCGTGGGTCCGGCCGTCGCTCCGGTGGCAGGCTGGTCCTTCACCGCATGGACGGGCGACTCCAGCACGGGCATTCACGCATCCAGCAATGTCTGGGCGCATCGTTTTGGTTCGGCTGCGACGGCGACAGTCAACGGAGTCACCGTGCCTGGCAGCCCCTTTTCGCTGACCAGCGCCGATGTGGACGTGACTCTCACCAGCAGCTACCAGGGTGCTGTGAACAATCTCACCGCGCTCGGCGGCACGGGCAGCGCGCTTCTGGCTCAGGACTTCGTGTACAACGGAGTCCAAGGTCCGCTCACCGCCACGGTGAAGAACCTCACTGTCGGCCAGAAGTATGCCGTTTCTTTCTTCGGCGTGGGTTTTGACGCCGGGGTCGCGCGCAGTGTGAACTTCACCTCCGGAGCTGACAGCCAGGTGGTGAATCAAAACCACTACGGCCTGGGCAATGGCATCCGGGTGGACTACCACTTCACCGCCACGGCGGCGACACGCGCCTTCACACTCATGGAGACGGCGCCTCTTTATTCCTGGGGTCTGAATGCCATCACGCTGCGCAAGGTGTCCGTCCCCGATCTGGTGACGGATGCGGCCACGGACGTGACCACAGAGAGCGCCACGCTCAATGCCACGGTCAATCCCGACGGTCTGGCTGCCACCGCGCACTTTGAGTATGGCTTGACCACCGCCTACGGCAGCACCGCCGCCATCACTCTCTCCCCTGCGGACGGCTCCTCCGCCCAGGCTGTGAGCGCGCCCGTCAGCGGCCTCACCGCGGGCAGGACTTACCACTACCGCGTGGCGTTGACGAACCTGCACGGCACTTTCTACGGGGACGACCAGACCTTCAGCACGGTGCAGATACCGTCCTTGTTCGCCCTGAGCGCAAGAACCATCAGCGTTCCGCAGGGCAGTGCCAGTGTGATGATCCCGCTTCACCGCACAGGCGGCAGCCATGCCGCGGGTGTACAGCTTTCCACCGTGGATGGCACGGCTTCCGCAGTGCCGCCCTTCGCGGCGGGTCTCGCGGCCAAGGATTATCAGGCGCTGACCACCACGGTGGACTTCGCCGAGGGGGAGATGCAGAAGGAGGTGGAGATCACCCTCATTCCGCGCGCAGGCACCAATGTGCCGAACACACGCTTCCAGGTGATCCTCACCGGTGCGGGCTGGGATGATATTCCGGCCGATCCCAAACTCGGACATCCCATCACCGCCACGGTGCAGGTGCTGGCGAATGACACCACGGCTCCGACATTGACCGTGAAGACCCCGGCCAATGGGGCCACCCTCAACCATGCGCCGCCGGTCATCATCACCGGCACGGTGGGTGACAAATACGGCATTGACCGAGTGGAGATCGAGCACGGGGGCGAACTCATCGAAGCGGATCTGGGCTCGGCCACCCGCTCCACGTCCATTCCCTTCAGTGGCGAGATCTACCCCGCCGCTGACGGCCCGGTCACCTTCACCGTCACCGCCTATGACCTGAATGGGAACAGCACCGTGGTGACACGCGCGTTCAACCATGTCCGCTGGTATGACGTGGTGGTCTCCCGCTCCGTGCCCGGCGGCCTTGCCACACCCGAGGCGGCTGGCATGGTGACTCTGGCCTCCACCAAAGGCAGCTTCTCCACGCTGCAACCTGCCAGAGGCTCGATAGACCAGCAAGGCTCCGTGCTGCCCGGCGCGCCTGTCACCCTCACCGCCAGGCCCGCCGCAGGGCATGTCTTCTCCCATTGGGAAGGGCTGCCTGTAGATGCTGTCATGAGCGGGGCCGTGGCCTCCTTCACCATGCCTGCGGAGGATGTCACGGAAATCCTCGCCGTCTTTGTGGCGAACCCCTTCGCCGCCCTCGGCACCACCGCCGTGTTTCACGGGCTGCTGGCCCCGCATCAAACGCAGCGCAGCAATGCCGCGCTCGGTTCCCTGAACGCCACCCTCACGACGAGCACGGGTGCTCTGAGTGGCAAGCTCCTGCTCGGCGGTGTCACCACATCCTTTGCCGGCACCGTGCAGGGCAATGGCGACGTGTGGCTGAAAAACGCCGGGGGTCCGATGACCGGAGCGCTCGAAATTCCCGGCATCGGCACGCTGGTGCTGTTCTTTGCCTCGGACTCGCTGGACATCTCCCTCTTCGGGGCGGACACCGACTCCTTCGGCACAGCCCGGGCGGCGATTCACAGCGCTGCGAACCCCGTGCCCGCCACGCTGCTCAATGACGCAAAGCAGGGCTTTTACACCGTGGCCCTGCCTGCTCTGGAGCAGACCCCGTCGAAACCGGCCTCCACCTATCCGCAGGGCGCCGGCTACGGCACCCTGACTCTGAAAACCAATGGCACGCTCACCCTCGCCGGCGTGCTGGCGGATGGCAGCAAATTCACCGCCGCCTCCGCGCTCGTCTCCGGCAACACCAGCCCGGTCCATGCGCAACTGCCCACTCCCGGCTCCGCCACGCTGAAAGGCGGCAGCCTGCTGGGCATGCTGGCCTTTGACCCGGATGCGCCGGACACGGATGTCAGCAGCGCCAGCCTGGGATGGGCCGTGTTCGGCGGCAAAGGCGGCCCGCCGCCGGAGAGCGGCAGCGGCCTGCTGTGGCTGCGCCCCGGGGTGGTGCAGCAAACCGGCACGACCGCCGCCGCGCTCGCCACGCAGCTTTACACCGAAGGCTGGGAGCAGGGCATCACCGTGGGCCTCGTTGGCGCGCTGTATGACAAAGCCGTCACTGTGCAGAGCGCCCTTGGGCTGCCCGCCGCCGGGCCGGATGGAAATGCCGTGCTGGCCTTTGAAGATGGCAAGCTCCTCGACACCGTGGCCTACACCACCCTCAACGTGGATGGCGGCAAAGTGGTCAAACTGCCCTCCACCGACAAGCGCTACACGCTCACCCTGACCGGCAACACTGGCGCGATGAAGGGCGCCTTCACTCCCTTCTGGAGCAATCCCGGAACGGCGCTGCCCGCCTTCAACGGCGTCATTCTGCAAAAGGGCGCCAACAAGGGCGGCTGGGGCCACTTCATCAGCAACCGCCAGCACGATCTCGATCCGCAGAGTGGCAGCGTCACCCTGGGCGCGCAACCCTGATCCGCTGTCCAGTCACAAGACTCGAAACCTCAAAGCCGCAGCCTTCCAGGCTGCGGCTTTTTTATCCGCATGATTTGAGCCTTACCAGCGCACGACGGAGCTGGCCCAGGTGAAGCCGCCGCCGAAGGCGACGAGAAGGACGATGTCTCCCTTCTTCAAGCGGCCCGCGCGGCGGGCCTCGTCAAGGGCAACAGGGATGGTGGCTGCGCTGGTGTTGCCGTATTTGTCGAGGTTGACGAAGGCTTTGTCATGCGGCAGGCCGAGGCGGTCGGCGATGGCCTGGATGATGCGCAGGTTGGCCTGGTGCGGGATGATGAGGGTTATGTCCTCCTTTTTCAGGCCCGCCATCTCCAGAGCCTGCTCGCTGGCCTGGCACATGCGGGTGACGGCGTGCTTGAAGGTCTCCCGCCCTTCCATGTGGATGGTGTTCGGGCGGCTGGGGGCGTTTTCGGCAGTGATGGGACAGGCGCTGCCGCCGCCGGGGACTTTCAATAAATCAGCGAGGTTGCCATCGCTGCCCATGACGGTGGAAAGCACGCGCCCCTGGGCGTCGCTGCCCTCCTCGGCGCGGCGGATGACGACGGCTCCGGCGCCGTCGCCGAAGAGCACGCAGGTGTTGCGGTCCTGCCAGTTGATGAGGCTGCTGAGCTTTTCCGCGCCGATGACGAGGGCGGTGGTGCGGTTGCCGGTGTTGATGAAGTGGCGGGCCACCTGGAGGGCGTAGAGAAAGCCGGAGCAGGCGGCGCTGATGTCGAAGCAGACGGCGTTCGCAGCGCCGATCTTTTTCTGCACGAAGCAGGCGGTGGAGGGGAAGAACATGTCCGGGGTGACGGTGGCGACGACGATGAGGCTGATCTCCTCCGGGCATATACCGGCGTCGGCGATGGCGCGGCGGGCGGCCTCGGCGGCGAGGTCGCTGGTGGCCTGGCCTTCGGCGGCGATGCGGCGCTCCTTGATGCCGGTGCGGGTGGTGATCCACTCGTCGGAGGTGTCCACGATCTTTGAGATGTCGTCGTTGGTGAGGACTTTCTCCGGCATGAAGCTGCCGGTGCCGATAATGCTGGAGGCGCAGAAGGGCTGCTGGCTAGGAGGTGGCATGGATGAGGAAGTGCTGGGAGACGGTGGCCTCGATGTGCGGGTTGATCTGCTGGGTGATGGTGTCGCAGGCCATGCGGATGGCGTTTTTCATGGCATAGGCGCTGGCGCCGCCGTGCGCGATGATGGTGATGCCGTTGAGGCCGAGCAATGGCATGCCCCCGGCCTCGTCGGCGCTGATGCGCTTGTGGACGCGCTTGAAGGCGGGCCTGGCGAGCTTGCCGCCGAGCATGGTCATTGTGGAGGCCATGATCTCGCCCTTGATCATGGTGATGAGGGACTCGGCGAGGGCCTCGGAGGTTTTGAGGATGATGTTGCCGGTGAAGCCGTCGCACACGACCACGTCGGGCGGTTCGTGCCAGAGGTCGTGGCCTTCGACGTTGCCGATGAAGTTGAGACCGGGCGTGGTGCGCAGGAGCTTGGCGGTCTCCTTGCAGAGGGCGTTGCCTTTTTCCTCCTCGGTGCCGTTGGACATGAGGCCTACGCGCGGTTTCCGGCGGCCCAGGACGTGCTCGGCATAGGCGCTGCCCATGAGGGCGTTTTGCACGAGGTGCTCGGGCAGGCTGTCGGGGTTGGCCCCGGCGTCAATGAGCACCCAGTGGTGAGAGACTGAGGGCATGATGGCGGCGATGGCGGGCCGCTCGATATGCGGCAGGGTGCGCAGCTTGATGAGGCTGGCGGTGACGGCGGCGCCGGTGTGGCCGGCGCTGACGACGGCGTCGGCTTTTTTGTCCTTCACCAGGTCCACGGCGCGGGAGATGGAGCTGTCCTTTTTTTTGCGCACGGCGTCGAGGCCGCTGTCGCTCATGTCCACAACCTGCAGGGCGGGCACGATCTCAAGCTTCGGGCTGGCAATACCCTGGGCGGCCATCTCGCGCTCGATGACTTCCGGCACGCCGACGAGGAGAATTTTTTCGATCCGGGGCAGCGTTTCGAGGGCGAGCTTGACGCCGCCCATGGGGTTTTGCGGGGCGTGGTCGCCGCCCATCACATCCAACGCGATTTTCATGCCTCCGATTTGGTCTTTAAATGATAGGGAGTGTAAAGCGGAACGACGGTGGATTGCAAACACGGAAAAGCCGCCGGAATGGCTCACCAAAAGCTGAGCGCCTCATGCAGGTCGTCCATGGCGCGCGTGGCGCTGGCGCGCTCGGGCATGTCCGGGCAGTCGAAGGGGACAAGGGCCACGCGGTTTTCACGCAGGGCGGTGATGCCGTTGCCGCAGTCCGGGTCGAGCAGAGATTTCCAGGCTTTCTCCGCGAAACGCGCGGCCAGAATGCAATCCTGAGGGGTGGCATGGCCGCCGCGCTGCAGGTGGCCGAGCACGGAAGGGCGCACTTCGAGATCCGAGAAGGCGCCTTCGGTCCGGTCGAAGTATTTTTGAAAAGCGTCCTTGAGCACATACGCACCGTTGCGGTTTTGCGGAGGATCAAATTTCACACCCTCGGCCAGCAGCACGATGGCGTGTCCCCTGCCCCGTATCATTGCCTCCTCAATGCGATGGGCCAGCTTTTCGATCTGCGCGGCGTCGAGCGGGCCGCCCTCGGGTGTGATGACCATCTCCGCGCCTGAGGCGAGGGCGGCCATGCGCGCGAGGTCGCCGCTCTCGCGCCCCATGGTCTCGAGCACCATGACGCGCCGGTGGCTGCGGGCGGTGTCTATGAAATGGTCCACGGCCCAGACAAGTGTGTGGACCGCCGTGTCCACGCCCAGGGAGAGCTCGGTGAACTGGAGGTCGTTGTCTATGGTGGCGGGCACGCCGATGATGCGCAGGCCGCTTTCTTCGGCAAGGCACCTGGCCCCGGCAAGGGAACCGTCTCCACCCACGACGACGAGGGCGCGAACGCCAAGCGCGCCGAGGAGGGCGATGACTTCCGCCCGCACCTCCCGCTTTTCGAATTCCTTGCAGCGCGCGGAACCAAGGACAGTGCCGCCTTTGCCCATGATGCCGCTGACTGAGGCGTGGTCCATGAGCACGACCGGCTGGTTTTCGATCATTCCCTTGCGCCCTGGATTTCTAACGATGGCGTCTTTGAGCTGCTGAAGCTCGACAGGAGACGCGCCCGCCTGGCGCGCGGCCTTGACGAGGCCGCGGTAGCCGTCCTTGATGCCAAGCACGGGCACATTATGTCGGTTGAGTCCGAGCCTCACCAAGGCCCTGAGGAAGGCGTTCATGCCGGGAGCGTCGCCGCCGCTGCAAAGTACGGCGACCGGGTTTTCGGGAAAAAAGTCTGTCATGAAGGGAGAAGCCCGCCGACCATCATATCTGGCGGGCCTCCAGTCATAGCGAACGCTCCAACGCTGGCAAGCGGCGGGTTTCCCTGCCGTGAAATCACGTCGTCTCCATGCCGCGCGCCATGACTACCTTGCCGGTGCGAACGGTTTCGACGATCTCAAATTTATTCAGGAGCCGGATGGCCGCGTCGAGTTTGTCCGTGTTGCCTGTGATCATGGCAATGAGGCTGTCATCCTGCAAATCCACGGTCTTGCCTCCATAGTGCTCGACGATTTGCAGGATCTCGGTGCGCTGGTCGTGGCCTGTGGAGATTTTCACCAGGACGAGTTCCTTGGCAACGGCGTCGCGGTCGGTGTGCTCGATGCAGTGGATGACATCAATGAGCTTGTTCACCTGCATGATGATCTGGTGCAGTCCCTCCGGGTGGCCGCTGATGCCAATGGTCATGCGGCTGTAGCGCGGGTCGCGGGTCTGTGAGACAACGAGGGACTCGATGTTGAAACCCCGGCGGCTGAAGACATTGCATATGCGGCCAAGGACGCCGGGCTGGTTGTTCACATAGACACTGAGCGTGTGAATGTTGATGATGTCGGCCTGCGGGGCGGGCTTTTTGTCGGTGGTGGCGGGGATGCGGTCGCTCATGATTTTTGCGGGGCTGGTGTTTGAAAATAAAACGGCTGCCACTTAGAACAACTGCGGTTCGGCAGATGCGAGCGCGTGGAGCCGCCTGCGGGCGAGCTGGACGTAGGTTTCGTCTCTCTCAATGCCGATCCATTTGCGCTTTAAGCGCAAGGCAGCGGCGGCGGTGGTGCCGGAACCGAAAAAAGGATCAAGCACTAAATCACCCTCATCAGTGGAGCAAAGGACTAGCTTTTCGATGAGATCGAGCGGCTTTTGGGAGGGGTGGCCGCACTTCTCCTTGGAGGTGCCCTTGAGGCTGGGCACACGCAAGATGTTCGTCGCGAATTTGCCCTTTTCCAGGTGGGCCTTGCGCGCGTCCATGTTCTTGTAACGAGTGTCTTTGAGGTATTGGGCGATGGTTTTTTCGTCGTAAGGAATGCGCACAGCGTCCTTGTTGAACTTCACCTCATCGCCTTTGCGCAGGACGAGGATCATCTCATATTGCGGTGTGAAGCTGTCCCGCCGCTCATTGTAGCCCACGGCGCGATCCCAAATAATGAGATCGTGAAACTGATGCGACCGGGAGAGCTGCGACATGAGGTGGAGAAAGGTGTGCTCGCGCTTTCCTAGCTGGCCGAATATGAAACAGAGTCCTTCATCACAAAGGACGCGCATGGCCTCGCCCGCCCACTCCTCGCACCAGGCGAGATAGTCAGCGGCGGTTTTCCATTGGGTGTCCCAGGCTTCATCTTCGAGAACATTGAAATAAGGCGGATCGGCGATAATTGCTTGAGCGGCGCATTCCGGTAGCTTGCGAAGTTCCGTGAGGGCGTCCCCTTGAATAATGAGATTGGCTTTCATCGTTGCATCGCCACACTTTGGCGAGTGCGCCTGCGGTCATCACGTCGAACCGGTGGGTTTTTCCATCTTGTGTTTCGGCGCCTCGGTGAGCATGTCTTCAAGGGCGGCTCCAGCAGGGATCATGGGAAAGACGTTTTCATGTTTGATGCACTCCGCCTCAATGATGCAGGGTCCGTCATTGTAATCGAGCGCCTGCTGGAGGATGCGGCCCACGTCGGCGGGACGGCGGATGTGCCAGCCTTTGATGCCATAGGCCTCGCCAAGCTTGACGAAGTCCGGGTTGCCGAGCAGGTCCACGCCGCTCTCGCGGTTGTCGAAGAAGAGCTCCTGCCACTGGCGGACCATGCCGAGGTAGCTATTATTGAGGACGAGGATTTTGACGGGCAGCTTGTGGATGGCCGCAGTTGCTAGTTCGAACAGCGTCATCTGGAAGCCACCGTCACCGCACACGGCAACGACGGTTTTATTCGGGCATGCGAACTGCGCGCCGATTGCCGCAGGGAAGCCGAAGCCCATGGTGCCGGCGCCACCGGAGCTGATCCAGTGGTAGCTCTCGTCGTTTTTGTAAAATTGCGCGGCCCACATTTGATGCTGGCCGACATCGGTGGTGACAATGGCCTTGCCCTGGGTGAGATGGTAAAGCTCGTCAAGCACTTGCTGCATGCGCAAGCCGCCCTGTTTTTTATAGCCGAGGGGATATTTCTTTTTGTAGCCGTCGAGATGCGCCAGCCAGTCTCCGGTGGGCAACTTTTCGACGAGGGGCAACAGTTCGCTGAGTGCGGCCTTGGCGTCGCCAGTTATGGGAACATCCGTGCGTATCATTTTGCCGTGCTCAGCGGCGTCAATGTCAATGTGGATGATTTTGGCGTTGCGGCCGAACATGTGCGGCTTGCCGATGATGCGGTCGTCAAAGCGGGAGCCGACATTGAAGATGAGGTCGGCTTCGCAGATGGCCTTGTTCGCGTAGGCGGTTCCGTGCATGCCGAGCATGCCGAGGGCAAGCGGATGCGTTTCGGGGAAAACGCCCTTGCCCAGCAGGGTGGTGGTGACCGGGCATTGCAGTGTCTCCGCCAGCATGAGCAATTCCTTGTCCGCGCGGGCGATCATGGCGCCCTGCCCCGCCAGGATGACCGGGCGTTGCGACTGTGAAAGCAGCCTGGCCGCCTCTTTTATGGCAATTTGATCAATTTTCTGCGCATCTTCCGGATGATAGCCGGGCAGGTCCATCGGATCATCAAAGGTGCCTGTGAACGGGCTCTGGCTGATGTCCTTGGGGATGTCAATAAGCACAGGACCGGGCCGGCCAGTGGTGGCGATGTGGACCGCCTCCTTGGCGATGCGCGGCAGGGCATTGGTTTCCTTGACCAAGTAGCTGTGTTTGCAGACCGGGGCGGTGATGTTGAAAATGTCCGCCTCCTGGAAGGCGTCCTTGCCCAGCATCCAGGTGACCTGCTGACCGGTGAGGATGATCATTGGCACACTGTCCATCTGCGCGGTCATGATGCCGGTGACGGTGTTGCCAGCGCCAGGACCAGAAGTGACGAGGACGACCGCCGGTTTGCCCGTGGCACGCGCGTAACCGTCAGCCATGTGGACAGCCCCCTGTTCGTGACGAACGAGGATGAACTTCATGTTCGTTTTCACGGTCTCCAGGGCGTCAAAAATCGGCAAAGCGGCACCGCCAGAGTAGCCAAAAACATATTCAATGCCGAGATCGGCAAGTGTTTTGATCAGCGCCTGCGCGCCGTCCATTTGGGGTGTGCTCATAATATTTCAGTAAAAGTGCGAACTTTCGAACGAAAGTTCCATTCATTCAGATGTTCGCAATCTAAAAATGCGCCTTTTCGATCAAACCAAACCAAACATGAGGTAGTCTTCACTTAAAAATCTAGGATTTAGAGTCAAAATCGAGAAATACACGACTCACCTCAATGGATTTTTGCAGTTTTCGAAAAGATTCGTTTTTCGACAAGGGCGGAAAGAAAACACCCGGCCAAATTGGCCGGGTGTTTGGGAATCCGCATTGATTGCGAACAGATCAGGCGAAGATGTCCACGACTGGCACACCCTTGTCGCCCACAGTGAAGGGGCGGCTGGATGGGGACATGACAACTTCGTTGACAGGCAGGCCCATGGCGTGACCGATGGTGGCCACAAAGTCCTGCGGAGTGGTCTGTTTGTCGGCGGGGCGGCGTCCGTCCTTGTCGGTGGCGCCATAGGTGAAGCCGCGTTTGGTGCCGCCTCCGGCGAAAACGGTGGAATATGCCAGCGGGTAATGGTCGCGTCCGTCGTTTTCATTGATTCCCGGAGTGCGTCCGAACTCGGAACCGAGCACAACCAGCGTAGAATCCAGCAGCCCCTTGGCTTCCAGGTCGAGCAGCAATGCGGAGAACCCGGTGTCAAGCGTGGTGCCGTTGTTGGTCATGGCTGTGTCAATCGTGTTGTGATGATCCCAGCCACCCATGCGCACCTCGACGAACCTGACACCGCTCTCTACCAGCCTGCGGGCAAGTAGGCAGCCCTGCCCGAAAGAGGAACGACCATATTTGTCGCGGGTGTCGGCGGACTCCTGGCTCAGATCGAAGGCTTTGAGATCCTCGCTCTTCATGATCTTCATGGTTTCGTCGTAGAATTCATTGTAGGACTTCACATCCTCAGTGTCAAAGCGCTTGCGGAAGGCGCTGTCGAACTCGTTCATGAGTTCCACACGCTTGCCGAACATGGAGTCACTGGTGGTGGGACGGATGTTTTGCAGACCCGATTCAGGACTGGAGATCGGAATTGGAGCCATGGAAGGCGGAAAAAAGCCCGCGCCAGGATAAGCACTGCCGCTGTTGACCACCACGCTATCAGGCAGAGTCACGCCCTTGATGCGACCAAGGAAGTGGCTGGCCCAGACTCCGACCAGCGGATGTACGATGGTACCACGGGGTTCGTAACCGGTCTTCATAATGTAAGTGCCGGAGTCATGGACGCCAGTCTTGGAAGTCATTGAGCGGATGATGCTGAGCTTGTTGGCGTTTTCCGCCAACTTGGGCAGGTAGCCGCCCAAGTAGTCAATGCCCTCCGCTTTGGCCTTGACCGGATCGCTGAAACCCTTGGTCATCCCTGTTTTGGGATCAAAGGTGTCAATGTGGCTCATGCCGCCGCTCATCCAAAGAAAGATGACGTTTTTTGCCTTGCCGAAACCGGGTGTGCCGGGCCCGGTGATCATTTTTTCAGCCGCCTGCATCTTGGCGGAGAGGCCTGGGAAGAGTGTGACGCCGAGAGTGGCGCTGGCTGCCCCCATCATGAATTGACGGCGGCTGTGATCGTCGAGTTTGAGCAGTTCTGATTTCATGAGTATCGTTATTTTGGAGTTGTGTGTGAGTGATGAGTATTACTGAACAAAGATGAATTCACGGGTATTGATGAGCGCCCAGATCATATTGCTGTAGGCCTCTTCGCCAGAGGCGCTAAGTTCGCGCTCGGCGATGTCTTTTTCCTGCAATGTCGGGCGGCGATTCATGATGGTCATGAACATGCGCTCCACTTTTTCAGAGGGGTCTTTGACTTTGTCCATGGTTCGGAAAACGAGGGAATCACGATTTGTCAACATTTGCTGCGCTTTGCCGTTCATCATCATGAGCACTTGTGGAACATTGCCGATTGATGTGCTGCCATCAATCAAATCGCGGGGAGACTGGCCGAAGTCGGCAAGAAAGTGCCCACCCGGAGCGGGTTGAACGATCTCCGAAGCGCGAAGAAGCCGCATACCTTCATAGGACAGGATTTTTCCGGGGCCATCCATCTGGGCAGTAGTAGCCGCTTCCGCACCCTTCGGTGCTGCATCCATCATCATGCTGTCGTCACCAGCCATTTCAAGGCCGCCGCCCATCAGTTCACGCTCTTTTTGTGCCATGCGGCGATAGGCGTCATATTTCATGAGCACTGTTTGCGCATCCACCGTTTCGAGATTGAGGTCAATGGACTTGGAATAGAGATCCTGGAGCGGGGCCTTGTATGCGTCCGGCTGGCCCAGAACAAGCGTCATATATGAGTCCCAAGCTTGCTCGGCACCCATCCGGCGCAGCATGGGCCCCTGGAAGTAATAGACCTCGCCCATGACGATATTTTCGGTCGTCGCCTCCGACTGGTAGGCACGGGTATTGTAAATGATGCGCATGAATTCCTTAAGGTTAAACTTCACACGCTTCATCTCTTCTGCGAGATGCTTGAGCAATTCGGGATTTGCTGACTGGTCAGGGTCATCAATGTTAGTGACAGGTTCATTGATGCCTGCGCCAAAAGCACGCTTCCACATGCGGTTGGCGATGGTCATTGCAAAGCGCGGGTTCTGCGGGTGCGTCATCCAATTAGCAAAAGAAGTCCGAAGCTTTTCCTCCTTGGCTTTCGACTGCTTGTAAGCGGGATTGCTTCTGTCCCCGGAAGACCAGGTGACAAATTTGGGACTCACAGGATCCCCGGGCTTGCCGTCCTTGTATTTGTAATCGTGCGGGAGCATCATCATGTTTTTATCCAAATCACGGACGACATATGTGTTCGCCCCCATGTAGGTTTGGATGCCGTTGCGAATGCGGCGCATGTCCAGACCGGCTTTTTCAACCAGTTTCTCGACTTCCATCATGACTGTTTCGTTACGGTAGGGGGCGCGTGTGGACGTGGCCCCAAAGAAGGCCGCCATTTCGTAAAACTGCATCTGCGTCCAGTCCGCGAAAGGATGATCGTGGCATTGAGCGCAGGCGACATCAGTGCCAAGGAAAACGGTGAGGGTATTGGCAAGATTGTCCAGGGGCATGCCGGCATCGCGAAGCAAATAGCCCGCCGCACCGTTATGCCACATCTTTCCACTGGCAGTCATCATTTCATGCACCATCTGATCGTAGGGGCGATTTTTTGCAACCTGCTCCTTAACCCAGTTGATGTATGGCGTGCCACGCAGATTCGCCTGATCGAGATTGTCTTTGAGGCGCAGCATCTCGGCGAAGTAATTAAACATGTGCACTTTGAAGCCTTCGGAATCCAGCAGCATGTCAATCAAATCGGCGCGCTTCTTGGGGTTTCCATCCTTGATGAAAGCCATGGCCTCATCATAGTTCGGGATGCGACCCACGATGTCGAGATAGACACGGCGGACGAACTGCTCGTCGTTGGCCATCGGGTTGAATTGAGTAATGGGCGGTTTGCCGTTTTTGACACGATCCGGATTGGCGCGGACAAGACCCTTGGCCACCAGTTCGTTAATCTTCTGCGCGGCTTGCGCCACTGTCGCATTGGCAATCATTTGCGGTTGCGCGGTATCGGCAGCCGCTGGGGCGGAAGATTTGGCGAAGGCCTGATCCTCGGCTGAAAGCCTGGATAATTCGAACCGGTGCTCGGCTCCATCTTGGGTTTGGAGAACGATGTGCTCGCCTTCAATCCGCACCAGAGAGGCGGAGACTTGACGACCTTGGACATCAGTCCAGGTGCGCACTTCAGCCAATGCAGAGGAAGTGCCAAATCCCGCAAATAGCAGGACGGCAATCATAGAACGTGTGGGCTTCATAGGGAGATGAGATGTATTCGGACGACGGGGGTAACCCTCACCTTGAAACGGTGTGAAAATAAAATCGTTAGCGATTTCTAACCGAAATTTATTCGCCACCAATAGCTAAAACACAATTTTAAAATGCGTTCCTTCGAACATTCTTGGATTCCCCTTATTCCGGCAGCGCTTCGCAAGTGACAACACCGCTTTTGTCCATCACGCCCAGAACTACCGCGCCCTTGCCGATTTTTAGAGCCTTGCGGACATGTTTTGCGTCAAGTATGGCCACCCAGCCAATGCCCATGTTGAAGGTGTTCCACGCATCCTTGGGATCGGCATGACGCAGGATTTTCTGCGCCATGTCATTTTTCCAAAATGGCACCTGCAAGTGACACCCAAAGCCGCGCTTGGTGAAGATGCGGCCAAGGTTTTCGATCAACCCACCGCCGGTGATGTGCGCCATGGCGGCGGGTTTGATCCCGGCTTTTTTGAGAGCGCGGCATTGCTTGTGGTACAAGAGTGTCGGCGCTAGCAACGAGGCGGCGTCTTTTGAATCGAGCTTGATCTTTTCCTTTTCGAGGACGCGACGCACAAGGGAGAAGCCATTGGCATGAAAACCGGCGCTGGGCCAGCCGACGAGAACATCGCCTTTCTTCACCTCAGCGGGATTGAGCACATGCTTTTTCTCCACCGCGCCAATGGCGAAGCCGGAAAGCTCCACCATTCCCTCCATGACCGCTCCTGGCATTTCGGCCGTCTCACCACCCGCGAGGATGCAGTCGCAGTCTTGGAGGTATTCGGATATTCCGGCGATGATGCGGCTGAGTTGGCGCTTAACGATCTTGTTCACGCCGATGTAGTCGAGGAACAAAACAGGATCCGCGCCGGTGGTCAGTACGTCGTTGACATTCATGGCCACAAGATCCTTGCCCGCGTTTTCCAGAAGGTCATGCTTAAGCAGCAACTCCAGTTTGGTGCCCACACCGTCGCATCCGGTGAAAATGACTGGTTGGTTGTATTTGCTCAGATCATAGCCCGCCGCAAAGAGTCCAAAAGCATTGGCCAGCTTGCGCTTTTTCTGGGTGGCCTTCACCAGCGGCCCAATATCATCCACAAATCCTGCTGCTTCGTGAATGTCAACGCCGGCCTGTTTGTATGTGTGTTTGGACATGATTTATTGGCCCTCTTGTCGGGCGCAGAATTGAGATTGAAGCAGCCGGGACTGGATGCAAGCGCGGTTTGACGCTCCCGAAGGTCAATCCTCCTTCATTTCACGGTAATGGCGGACGAGGTAGCCGCGCTCTTTGAGAAGGTGCAGCAGACCAGTCTCGGCGGTGAAATGACCGGTGCCTACCAACACCATGGCTCTTTCGCCCTTTTTCAGCAGGTCCTCAAGACGCGCCATCCACGCGCGGTTGCGCGCGGCGAGAAAGATTTCCATCAATTCGGGGTGTTTGGCAGCCTCTCGAAAAAGCATGGACTGAAGGTCGTCAAGGCGTCCGTGCTTCCAGGCTTCGATCATCTTGTCATACTCCTCAGGCAGGGTGCCGACCTCGGCGAGGGTCTGGTCGAGCATGACGCGCTGCAACTCCTTGGAGAGGCCGGCGAACAGCTGAATTTGGAACTCCAGCGTTTCCAATCCCTCGCCGGGTTTGCCGTCTCGCCGCGCGCGTTTCTCAAAATGCTGGTCCACTCCCATGTCGGGGGAGGCGCCCAGAACCGCGTATTCGTTGTTGGTGATCATGAGAGAGGCCAGCCATGGGCGCATCCGGGCCATGGAAAATGGCGGGACGCCGCGTGACGCGCACCATTTTTTTACCCCGCTCCAAGTTTCACTCCCCACCTCGGCTTCGAGGGTGGCGCCTGGCGGCAGGGTGCCGAGCTGCGTCATGCGCGCGGCAGCGCCAGCCTTGGCCGCGTCCGGTGGAAGCTCAAAGACGAGCTTGTCTGATCTGGAGTAGGCAGCCTCGTAGGCGGGAGCGAGGGGATAATCCTCCTTCCGCAAAATGTGAATGGTGCCGCAAAGGTAAAGCCTGCCTCCAGTGTCCTGGGAATCCACGACCCATACGCTGCCGATGGGACCCGCCTCCACGGGGTGCCCCCCCTGAACAGACTCGGCCTGTCCGGCATCGCGTCCGCACGCGCACACAGCGGCCAGGACAGTCAAACAAAGAAGGCGGCGGAGGAAATGCACGCCTCATTGAAACACCTGACGCGGCAAAGGGGCAACAAGGAAAAAGTTCGCGCCGCGGAGCGGCATTCACACGCCCGTCTCGATCATTTTCGCGAATTCGGCAAAGAAATACTTGGCGTCATTGGGACCGGGCGCGGCCTCGGGATGATACTGAACGCTGAGAACAGGCGCTTCGCGGTGCCTCATGCCCTCAACGGTTCCGTCGTTGAGGTTGATGTGCGTGACTTCGACATTCGAGGGCAGGCTGGAGGGATCAATCGCGAAGCCGTGGTTCTGGCTCGTGATGGCGACCTTGCCGGTGCGCAAGTCTTTGACTGGCTGGTTGCCGCCACGATGGCCAAACTTCAGTTTAAAGGTGCGCCCTCCGTAGGCATGGCCCAGGATTTGATGACCGAGGCAGATGGCAAAAAGAGGTTTTTTGCCAATGAGCGCGCTCACCTCCTTGTGGATGTAATCCAGCGCGGCAGGGTCGCCGGGGCCATTGGAGAGAAAGACCCCGTCGGGGTTCCGCGCCAACACCTCCTCCGCGGAGGTGGTGGACGGCACGACGGTCACACGGAAACCGCTTTGCCGCAGGCCGCGCAGAATGTTGCGCTTGATCCCAAAGTCGAAGGCCACGACATGATGCCTGGCTTCCGGTAGCGGATGAAAGGCTCCCTCGGGGCCGGCCTCGCGGTTTTGACTCGGACTGGGAATGTCCCAAACCCGGCTTTCCATATCATCAGGATCCCATGTGTAGGCGGCTCCAGTGGAGACTTCCTTGACGAAGTCGCTGCCGCTCATCGGCGGGCTTTCAGCCGCGACGCGCACCGCCTCCTCGACGCTGCCAATCTCACTGCTGATGACGGCGCGCATGGCCCCTCGTGTCCGCAAATGGCGGGTGAGGGCGCGCGTGTCCACGCCCTGAATGCCTGGGATGTCCCACTGCCTCAGGTAATCATCCAGAGTCCCTGTGCTGCGCCAGTTGCTGGGCACCCCGCACAGTTCCTCGATGACGAAGCCGCGCACATGCGGTTGCGAGCTTTCGGGGTCCAGGTTGTTGACACCGTAGTTGCCGATCATCGGGTAGGTCATCGCCACGATCTGGCCGCGGTAGGAGGGGTCGGTCAGCACCTCCTGGTAGCCGCTCATGGACGTGTTGAAGCACGCCTCGCCTGTTCGGCTGCCGGGAGCGCCAAAGGATTCGCCTTCAAAATACCGTCCGTCTTCAAGTGCCAGGATTGCTTTCATCAAAAATGGGAAACTTGCGCACCTAGCGCGCGCGGCGGAAGAATGCAAGCGCGCGGCATCCCCGGCTTTCGTTCGCCCTTCATCGCGCCTTTCCCTCCGCCATGTCGTGGCTGAAAAAAACGGCGCATTCGCCCGGTGCCGCACGCGCATGAAGATGCCCGCTGGACGAATCCTGCCCGAGGCACTAAATCTCCCTCATGGACCGCAAGCTCATCAATCGCGAAATCCTGCAATCCTTCTGGAAAATCCACATCCTGCATCATGCCAGCGAAGGCGGGGTGATCGGCCAGTGGATGCTCAAAGAACTGGCCCATCACGGCTATGAGGTGAGTCCGGGCACGCTTTACCCTCTGCTCAAACGCATGGAGGGCCACGGCTGGCTCAAATCCGAAACAAATCCCGCGCGCCGCGGGCCAAAAGCGCCGCGCACCTACCTAATCACCGCCGAGGGCAAAAAAGTGCTCAAACTGGTGCGCCAGCAACTCCGCGAACTCGGAGTCGAGGTCGGCGGGGATTGACCCGCCGCGATCAAGGAATCCTGCCGAACGCATCGGAGACGTTCTCCACCGTCAGTAATTCCGGCAGCACATGCGGATCTGTTTGTCCGGGAATGTACAGCACATTCACTGGCACGGCGGCCTTGCCCAGCACGGCCAGCGCCTCGGTGATGCGGGGATCCTCGTTGGTCCAGTCCGCCTTCAGCAACGCGACTTTTTTTTCCGCGATGAAACGCTGCAGCCCTGCGTCCTTATAGACGCGCTTGTTCACCTGGCAGGTCAGGCACCAGCGCGCGGTATAGTCCACATACACGGCCCTGCCTTCCGCGCGCAGCGTATCCACCAGTTCCGGGGACCACGCCTCCCAGGTCAGACCGTTCTCCGTGGAGGCGCCGCTTGTCACAGGCCCTTTTTCCACCTGTGGCCAGCCCAGAAACAGCCCGCCGGCCACCGCCGCCAGCGCCAGCACCACCGCGGTCCTGCGTGTGCGCGCGGGCTTGTGCGGCGGGCTCCAGCGTCCGTAAATCCAGCAGCCCAGCGCCACCACCACGAGACCGAGCAGGGTGAAAAGCAGTGGCTGGCCTTCGATCATGCCGGCGAGCACCCAAACGAAGTAAGCCACAGTGCCGAACAAAAGGAACGACATGCCCTGCTTGAAACTCTCCATCCACGCGCCGGGACGCGGCAGCGCGGAAACCAGGCCCGGCATCAGGGAAAGAAGCAGAAACGGACTCGCCAGCCCCAGGCCGATGAAGGTGAACATCAACAGCGCTTCGAGCACCGGCAATGTGACGGCAAATCCCAAAGCCGGACCGAGAAAAGGGGCTGAGCACGGAGTGGCCACGACGGTCGCCAGCAAGCCTGAAAAAAACGAGCCGCCCAGCCCCTGACGCGCCTGCAAATCCGCGCCCACACCCACCGCTGACGCGCCAATCTCGAAAACTCCCGCCATGTTCAAGGCGAAGACCAGGAAAAAGGCGCACATCGCGAGATTGAACCCGGCTGACTGCAGCTGAAAGCCCCACGATTTGCCCAGCACCACCACCAGCGATCCCAGCGCCCAGAAGCAAAGCAGAATGCCGAAAGTGTAAGCCAGGCCGTGCAGCAAAACACGCCTCCGGTCCTCCCCGGCTTGCTGCACCACCCCCATGATTTTGATTCCCAGCACCGGAAACACACACGGCATGACATTCAGGATCAATCCACCGATAAAGGCAAAAACGAGCAACACTCCAAACGACCTGGCGGGCGCGACCGTGGTCTTGTTCTCTGCAGCGGGTGCCATGCTCCTGGCAAATAACTCCCCTGCAGCCTCATTGAGCACCACCTTGTCCGCCAGCGTGATTGACAGCCGCGCCTCCGCCTTGGCTGGCATGCAGTTCTGCGGATCGCAAGCCAGCGCGTCAACCTTCACGACGATCTCACCGGTGTCCCCTGCCCTGCCCGCAGGAATGATCCTTGCAGGCAGATGCACCGTGCCGTCGTATCCCTCGCTCGTTTTGCCATCCGTGGAGGGCACCTCATGCGTCGCCGGCCAGGGCATGTCCTCCACCTTCCATCCATCGGGCAAAGTCCAGATCAGCCTGGTCGGCTTGCCGATCACCTCCGGCGGCAGCTCCTTGCCATAAGTATGCCAGCCCTCCTCATGCACCAGCCTCACCGCCACCTTGAAAGGCGCCCCGGGCGCGGCCTGCGTGACCTCGGCCACTAGCCCGGCAGACACCTTGGCCTTCGCGGGAGCCGCGCCAAGATCAATCTGCGCATGAATGGCGGAGGCGCAGAGCAGCAGGCCGGCGAGGGCGGGGAAAAAGGGCAGTTTGGTCATGGTCGGCATACGAGACACCAACGCGCGCTGTATTCCAAGCCTCGCCTGATGCGATGGCATGGAAACGACATGCCTTCCGCCTCACACCCCCGCCAGCTTCGGGTTCGCGTGGCCTTCGTTCTGGTCAATGCGCTCGGGGCGGCCTTTGTGGTGATAGACGAGCTGGGTGTGGTCCACGCCGAGCAGGTGCAGGATGGTGGAGTGGATGTCATGCACATGCATGCGGTCCTCGATGGCGTAGAGGCCGAGATCATCCGTGGCGCCGATGGTCTGGCCGCCTTTCACACCGCCGCCGGCCATCCACATGGTGAAGCCGTTCGGGTTGTGGTCGCGCCCGCCGCCCTGCTCGCTCATCGGCGTGCGGCCAAATTCACCGCCCCAGATGACGAGCGTTTCATCCAGCAGGCCGCGCTGCTTGAGGTCGCTCAGCAGTCCGGCGATGGGCTTGTCCACCGCGCGGCAGAGTCGGCTGTGATTTTCCTCCAGGCGGGAATGACTGTCCCACTTGCTGCCAGCGCCGCTGTAGAGCTGCACAAAGCGCACCCCGCGCTCCACAAGGCGGCGCGCGAGCAGGCAGTTGCGGCCATAGACGGCGGTCTCGGGTTGGTCCATGCCGTAGAGCGCTTTCGTTGCGGTGCTTTCCTTGTCGAGGTCCACCGCCACAGGCGCGGCGGCCTGCATGGTGTAGGCCAGCTCATAGGAGCGAATGCGCGCCTCCAGCTCGGTGTTGTCGGCGCGCGTGGCATTGTAGTCGGTGTTGAGCGCGGCCAGCAAGTCCAGCTTGTCGCGCTGACGCTGCTGGGTGTGGCCCTTGGGGTTGTCGAGGTATTTAATGGGCACGCCCTCGCCGCTGAACTCCACGCCCTGATGCACCGCGGGCATGAAGCCGCTGCCCCAGTTGCGCACGCCGTTGACCACGGTGCCCTCGCTGTCCTTAATGACGACAAAGCCGGGCAGGTCGTGGTTCTCGCTGCCAAGGCCGTAGTTCACCCACGCGCCGAGTGATGGACGCCCGCCAAAGATGCTGCCCGTGTTCATCTGGCAGACACCACCCGCGTGGTTGATGCCATCCGACACGCAGGAGTGAATGACGGCCAGGTCATCCGCATGACGCGCCACGTTTTCGAACCAATCCGAAATCCACAGCCCGCTCTGCCCGTGCCGCTTCCACGCGCGCTTGGACTCGAGCAAGGGCGCGTCGCTCTCCCCCATGGCGAGCACGGGCACCTTGAAACTCGGCGGCAGTTTTTGACCGTGGATCTGGTTCAGCAGCGGCTTGCGGTCAAAGGTGTCGAGATGACTCGGCCCGCCCTCCATAAAGCAAAAGATCACGCTCTTGGCTTTGCCAAAACGTGTGGGGATCTTGGCATTCGTGGCCGCTCCGGCACTCGGCGCGCCAAGCACCGGCTCGTTCATGAGGGCGGCAAGCGCCACCGCGCCAAAGCCGCCGCCAGCGCGGCTGAGGAACTCACGGCGTGAGGTGGGGATGTCGTAGTTGTGGCAGGGCATGGTGGGTGTGACGGGGGTTTGTGAACCACTAATGAACGCTAATAAGCACGAATGGTTTTGGGTGGTTCGGGCGCTGTGTTTGAAATCGTAATCCGTGTCTTAATCCTCTCCAAAGTCGCAAAACGCCTGTCTCAATGCAGATAGAAAAACTCGTTCGCGTTCAGGAGCACATGGCAGAGATCCACGATGGCCTGACGGCGCGGGTCCAGGGGGACGGCGGGGCTTTCGGCGCTGGACCAGGCGAGGCGCTCGCTAAGGCCGGCTTTGGCGTGCCAGGTGACGAGCGCGGGGGCTTTCCAGGTCTCGGGCTTGGCGCTGAGAGCGGCATCCGGCAGCAGGCCGCGGGTGATGCGCGCGGCCTCGATGCGGCCGTCCCAGTGATGGCTCGGCGCGCGCTTGTGGACGCCGCCGATGACGAGATTCGCCGCGCCACGATCCAGCCCCACGCGCACATGATGCGGCACCGCGGAGGTGAGCACGGGCGCGTTCGGCTTGTCCACCTGCTGCACGCGGAAAACGACCTCATGCGCCGCGCACGAAACCTTCACGGCGATGTGATACGTCACGCCCAGCTCGATGCGCAGGTCCGAGGCCACCGGCTCGTAGGCGATGTTGCGGTTCTCATCCTCGCCCACGAGCTGGATGATCAGGTTGCGCGGCTTGAAGCGCGACTTCTCACCTGTGACGCCGATGCTCCAGCCAAAGCTCTCCACATTGTCCTTCCCGCCAGTCCAGTGGGAGGCGATGGTGCGCACGCTGGCGGCGGTGTCTATGCTGTCGAGCTTCACGATGGCCTCCACGGTGAACTCATCCCCCGTGCGCTCCGCTTCCTGCGCGATGAGCCTCTCACGCGGTGTGTTTTCTTTGAACTCGGCAGCGCTCTCCACCGGCACCGCCGGGGCGGCGGCGGGCGCGGCTTTTTCCTTCTGCCGCTTCTCGATGAAGGACTCCGCCAGAGTCACCTCCTTGGCCGTGGGCGCGCGGCCCAGCGCATACTGCCAGGCCTCATCAATCGAATAGACACGCTCCGCCAGCTTGCTCGCGCGGGAGAGCGCCCAGTCGCCATTCACCAGCAGCAGCGCTTGTGTGGGCGTGGTGGTGCTCTGGCGCTCGGAGGTGCTGGCAAAGCCCGCCGGGGCATCCAGCGCGCGCAGCAGTTCATTCTGCGAGTTGCGCTTCTTCGTGGTGTAAATGGAGCGGCGCAGGCCGTTGCCATCCGTGGAGGGTCCTCCCGCCGAAAGGTCCAGCTCGCCGCTGGCCGCCAGCATGGCATCACGCACCTGCTCGGCATCCAGGCGGCGCGGGGTGAAGCGCCACAGATATTTGTTCGCCGGGTCCACCTTGGCCGCCACTTCTGGCACGGGTATGTGCGCCGTCTGGCGGAAGGTGGCCGAGAGCAATATCTCCCGCTGCAGCGCCTTCAGCTTCCAGCCATCCGCCAGCATCTTTTGCGTCAGGTAGTCCAGCAGCTCAGGGTGCGTGGGCTGCTCGCCGAGTTTGCCGAAGTCATTCGGCGTCTCCACGATGCCGCGGCCAAACAAATAATGCCACACGCGATTGGTGATCACGCGCGTTGTGAAGGGATTGTCCTTCCGTGTCAGCCATGCCGCCAGGGCGCTGCGCCGACCGGTGGAGTTCGGCAGCGGTTGGATCTCCGGCGGACCGGGTTGCAGCATCGTCAGGAAGCCCGGAGGGATGTCTTCCTCGCCCTTGCGGGTTTTCAAAACATTCGGCGGCCCCTTCGGCATCGCGTCCGTGGCGATGAAGGCCGGCAAAAGCGGCTTCGGCTTGATGGCGTCATGCTTCTTCAGCTCCGCTGCCAGCTCCAGGTAGCGCGCCTTCACCTTCTCATCCTTGATGGACTTCATCGGGTCAAAGCGCTCCCGCTCATAGGCCATCTGGCGCTCGCAGAAGTAGCTGAACTGCCAGTCCTGCGGCTCGCGCTCCTCGGGCTTCTTGTCCACCATGGCGCGGATGTCCGCCTGGAAACGCTTGTAGGCGTTCTCGATCGCGCGCTGGATCATCGGCTCCGTGATCGCGTCCATCTCCGCGCGGATGTGCTTCGTCGCCTCCTCCCACTTCGCGTTCTCCATGGCAAAGCGCGCCTTTTCCTCCCGCGTCGCCAGCGTCAGGTCATCCCGCCAGCGCACCGGGGTGAAGAAGGCGCGCAGGCGGTAGTAGTCCTTTTGGAGGATGGGGTCGAACTTGTGGTCATGGCAGCGCGCGCAGCCCATGCTCAGGCCCATGAAGACCTCCCCCGCATTGTCTGTCATGTCTGTGAGCACCACCTCATACTGCCCGCGCGCGTCGCGCTGATTGTATTCATAGATCGGGTTGCGCAGGTAAGACGTGGCCACCAGCACCTCCGGGTCCTCCGGTGCCAGCTCATCCCCTGCAAGCTGCTCGCGCACGAACTGATCATACGGCTTGTCCGCATTGAAGCTCCTCACCACATAGTCGCGGTAAGGCCACGCGTGCGGCCGCAGCGCGTCCTGGTTGTAGCCGTCACTCTCCGCGTAGCGCACCAGGTCCAGCCAATGCTGCGCCCAGCGCTCGCCATAGCGCGGGCTGGCCAGCAGCTCGTCCACCAGCTTCTCGTAGGCCAGCGGGTCCGTGCTGCTCACAAAAGCCCGCGTCTGCTCAGGCGTCGGCGGCAGGCCGTGCAGGGTGAAATACACGCGCCGCACCAGCTCCCGGCGGTCCGCCTCGGGCGCGGGCTTCAGGCCCAGTTCCGCGTGCTTCGCAGCCACGAAGCGGTCAATGTCATTGCGCGCCCAGCCGCCCTTGACCACCGGCGGCTTCGGATTCGTCAACGGCTGGAAGCTCCAAAACTTCCGGTCCTCCTCCGTGAAGCCGTGCTCGTCCATGGACACCTGCCGCGCCTCGCTCTCCGGCCAGGGCGCGCCAATTTTCACCCACTGCTCCAGCGCCGCGATCTCCTTCTCCGCCAGCTTCTCCTTCGGCGGCATCTCCAGCTCCGCGTTGTGATAGCGCACCGCCTCGATGATCAGCGACTTCTCAGGCTCCCCAGGCACCAGCGCCGGCCCCGAGTCCCCGCCCGCCGTCAGGTAGCCGATGTTGTCCACGCGCAGGCCGCCCTTTTGCTTCTTCTCCGCATGGCATTCAAAGCAGCGCTGCACCAGCAGCGGCCGCACCTCGTTTTCAAAGAACTGCATCCGCGCCCGGTCCGCCTCCGTGGCGGCATGGGCGGAAAGCGCCGCCGCCAGAGCGGGCAGCAGCGGGAGGGGGAAATGCGGGCGTGTGAAAATCATGAGGCGGGAAAGGAAGCCGGAACCTTGAAGCACCATCAGGCGCCAAAGCCCCGGCTTTGGACAAAAAATCACAGCCAGGCGCAAGCGACGCGTGATGTGACGCTGGGCAAAACCTACGCGCGCGGGCCGGGGAATCTTCGCGCGGGCATCCGCCGGCAAGATTGATGCATGCCACATCGCCCATGCCGCGCCTTGTTGCACGATCCCCGCACTGCGGATCGTATTGATCTCGCAAATCCCCCCATCTCTCCCCTCATGAACACTCCGCAGGACTGGCACACTTTTGAAACTCGCCGGCGCTTTTTCGCGCGCGGGAGGAATGTCGTCGGCTATGCCGCCCTCACCTCCCTGCTGGGCGAGGCGCTCACCGGCCGTGCGAATGCCGGCCACGGCCAAGTGACCACCCATTTCCCCGCCAAGGCCAAGCGCGTCATCTACCTGCACATGGTCGGCGGCCCCTCGCAGATGGACCTCTTCGATTACAAGCCGGAGATGGCCAAATGGTATGACAAGGACCTGCCCGAAAGCATCCGCCAGGGCCAGCGCCTCACCACCATGACCAGCGGCCAGGCGCGCTTCCCCATCGCGCCGTCGAAGTTCAGCTTCGAGCGGCGCGGGCAGTGCGGCATGTGGATGAATGCCGACCTTCTTCCCCACCTCGGCAAAGTGGCCGACGACATCTGCTGGATGCGCTCTCTCCACACCCAGGCCATCAACCACGAGCCGGCCATCTGCGCCATGCAGACCGGCAACCAGGTCACCGGCCGCCCCTGCCTCGGCTCCTGGGCCTCCTACGGCCTCGGCTCGGTGAATCAAAACCTGCCCGGCTTCGTCGTGCTCATCGCCACCCCCACCAACCGCGAGCAGGAGCAGGCCGTCTCCCCCCGCCTCTGGTCCAGCGGCTACCTCCCCGGCCAGCACGCCGGCGTCTCCTTCCGCAGCAAGGGCGACCCGATCCTTTTCATCAACAACCCCCCCGGCGTGGACGACCGCGTCCGCCGCCGCATGCTCGACGGCGTCCAGGCCCTCAACGAGATCGCCTACCAGGAAGTCGGCGACCCCGAGACCCACACCCGCATCCAGCAATACGAAATGGCCTTCCGCATGCAGGCCAGCGTGCCGGAGCTGACGGACCTCTCCAAAGAGCCCGGGCACACCTTCAAGCTCTATGGTGAGGAGGCCAAAAAGCCCGGCTCCTTCGCCAACAGCGTCCTCATGGCGCGCCGCCTCGCCGAGCGCGGCGTGCGCTTCACCCAGATCTACCACAACAACTGGGACCACCACTCCAACGTCGCCGGCCGCATGCCCAGCCAGTGCAAGGATGTGGACCAGCCCTGCGCCGCCCTCATCCAGGACCTCAAGCAGCGCGGCATGTTCGAGGACACCCTCATCATCTGGGGCGGCGAATTCGGACGCACCATCTACAGCCAGGGCGGCCTCTCCAAGGAAAACTACGGGCGCGACCACCATCCCCGCTGCTTCACCATGTGGATGGCCGGCGGCGGAGCCAAAGGCGGCGCCATTTATGGCGAGACCGACGACTTCAGCTACAACATCGTCAAAGACCCCCTCCACATCAGCGACTTCCACGCCACCGTCCTGCACCTGCTCGGCTACAACCACGAGCGCTTCACCTTCAAGTACCAGGGCCTGGACCAGCGCCTCACCGGCGTCGAGCCCGCGAAGGTGGTGAAGGCGCTGGTGGCGTGACGCATCCGCCGCGCGTCACGCGGGGCTTTCACACGCGCGCCCTCACCGGTTCACCAGGTCCACGACCTTGTCATTCATCATGCGCAGGCGCTTGGAGAGGCAGGTGGTGATGCGGCTGAGCAGGCGGTAGGCCACCTTGGGGCTGGCGGAATGCAGGCGGTCCAGGCCGTCGGAGCTGATCAGCCAGACCTCGGACTCGCCGCTGGAGCGCACGGTGGCGCTGGCGGGGCCGGGATCGAAGACGCTGACCTCGCCGAGGGAGTCGCCCGGCTCCAGGGTGGCGACTTTTTTGTTAATACCGTCCATGTCCTGGAGCACGTCGAGCCTGCCTTTGAGGACGAGGAAGAGATGGTCGTTCTCCTCGCCCTGGCGGATGAGAATCTCATCCTCGGCGTAGGAGCGGGAGTCGCCGAAGCTGGAGAGCAGGGCGAGTTCATCATGGGAGAAGTTGGCGAGGAGGGGGGTTAGGGAGGGCATGGCTGGAGGCAGAGTGCCTGGTGAATGGGTGGAGTCCAGAGGTTATGAGCGCGCCCGCCGGATCATGGGCTGGCGGTGCGGCCAGTGGGGCGTGCTTGTTGTCAATTCAGTGGCCATGCGCGTGCGCCTGCTGCGGCTGCTGCTGGGCGTTGGCGTGGCGCGCGGCGCGCAGGTCCACCTTGGCTTTTTGAGCATCCCGTTTTTGCTCCTGCCTGCCGAGTTTTTCCTCGTTCTTGTCGAGCTTCTCCTGAAGTTTGGCGGAGCGCTGGTCGAGCTTCTCGGGGGACATTTTGCAGGCTTCGATCTGATCCATGAGCTGCATTTGGGCGGCCCGCTCCTGGCGGTCGCCTTTGAGCAGCTTGTCCGGGTCTATCTTGTCCTGGAGATCCGCCAGCAGCCTCTCCCGGCCCTCGGGGGACATCCGGCTGACATGGTCCGCGAAGTCCTTCTGCTCTTGAAGATACGCGCCGTGGTCCTGGCGCTTCTGGACCTGCTTGTCGAGGCGGTCGAGCTTGGCCTGCTCGATCTTGTCCTTGATGCCGGCTCCCAGATCGTGGGCGGCGTCCTGGATTTTCCCCGCCGCGCCGCGCAGGGCGTCGCGCACGCTGGCGAGTCTGGATTTTTTCTCCGCTCCCTCGTTCAAGGCATTGGCGTCCGGGTTCGCCTGCTGCTCGACGACGGGTGCGGCCTGCTGCTGGACGACGGGTGCGGCCTGCTGCTGGACGGGCGGCGGCGGGAACTGGTGTCCCTGACTCATTAAATCCAGCGTGTTGTTAAACTCCTCTCCCAGCTCCTCATCCTCCACAATCAGGTCAAAGCATTCGGCTTTGTTGCCCATGACATTGCCTCCACCTCCGACGTTGGCGAACTGCTGGACCCCCCGGGCGGCCTCGAAGAGCACGGCGTGGGCTGCCTGTTCCTGGGGGGGGATCTGCGCGTTCCTGCGCGCGACGCCGGATTCCGCGATGATGGCGGGGCAGACTCCGCGCAGTGCGACCGTGTTGGCCATGACTTTGTCCACCGCGGCCTGAGCCTGGTCCGGCGGCATGGCGTTTCTCGCGGCCTGGCTGGTGGCCTGGAGGAAGTTGGCGGCCGGTCCCTCCAGCAGTTGCGCCTGGGTGGTCATCGCCGTCATCATCGCCTGCGCAGCCGCGTATTGTTTCTGGGCCGGGTCCAGGCCGGCTGCCTGCGCCTGCCGCGCCGCCTGGAGTCCGGCGTTTTTGACCGCGTTAAAGTAATCCGCCCCATGCTCGTTCATGAACGCGCTCATGAAGTTGGTGCCGGCGTTGTTCCCGCGCAGCAGGGTGTGCGGCTGGCCCTGCGCTTCAGCGCACTCTTGCGCGACGATCCTGGCCCCCATCTTGCAGCAGAGATCGGCCTTCTGGTCCGGGGTGAGCGCGTCGCTGTCCTCGATGGCCGCGAAGATTTCCCCGCCCAGCTTGATATCGACGCTGGGATCCTTGTCCAAACCGATGCAACCCGCCAGCACGTCCGCCTGCATGTCGCGCTTTTGGTCGGCGGACAATCCGGGGGCATCTTCGATGTCCTGAATGATGGCCTTGATCTCAGCCTTCACCGCGGCGCTCCTCACCGCCTGCTCGGGCTGCTTGTCATCACTGGCGTTGTTCGCCGCCACGGCTTGCTGGACCGCGTTGTCTATCCTGCCATGCACCAGCGCGCCCACGAGCTGCGCCTTGTCCCCGGCTCTGTAATCGGGGGATTGCAGGACGTTTTGACAGGCCTGCACGGTTCCGCCAGGGCCGTTCGCGCCGGCGAGCAGGGCGGGCGTCTGCTGCGCCACCCACTGCTTGCGCACATCGTCGCAGATCTTTTGTTTGTCGGTGTCGGAAAGGCCGGGCCGCTGCCCGATTCCCTCCATGACTTGTCTTGCGATGTCCGGCGCCGCGCCGGGCTGGTTGATCGCGGCAAGGGCGTCGGTGATGATTTGTTCGCGTTCGGCTGCTTCGAGTGGCATGGAGTTTGGGTGTGGAGTTGGGTGTGGAGGCTTGGGGAAGGGCATGCCGGCGAAAAGGACGGATCATCACTTCCACCAGTCCGGGATCTTGCCCGCGCCGTCCATGGCGGGGATGCGCATCTTGATCTTCTTCTTGCTGGGGTGGACGATCCAGGCGGTGGCGTCCGGCATCTTCATCAGCTCGCCGGGCTGCACCTCGTAGTCCCACTCTTTGTTGACCGTCTTGCTGCTGTTGGCGCCCATGAAGCCGGAGGACTTGGAGACTTTCTTCTTCTCCACTTTGGCGATGAACTGGGCCACGGCCTCGGCGCCCTCGGGGTCGGGCTGGCGGAAGGCGATGCGCGAGCGGCAGTTGAGCGTGAGCACCTGCGCGGTCTCCTTGCCCAGCACGGGGAACAATGACGCGTCGCTCTGCATGCCGAGGATGAGGCAGCAGTTCGCGGCGCGCAGGCGGTCAATGACATTGTGGTCGGAGATGCCGTCCTCGCTGGCGGTGGCCAGCGCCTGGAACTCGTCCATGAGGGCGATGAGCAGGTTCTCCCCCTTGCGCGCGGACTTGGGCTTGTCAAAGCGCATCATCGCGTGCGTGTAGAAGAGCAGCTTGATGTAGGTGTTGATGTAGCGGCGCTCCGTCTGGAAGGTCTGCGGCATGGCGGTGCAGAAGACGCGGCCCTTGTCCACATCCTGGATGTCTATGGTGTTCGGCTCGTCGGAGCAGAAGATTTCCGCGATGTCCGGGTGGGTGAAGAAGCCGAGCATGACCTTCAGCGTGCCGACGAGGCCCTCCTTCTGCTCCGCGGCCTGGGCGCTGAGAAAGGTCTGGTCGAAGTACTTGGCCAGCTTGATGCGCTCCGGCGTGGCATCCGCGTCGAGCAGCTCGTTGAAAAGCTGCTCCATCGTGGACTTGTCCGTCAGGAAGTCGTAGGCGCGCAGCACATTGACGGGCTTGCCGAGGCTCTCCAGCAGCTCGAAGGCGCTGGTCAGCGCCTGCTGGGCGGCGGGTTTGAAGAAGGAGCTCTGCTCCCCCTCCGTGAGGGAGGCGCCGGTGTCCACCAGGTTCTTCGCGTGCGTCGTGTAGGGCAGGCGTTTGTCGGACACCAGATTGTAGCGCTCCTTGGGCTGCCACGTCCGGTCGAGCCGGTCCGGGCGCACCGCCAGCACGCACACCGCCTCCGGCCGGCCGTGGCCGGTGAAGTGCTCGATGGCGAAGAAATGCTCGTCCCCCTTGGCGCCGAGGATCAGCCCGCCCCAGTTGGGCCGCGAGACGGAGATCTGGTGCAGCAGCGGATTGAAGCCGGAAGTCGTCTTGCCCACGCCCGTGTCCCCCGTGATGAGCCAGTGGCGGGTGAACTCCCCCGGCAGCCACTTGAGGTTCTTGTACTGTACAATGTAGTCTTTCTTGGAGAGGTCCGGCTGCCATTTGATCAGCACCATCGCCACCAGCAGGCAGACAAAGGCGACGCCGCCGGTGACCTCGTTGATCGAATCATACTGGAGCATGTACCACACACCGGAACCGGCGATGCCCACGGCGACGAGGAATTTGAGAAAGGAGAACATGAAAAAAACTGCGGCTGCCGTGTCAATAGCCCGTCCCCCGCTCCTTGTGACACAGCAAACGCGCCCCGACCCCGCCCGCCAAAAGCGCCGCGCGGCACGGACCCGCCCGCGCCGCCCGTGCCGCCCGAGCCGTCTGACCTGTCAGCCCCCGCCCCTAAGCCGGCCACATCACCGTCATCGGCGCGCTGCCCGCCTCGTTGCCGTTGGTGAGTTGCGTGAAGAGCCTGAACGTCACCGCCGCCCCCGGCTGGGTGAGACCGAAGTTGGTCGTGAACTCCAGCTCGTCCAGCGGCAGATGCGTCGCGATGTCCACCGCGTCACCCTCACGGTACTCCGTGCCCGGATTGCCGCGCAGGCGGTAGCGCGCCAGATCCGGGTCCGCGCTCGCCTCATACACCACCCGCGCCTGGTCCGGCGGCACAAACACCGCGCTCGCATTCACCGGCTCCGGCACCCGCCCGCCGGACACCGGCGTCAGGCGCGGCAGGCTCGCCAGCAGCTCCGGCAGCCCCTGGCAGCGCGCCTCCACCGCCATGCGGTAGCACTTCATCCCGTCATAAGCCGCCGCCTTCACCGCGTCCCGCTGCGCCCGCGCCAGGCGCGCATCCTGCTGCGCGTCCCGCTCCGCCGCATAGAGCGCGCGCAGCGCGTCCACCGCCGTTTGGAAAGCCCCCAGCGTCATCCCCGCCAGCGTCATCGGCAGCTCCAGGCCCGGCGGCGGGCTGGCCGCGTTCATCTTCCCCCACAGATTCGCCGCGTCCACCATGGGCGAGAGGAAGCGCTCCTCCCCGTCGCTCACATTCGGCGCCTTCGGGCGCGCGTTGGGAAAGCCCGTCTGGCCCCAGTAAGCCGCCACCATGTCATTGAACTCATTGAGTCGCGCCAGCAGCGCCGGCTTTTGCAGCTCGATGGAGCCGCGGGCGATCTGCTCGTCATTGAGCTTGTCAATGACCGCCGCATTGGCCGAGTGGAGGCTGGCCAGCAGCCCGTCGAGGTCCGAGCGCTGCATCTCATCGCCCTTCGAGTTGGCGATGAGCAACGGCGCCGGCAGCGTCGCATCCACCTGCTCCCAGTGGGAGAGGAACTCATTCAAAGTCGGCACATAAGAGGCATTGTTCGTGATGGGCATAAGCGTGGGTAAGAAAGAATGGAGAGAAAAAAAGCCGCCGCAACAGCGACGAAAGCCGCCGCAACAGTGACGAAAGCCGCCGGAACAGTGACGAAAGCCACCGCAACAGTGACGAAAGCCGCCGGAACAGTGACGAAAGCCGCCGGAACAGTGACGAAAGCCGCCGGAACAGCAACCAAAGCCGCTGTTACTGCAACCAAGGCCGCTGTAACCGCAGCCAAAGCCACTGTAACAGCAACCAAAGCCATTGTCACAACAGCCCAAGCCGCCATAACCGCAGCCAAAGCCGCCCGGACCACGTTCATAGCCGCTCGGAAAACATCCAAAGCCGCCAGGAACGCAACCCGCGCGTATCGAAGATGCACCCAAGCGCACCGCATGTCAACAAAATTCCATCGGGCCACACCCAAAGCGCATCTTGCGGCACCCAAAGCGCATAAGATCACACTCAAAGCCAGTCTTGCTGCATCCAAAGCCAGTAGGGCCACAGTCAAAGCAGATCGGTCCACACCGCCACCCAATCGTGCCACACCCAAAGCGCATCGTACAGCATCAACAGCCCATCGTACCACACCCAAAGCGCATCGGATGACATTCATAGCCAGACTGAATCCCAAAAGATGCGGACCAGCCGCCCCTCGAACCAGGTGCGTCGCCGGAATGATGCGCGTAGGACGACTGTGGCTTTAGCCCGGTCGTCTGGTGGGCGCACGATGCGAAGTAACGCCTCCCAAATGCCGGGCGGGCTGCGCCCGAACCAGGTGCGTCGCCGGAATGATGCGCGTAGGACGACTGTGGCTTTAGCCCGGTCGTCTGGTGCGCGCACGATGCGAAACGACGCCTCCCAAAAGCCGGGCGGGCTGCGCCACACCCGGCCTACATCCTTCCGGCGACGCACCCATGCCGGGCGGGCTGCGCCACACCCGGCCTCCATCATTCCGGCGACGCGCCCCTGGAGCCAGAATATGCCGTGCGTCACCATGAAGGGTGATTTCCCACAGATTCAAGGAGGCCGGCAGATTTCTCTTTCTCATCCTGAATCTGCGGGCCTCCTTGAATCTGTGGGAGAAAACCCAATTCACAAAAGGAGATGACCTTCAGTAGACACGCCCCCGCAGGCGCGCTTGCCAAAGCGCGGGTCTGACTCCCGCAACGACACCCAAGCCCCGCATTCCGGCGAATGCGCCTGCAGGGTGCCGTAGCCGCGCTTGTCAAAGCGCGGGTTTGACTGCCGCAGCCACGCACATCCCCCGCATTCTGACGAATGCTTCTACACGGGGCCGTAGCCGCGCTTGTCAAAGCGTGGGATGCGCCTCCGCTGACAGGCCCAAGCCCTGCATTCTGACGAATGCTTCTACGCGGGGCCGTAGCCGCGCTTGTCAAAGCGCGGGTTTGACTCCCGCCGCCACGCACATCCCCCGCATTCTGACGAATGCTTCTACACGGGGCCGTAGCCGCGCTTGTCAAAGCGTGGGATGCGCTTCCGCCGCCACGCACATCCCCCGCATTCTGACGAATGCTTCTACGCGGGGCCGTAGCCGCGCTTGTCAAAGCGCGGGTTTGACTCCCGCCGCCACGCACA
>ERZ761607.541-NODE-541-length-63970-cov-12.829930_pt1 | contig 63970 bp, 47 predicted proteins | sample MGYA00511164_ERZ761607 | MGnify/ENA primary metagenome ERZ761607 (study PRJEB28899, sample SAMN02445080) | bioreactor sludge metagenome | biome: EBPR sludge | place: Australia: Brisbane, Thorneside Wastewater Treatment Plant | collected 2011-06-22 ...
CTCGGCACCGCTTTGGATTCGCTCGCCGGACAGCCGCACGAACGTCCCTCCAGCACCCGCAGCCCCCCCCCGATCCAAAGCGGCGGAAACCGCCGCACTCCAAATTTGGAGCGCGAGGCAATGCCCCCCTGAAATCGAAAGCTCCTCCAAGGACAGCCTCCCCAAGACCCGCCTTGTCTGATTTAAGCCATTCAGGTTTCAGGAAGGGCAAGAATCCAGACAGGAGCCTGGTTAATGAGATGAATGATGCGCACTCTCCTTTCCGGCCTCGCTCTCTGCAGCCTCTTCTGCGAGATCCCCTCCCTTCAAGCCGCTGATTTTGAGGCGGCGCTCAGTTTTCCCAAGCGCACCGAAAACAAAGTCTTCCGCGACCGCGTGCAGGCGAACTGGCTGCCAGATGGCAAAATGTTCTGGTATCGCGTGCAGACGGGGCCGGGGAAGTCGGAGTTTGTGTTGATCAATGCCACAAACGGCAGCCGCAAAACGGCCGCGACGCTCAAAGAGCTGGGTTTGCCGGAAAAAGAGGCCGCGAAGACCTCCACGATGAAAATCGAGCTGCGACGCACGCGGCGCACCGGCAAGTCCTCGGGCCTGAAGTTCATCAACCAGCTCAGCGAGGACGTGGAGCTTTACTGGATCAACCAAGAGGGCGGTCACGTGCGCTACGGCGGCGTCCGCGCAGGCACGGAACGCGAGCAGCACACCTTCGAAGGTCATGTGTGGCTCATCACCAGCCGCACGGGCGAGCACCTCGCCGTTGTGGAAGGCGCGTCGCAGCCGCAGACCTTCATCATTGATGGAAAAGGCATCTCGAAAGCCAATACGGAAGCATCAAAAAAGCCTGAGCGCGGTTTCCGTGCGCCGGATGGCTCGTGTGTCGTCTTCACCGAGGCGGAGAAGGTGGAGCGCCGAAAGGTGGCCATCGTCGAATCAACGCCGGACGGCAGCGTGCAGCCCAAGCTGAAAGTCTTCGACTACATCAAGCCCGGCGACCCGCTCCCGAAGCCGCAGTGGGTCATCGAAAAGAGCGATGGAACAAAGCTCCGCGTGGCGCGTGACATTTACGAGAACCCGTTCACTGAAAGCGGCGAACTGGATGCCGTGTGGGCGCCGGACAGCAGCGAGTTTTACTTCAACTACAACCAGCGCGGCCATCAGCTCTACCGCATCCTCGCGGTGAATGCGAAGACCGGCGCCGTGCGTGTCGTTGTCGAGGAGACCTCGAAAACCTTCATCCACTACTCCGGCAAAAGCTGGCGTCACTGGCTGCATGGCAGCGGCGAGCTCATCTGGATGAGCGAGCGTGACGGCTGGTGCCATCTTTACCTCTGCGACGCCAAAAAAGGCACGCTGAAGCATCAAATCACCCAGGGCGCGTGGCCCGTGCGCGAGGTTTTGCATGTGGATGAGGCAAAGAAGGAGATCTGGTTCCTCGCGAGCGGTCTGCGGGAAAAGGAAGACCCCTATCACACGCATCTCTGCCGCGTGAACTTCGACGGCAGCGGCTTCAGGCAGCTCACGGAAGGCGATGGCAACCACCGCGTCGAGTTCTCGCCGAACCGTGCGTTTTTCATCGGCACCTGGTCGCGTGCGGACAAGCCGCCAGTGATGGAGCTGCGCCGCAGCAGCGATGGCGGCCTGGTCTGTGAATTGGAGAAGGCGGAGGTCTCCGCGCTGCTCGCCGCGAGCTGGACGATGCCGGAGCGCTTCGTCGCAAAGGGGCGCGACGGCAAAACGGACATCCACGGCGTGATCGTGAAGCCCTCGAACTTTGATCCGGCGAAGAGCTATCCCGTCGTCGAGAACATCTATGCCGGTCCGCATGGTTCGTTCGCGCCGAAGGAGTTCAGCCGGCTGATGGGGCATCATGTGATCGCCGAACTGGGCTTCATAGTCGTGCAACTGGACGGCATGGGCACGAATCATCGCGGCAAGGCCTTCCACGATGTGTGCTGGAAGAACATCAAGGACGCGGGTTTCCCGGATCGGAAGTTGTGGATCAAAGAAGCGGCCAAAACGCGTCCGTGGATGGATTTGAGCCGCGTGGGCATCTACGGCGGCAGCGCGGGCGGACAGAACGCGATGCGCGCGCTGCTCGACCATCACGATTTCTACAAAGTGGCCGTGGCCGACTGCGGCTGCCACGACAACCGCATGGACAAGATCTGGTGGAACGAGCAGTGGATGGGCTGGCCGGTGGATGAATCGTATGTGAAAAGCTCCAACAGGGAGGACGCGCACAAGCTGCAGGGCAAACTCCTCCTCATCGTCGGCGAACTCGACACCAACGTTGATCCCGCGAGCACGACGCAGGTCGTCGCCGCGCTGCAAAAGGCCGGCAAACCCTTCGACTTCATGCCCATCGCCGGCAGCGGCCACGGCGCAGCGGAGACGCCGTATGGATCGCGTTTGCGCATGGAGTTCCTCGTGCGGCATCTTTCCCCGTGAGACATCGCGCGTTCAGATGGTCGCTTTGCAGCGTGCGATGGTGCCTCCGGGCACGAATTCGGCTGGGGTGAGGGTTTGGATAAGGTCGGCTTTGCCGCGGCTGACGTTGTCGGCCCAGTTCACGATGCGACGGATCACGGGGCGCATGTCCCAGCGCATGCAGGCGGCGGGTGGATCGCAGTGTGACAGGGCCACATCGTCGTCGGTGGAAATGAGGGAAACGTCTCCAGGCACTTTCAGTCCGTGGCGCAGGAGAAACTGCATGGTGGCGACGAAGTAAGTGACCTCATCCACGATGAGCGCGGTGGGCGGGGTGGCTTTGAAAAGGGAGCGCAGGCACTCGTGGAAACCGGCATTGGTTTCCTCCCAGTCGGGCAGGTTGAATTCTCCGGCGTGGAAGCCGTGCTCACGCAGTGTTTCAAGGTAGGATGCGATTCCGGCGGTGGGCTGCGGGAGGCGCACGGCGCGTCTGGCGAGCAAAACGATGCGTCGATGGCCGAGCCCGATCAGATGGCGGGTGGCCTCGGCGACGACAGGGGGCTTGTCCGGCGACACCGACGGAATTCTGACGCCAGCCCGGTTGCCGAACACGGCAAAAGCGGGCACCGACTGGCTGGCGAACCATTCCAGCACGCCGCGCGAACCGGCGAAGATGAGCCATGCATCCGCCTCGTTTTTGCGCACCATGGCGGCGACGCGCTTGGGATCGAATTGCAGCGTTGCGAGAGACTTTGGCGCTTTGATGATCGTGTGTCCGGCGGTTTCGAGAGCGTGCCAGACCTCCTGAAGCAGCTTGGTTTTCTCATCAATGACATGATCGTTGAGCAGCAGCGCGATGCGCAACGCCCGCGTGGTGCTTCGACGGCGCGTGTTGATGAGACGCTTGCGCCCCGCGCCCTGCGCCAGGAGCAGGCCGGTCTTTTCGAGCTGCCGCAGGGCGCCCTCGACGGTTTTGTTGTTCACGCCGAGCTCGGCGGCGAGCTGGTGCTTTCCAGGCAGCGCACCGCTCCAGCGTCCGCGCAGGATTTCGCTGCGGAGATGCTCGGTGACCTGGTCGGCGAGGGTGAGGAAGCTCGGAGTGCTCATGCAGGTGTCGCTGTTCGCCCACGGCGTGGGTGGCGTGGTTCAGGAGACTTCAATTTAGGTGCTGGTGGCGGATCAAAGATCAGTCCGGCACGCGTCAGGAGCTTTGCCTTCTCCTCACTGAGCTTACCCAAGCGGTGGAGATTGCGCTGCGTTTGCTCCCATTTTGCCAGATCATCGTCTGCATCGCCGATGGCAGTGAGGTGACGTGTGCGGCGGCGCTGTGTGGCGGCTTCCCAGCGTCTGAACTGCCGCAGCCAAAAGCCTTCTTTGCCATTCCAACTGAAACTGATGGACTCAAGCCGCTGGATCTGGTCCGCGCTGAGTTTGCCCTGATGGTAATACATCCGCTGAGTTTTTGCCCAGATGTCGAGACTACGATGGCTTTTGTCTGCCTTCGAAACATGTGGATGCCCGTGCTGCCGACGGAAGGCCACGAGTTCGTCAAAACGCTGGTCCCAGGATCGCAACAAACCAGCCTGATACTCTGCCTTCCCCCACTTGAGGCCGATGGATTCGAGCTTCTGCGCTCTGTCTGCCTGGAGCGTTCCCCGGCGGTGCTTCATCCTCTGGGAATTGACCCAGGTGGCAAGAGCGTGGTGGTCTGCGTCCGTGGAGCGCACATTGGCGTGACCATGAACTCGATGAAACTCCAGCAACATCGCAAAATTTTCCTCCCAGGTGATGGTCAGTATGGGGGCGTTGTTTCTTTCCCCCCTCCAGCGGAATCCCAGTTCTTCCAGCTCCTGGATGCGGTTCGAGCTGAGCTGCCCCTTTCTGTAGCTGATGCGGGTGTTCGAGACCCAGTTGCCCAGCAATGGATTGGGCGGATACTTGGTGGGCACATTGGCGTGGCCGTGCCGGGCATGAAACTCACGCAGCTCTGCCATGCGCTGGTCTGAGGTGCGGCTGCTACCACCACTTGCACGGTTCCCTGGCCCTCTGCCGCCGGAAGGATTCCATTCCACACCGAGCTCATCCAACTGCCGCACGCGATCTGGTGGCAGGCGTCCCTGGCGATGCAGCGCACGCTGGCGCACCAGCCAGCCGCCCAACTTTTTGTCGGGTCCCCTGTGATGCAGCACACGCGTGTGGCCTGTCCGTTCTTTGAAGGCGATGAGTTCCCGAAGGTGCTTATCCCAGCTCTGGGAGGGCTGTCTCTGCCGTCCGCTCTGGTCCCGCCCAGGCTCCCATGGAAATCCCACAGCATCCAGTTTCTCCTGGCGCGCGGACGAGAGGCTGCCACAGCGCCGATACACCCTCTGCGCCACGACCCAGCCGCGTAGCGTTTTGTATGCCTGTAGGCTCTTCGGCACGCGGAAATGCCCATGCTCGGCCACAAAAGTCTGCAACTCGGCGAAACGCTGGTCCCAGATGCTCGGTCCCCTTTCCCTCTGCACTGGCGGAACAGCCGGACGCGGATTCGGTGTCACCCATAAGAAGCCGAGCGCCTCCAAGCGGGTGATCTGGTCTGGTTCCAGATTTCCCTCGCCGTATTTCTTCCGCTGCTCCAGCACCCATTTGCGCAGGAGTCGGTCTGGATGCCCTGGAACATTCGAATGGCCGTTGAGCCGATGAAATTCAACCAGTCGGGCATAGCGGCTCTCCCACTTTGCTTTGGGGTCGGCAGGTGAAGCAGCAAATCCTTGACGGTGTGGCGGTGAAGGCGGCGTCTCGAGCCATTCCACACCGAGCGCGTCCAGTTTCTCCTGCCGCTCCGGCAGCAAACCTTCCGCACCTGATCCCTTGCGGAACTTGCTTCGCTGCTTTTGCAGCCACTGCCCCAGCGCAGGATTCTCTTTCCAGTTTTTCGGCACACGAGAGTGCCCGTGCGCCTCTTTGAACGCGGCCAGTTGCTCATACTTGCTCTGCCACTGGGCTTCCTGGATCTGTAGCAGGACATCTGTATGCCAGCCGGGCGGTTCCCATTCAAAGCCGAGTGCGTCGAGCTTCGCCTTTTGCTCAGGTTTCATGCTCCCGTTGCGGAGGCGGATGCGTTGATTGTCGCGCCAGTGAGACAGTCCGGCCGAGGGCTCATTGGTTTTGGTGATTCGAAGGTGTCCGTGCTTTTCTTTGAAGGCCACCATCTCCGCGAAACGCGCTTCCCATCCATCAGCGAAGTGCAGTTTGTCCGAATGCCACACGAAGCCGATCTCCTCCAGCCGCAGCCGACGCTCCGGCAGCAGCGAGTTCTTCCGCTGGTGATAGCGCTGCCGCTGCACCCACTTCCCCAGCATCTGGTCCCCGGTCTTGCTGTGCGGCACCTGACAATGGCCGTGTGCCTCGCGAAACGCCAGGAGCCTGGTGAACATGCTCTCCCACAGCGCCACGTTGTGCTCTTCCATGGAGGGGCTCAGCCGTGCAGGGTTCTCCCACTCAAAGCCGAGCGCTTCGAGCTTCACCCTCTGCGCAGGCGGCATCGCACCGCTGCGAAAGCGAATGCGTTGATTGTCCCGCCAGTGCATGAGCCCGGGAGATAATTGGTTCTTCAGCGTGATCCGCAGATGCCCGTGCTCTTTCTTAAAAGCCACGAGCTCGGTGAATCTTGCCTCCCAGCGGCCTTCATTGTGGTTTTCGCGGTCGGGTTTGTCATCTATGGCATCCAACTCCACGCCGAGCGCCCCCAGCTCCCGCTGCCGATCTTGCGAAAGCCTGCCCTTCTGAAAAAGCGCCATCTGTTTCTCAAGCCATAACGCCAGCTTGGGATGTCTGCGGTCGTGCCTGGGAACATGGCAGTGCCCATGCTGAATACGGTAGCAGACCAGTTTGTGAAGCATGGCCTGCCATTCGATGTCATCCGGCGCATTCGACAGCAACTCCCGGCCAGCCTCGTGAGAAGCATCTGGCAGTGGTTCATGAAATGGGGCTTCACCACTCATCATTCATATGAAACGCTTCTGAGCACAGTTTTGCAACACGCAGGGTTATTGAACTGGCAGCGAGCTGGTGCTTTCCCGGCAGCGCACCGCTCCAGCGTCCGCGCAGGATTTCGCTGCGAAGATGCTCGGTGACCTGGTCGGCAAGGGTGAGGAAACTCGGGGTGCTCACGGGGCGAACTTGGCCGTTTGGCGGCCAGGGGGCAAATGGAGAATGGATTGCCGGGAAGGGGTGAAATTCAGAGAATGAAGGCACCCCAACCATGAAATTGCTTTCCCTTCTCGCTTTCCTCATCGCGACCTGTTCGGCGGGCGCGGTGTCGATTGATGCGATCTATTTTGGCCAGACGCACCTGCACAAGCCGGACAATCCGTATTTCGGCACGGTGGCGGATCGTGATGTGTTCATCAAAGCGCATGTGACGGACCCGGCGGCGATTGCGTCGCCTTCGGTGTTCGCGACGCTGAGCTTGAATGGCAATTTCCTCACGGTGGCGCTCACGGGGCCGGCGAATCTGCCGACCTCGATCCCGGATGGTCTGGGTGTGGTGCAGCACAGCACGGCGAACACGTTCACCGGCGTGCTGCCGGCGGCGTGGATCAAAAAGGGGCTCCAAGTGACCGTCAACGCGGGCAGTGTGGTCTCGACGGTGACGGACATGAAGATCAATGCGCCGACGAAGGTGATCATGACGATGACGGATGTGCATTACTTTGCACGGACGCCGAGCGATTACACCGCGGGCACGTTTGCGGAGCTGGAGCAGAAGTGGCCGGTGACGGATCTGGAGGTGCGGAGGCTGAACAACGTGGTGTTTCGCGAGCTGGTGATCCCGCCGCGTTCAGACGTGAGTGCGCAAGGCGTGCGCATCCGGTCGAAGGCGGAGTATCAGGGACAGACGGGGCTGGCCTTTGATGGCGAGCAGGCGGCGGCGTTGCAGTGGAATGGCGCGTTGAAAGCAGCGGCGGGCCGCTCGGGGCGCTGGAGTTTGTATTATCTGAATGTGTATGGGGCCTTTGCGGGTGGTCAGGCGGGTGGTTACGCGGGTGTGGGCAATGGCAACAGCATCGGCATCTTGAATCATGAGCTGGGTCATGCGCTGTCGCTGCCGCACTGGGGTGACAATGCCGCGTATCCTTACAAAGGCGCGATGCATGGCATCTCCGCGCCGTCGAACTACAACGGCACCCACGTGGGACCTGCGTGGGCGATTGATCAGCGCACGAATACCTTCATCCCATGCACGACAGTGGCTGGAAACGTGGGCGGCAAGCCGGTGGGCACTTACACGGTCGATCCGATGCAGGGTGGCGGCGAGGGCTGGCAGCCTGCGGGCTTTTTGATGAATCACTTCTCTGATTACTCGGTGAATCAGATGCGCAACTACATGAACAGCCATGTGGTGGTGTGGAATCCGGCGCTGAGCGGTGGAGCTGGCAGTTGGGCGCAGTGGAATGCGACCACGGGTGACTACACGACAGTCGTGACGAACAACGGGGTGCAATACCCGCAGCAGCGCGATGTCCAGGTCATCAGCATCCTCGCGACGATGTCGGGCGCCAAACCGGCCATCAACATGGTGTATCCGCCGATCGGGCCTTACACGTCGGGATTGATTCGCTTGTTTGATGCCACCGTGGCGGCGGATCGCACGGCGGCTAACACGCTCTTCAATCTGGCGAACAACTGCGACTACTGCGTGCGAGTGGTGCAGGGCGGTGTGACGAAGACCTACATCATGCCTGCCTCCGCACTGACCTCGCCTGCGCTCACCGATTTGGCCAGCATCGAAACGGAGGCGATCAATTTGCCTGCGGCCGATGGTGCGGTGACGAGGATCGAGCTGCTCGCCACGCCGAATGTGGAGGACGTGGGCCTGCCTGCGAATCCGACCGTTTTCTACACCTGGGGTCCGCTGATGCCTGCGGTGTCCACCTTTGAGCTGACACCCGAGACCAATGGACCGACCGCCGTGACGATGACGGCGGAGATGGGTGAGGTGGAATACGGCTACACGGGCGGCACCGTGGAATATCAGTTCACCGAGACCTCCGGCAATCCTGGTGCGACCTCGAGCGCGTGGCAGACCTCGCGCACCTACACGGACACCGGCTTGCAGCCGGGAACGAGCTACACTTACACCGTGTCGATGCGTGCAGGCACGCTCACGAGCGCGACCTCCGCGCCCGTGACCGTCACGACGACACCGACCACGCTCGCGGGCACGATCACGGTGAATGCCACGCAGCAGTTCGCACTCGCGAGCGGCAGCGGCTACAAAGCGGTGACCGGTCTCGGCACCTTCAATGCATCCACGGCGGACAAGCTCGTCGTCGTTATCGCCATGGAAAACGCGAACAACGATCCCTGCATGTGCTACGGCGTGCGCTACAACGGCATCCAGATGATCGAGGCCGTGCAGTAGACCGGCGGCAATGCGGACGGCACGATCGCGATTTACTACCTCGACAATCCGGGCGCGGTCGGCACCGGTATCACGGTTTCCGGTTACAATCCCAACGGCGGCCTCGGCGTGGCGTATGCGCTCTCCGGCACGGCACCGGGCATCGGAGCGATCAACGGCAGACGAGGCAATGGCATCACCCAGGTGCCGCTCACGACCTCCGCGAGCAATTCGCTCGTCATCGCTGGATTGCAAAACTCTGGCAACGGCAACAGCGCAGGCACACCCACCGCGAACGCGCCGCTCACTCAATCCGCGAGTGGCAACTGGGGCAGTCAGTGGGGCAGTTTGGCCGTCGGGCATATCCAAGTCGCCACGCCGGGCGCTGTGACGCCCATTTTCACCACGAGCACCGGTGGCAGCTACAGCATCAATGCGGCCTCCATCGAGGTTTTGGCCGAGACGCAGCCTCTCAGCACATGGACGCAAACCGCAGGCGGTGCGCAGAGTTGGAACACGGCGGCGAATTGGATCGCCAACACCGTTCCAACACCGCTCGCGGGCGACACGGTCGATTTCAGCACCGTGGACATCACTGCGAACACCACGCTCACACTTGAAGCGGATCGCACCGGAGCCGTGTGGAAGTTTGGCGACACCACTGGCACCGAGACGTGGACCGTGAATGCAGGCAACACGATAACGCTCGCGGGCACCACGCCCACCATCGAGGTTTTGCAAAACACCGCCACGCTGAATTGCCCTCTCGCAGGCACCGCAGGCCTCACAAAGACCGGCGCGGGCATTTTATCACTCGCGGCGGCCAGCACTTACTCAGGCGGCACCATGTTGAGCAATGGCACGCTCGCCATCGCTCACGCCAACGGCCTCGGCAGCGGCACACTCACGATGGGCGGCGCGAACAACCCCTACCTCAACAACACCAGCGGCAGCACCATCGCCTTCGCCAGTGACCTCACCTGGGCGGGCAACTTCCGCCTCGGCGGCAACTGGAATTTCAGCGGCGATGTTTCCATCACCGCCAATGCCACGCAGGAACTCTATGGCACCGTCACCATCGGCGGTGTCATCAGCGGCTCCGTCGGCATCAACAAAAACGGCACCGGCAACCTCGTGCTCAACGGCCTCAACACCTTCACCGGCGGCTTTGTGTCCCGCCAGGGCACCATCACCGTCAACACGCTCAAAAACTACGGTGTGCCCAGCTCGCTCGGCGCACCCGCCACCGGCAGCATCACGATTGCCACGAACAACTCCACCACACTGGCCTACACCGGCACCGGCGACACCACGAACCGTTCCATCCAGATCGGTGGCACGGGTTCCGCAGGCACCACCGCCAGCGTGGCCAACAACGGCACCGGCCCGCTGATCTTCACCGCCGCCGCCTTCAACACACCCGTCGGCATTACCACAGGTAGCGCCGCGCGTTCGCTCACCCTCGGCGGCAGCTTCGGCACCACCGCCACGCCGAACGAAGTGCAGGGCGTCATCGCTGACAACACGCTCAACGGAGCCACCGCGCCTGCCAACCGGATCAGCTTCGCCAAAGGCGGCACCGGCACCTGGAAAATCTCCGGTGCCAACACCTACAGCGGCACCACCACCATCAGTGGCGGCGGAGGCTCACTCATCCTCGGAGCCAGCAACGTCCTGCCAGATGGCACCGCCATCTCCATCGGCAGCGCCACGCTCGATGCCGACACCCGCACCGACACCGTCGGCACGCTCGATGTCACCGCCGCCACCGCCACGATTCGCTTCGGCACCGGCGGCGCACTCGTCTTTGCCGACAGCAGCGCCATCGACTGGACCGGCGGCACACTCACCATCACCGGCAGCTTCGTCAGTGGCGCATCCCTCCGCTTTGGCACCACCGGCAGCGGTCTGACTTCCACTCAACTCGCCCAAATCACCTCCGCAGGCGTCACCAGCTTCTCTTTGAATCCGAGCGGCTATCTCATCGCCAACACCGCACCCACCTTCACTAATTGGCAGACCACTAATGGCAGCGCCGGAGCCTTCACCGCCGATCATGATAACGACGGCGTCGCCAACGGCATCGAATACTTCCTCGGCGGCAACAGCAACACCACCGGCACCACGCCGCTGCCCGCTGTCACAAACACCAGCGGCACTCTGAGCATCACCTGGACGAAATCGAGCACCTACCCCGGCACCTACGGCACCAACTTCTGGATCGAATCCACCGACACCCTCACCGGCACCTGGACCACCGAAACTGTTGGCGGAAACGTCACGCAAAACGGCAACGCTTTCACCTACACCTTCCCCGCAGGCACAAGACGATTCGTGCGGCTGAAGGTGGTGGCTGATGAAATTGGGATTCACCGCTTACTTCGAGAAGGGATCGGAGATTTAGCCAAAAAGGCATGAATCACCGTGAAAAGTTCTTTTCACTGCTTTGCGTCCTCTGGGGCTTTGGGTTTCTTCTTCTTCTTCGGTTTTTTGACCTCGGGTGCCGTTGTGACCTTGGGCAAATTCGCTTTCAGCTTCGCTTTGATGGCTTGGATGCCCGGATCATCCGCCTTGGCCAGATTGGTCCATTCATGGATGTCTGTTTGGTGATCGTAGAGCTCCTCGCCGCCATCCGGGTAGTGGATGTAGCGATGCGTCTCACTCTGAACGGCATGACCATTCTGCCACTCTGTGATGGCGGTGTAGGGCCACTCAAGATCAGGTTTTTCAATGAGCGGGGTCAGACTGCGCCCTTCGTTTTTCGGATTGGCCGGCAGGCCGCACAGATCGACCAGCGTGGGGTAAACATCCATCAAGCTGACGACCCGGTGGCTGCGCAGACCCGCCTTCACGCCGGGGCCGGCAAAGATCAGCGGCACATGGGAACTGCGCTCCCAGAGCGTGTGCTTTTGGAAGGTGTTCTTTTCCCCCATGTGATAGCCATGATCCGACCATAAGACGATGATCGTGTTTTCAGCGTAAGCACTGGCCTTGAGCGCATCGAGGACGCGTCCGACCTGGTGATCCGCATAGCTCATGCAAGCGAGGTAGGCATGCACGATGTCGCGCCACTGGTCTTTTTCGATGGCCCAGTCCGTGCGAGGCATCTGTGACAGGACGTTGAACTTTTCCGCCCCCTCAGGCAGGTCATTGAAGTCGTCTTTGCGATAGGGCGGCAGGCTGATTTTGTCCCGGTCATACAGATCGAACCATTGCTGCGTGACATACCAGGGATTGTGCGGGCGCAGAAAGCCGACCATCAGCATGAAGGGCTTGTCGTGGGTGGACTTGAGCTGCTCCACGGCCCATGTTGCAGACACATGATCCGGGAACTCCTCCTCGGGGAAATCAATCGCGGCCCAGTCCGTCTGAGTGCCCTTCTGCGGCCAGTTTTTCCTGAGCAGACCGGCGGGCGATCTGAAACCGCCGCGCTTGCCATTGTCACCGCCTGCGGCATCCACCGTGCCTTTGGGCACGCCGTCGTGGAAGAGTTTTCCCACGGACATGGTTTTGTAGCCGTTTTTGGCAAAGTAAGAATGCAGCGCCTCCGTGCCGAGTTCGCGGGCACGCTCCACCACCTGCTTGTCATCCATCTGTCTGCTGCCGAAGCCCAGAGTCGAGTCAGGCAGCATGCTGGTCATGATGCTGGCCCGCGACGGCCCGCAGAGCGGGGCCTGGCAGTGTGCGTTGCTGAAGACGATGCCCTGCTTCGCCAGCGCATCCATGTGGGGCGTCTTCGCGTCTGGATACCTGTTGGAAAAGGTGGGAAAGTCATTGAGATCATCGACAGCGATGAAAAGGACATTCGGCTTCTGCTGCGCCTGAGCGACGGAGCCAATCAGCAACAGGGTGAGGAGGATCGTTGGGTATTTCATAGAGGTCTGCTTCGAGCCGTGAACGACTCTTGCTGACTCATCATGCATTTTTTGAAAGCCCTACCTGGCCTTGTTCCGGCCAGGTGGCGGATATGGGATGCATGGTCGGAAAGAGCGCCTGTCTCCAGGCCGGCCTAACCGTGCGCTACCGCCGCAGCGCATTGATCAGCTCATCCACCTTGTTGATGAGGTCTTGCATCTGCGACTGGTTGTAGCTGCCATCGGCCCCTTGGCCGAGGGTGCTCACGCCGTTGCTGTTGTTGCTCGTTTGCTGGAGGGTATTCGAGATGTAGCGGCGACTTGCGCAGCAGTGGCCTGCTGCTGGATGTCGGCATTGAGCGAGGTGAGTTGCGAGCGCATCTCCGCGCTGGAGGCAGGCGAGTTGTTCGCGGGTTTGGTGGGGTCGAAGGGCATGGCGTTTCAGAAGACAAGGGGACTGGGAGACTGGGAGATGAGGAGACACTTCCAGAGACCGCTGCGGGAGCGATGAGTCAGTCTCCTTGTCTCACCGTCTCCCCATGGCCTTTCGCAGCGGCCAGCGAAGGCAGCGTACTTGGGTAGAAGACGGACATGGCGACGAAGGTGCCGGTGACGCCGGCTTTTGGAAACAGCAAGAGAGCGTAGCTGCTCATGCCGCTGGATGACCAAGTGAGCGTGAAGCTATAGCGCGTATCTAGCTTGCAGGCTTTTCCACCTCGGCACGCACAGCGAGGAAGGAATCGGTGGTGATGAACTTATCTCGGGCTCGCCGGACTTGTCGCTGGGCCAGACGATGTCATTGGTTTGTTGAGCCGTCCAGACGGGGGCCACGAGCTGCACGACGAGATTGCCATCCGGCAGTGCGTTTTTGGCGATGCGAGTCACAAAGGGCTGGAACTGCGCGTCGCCCGAGCGCCGGGCAGCACGAAGAGTGTGCGCCATCCTTGATCGGGAGGTGGCGCCGGCTTGTGGATGACGAAGTAGCGCATCTTCTCATCGCCCCCGGAACGCAAGTCGTGGGACTGCATGTCCGAGATGTCAGGCTGCACAACGGCGGCGACTGTGGACGATGCAGCAGAAGCTAAAAAGCATCGCCGCTGTGAGGAGAGCGCAGGTGGCTGAGTTCATGAGAGATTAAAGCGTGTGATGACGGGTGCCGGCAGGTCAGGACGGCGTTTGATCGTCGAAAGGCTCGTCACTGCGTGGCTCCGTGCCCAGCCAGAGGATGTTTCCGTCGAGGTCTTCAAACTTCATCTCATAGGCCCAGGAGCAGTTCCTGGGTTCCTGGTGAACCTTCACTCCGTTTGATCTCCACATCTCGAAGGGCGACTCGTCTTCACAGCCGATCCATACCCACGCAGGTTCGGAAATCATGTCGCGCTGCGAAAGCATGATGGCGCAACCATCTCTCGAAACAGAACAGATGCAGGAGTCTTCCCCGCCGCCCCAGTCGAGCTTGAAGCCGAGCGGGCCGGTGTAGAATGCCACGCTGCGGGCGAGGTCGCTGACGGGCAGGATGGGGATGGCGCATTCGATTTGGTGCGGAGAGGTGTTCATGGAAGGATGATTTGGATGGACACTCAGTTTGAGGGCGAGATCACCACGTCGTCGATCCACATCCGGTAGTCGGTGGAGGCTGGCTGGCCGCCGCCGTGGTAGAAATGGAACCAGGCATTGCGGATTTTGAGCGTGTCCACGTCGCGGAAGCGGATGTCCCGTTTCTCGAAGACCTGGCGGCCATTCAGCCATCCGCGCAGAATGCCGTTGGGGCGGCCTTTGCCGCCGGGCTTGGCTGCGGGTGTGTTCAGTTTGATTGCGAGGCGGATGTCGTGCCATTTGCCGCGTTCGAGCGCCTTGGAGAAATACCAGGTGTCGCCGAAGTCGCTTTTCATATCGGCGTGATAGACGTAGAAGCCGATGGGGATGTCGCCTTTGGCATCGGGCTTCCAATATGCACCACGGGCAGACCACGAGTCGCTGCCGTTGACACGCCTGCCCGCCGCACCGGCATCGCTGCTGTAGATGCCGCCGAAGCCGGGCAGCTTCCCGCCTTGCACGGTCTCGGCGTTGAAATCGGGAGCAAAACAGAGCTTGTAGGACAGAACGGCTTCCTCGGGTTCAGTGCCGGTTTGCGCGGCGAAGTCGAAGCCGAAGTCCGCTCCGTAGTGCGTGCCCTGTTTGAGCGTGATGACGAGCGCGTTGCCTGCGGAAGGTTTTCCTGCTCCGGCCAGCAGTGGTGGCGTGTCAGGCCCATAGTGCGGCTTGACCGGCCCTGTGGTGCGATGCGGCACGATGGCAAGGTTTCGCGGCAGATTGGGATTGCCCATGTTCCAGCGAGTCTGCCAGTCGGGCTGCTCGAAGTCGCAGGTGAACCAGGCAGCCTTCGGATCGGCGGCGTGAAGCGGCAGCGTGACGAAGATAAGTGCGAGCAACGAATAGCGCGTTTTCATGATGAGCGTGGATGGAGTTTCTTGTTACTGACCGCGGACGGTGCGGAAATCCGGCGTGTTCTCCCGCCAGGCCGTGATGGCCTGGGTGATGAGTTCCATCTGGGCCGCCGTGCCCTTGGCGATAAGGCTGTTGGAGGAACCGTGAAAACTGAGTTCCGGCATGGTTTTGTCGAGTCTGGCCATGGCCATGCTGGTGCGAATCTGGCTGATCAAGGCATCCGTTTTGGCGGTGCGCTCTTTGTGGTGGGCTTCATCGCCTGAATCAGCGACCCCAAAAATTCGACCGAGTGCGTAAATGCGAACGATGGAATTGGCTGGAGCAGGTGCAATGGCTGCGGCCGGCCTGTCAGGCATGTTTTCACTCAAGATGCGAAGGATGTCGTCAATCCGGGCAAGCTGGGCGCTGGTGGCACGGGCCATCAAAATGCCAGTGTCGCCCTGCATGACGGCTTTGGCCTCTTGTGCAGCAGGAGCCAAATCGGGTTTCAGCGCCAGCGAGATTAGGTCCAGCGCCGTCTTTTGCATGCGTTTGGCCTCAGATGCATCGTAACCCTGCGAGAGAAATCCAAGCGAGTAGGATCGGGTATAGAGAGACTCGTCCGTAGCTTTTGACTTCAACAGGAGTGCCGGATGTGGCATTTCAGCTTTCTTGGGAGGCTCCTGGGCATTGAGAACGCTCACGAGTGTGAGAAGAATCAGGGCGTGTGATTTCATGATGTGGGTGGATTGCAGGTTGGAATGGAAACTTTATGGATTGCGTTTTGCAGCAGAATTGGGCTTCGCCTTTTTTCTCATGGCCTCGATGAGTTCATCGACGCGTTTTAGCTGCTCAGGAGTGGCTTTGATGATGAGCGCGCGATCAACCACATGCAGGGAGATGTCCGAATCCAAGCCCAGCTCCCTGATTTGCTCCAAAAGATCGCGCAGATCGGCATACTTGAGCGTGGCCGTGCTTCCATTGCTGGCAAAGTCGAGCGAGTAAGTTCGGACGAAAGCCTCGCTTTTGCTGGCGGATGATTCGGCATGTCCCTTCATGGCCGCAATCATCCGGGCTACTATCATGTGCTCCTCCAGGGTCGCTTTGACGATCAGTAGTTTCGATTCTGCATTGAGCGTGAACTCCGTCAGGCGGGCTGTTCCTGGATACGCCTTCCACAGGGCATGTTCGGTCACTGCGCGGAAACCATCCAGCCAGTCAGCGTCCTTCTTGGAGCCTGTGAAGGCAAAACCTACCGCGTAGGACTGCACGAATGTTTTCGCTGGAGGCGTTGCTTGTTCTCTGACCGTGTGAGTAGCACCCTCGTTCCTGGTGGTGCCGTTTTGCCCCAGACTGGCTTCATCACTATAAATCATGCGCGATACCGCCGCAGGATCGCGCGCCACATCGAGCTTCGGGAAAAAACGAAACTGCTCGACGGTGCCGTCATCTCTCAGGGCAAAGACGCGGCCTTCGCGCAGATCGTGGCGTGTGCCGTTGATGTGCAGTTCGTGGGGATGCAGCGCTTCGCGCCGATAGCCGAAGGTGCGCCCGTTCTTCAGCTTCACCGCGCCTTCATCCTTCCATGTGTTAGTCGCGAGGTTTTGTGTGCCGGTGGACGTGGTGCCGAAATCGCCTTGGTAGTAGAGAACGTAGTGCAGCGCCGAAAACGCCTGATCGTGCGTCACCAGCACCGAGTGACCATCGCGGCCAATGTGCGCAGCGGTGGGGAATCCGGCACGCCGCACCTCCAGCCGCACAGCGATAGGAACAGGCACACCGTTTTCAGGCCGGAACTCGCCAATGACATAGGCACCCTCGGAGTCGGCCGCGGGAGCGCCGGGATGGAAAGCAAGCTTGCCCGGCATAATGCCCGTCGGGCCGTCCAGTTGATAGGTCCATCGGATGTCGCGTCTGGGTGTGATACTCCAGCGCACACCGGGCTCGAAACCGCCCGAGGTGAGGGTGACATTGAACATGGCATCGAGATAGAGTGACTTCGGCGTCCAGCGCATGGCCGGGTTTCCAAACAGGAAGACAAGGCCCGCATCTTTGGAACCGTGTGTCTGGACAATCGCTTGCTCGCTGGTGACATCGACTCGGTCGATCTCGGAACCAGTGGGGATGATGGTGGACGTGGGCAGCCGTTTGATGAGCGGGATGACAGACCACAGCGCGGTGACGGCCAGCATGGCGGTGGCAAGCACAGCGAGCATCAAAACGCACCTGCCCCGGCTCCACGGGCGAACCGGCATCGCGAACCCAAGGCGACGGCGCACGGTGGCGCGTCCCGCCAGCAGAACACACGCGATGAGGGCGGCGAAAACCCCGCTGAGAAAGGACGGCGAGCGGAAGTTCCACGCCAGCGCACGGACGATGCGGTCTGGGCGGACATGTTGTGGATAAACGATGAGCCACGGACTCGAGAGGCCGATGGTGACGGTCGATTGGGTGTTGTTGCCCAGGCGGGTGACATGGGGGGCCGCGAAGTTCAGCAGGAGAACGAAGAATGCCGCGCCCAGAATCAGGCGAAGCCAAAACGGAAACAGAAGGTCCGCTTCCATCGCCTGCCGTGCCTTTGACAAGCGAGTGGCTGGAGAGCTTGGCACCCCGGCCTTGGGGCGATGTCCAGGCATGAAAATGAAAATAAGCGCCGGAATCACGATGCCAGGAATCACGGCGGCAGCCCCCATCACGATCAGCTCACGCCCTGAAACACCTCCACCCAAAGCCAGCACCAATCCCGCTCCCGACAGCGTTACGACAGGAAATGCAACAAGCAGACCGATCCAAAAACTGCGTGGGATGGTCGAATGCTTGGAAATCGACGCTGACATCGCGGGCGGCACAGATGGACCAGCATCATTTGTCACCGCCTCCACCTGCGTGCGGAACTCCGCGGCGGTGGCGAAGCGCAGCTCCGGCGTCTTTTCCAGCGCACGCAGCACGATTTCATCAATGCGCACGTCCACCTGCACGCGCTTGGAGGGGGCTTCGAGTTTTTCCGTGGGACGCTCGCCGGTGAGCATTTCGTAGAGCACCACACCGAGGCTGTAGATGTCCGCACGGTGATCGGCGGTGCCGTTGGCTTGCTCGGGGGCGGCGTAATCGGGAGTGCCGAAAGGCATCGTTGCCGCATCGTGAGAGGGAGTGCTTTGCTCCTCTCGCGGAGCGAGAGGGCTGCTATAAATCTTCGCGATGCCGAAGTCGGCGATCTTCACCGTGCCTGCTTTGTCGATGAGCAGGTTCTCTGGCTTGATGTCGCGATGCACGATGCCGTGATCGTGGGCGCATTGCAGCGCATCGCACACAGGTGGAACGATGCTGAGGGCTTCCTTTGGCGTGAGTCGCTTGGTTTGTAGGAGTTGGCGGAGATTCACGCCATCCACGAATTCCATGAGGAGGAAGTAAAACCCGCCCGCCTGACCGAAGTCATGCACGCCGACGATGTTCGGGTGATTCAGCGCGGCGAGCGCATGAGCTTCCTTTTCAAACCGTGCGGCGAACTGGGGATCATCCGCACGCTCCGGTGCGAGCAGTTTCAGTGCGACGAGACGGTTCAGTGATTTCTGCCGTGCCTTGTAAACCACGCCCATGCCACCGCGACCGAGGCACTCAAGGATTTCGAGCTGCGCGAAGTGCGGGGCGAGTTCTTCGGGAGTGAGCGGTGGCGCGGTAGATGTGGCATCCCCCGGCTGAGTGGGCTGCATCAGCTCTGCCATGAGGTTTTTCGGCGAGAGACCTTCCAGCAGGCTCTGGGGGGGCGCGGTGGAGGTCGGGGTGGGGGTGGAGTCGCTCATACTTGTAATCTGATGAAACGACGGCGAATGCTTACACTCTTTTTTATCCGCCCAGGGCCTCAAAGAGGATTTGCATCTCATCGGTCACGCTGGCGGCGTCCTCCAGCGTCCCGGTAATCTCCGCCTTCATGCACTGCCGGAGCTGCTTTTTCATCCGGTGCAAGGCCACGCGGAAGGCCTCAATGCTCATCCCACAAGCAGCGGCAGCCGCCCCCTGGTCTCCGTAAGCCGAATCGCCGGTGAGAAAGGGCCGCGAGTGATCAAAGAGACGCTCTTTGCCTCCAGAATGACATTCCGCTCGCAGAGCCTCCAAACTGCGTTCCAGCACCGTGAGCGCCCATTGGCGGTCAAAAGCGGCATCAGGTGAGATGATGCCGCTGTCACGCACCTCCACCACACCCTCCTCATCCATTGAAACAGCCTGCAAACCTGCTCCACGCTTCAAACTGAGCTGCATCTCCCGCTGGCGCGAGACGAAATGCTTCACCGCGCCCAGCAAGTAAGAGCGAAAGCGTCCCCGCTCACGATCTGCGGTGTTGATGGCTCCACCGCCGAGCATCTCCGCAAAGAACGCATGACTCATCTCCCGCGCCGCGTCCGCATCTCGGAACACGCTGCGAAGATAAGCGACGACTGGCTCATAATAGGCGTCGCAAAGGTCCGCCAAAGCCCGGCGTCCATCCTCGGAGTCCGCCTTCGCCAGACAAACACGAGTCCAGCGAGTGGTGTGAAACGGCGCTGCGTGAAGTTTCAGTTGAGGAGTGGATGTCATCGTCGCGGGCTATGCTGCCACAGTTCCATGACGTTTTGGAAGGGAAAGGTGACGGGGGATTTTGCCTCCTGAATCACATCCTCCGCCGCATGAGCATCCCGCAGCAGCCCGGTCGCAAGCGTGCCGTAGTGCGGCTTCGATAACGATCATGGCATTCTTTAGATACCCACTCCCCAGTGCTCGCTCCCAGCCTGCGCGTCTCAGCGCGGACATCGGGAGGTGCTTTGTCAGCCAATCGTGATGCTCAGCAGCCCAGGGTAGTGAGCATCCAGGCCCAGTCGCTGCATTTCACCGATAGAGGCGGCCGGGGTGCGTGTGTTAAGCAAGGGCTGTTTTTAGCTTTATGAAATTACCATCCGCCTCTTCTCCCATCTGGTCACGTCGCCGGTTCGTGCGCGAAAGCGCCGTGTTTTCCGCCACCTGGCCGCTGGCCTGCCGCGCTCTCGCCGTGCCTGCTCCGGCGACTCACCAAGCCACCGGGGTGAGGGTGGGCGAGGCAACGGATCACTCCGCCATCGTGTGGGTGCGGCTCACTGAAAACGGGGAGCGCAACAACGAGGGCTTCGTCTTTCCCAAGAAGGGGAAGAAGGCGAAACCGGTGCCCGTGAATCTGCCGGTGAAAGACATCGAGGGTGCCTGCCCTGGCATGGCCGGGCGGGTCAGGCTGCGTTACGGGCTGAAGGAGGATCTCTCCGATGCCGTGGAGACCGAGTGGGTCGGTGTCTCGGCAGCCACGGATTTCATCCACCACTTCCATTTGGCGAATCTGAAGCCCGGCAGCACCTATCATTACATCAGTGAAACGGCCGGAGCGGAAGGCGAGCCTGCGCACCGCGGATTCAGCGGCCAGTTCCGCACCGCCCCGTCGCCGGACTCGACCACGCCCGTGAGATTTTGCGTGATGACCTGCCAGGGCTATCCTGATCGCGATCATGCAGACGGGCATCCGATCTACCCTTCGATGAGCGCACTCGACCCGCAGTTCATCTCGATGACAGGTGACCTGGTTTACTACGACAGCAATGAGCCGCGTGCCACGTCGCCCGCGCTGGCGCGGCTGCATTGGGAGCGCATGTTCAGCCTGCCGCGTCTCGTGGATTGCCTGCGGAAGACCTCGACCTATTGGCTCAAGGACGACCACGACACGCTGACCAATGATTCGTGGCCGGGCCAGAAGGCCGGTGAGCTGACTTTTGCCGAGGGGCAGGAGATTTTTCACCAACAGGCCCCGCTCGGCGCGGACAGCTACCGCACCTTCCGATGGGGGCGCGATCTGCAAATATGGTTTACGGACGGGCGTGACTTTCGCTCTCCCAACCGGATGCCTGACGGCCCGGAAAAAACGATCTGGGGTGCGAGGCAGAAGGAGTGGTTCAAGAGGACGGTCGCGGAGAGCGATGCCACCTGGAAAGTCCTCATCAGCCCGACTCCGCTGGTGGGGCCGGATCGGAAGGGCAAGAACGACAACCATGCCAACAGCGGCTTCGCGCATGAGGGCGATGAGATCCGGTCCTGGCTGCGCGAGAATGTGGCCGGGCATTTTTTCGTGATCTGCGGCGACCGGCACTGGCAGTATCACTCCGTGCATCCCGAGACGGGCGTGCAGGAGTTCAGCGTCGGCGCGGCCAGTGACTCGCACGCTGGAGGCACGCCGGGCTACGATGCCAAGATGCACCGCTTTCATCGCGTGAAAGGCGGCTTCTTATGCGTCAATGTCAGGCGCGAGGCACGGGAAAGCTCCATCGTCTTCCAGCTCCGAGGCGTGGATGGCACAGTGGAATACGAGGCTGGATTCCAACGGGCGGTTGCCTGAAAGCGTGCTAGCCCAACCTGGCCTTTTGTCGGCCAGGCAGCCGCGAAAGGGATGTTTGCCGAATGAAACGATTTTGGGGACGATGCGGTGAAATTCGTCAGCCCTGCGGCTGAAGGATCCATCCCAACCCGCCCCATGAAACCTGGAACTTTTTGCTTTTCGTTCGCGCTGGCTCTGTCGGCCTCGCTCCCGGCTCTTTGCCAGGCGCAGTCGCCCTATTACACGGACACGGGCAGCCCGGTGAATCCGCCCTGGAGTGAGATTTATCCGACGCTGAATTTCCAATCAGCAGACCCCGGGCCTGTGGCGGGTTCCGTGATCGACGTGAACAACACCCTGACCGAGGTGGGGCTTTTTGGCGGGCGTCCGCTTTTGGTTCCCTCGCAGCGGATTCATGTCTGCTGCAACACTTTCACGAACGATTTCCCCAATTTCACGCGCTGGTTTCAGACGGATGGCAACACACAGGTCTTCCGTCTCTTTGTGAATGACGAAAACACGGTCAATGACCGCACCGGGACCGCGCGCACGGAGGCCTTCCATACGTCATCGGGCTGGAACTTCATCGATGGCAAGACCTTCGAGTGGAGCGGACGCTATACCATCGCCCGCCGGAAACAGGGCTACTCCATCTTTCAGTCCAAGAATGCTGACGATGACTGGTCGGTGCAGCTCAATATCACCGGCAGCGGCTTCTTGCTCATCAACAACCGCCGCCACGCCGCGGATGTGTTTGTCACCAACCCCGATGGCAGCAACAAGGACTTCGACGGCCTCGGCTTCGATGCGCGCATCCTGGATGACGGGCGCAACTACAAGGTGTGGATCGATGGTGTGCTGATGGCGGACAATTACTTTGACCGGCCCACTTCGGACACAAACTTCCGCTGGGGCATGTACTTGGGCAGCAGCATCCTGGTGCCTCCATCGGACAACTCGGTCATCCTCGTCAGCGGCGCGCAGGTGAAATCCTGGACGGGCATCCTGACCTCCGCGAAGACGGACATCATCAAGGCGAACAACAACAACGGTCCCGGCAATACCACGAGCTGGGTCGGCGGCGTCTTGCCGGGCCTGCACAATGTGGCCACCTGGGACAGCACCGTCACCGCCGCGAACACCATCTCTGTGGGCAGCGATCAAGTCTGGGGGGGGCTGAAAATCACCAATCCCGGCGGCAATGTGACCTTCAACGGCGCCTCGCTGCTCGGCCTGGACAGCGCAGGCGTGAACATGAGCACCTCGACGCGAAATTTGACCGTGAATTGCCCCGTCGAGCTGCGGGTCACTGCGCCGTGGAACCTCGGGCCATCGGCGACCGCGATCTTCACCAACGGCCTGCGCGGCTACGGCGGTCTCACTCTCATTGGCGGCGGCGTTTTGACTCTGACGGGTGCGAATGAATACACAGGGCCGACAGTCATCAACGCAGGCAGGCTTCGTCTGGGAAATGGCGGCACCACCGGTTCGCTCAGCCCCATGAGCGCAATCAACGTGGGTGCCGGGGCTTTGCTGCACTTCCAGCGCAGCAACGATGTGCTTCAAGGCACCGACTTCTCAGCTGCCCCGATCACGGGAGATGGCGGGGTGCTGAAGTGGGCGGCAGGAAAACTGATCCTCACGGCAGACAACAGCTACACCGGCCCGACCACGGTGATCGCGGGCACGCTGCAGCTCGGCAATGGCGGCACGACGGGCAAATTGAGCACGAACAGCGCGATCAGTTTCTCTGGCGGCACCACCTTCGAAGTCAATCGCTCCAACAACACCATTCAGGGCTCCGGCTTCAGCGGGGAGGCGATCACCGGCAACGTGGCAGTGACCCAATCGGGAACGGGAAAACTGACCCTGACCGCAAACAACACCTACACCGGCGTCACCACGATCAACGCGGGCACTCTCCAGGTCGGCAATGACGGCCCGACCGGCTCCACTGGCAGCGGCAACATCATCAACAACGGCACGCTGCGTTTTGACCGCACTGGCGCGTTGGCAGTGCCAAACGCCATCAGTGGCAGCGGACAAGTCATCGTAGATTGCCCGGCAGCCGCCGACACCATCACCCTCAGCGGAATCAACACCTTCACAGGCGCCACTTCGGTAAACAGCGGCACCTTGCTCGTCAATGCGCCCGGCTCGCTTCACGCCGACAGCGCGGTCACAGTGAACGCCGCCAGCCTCGGCGGCAACGGCCTCATCGGCGGCAGCGTCACCATCGCCTCGTCCGGCCGGCTGACGCCCGGCGCGGCTCCCGGAGCGACGGGCGTCCTTGCCATCGGCGGCGACCTCAGTGTTTCGGACCTGGCTGGCGGCAGTGGAAAGCTCTTCTTCGATCTGCGCGCACCCAACGACAGCGACAGAATCACCGTGGGAGGCACTCTCAGCATGGGCAGCGCCCTTCTGGGTTTCGATGATTTTGTGTTCACCGGCCTCGGTGGTTTGACCGCAGGCGCCTACAAGCTCATCACCGCCGCCAGCATCAGCGGCACGCTCGATCCCGCCCATCTCACCGGCACCCTCGGCGGCTTCAACGCCACGCTCGCACGCAATGGCAACGACCTCGAACTCGTTCTCGAAAGCCCCGATGGATTCACCTCCTGGCTGACCGCAAACGGCGCCAGCGGAGCGATCACAGGCGACCACGACAATGACGGAGTGCCGGATGGAATCGAGTACTTCCTTGGCGGTCCGAGTGGCAACACCACCGGGCAAACACCCCTGCCAGGCATCATGAACAACGGCGGAACGCTGAGCATCACCTGGGTCATGGGACCCGGCTACACCGGGATCTACGGCACCGACTTCACCATCGAAACCTCCGAGACCCTCACAGGCATGTGGCATACGGAGCCCCTTGGAGTCCGGGTCATCATCAATGGCAGCTCTGTCACTTACACCTTCCCAGTACCGCCCGTCACTTGCACATTCGTGCTGCTCAAAGTCAATTCGCCCTGACCTGGCGTGGATTGTTGGCCGGATCAAGTCCCCAAGTCCTCCGTGGTGCGACAATCGCAAATGTTTGAAGCGATGTGTCTTATCGGCCACTCTTGATCGTTGGCGAACTCGATACCAATGGCGACCCCGTAAGCGCCATGCCGTTGGTCGGCGCTCCGCAACGTGCGAAAGACTTCATGCCCGTCATCGGCGCCGCCCACGACGCGGCATAGAAGCGCTTTGGCTCACATCTGCGCAGGAAATTTGTTTTACCTCAACTGAAGAGCCGAAAAGATCAGACGCGGCAACACCTCATGCCGCATCCACAATGATCTTTGTCCCGAGCACCTCACGCACACGCACGGGGGTGCCGCGGGCCAGATAGCCCTGCTCCACCATGACCTCGACCCTGTTGCCGGCGAAGTCCGCCGTGCCATAGGGGCGCAGATCGCTCACCGCCACGCCGCAGGCCCCCACGCGCACCGAGCGCGCGGCCCTGACCACCGGCGTGTCCTCCGCCGAGCCTCCTGCGGCGCCGGCCAACACCAGCTTCTGAAAAGGGGCTGTCTGCGGCAGGAAACGAAACAATACCAGCACCAGCACACCCGCGCCGATGATGCCGAGCGCGAAGTTTCGCAAGCCCGTGGCATAAGCCGCAAGGTGAAACTTCCAAGGCTGCGGCTCCCCCTCCACCACCGGCAGCACCGGCACCTCCCAGTGGGACATCGTGTAGACCAGCGCCACCATGATGCAGGCAAAGCCAAGAATTCCGGGAATCATCATCCCCGGCATCACCATCAGTTCCACTATGACCAGCAGGATGCCCAGCACGAAAAGCCCAGCCATCACCGCCGTCTCGTGCCCCACCAGGCTGCCAGCCACATAATGCCCGAAGAAAAACAGCAGGAACGCCGCCACCGACACCAGTCCAGGAATCCCGAACCCCGGAGTCTGCATCTCCAGGTAGCCGCCCGCCACGCCGATGATGATCAGGATCGTGGCATACATCGTCACCCAGATGGCGATTTGCTCAAAGGTTGTGGGCTCCGCCGTCACCGTCTCGCCATTCAGCCCCTCGGCCTTTTTGATGTCGTCTATGCTGTGGACGATGCCTTTGGCAAAGAGCGGCTTCCCGTCCAGCAGCATCACCGCCTGGTCCGCGTCCAGTGTCAGGATCGTCTCCTTGGTGTCCAGCTCCACATCCCCCACCTTGAGTTCCTTGCTCATGTCAATCATCGCCTCGATCACGCGCGGGTCGTGCCCCTTGCTCTTCGCCACCGCGCGCGCCATGCCCATCGTCGCGGAATTCATCTTCGCCCTTTCCGCGTCATCCATCTGCACCCCGCCGCTGTAAACCGGCGTGGCCGCGCCCGCCGTGCCCGCAGGGGCCATGTAAATGCCGTCCGTGGCCACCGCGATCATCGCCCCGGCGGAGAGGGCGCGTTTGTTGACGAAAGCGAAACTGCGCGGCTTGAGTTTTTGCAGATCGTTCATCATCAGATCCACCGTGTCCCAGAGCAGGCCGCCTGGAGTGTCAATGTCGAACACCACCGCCTCCGCCCCCTCCGCCGTGCAGCGCTCCAGCGTGCGGCTCATGAACTCAAAGCGCGCCCGGGAGATGAGGTCGTCCTTCCCCACCGGGATCACCACCACCCTGCCGGAGTAGCTCTCCGCCCGCTCACCAAGGGCCGGCAGTACCGCGCCGAGGATCATGACAAGTATCGCAGGCAGGAAAGAAAGGTGTCGGATCATTGGCGGACGTTGCTTGTTTTTAACAACTACGCATGGCGCGCGGGATGGCAACGAGTCGTTGCAGCTCCTCCAGCCATGCATCCTGCGCCGACTCCTCGTCCGTCCGTGTGGCGCGGATCATGCGGCTTGCGCGGAACCTGGACACGGGTTGAATGCGCGCCGCGCGCGTCTGGAAAAAATGACGCGCAAATCTCCCGACGACATGGCCTTCAACACCGCGATTTTTTATGATGTGGAGAACCTGCTCAAAGGCTACTCCTTCTCGTCCCACCTGCTCAACAACCTGTCCTTGAGGGAGATTCTGGAATCGGTGGACAAGACCGGTCTGGTCAAAGGCATCGCCGTCCAGCGGGCCTATGCGAACTGGAGCGACGCGCGCCTGGCGGTGATGCGCGGGGAGATCAGCGAGCTCGGGATTGATCCGGTGCAGGTCTTCGGCTTCTCCAGGGACCAGAAAAAGAACGCGGCGGACATCCAGCTCGTCGTGGACGCGGTGGACCTGGCGCATGTGCGTCCGGCCATCGAGGTGTTTGTGATCGTGTCAGGCGACGGCGGATTCGCGGCGCTGGCGAAGAAGCTGCACGAATATGGCAAGACGGTGATCGGCTGCGCCTACCCCACGGCGGCAAACCGGGTTCTGCGCTCGGTATGCGACGCCTTTGTGCCCATCCCGGACCCTGAGGATGAGCGCGAGGTGATACCACCGGCGCGTCCGCAGCCGCCGCCAGCCGCGAACGGCAAGCCGCCGAAGCCAAAAGCGCCGCAGGCTGCTCCGCCTCCTCCAGCTTCCCTGGCGGCGCCGTCCGCGCAGACGACGCCGGCCGCTCCTTCCGTGCATCCGGTGGTGAGGAGGATGGCGGCACAATTCACCCGGCGCGAGCCAAAGGACCGCCAGGACATGATGCGGATGACGCGCGAGGTGATCGAGTGGCTGGGCAGGGAGCAGGCCGGCGCTCTGGGACGCGGCCTGCACCTGGCCACGGTGGGCGAGGCGCTGCGCCAATACATCGCGGACTTCGCGCCGGAAAAAGCGGGCTTCGCCAAGCTGGCGGACTTTTTGCAATGGGTGTGCGCCGGCACGCAATACCAAGTGGCGCGCCTGCCGGGCGGGGTGCCCGCGGTGGCTGAGCGCGCCCAACCACCGGCGGACGCGGAGTTGCTGCCGGACCTGGACGAAACCTGGCTGCACAGCCCCGAGCATTACCGCTCGTGCCTGCGCGCGGGCCTGCCCATCTACAGACTGCCGGAGATGGAGGCTTTGCGGCTTGCGGGCGCTTTCCTCCTCACAGAAAAGCCCGCGCCGTTGGAGCTCGGTCCGCTCATCGAGATGGTGTCAGCGCGCCACGCGGACGAGCTTTCCCTGGAGTCGGTGAAGCGGGCGCTCCTCTGCTTTCATTCGGCGGGATTTTTCCTGCGCGACCCCGAAGGCGCGCCGCTGGCGGAACAGCGTCTGTCATTGAAGCCTGAACTCCAGGAGACCGGCGACCTCGTCGAACCCGTGAGAAAGGCGGTGCTGTCCAAGCTGGCCTCCATGCTGGGCAGGGTGGATGACGCGGTTTTTGAAGAGATGCTCGCCCGGCCTTCCTGAGCGAACGGCGGCGGTCATGCCGGCAGGAGAGCCGTCTTCCCCCATTTCACAGCCCGGCAACCCGCTTGCTTCAAATGCCACAGTGTCATTGACAAGGAATGTGGCGGTCGGGGCTTGATTGGAACCAGCGCAGCCGCTTCATCCTTCAAGCCTGCTTTTTTTGCGGAATGGAGTTCATGAAAGTGGAGAGTAGCTGCGAAGACTTTCTCATTTTGAAATGCGACGCTATCTTTTCACGATGTCCGCCAGCAAAGTCCTGCCCTATGAAGACAGCGCCAGCGCGCGCGAGGAGTTGATCCCGTTTTTAACCGGGGCCTTCCCGGGCGGGCCGGACGCGGCGCGCTGGCGGCTGCGGCTGGCGCATTGGTGGGATGAGAACCCTTTCTGCGAGCCGGGGTCGCCGCGCGGCTGGGTGCTGCGGCATGAGGGGCGGCTGGCGGGTTTCCTGGGCCTGATCCCTGCGCGGTACGCTGCACAGGGCGCGCCTGTGTCCGCCTTGCTGGGCACGAGCTGGTACATCGTGGAGGGCCACCGCAACGCCGCCCTGCCGATGGCCATGCAATACCAGCGCCAGGCAGGCGCACACCTGCTGGTGGAGACCACGCCCAGCCCGGAGGTGCGCGCCATGCTGGAGCGCGCGGGTTGGACGGGGGAGACGCGCGCGCGCCGCCTGCTGCTGCCCTGCGGGGCGGTGGGCAGCGCGCTAGTGGCGCTGCGCGGCAAGGCCTGGCCGTCCCTGCAACCCGGCCGGCGCGTGGTAACGGACACGGCGGAGGTGCTGGCGGTGGCGCGCGCGTGGCAGAGGCCGGACCGGCTGGAGAAATGGGTGTGCCCGGACTCCCTGCGCTGGTATGCGGCCTCGACCATGCGCAGGCATTTGTTCGCCGGGGTGGTGGACGGGGCGGGCTGCCTGTCGAGCTTCGCGTGGCTGACTCCTCATCACTCCGGCCAGGCGCGCCTGGCGGTGCTGGAGGGCTTCACCACCGAGGCGGATGACACGGAATGGCGCGCGCTGATGGGCGCGGTGGCGCGCGGGGAGGCGGCATGGCCCGGCGCGCGCGCGTGGGCGCTCACCTGGCTGGCCTTCGACACGGACGAACTGGCGGCCGGGGCGCCCTTTCTGCGCGCCGGTTGGGTGGATGTCTGCCATTACCACAAGAAGCCGCCCGCCCAGGCAGCGCTGCCCAAGCACAGCGTGATGGCGGAGGGGGACTTCGGTTTGTGAGCCAGGGCGGGGAGTGGCTGCGGCTTTGCTTTCTCCCTCCCGCTGGGATCAGCCTGCGGCTTCCTCGATGACGCGCAGCAGATTGGCGGCGGAGGCAAAGGTCTCAACGGTGATTTTTTCCTCCGGGACTGGCGCGCCGAACTCGGACTCGATGTCCATGAGCAGGTCTATGGACTCCAGCGAGTCGAGGCCCAGCCTGCCGAGGTCCGCGTCCAGGGGTATCTCCGCCCCGGCGGCCAGCAGGCGCAGGCGCGGGCGGAGGATCTTGAGAAGACGTACGGTGGTGTCTGCGGCTGCGGTCATGGATCAGGAAAGGGCGGCTCTATTTAACCGCTCATGCCCGGTGCGCCAGCGCCAGACCTCCAAAACTTCACCCCCAAGATGGGCGATCTCCAGCGGCGCCTGGTGGCTGAGGAAACCGAGGAGGCTGGCGGTGAGGCCGTAGGCGCCCACGTTCGGGATGGCGAGCAGGTCGCCGGGGCGCACATCCGGCAGGGGCATGCCGCGCGCCAGGCTGTCGAGCGGTGTGCATAAGGGGCCGACGATGTCGGCGGGCGGGGCGGCGGCGTTTTCCGGCGCGCCGGAAAGGTTCAGAAACGTCACCGCGCCGCGCGGGATGCGCCCCAGGCCGGCCATGCCGCCCAGGTGATGGATGCCGGTGTCCAGGATGACGAAGCGCCGCGCGCGGGAGTGCTTCACCTCCAGCACGCGCGCCACCAGCGTCCCCGCCGCCGCGCTCAGGTAGCGCCCGGCCTCGAACCACAGCTCCGCCGTGCCGTGCAAGGGACTCTCCGCCCATGCCTCCTCCAGGCCCTCGCGCAGGCCGGTGAGGCAGGGCGGGGGCGCGTCATTCGCATACGGCCAGGGGAAGCCTCCGCCTGCGTTCACCACCGCGCAAACGAAACCCAGTGCCCGCTCCAGCCTCTCCGCCACTGCCAGCGCGCGGCGCGTGTTCTCCACCAGCGCCTCCACGCCCGCCACCTGGGTGCCGAAGTAAACATGCACGCCGCGAATGCGTGCGCCGGGGAACTTTGCCAGCGCCCCCGTCCCCGCCGCCAGCAGCGCCTCCTCGTCAAAGCCGAACTGGCTCTCGACGCCGGTCATCGCCAGCCGGGCGCTGGGCGCCTCCGCCGGGTTCACCCGCAGCAGCACCTGCGCCGTCGCGCCCGCACGCGCCGCCGCCTCCGACACCCGGCCCAGATCCGTCCACGACTCGCAGGAAAACCAGCGCACTCCCGCCGCCAATGCCGCCATGACTTCGGCCTCCGTCTTGCCCGGCCCTCCGAAGAGGGCCTCGCGCAGGGCATGCCCCGCCAGCCGCGCCGCTTCGATTTCGCCCTCGGAGGTGATCTCCGCCACCGCGCCGCCGAGCCGCGCCTGCCGCGCGACTGCGGGCAGGGGGTTCGCCTTGAAGGAGTGCAGCAGACGCGCGCCCGCAGGCAGCTCCGCGCGCAACGCGGCCGTGCTGGCTGCGACGATGTCCAGATCATAGGCGTAAAGGGGCGTGCCGTGCGCGGCTGCGAGGTCTCTCAAGATGTCCGACATCAGGAAACGTAAGAGCGGGATGCGCGGTTCGGAAAGCGAAAGTCTGCCCAGGGGAGCGGCGCGGAACCCCGTGCCGCTTATTTTCGGAAAACCGCATAACAAACGGAATGGCACCCTCATACAAGAGATGAAGCGGCCCTTCCAAGTCGCGCCAACCCGCCATGAAAACGATCCTTCTCATCTCCGCCTTGTCCGCCGCCACCGCGCTGGCCCAGCCCTTCGGCATTTGTTTCGGCCCCTTCACAGGCAATCAAGACCCCGCGACCGGTGTCGTGCTGCCTGAGTCCCAGCTTCGCGGCAGGTTGACCCCGCTGAGGGGCAAGTTCCGCTGGGTGCGGTCCTACGGCTCCACGCACGGCCTGCAGCTTGTTGGCAGGCTCGCGAAAAGCATGGGCTTCAAAACCGCGATTAGCGCGTGGATCGGCCCGGAGGACACCCCGGAGGGAATCGCCGCCAACCAGGCCGAGATCGCCTCCCTCATCGCCGCCGCCAACGCCGGGCATGTGGACATCGCCATCGTGGGCAACGAAGTGCTCCTGCGCGGCGATCTCAGCGAGGAGCGGCTGCTGGAGATCATCGCGGAGGTGCGTGCCGCGATACCGTGGTGGGTTCCCGTCACCACCGCGGAGACGCACGACAACCTGCTGGCTCATTCCGCTGTCATGGCAGCCTGCGATGTCATCTGCGCGCACTTTCATCCCTACTGGCAGGGCATCCGCATAGACGAGGCCGTCTCCTGGCTCGATGACGAGTACCAGGCCCTGCGCCTGGCAGCGGGCGGCAAGTGGTGCGTGATCGGCGAAGCGGGCTGGCCCAGCGAGGGCGACCCCGAACAACTCGCCGAGCCTGGCTTGGAAAACGCCGCGTATTTCTGGAGCGCGTTTCAAAGCTGGGCCGTCCGGCGCAACATCCCCAACTTCTATTTCTCCGCGTTTGACGAGGCCTTCAAGGAAGCGCTGGAGCCGAACCGGGTGGGTAAGAATTGGGGCATCCACACGGCCAAGGGCGTTTTAAAGCCCGGCTTCAAGAATGTCTTCGACGACAAACTGCTGCCGGAGGCAGCCGTGCTGCGAGCCGCCGTCGAACCCCCGGCTCTGCCTCCCCCGCCGTCCGTCGCCTTGACCGCGATCCCCGCCCACGGAGTCAAGGCGCAGAAAACACTTTGCGGAGTTGTCTCCGACTTGGGCAAAACTGCTGCCAATCGCCGGCTCGCCTGCTACATCGAAGTGGACGGCCTTTATTGGACAAAGCCGTTTTTTAACAAGCCGCTCTTTCCCGTCCTGCCAGACGGCGCCTTCACGACGAAGATCGTCACTGGCGGAGTGGACCAGAATGCCTCTGAGATCGCCCTGTTCCTGGTGCCTTCCGACTATAAGGCTCCTCTCGCCGCCGGTGTGCCATTCATTCCTGGCAGCATTGAACAGGACGCCCTGGCATCCGCCTTTGTCTCGAGACCCGAAGGCTCGCCTGCGGGCGGCGATGGCGAGCCCGGCTTCACGGCCTCGGCCTCAGTCGTGCGCAAACTGATAGCCGGCTCAGCTTCCGAGAGCGCCTCCCTGAAAGGCATTGTGGTCCTGCCTGCCGACTTTGAGGCTGCGGGCGTTGTCGTCGGCATCTCGCTCTGCGGGCTGGAGTGGTCCTTCAATCCGCTGGGCAAGTCCGGCTCCTCTGTCGCTGCTGACGCGTCTGCCGAGAAGGCCGTTGGCTCGCTGTCATTGAAGCGTGACGCCAAATACGGCTTCTGGCGCTGGAGCGCCGCCCTCAAGCGCTCCGCCAGCGCCAGCCTGGATGCCTATGGCATGATCAACGCCACCATCTCGACCGGCAGCCCCGTTTTCCTGCCGCTCGCCCTCGACCTGGACGGGCAGGCGTTTGAAACGGTCTGCCGACTCCACTACACCGCCGCGCAAAATGGCACGGGCACGGCGAAATAAATTTTTTTATTAACAGTCACCGCTCAGCGCGCATATCCCGTTATGCAGAGTCACCGCGCATCCATCCATGTCCTGGCCTCCGCGATAGTCGCGGAGGCCCTTTCCCGTACATTCAACCCGCCCGGCAAGACTAGCGCTCATCCCCAACCTCAACCTGCTACTGCCATGCCCTGTCCGTATTTGCCCAGCCTCAAAGCAGCACTGAACGCTCAACTGCCCGTTTGGCTGGATTGCCCCCTCAAGGATGCCGGTGGCGACTCGTTGGCTGAATACCTCGCTTCAATCGAAATGATTATTCGCGGGCTTGGCGAAGAGGAATCCGCTGCCCGGAAGGAAGCAAGGCAGGCGGGTGAAGCCGCCGAGGACGCGAGCATTTGCCCAGTACTCTTTCCGCGATTGACTCTTGGGGTTGCCAACTTGCTGGATGCCTTCGTTTACGCTAATGGTCATGCCCCGAAAGATGCCTGCAACGCACTGACCGGGGCATTCGATGACAGCGCAGGTGTCACCAATCTCCTGGTGATTTACGCCTCAATGTGCCGGCTACCTGACGAAAAAGCAGAAACTGACGCATGGCGGCTGCTGCTTCAGCGAATGCACGTAGTCGCCAAGAGGCGAGCAATAGGCGCTCTGAACTCTGATAGCATCGCGGAAGAAGCAACCAGTGAAGTGGCAACAAAGATCTTCGAAGCGAAAAACAATGCCGCGTGGCCTCCGAGGTGCGCCCCTGCGGCGTGGGTCGTGAACTCGCTCAACAAGGCAGTTGTGAGCTTGCTGAATAAGGCAGCCAACGTGAAAAACCGACCTCCATCCGGCTGGCCCCGAGGCATCAGCGCCCTCTCCTGGCTCCTTCTTGATTTCCTCGATAAGGTTAAAGATATGCGAAGTGCTGAGAATGAGTTATTGAACCCGCGCGAGATAGAACATTTGGAGTGGCGAATCCTTTATTGCGTGACAGCCAAGACCGCAGCAGTCCGCGCAGACGCTGCGCTAGCGAGAGACATCGTGATCCGGTCACTGACTGTCGCTGGCTGGACTTTTCGCACCGCAGGTTTGAGTTGGGACAAACTGCCAGTCACCCTGGAAGATGTGGCTGAGGGCCTCGGAATCGGATTAGCGACCGAGGCCGTATATTGGCACCACTTGAGGAGGAAAATCAGGCGCATCATCAACCCATAGTATGAGTCACAAAATCCATCAAAAACCCCTGACTACACCAATCCAAATGAATACCGAAAACGACCTTCCAGAGGAAGATTTCATCGAAACCGCATTCCAGGATCTCGCCGATGCCGCCGCCTTCGAAGCGGCCGCGCTTCAAGAAGCCCGGGCCATCTACACTCCCGAACGGGTGCGGGAATTGCTGGCCAAGGCAAGACTGACTGCAGTCCAGCAACCCCGGCTGGACCAGTCAAGACAGACTGCGGAGAGCAGTGCCGCCACCATGAGTGTGCTAGCCTTGGCAGCCTCAGCCGGCGAGTCCGTGACTGAATTGAAAAAAAGTCTCGAAACTGACGGGTTCTGATGAAGCCGTCCCTGTTTCAACGCTGGTGCTTCCGTTTTCTGCCGGGCTTTGGCTCGTGGCGGAAAGCCTTCAGGAGCCACCTCTCCGCGTCTTCTCTGTCCACTCTCTCGGCTGACGAATGGCGCGACTTGCTCGTCATGGAGTGTGAGACAGCACAGAAGGGATCGCACGGTGATCCTTGCTCTGCCCAAATCCAAAGAACTATTCAAAACGATAAATGGCGCTGCCTGCTGCGCGCCTACCCTGAGGCGGCCATTTTTCTTCATGACAAAGGATACGAGCACAGTGATTCGAAACACAAGGCTGAGCTGGTGGCGGAGTGCACGGGTCTTCTTGAAACAACCGGCCTAGCCAGAGCGGATGCGTCCGCCGTTCTGGTGGAGTTTCTGGGCACGCGTCCTGACTGCCAGGTTCGCATGCAGGTGGTACTGGTTCAGGAATCTCCAACCAGGGCTGTGCTGGCTGAACTGGTTTTGACCCTGGTGGATGATGGTGTAGCCGGGCACACGGCGTGCTCGCTCGTCCCCTCGCCGGCCATGCGCCTGTGGCTTGGATGGGATGAGGAACTTCAGATTCTGGCGGATGACTTCAAGGCAAGCCTGGTTGAAGCATTCAACCAGGCTAGCGTGCTTGCCGAGTGGCCAAAGTCCTGTCACATCATCTGGAGCCTCTGCTTCAGCCATCAACACCCCGCCGCCAGCAAGCTGAGCGGGAAGTCGCTGCAACTCCCCGCCGCCCTTGGACTTTCCCTGCTCGCCGCCCGCAACTCCAGCGTGAAATGGAAGGACAAGGTAGATCGTGATGCTGTAGCCCGCCTTGATCCTCTTTCATTGCTGGCCACGGGCTGCTTTGGGGCTTCCACCGTCGACCTTAAAGCAAAGCTGGCCAAATTTTTCGATTTCACTTCGAATGACCGCGAGTCGTTTCATGCCGTCCTCCTTCCTGAAGACGATAATAATCTCCTGCATTTGGGTGAATCCCCCGGCAAATATGTGCGGACATCTCATCCGCTGACCTGGCTTTGCCGGCAAAGGAAAACCATTCCCATCGTGGCCAGGCCGGGCCTAAGCGAGCTTCTCCAGGCCGTGGTGGTTGAAAAAATGATTCACGAGACGTGGGCGCCTGGATTCCAAGGCCGGTTGGTCACGCCCCCTCTCGCGTCTGATTCCTCGGCGGCTGCGCCTGACCCCGATGCCGATTGGATGAAGACTGCATCCCCTCGAGTCCTCGTCATAGAAAACGATGACGCTGACCAGACGGCCGACGCGCTTACCCTCGCAGCCTCCAATCCCGATTGGACAGTCATGGGCTACTGGCCTGACAGCAATACCGCCGACCCGCTGGTGGTGGTGCAGTCCCTGGTGGCCCAGGCGCGGCGCGCCACCCAGAATTCTGACGCAGTATCATCCGAAGGTGCGTTTCACTCCGATCCCGTTGAAAGGGAACTGCAAATGCTGGCGCACTGCCTGGACAGTCTGCCTGAGGGTTCCAAAGCTTTGATGATTCTGGCCGGTGTGGATTTCATCTCTGACCACCATGGCCGCTCGAATCTGCCAGCGCGGCTGGCTGGCATTGTCAGGCGAAATCACATTACCAAACCCGGACTGCGCCTGATCCTCCATTCTGGCTCGTATGCAGGAGTTACCAGAACTAAAGACGTTAGGTTTCTGGAACTTGCCAAAGGCAAAGCCGGGAAAGGCAGTGCCTTGAATGCCGCTGGATTTTGCGAACACTTGCTTGCACGCCATGATCTCAATGATCCGCTGGGGTGGCTGGTCTGCGCCAGGAGATTGTTTCGCTGGGACAAGACCTGGAAGAACCTGCTGGGCGAATCCGAGTCTGATTCTTTGGAGAAAGCCATTCGGAATGCGTCCGCAGCTTTGGAAGTGCAGGAGGAGGACTTGTGGCGAATGTCCATGATCACAAGGCGGCAGATCATGGAGCATTTATGCGAAACCGACACAGGCAAAGAGCGGGTGAAAGAATGGCACTGCCGGTGGGGTCGCCGGCTTTTCATGTTGCTTCACAACGAGCCTAGCCCCCAGGCTGCTGCTGGTGACATGCCCGCCGCGAGAGAAGCCAGACAGTACATGCTCGACCATGTTCTGGGTCACTTGCGCCTGGGGCGCCTCTGGGACAACTTTCACGAAGCCCTGCAAAACCCCGGGTTTATTCTCGACCACCTCGCCCAGCCCAGGGGTGTGAGGCGTTTGGCCAAGAGTCTCGAAAAGGCACTGTCCGGAAAAACCTGCCTGCCCGTTGACCATCCTGCGCGCCCGCGCGTGGCTGAGCTGGCTTTTGTCATCCATCCGCTGGCTGATCACGTTTTGAAAATTGACGAAGCGCTGGCCCGGCAGTGTCTGCACAACTCCATCGTGGAGCAGAAGGAGACGGGTCTCCGACACTGGCTGAAACTGTTTCTGGCAGCGACGGACAGACTGGAACAACCCAGGCAGGCCGGGCAGACCGGGCAGACCGGGCAGGCCTGGCTGCGCCTGCTGCCGACTGCCTGTGGCAGCAGCACTCTGGGGTTGCTGCCGAGCCATACCCTGCGCAAACCCGCGCCCATGGTCGCCGCAGCCTTCTGCCCGCAACTCACGGCCCAAGGCAGGCCGCAAGTGCTGACATTTTCGAGTGACACCGTTCAACTCACGAAACTGGGGAACACTGATTGCGATCTTGAAGCGGCCATTCGCAAGCCCGCCGGCTCAAGTTGCAGCCAGGTGCCGCTGGGCAATCGTGCTCCGCTTGTTGTGCCGGGCTTCGTCAACGACCGATTTGCCATCCTTGTGGCAGCCGATCATGTTTCCATTTTCGACACAATAAATGGAACGTGCCACTTGGACCAGTTGGTGCTTGGAAGCAGGGCGCTCTCCTCGGCTTTTTTTGCCTCCCGGCTTTACCTGAGCGTGGACTCAGATCCCCCCCGGGTGCAAATTTATGAGGTTGTTGAAACCGGAGACAAGGACCCTCCTGTGTCTTTCAAAACCTTGAGGGGGTTAACTTTTCGCGAGGGAAAAATATTGGGCCAGACTCACGCGAAAAAAACTGCAGGTGGAAAACCGGACGAAGGTTCATCCGGCAAAGACATCTACCGGGCTTTGGCTCTGTCCCCGGATGGCTGTCTTCTGGCCTTGGCAAAGCAGGATGGAGTGATTGAGATCTTTAATTCGTCTAAATTGGAATTAATACACCGCCTGCCGGCCAGAGACCGCCGGGTGGATTCGATGACTTTCAGCCCAGACGGACGCCACCTTGTCGCTGGCGGAGGCATGAGGACCGGGCATGTGGAATTATGGGATCTGAACGAGTGCCGGGCGACGATTGCGCGGGTTCATATGAATTCGATTTGGTCACTGGGCTTCGTTAGGCATGAAAACGAGGACTATCTCGTCTCTGGCGGCTACGACCGCTTTGTCAAAGTCTTGTCATGGCCGGCGCTTCTAAAGCTTCATCAAGAGCACAAGCCCAACCCGGCGCGGCAGGAATTCAAGGATGGCTTGTTTAATTCCATCAATAGTACCTACCATCTTCACTATCTGGATTTACCCTCGGGTGTGGTCCGCTCGCAGCGCAAAACTTCGGACATTGGCATGTCTCTGGACACAGTCGGCGGCTGGCTGCTCGCGGGGGCGGCGGGGCACCCCTTCGCTGTTTACGAGATGGGCGAGCTTTTGCGTGATCCAGGATCGGGTGTCACAACGGCGCCGGTTCACACGGCTGTTGTCACCTCCGTTGGCGCGCCGGAGCATGCGCCCAGATTTGTCTGGGCTGGTGATGACGGTTGCATCTACTGTCGCGCTGGTCTTGATGGAGCCATTCAAGTTCATCAAGTGGGCCTTGCTGAAATCCACAGGAATGACGTTTCACAAAACTGGATTGCAGCGGCAACAGTAAACGGAGTGGCCGTCATTGACCGCCAGACCGCCGCTCCGTCAGTCATTTGGAATCCAACCACTGGTATCCGGTCCGACGCGGTGCGCATGTTCAAAGCCGGCGGGCGGGACCTGCTCGTCTGCGGTGACTGCAAGGGCTCTGTGAGTCTGCATGATCTGTCCGCGCGTAACAGACTCTGGAGCAATCTAGAAAGCGATCTCAAGAGCAAGAGCAAGATCCGCGACCTTGCCGTGCGCGTTTCAGACGACGGGAGCAAGATCTGGATCGCCTCCTGCGGGGATGATTCGAGTGTGCGGATTTCGGTGTTGCGATTCTCATTGGACTCCGCAACTGAGCCGGTGGAGGAAGTCGCAACCATTGAACTCTCAGACCCGGGTTTGAAGGGGGCCAAAGCTCACCGCGGCCGGGTTAAAAGCCTGCTCTGGTGTGGTAATAGCCTGGTGACCGGCGGGCATGAATTCATCAAGGTCTGGCGGCTGGAAAATCCCGAGGGCAAGTCGCCTGTTTTTTTTCCGCCGCTGAAGCTCGAAGGCCATGTGGGTGAAATCTGGAGTCTGGATTATCAGCCGGAGCTTGACCTTCTCGCATCAGGCTCGCAGGATCAGACGGTCAGGGTGTGGCGACTGGCGACCGCGAGCCTGCTGACGAGCGAGCCGCGCAAGGCGCCTGTCGTGTGTGTGGCTTGGCAAAAATGCCCGGAGGCTGGCTGCGGCCCCATTCTCCACGTCGTTGACACCGGCGTCTCCGCCGACCCCCAATGCAGCTCTTATGAGTTAAGAGGGCTGCGTTAAGCGCGATCCACTGTGGCATTCCATCCATTCCGCATGTCACCTTGTAGCGCGTGCACGAACGGGCAATCTATCTGCAATCGCGGACCGACAGCGCAGGCCAGGCAGGTTCCCTCCACTGCTATGCGGGCATCCGCGCCGAGGTCCGCGGCGCCGATAAAGTCCACCCGATGGGGGGCAGACACGGTGAGCTTCTGACCTGGCGTGTCGAGACTCACTTGAAGCCCGCCTTGCCCGCGCACTGGCTGGAACTCCCAGCCGCAGGACTGAAACTCACTTCGCAAAAAGGAAATGGTCTCAGATCTCCCGTCACACACCAGCAGCACGGATTCGGCGTCTCCCGCCCCTGGATGCTTCCAGCCCGGCAGCCTGTCCTTGCCCGCGCGAGAAACCAGGGAAGACATGCGACTTGCCACAGAGGGGGAAAGATAGCTTTTCGACCACGCTTGAAACTCGCGGTTGTAGTCCAGAAAGCCCTGGCCGCAGGCCCTCCAGTCCTGTTTTTCCAGGTTCCGCGTCATTTCACCGGCAAGCGCGGAGAGAGAACGCACGCGACAGCCTGCAACGGGATCGGAAAAGCAGTTGGAAAGAGCGGCGGAGACGCTGTGCATTTTCCCGTTTGGATTCCATGCCAGAAAGAAGTGACGGGAGAGGAAGTCGCTGTCCGCATCCACAACCCGCGTCCGCATTCCGCCGAATGCCAGGTCCACCGAGGCGGAGACAACCCCGCCGTGAACGATGGGATAAACGTCATTGCCGGCAATGGCGGCACCGGCAGCCCGCCTTTCGTCGTCGAGCGCGGTGCGGGCAATGACGCTGCGGAAATGCTCAGGCGGGAGGCGGCCCGCAAGCAGTTCAAGAAGCAGCGGCCGCACTCCAACGGAGACAGCGGTCCGCAACACGCTCTCCACGCTGCTGCTGGAGAATCCAAGACCGCGAAGCGGACTGGAGGGGATGGCAAGGCTCGAAGACATGGCGGTCTCAAGTGAGGATTTGTTCATTGAACCAGATCGCGCAGTGCCTGATCCTGCGCGGAGGCCAGCCATTCCCAAAGCCGCTGGTGGCTGGCCTCGCGCGCGCTGGTCTCGTCTTGGAAAACCCACTCTCCCAGCGCTTCGAGGCAAGCCACAGGAAAAGACGCATGAACCCGCGTGTCGCGAGGAACGACATAAAGATTGCCGTTAGTGGCGATGACGCTGGCTGCCGCATGGCCGGGCTCATCGAGCAGGTCCAGCCAATGTTCTCGCAACGCAGCCAGAACTGCGACAGGGGACAAGGCCCGGAACACAAAGAAAGCCACGGGATAAGCAGACGGCACGTTGAAAAAGCCGGCATCGTGCCGGGCAGCAAACTCTAAAGGATAGACCCGCCGCCAGCGGGGCAGCGCCTGGTAATGCAGATGGTGGGGCAAAGAAGCGCCGGCACCGGCATTGTGCAGGATGAGGTAATCCGGCAGTTCGGAGGCCAATTCCATCAAGTCTGCCAGACGCGCCCCCAGAGTGAGGGCGACTTCATTCACGCAAGCCGCTGAGATGCCCTGAGGCACATGCCCGTTCTCCTCGCGTACGATGGTGAAGTGGCGCTCGGAGAAGGGGAACGGATTGATCAAAAATCGAAACCTCCCGTGCAAAACCCCGACTTGGCGGCCCTGACTCAACAAGGAGTAGTCACACAGCGGACAGCAGCCGTTGGCGGAAGACTTCGGTCGGCGAACACGATCAGGAGCGACGGAGGCGAAGAACGAGGGTTTCCCCGGCGCGCAAAACTGCAGCCGCTTAGTGGAAGGCGAGGCGACATCCAACAACCTGATCTGGGCATGCCAAAAAAAATCGAGAGCGGCGCACAAAGACTGGTTGGAACGGATGGCACTAAAGTCAGCCTGGGTCTTTTCTTGGATGAAGCCGGACAATGCGTCCACGAGACTGTCCGCGGCGGAGGCAGATTGTGGCGGGAAGGACGTTGCGGTCATGCCCTTGTATGCCGGCGAAGGAACGAATGTTATGTTTTTCGCGCCCGGCGAGGCTCAAAAATCAAAAAGGGATGTCGTCATCGGAGGTGTCGTGCTTGAAGCCTCGCCAGATTTCAAAACTCGCATCCACGAACTTCCATGCGGTTGCCGGCTGCTCAGCCGTGCCGAGCCAGCACGAGTTCAGGCGCTCCATGCAGGCGGAGCGGACTGAGTCAAACAACGCGCCCTCGACTGGGCGGCATAATTCACGGATTTCAGGCATGTGTGACAACACGCCCGGCAGGCGCGCCGCCAGCTCACGCATCTCCAGACTGCCGCCAGCCTGGGCTGGTCCGCAGCCGACACCGAGGAAGCGCGCCCTGTCCAGCATGTCCTTCATCCAATCCTGCCAGTGAAGATAGGCATGAGTCATGACATCCCCGTCCTCGCTTTCAAAGCTGTAGGGGGCGCGGACGTGTTTGCAGTAATCATGCGGTGCGGCGGCGACACCAGCGAACAGGATGCCAAGCAGGCCCTCCATCAAAGCAGAGAATTCTCTCACTACAGGCTTGAAGAAAACAAACTCGGCAGGCATCCCCGGCCAGGCCAGGATGTGCCGCAGGAAGCCCGTGCCGCGAATGAATCCGGGACGCCGCCAGCGTGTCAGTTCGCACACCCTTCCGCTCAACGATTTCACGGACTCCTGCCAGAGCAGCGCAAATTCCTTCGAAGCCTGCAGCCCGTCCTTCCTCCCAGTCAGGACATCCTCCCTCATCCCACGCATCAGATCATGGAGGCGCTGATTGTGGATTCGCGCCTCAATTTCGAGAGCGGATTGGATTTCGGGGTTCAGCGGCATGACGGCCGGCGCCTCCTGTTGATCCGGCCCATGCTCTTGCGCGCCCTGCGCGTGTTGCAAGTCATGAGGCAGAGGGTGAAAATCATTCCTGCGCATGCCTGGAGGGTGGCAAGCACCATCCCTCCAGCATCATGCCTCCGGGCCAGATATTCCCAGTGTCTGGTGACGACGGCGGCACAGGCGAGCGCGAGTCCGAAAACAGAGGCCGCCCAGACCGCGCGCCGCAATGAGACCGGTGCAAAAAGCATCACACTCATGCCACAAGCAAACGCGAGCGTGCCGGAACCCGCTTCAACCGGCAGCAATGCCAAACTGGAAAGCTCGATGAGCCAGGTGACGGCGCAACTGAATGCAAGCGCTGCCGCGGAGGTGAGACAGCGAGCCTCCCATGTGGAGACACGAACCAGGGCAATGATGGAGACGACTCCCGGCAGAGCTGCAGGAATGAGGAGGCCGGCTGGGACTGGATGCAGGAAAACCGCCGCGAGCAGCACCGCGGAGGGCAGCCAGACAGCCAGGCACCCGCCACGCAGAGGCGGGGGGCGTTTGATGCGCGCGTTCACGGGCATGGCAATGACGGGCACGGATTCACAAACCCCAGAAGCACGGGTCATGTCTGGCCGCGGGCAGCTTGGAATGGAGGGCGTCGGGCAGCGGCTCTCCCGACACCCACTGCGCCCAGCAGTCCTCCAAAACCAGCAGGCCAGGGTCACTGGCGTGGCAGGAGGGAACGTCCCCGGACAGCAATCCATTGACAGCATCGAAGACCGAGTCCGCCTCATTGTCCATGACGCCCCTGATTCTGGCTTCAAGCACACGAACCCGCAAAAGTGCCGTCCGGGCCTCGAATGCGGCAAGCATCACCCTGGAACGCTTGAGGGCATCAAGCGCCAGCGAGCGCTCCCCGCGCATGTGCGCGAGCCGAGCCAGAGTGGGCAGGCCAAACTCTGCCCAGTCGCCGAAAAAGCCCCTCGACTCCAGCACACTCGCAGCCTCCACCACCTTCGAGAAACCAGGCTCCAGCGCGCCTTTCATGGCGAGGCATCTGGCAAGATCGCAGCGCGCGCGCGCGCCGATCCTGGTACAGGCAAGTGATCCGGCCGCCATGCGCAATTTTTGCTCGGCCGCATCAAGCTCGCCCATGCGCAGGAGCGCCGCCCCGGCACCGCTGGCAAAAACCGCGGAGCGCCGACTGTCCGCATTGCCGCCGACTCGAATCCAGAGGGGAGCCTCGGGACGCGGCCCGAACCCGAGAAACCGGGAGACCAGCAGATGGTCTATGGACAGGAGGAGTTCATCCGTCATATGCAGGCTGTGCTCGTCCAGAGTTTCAATCGCCTCGCTGGCGCGGCCCAGACGGGCGAGAATCCACACACGTTGAGAGCGCGCATGGTCATTGTCCGGGTATTGGCTGTCGAGTTCCGCCAGTGCTTCCGTGTAGCGCCCAAGCTCGTAGAGCCGCATCGGCGGATAGCTTTGGGATGATTCAAGAAGACTTTTGGGTGAGTCCTTGAAGACAGGCCGCCAATGCGGCGTGAGACATTGCGTCTGGCCAAGATCCAGCGCGGCGTTTCGATGCGCGTCAAAAACGGAGGTCCACGAGGCATGGCTGCCATCGCCCCGGCGCAGGGGGCCTTGAATGATGATCTCCGAGATGGCATCACCCCTGAGTTTCGCGCGAGTGTCCTGCGGCGGAGTGATCCTGGCTCTGTGAACCTCCGTTTCATCAAGCAGAAGCTGGCCGTCAGGCAGGCAGCCAGCGGCGGCCATCTGGTCAAAAACTCCCGTTTCATGCCTGCCATACGCGCCGTATTTCATGTCGAGCGCGAGCAGGGCGGGTTCGTTGGGAAGGGTGAAAGCCCCCTGCGTCTCGAAGATCATTCTCTTGAGCGGCCACTGTAGGTACATGGCCCGCTCCCAGCCGTGGCGCAGGTCTTGCAGGGCGCTTTTCCAATCCTGAAGAAAGGCGCCCGCCCAGGGGGGCAGTTGATCAAGGTGACGCTCGCAGGCATCCGCGTACGCCTCCTGAATGTCGAGTGCGGACATTTGCGCGCCGTTTCTCAAATTGATCAGCGCCCTCAGGGAAGGATCCCAGTTCACGACGCGCAGCGCGTCAGCGGGAGAGTCGAGCGCGAATTTCGAGAAGGCCGCGCCGCGCGTCAGCTCCGCCACGCGCGCCACGAGCATCGTGGAGCCGCGGTCCAGCATGTGGGCGCGGTCGGAAAGCAGGCAGGCGAAGCCGATGAGATGGAGGCGGTGATGATGCAGGCTATGCCGGTCACCTTTTGTGCAAATGAGCGGCCTCTCGCGCGCGGACTCTGAATTGCCTCCGGTGACGTGGCCGCCGAAATGAAACATGCGAGGAGAGAGCAGATATGTGGGTTCGCCGGGCTTCAGGGGATCACTCCTCGGAACAAAGCCGCCTTCGCCACCGAGAAGCATCTTCGTCACCAGATGCGGCACCAGCCCGTTGTGCTCGAAGTCGTCCGGGTGGGCCGAGGATTGAATGTTGAGATGAGTCCCCCAGGAAGCGGCGGCGGCCGGATCGCAGTTGGTGCGCAGAAAGCTGGCGCGTATCCCGTCGCCGCCGGGCATGGATTCGAGCGTCCTGTCGAGAATGTCGAGCATGAGCTTCTCCATGCCGCGCACCTGGAGGCGCAGATCGCGCGGGTTCGTGCATTCAGCGGTGGCAAATTCGAGATGCTGTCCGCCCCGCGCGCGCGCGCCGCCGCGCGCGGCGTCCCGGTAGATGCTGCCGCCATTGGCCACAAAGACTCCCCCGTGCCAGCCTTCATTCGGAATGCCAAACCGGCGGGCATTCTCCAGAAACGCGGGATAGATTTCGTCCTCGCTGACGCGACTGCCGCCCAGGAACGCGGCGAAGCCAAGCTCCTGCTCCTCGCCGCAAATGATGGCCGGGTCTCTGGCGGTTTTCATCACTGGGCGCTTTTTTGTTTGTTGGCCTGCAGAAACGCGCCCGCGTCCAGGCCCTGGAGCGCTTTTTTGAGGATCTCCTGGCTGGCCTTGGCGAGCTGGGCGTTTTCCTGCGCGGCAGCAGCGAGGATGCCTTCGTCCGCGTCGTCGTCATCGCAGGGTTGCTGGGCGCGGGTGGTCTGTTCTGTGCGTGTCTGTTGTGTCTGGCTCATGGTGGTGGTGGGGTTCGAATGACGCGCCGGCATTCACCGCCGCGCAAAGTTTGGAATAGTCGCCGGCGCGTCCGGCGGGCGTGTCCAGTCCGTGCGCCCAGGGCGGGGGCATGGCCAGCCGGACGGGGCGGCCGCCGGGGTCGAGGTCGAAGATCACCTCGCCCCAGTCCAGGCTGCGCAGATGATCGGCCGGGATGACTCGAATGAGGCGGGCGCGCAGGGCGGCGCGCGTGTTTTTCGGAGGCTGCCGGATTGCGGCATCGAGATCGGCTTCGGAGAAAAACGTCATGGCCTTGTCAGCGCGCTCCATTTGCAAATACAACCCCTCCTCGTCCAGGGAAGCATACAAATGGTCCAGCGCCTTGATCTCCGGCGAGGACCAGTCCAGCGCGGGATCGCAGGACATGGCGGACTTCAGCAGGCCGAGTTTGCTCCAGCCGTCCAGGTGCGCGGCCAGCCCGGAGTGATCCCGCGCCCGCAGCGCTTCCGAAAGCCAGCGGGCATGCAAGAGGATGCTGCCGGCGCCGGGCACCGAGTCCTCAAAGCCTTCCTTCCATCCCTCAAGCAGATCCAGAAATCTCTCGAACCATTCGATGATGCCCGTCTCGCTGCCCGACTGCGCGGGCACGGCGGCTTTCAGGGCCACGTCCCGGCTGAAGCGCTGAAAGGCAGTCACGGGATCGCGCAGAATCAGCGCCTCCGGCAGGGGCGCGCCCGACTCGATGAGAGCGAAGAGCAACTGCAGCAGTCCGGTTTTTATCAAATGCGCGCTCTGGGAAAGTGCGAAGTCAAAGGGGATGATGTGCATGCGCTCCACACCGTGCCGCGCCGCCGCGTGCGGCTCCTGCCGCGTGTTGATGAGGCCGCGGTTCGGCCACTGGGTGGAGAACTCCCGTGTCACGTTGAAGAAGTCGGCGCGCTGGGAGAGCTGGTATTTGCAGGGGGCGCCATAGGCCTCATGCCCGGCCTTGCCCTGGCCGAACAGAGCCGCCAGCACCGCGAAGGCGGAGGCGGTGAAGGCAGCAGCAGGGCCGTTTTTCAGGCAGACAGCGGACCAGCATTCGTCCGTGACGCAGATGTTGATGTGGCTGCCGTAGGAGTTGCCGCGCCCGTCCGAATTGTTGGCCAGCAGCCGTATCCTGCCGCCGCCCTCCGCTGCCAGCCCGGCATTGGCGGCGAGCATGGCGCGCCGGCAGATTTCGAGGCCGGCGCGCGTCCACGTCAGATGATCGAGGGCGGAGGCGCACTCCGGCACGCAAATCTCGGGGTGGTCGGCGTCAATGTAACAGGAGCCGCCATTGCCGAGGAACAAGCGCCCCCAGTCCACTGGGTGGTAGTATTGCAGCCCGCGCTGGGTGGTGTCGAAGCCGGGCGTGTCCTCGTCCAGCGCGCCAACGGGGAACTCCTGCTGGCCCGCCGCCGCGCGAACAGAGGCATGGACGGACGGGATGGCGGTGACGACGCCGGGCACTGCGGCGAGGATGAGGCGCGCGCTGACGGCGTTGACATCAAGGGCGTAGTCCGCCGGCAGGCCGGTCATGAAGTTGGCCAGTTCGACATCACCGCCGATGGTTTTGGGCACACTGCGGAGCTTGGGTCGCGCGCGATAATTCATGGCTGTGATTCCGGGTCGAGAAGTTGAATGATCCAGTCATCATCCTGGATGGGGCGGGGCACGATGAGAGGCGGCCCCTCCGCCGCGCCGGGAGGCATGACCGGATCCACACTGAGCACCTGGGTGGTCTGCGGCAGGTCCGTGAGATAGTGGTGGATGTTTTCACGCGTGAGCAGGCGCCTCATGCGCTCCGCTGTTTCATGCGCGGCCCATTCGATGTCCTCGACGCGGATGCCGCCGCCGCCAACCTGGATGAAGCGGTCGTGGGCGCGGCGTTTGGCGGCGTCGGCAAGGCTGGCGAGCAGGCGTCCGCTGACCAGCTCACGCGCGAGGACGACACGCTGTTTGCCGTCAGTGAAGGTCACCTTGGCAATGGCTGACGCGGGCGCGTTGTCCGCATACAGCAGGGCGACGGCGGCCTCGATCAGGGCGGAGCGTGTGACATGCCTTTCGGCTCCATTGGGGGAGAATGGCATGTGCTCAGGCAGGTGGACTTTGAGCATCTCCGCCGCGGTGCGCGCGTCCGGGCGCGGCACATGAATGATCGAGCCGCCGATCCTTTCCACAAAGGCCGGGTCGAGCATTTCGACACGGTTGGTGGAGGCGATGACGGCCACGTTGGACAGACTCTGCAGTCCATCCAGTTCGGCCAGCACGCAGGCGAGCACTTTGTCGTCATGCACGCCGCCGGGGGCGAAGCCGCGAGTCCTGCCCAGGCACTCCACCTCGTCGAGGTAAAGCACCACAAGCCCCCGGGCGGCATGGGTGTTGAGGTGCTTGAAGGCGGCGCGCACTCTGGCCTCCGCCTCGCCATACCACTTGGAGGCAAACTCACCCGGCTTCACCGAGGCGAAGACGCAGTTCCCGTGCCCCGCCTTGAGTTCCGCCGCGAGCCGTTTGGCGATCAATGTCTTGCCCACGCCGGGGGGGCCGGCAAGCAGCACGCCGGGCCGCGCGGACAGGCCAAAAAGGCGCGCACTGTCACCATGCAGGAGGCAGGCGCACAGCGTGGTTTTGATCCTCTGGTAGAGGTCCTCCATGCCGCCCATGTCGGACCCGGAGACGGAAGGCGGCTCCTTGAGTATGCTGAAATGGTCGCCAGCGGCCTTGGGCAGCAGTTCGAGAAAAATCCGGGCCTCTCCGTGGCAGAGCACTTCGCTTCCCGCCTCGATGCCCGCCACAGCCGGGTCTTCGAGAGCGCCGGGAGGAACCTCCAGCAGCTCTTTCTGGCCCGCGCCGTATTCCACCAGCATCCTCGCGCCAGCCCAGCGGACAAACCCGGCCACGACGCAGCCGTTCAGAGACGCGGCGCATCTGCCGATGATGGCCGCGCCACCTTTAGCCAGCAAAACGCCGTCCCCCGGCTTGAGCGCGCGCGCGTCCACGCCTGCGTCCACAGCCACCTGCTGCCTGTGACCGCGCGCAAACACGACGGCCTTGTCATTCTCCGCTGCGCGGATGAAGACAGCCTCGATCAACGGCTCGCCGGTCAGCAGCTTGTTCTGCTCGGAGAGCCGCTCATTGATCCCCGCCATGCGCCGAACGCACTCCTTTTGCCGGCGCGCTTCGGTGGCGCAGAGACGCAGCAGCGGGGCGCGCGCCTCCTCGTCAGCGCAGCTCGCAAGCTGCTCCACGGAGACGGGGTGCCCTGGATCGGTGAGATCGGTGGCGAGTTTGATGATTTCGGCGAGTTCCTCGCGGGAGGGGTGCATGGTGCGTGGCATGGGATAGGGGGGTGAGATTAATGGCTAGACCAGACGGTAAGGCCGCCTGACGACGCTGCCGCCAGCCCAGCCGAAACAGGCCAGCGTGGGGCCGCTGTCAGCCATGTTGGCCAGCAGGAAGACGGAGTAAGCGCGTGGGAAGACCGTCTGAATCATGGCCAGGTCCGCCGCGCTCAGCACCGCGCGCTGGCGCGGGCAGAGGGCGCGCCGCTCCGGCGGGCAGGAGGGCGGGCAAAAATGAGATGAAGGGTGGCTGTGCGCGAAACCGATGAGTGAGTCGGCGCATGGCTCGCGCACCAGCGTGTCCTGCACGCACGCGAAGTGCTCGTCGGTAAAAGTGAGCGTGGTCAGGGTGGCGGGGGCGTTGAACGCGGGCACATAGGCCAGGACCTCAGCCGCCATCGTACCGCGCGCCTCGTCCCGCAGCAGCCGGCCCAGCAGGGTGCCGCCTGTCTCCACCGCGCCCGCGTTTTGCGCTGCCTGCAGGATCCTGCCCGCGATGACGCGCGGGACGAAGACCTCGTCCACCTCATGCTCAGCCCCTGCGTCCTCGTCGTCTGGCACGGGCACCGCCTCTGAGCGCGCCAAAAGCGTTCCGATGTCCGCCGCGTGGAAGCGCACGTCTTCAGGCTCGTCGTTTTCGAGCGCGAATTTTTTTTGCATCGCGGGCGCTCCGCCCTGCTCGAAAGCCAGCAACTCCCAAGTGGTGACGCCGCCGCCGTCCGCGCCGTCCTCGTCGTGGTCAGCCGCAGGCGCGGCAAGAGCGCCGATTCCGGGCACGTCGGAGGCGGAAGCCGCCGCGGCGGTTTGAAAAAACGATGCCGGCAGCAGCACCTCCTGCCCGGCGGCGCGCACACGCACCGCGCGGGCGTGAGGCGCGCCGCCTTTGTTCTCGTCCCAGACGGGCAGGAACTCGGGGTTGAGCGCGCGCGGCGGCGCATGCTGGTGTTTTAGCGCACGCCAGCGCAGGGCTTCGATGGCAGGGGTCCAGTCGGGCTTGATGCCGCGGCGTCCGATCACGGATTGGAGCACCAGCTTACCCTGCTCAAGCGCGTGGCGTTTGAGCAGGATGGCGAAGGAATGCCGGGATGGAGCGAACATGGCGAAATGAGGGAGCGGGAGTCAAAAAGCCCCGGCGTCCACATTGGGCATGAGGGTGGCCTCGCGGCCCGCGAGTTCGGAGGCGGAGTCGCTGCGGTGCAGCTTGCGGCCGTCATCGAGGCGCAGGGTGTAGTGTATGCCGCGGCCGGTGGAGTCGGTGTGGCTGAGCTCGCCGGCCACCTCCTCGATGATCTCGCCAACGGTGGTGTCGGGATCGGAGGGCAGAGGCAGGCTGAAGCGGCGCGCGCCGGTGATGTCGCGCAGTTTGATGCGGGTGTTGGGCAGGGTCGTGGTGTTCATGATCACGGGTGGTGGTGTGGTTTGTTTGGGTGGCCGGCGCGGGCCAGGTAGGCCCGAGCCAGAGAGGGGTCAGCCAGCGCGGCAATCTCGGCGGCGGCCATGCGAGCGGCCGCGGCCAGTGCGCGCGCGGCAAGCGCCACCGCGGGCGAGGAGGGTGGAGCGGCAAAGGCGGCCTCGATCTGCCAGGCGCCATCGGCGGCGGCAGCGCGCACCAGTCGCAGGCGGGACTGGAGGCGCAGCATGAGCAGACTCCGGGCCTCAAGCACGGCAGAGTCGGGCGCGCTGTCCGTGTCGTCATTGAGTAGCGTCACCCACATCCTGGCGCCCTGGGCGCGCCCCGCGCAGCCGGGCAGGGCAAAACGCGCCGCCGCGTCCGGCGCGGCTCGCCGGGACCGTGCCGCGCCGGAGTTCAGCGGCTCAATCCCGGCGCTTTTCACCAGCGAGCGCCAGTCAACCGGCTCCTGACTCCGCACACCGGGTGTCTCCGCGCCTGATATCCATTCAGCACGCAGCACCATGCCGCCAGCCGGCAGCAGCACATGCTTCCAGCGCGGCGGGAAGCTCGCCTGGCGCGCCAACACCTCCAGCACCGCCGGAGCCGGGGATTCCTCAACCGGGATTTCGGCCACGAGCCAGCCGTCACGGGAATCCAAGACAGGACCGTGAGCTTCATAGGCGAGGAAGTCAGACATGGCCGGTATCCTCCTTCTCCGCCGCCGGAGCGCGTTTGGAAAAAAGCGGCCGCGTGTCCAGCGGCCAGAGGTTGCGGTTGGCGCGCGCCCAGTCCAGGGCCTCATCGTCCAAGCCGTGAACGGTGTTGACCGTCTGCCATGAGAGCAGCTCATAGATCACATGAGCCAGGTCCCGCAAACCCATGCCCGGCTTCAATTCGAAGCAAAAGACTCCCCCGCGTAGGTTAGGGTGGAAGACGCGGGGATCAAGCAGCGTGACCACATCCGCGGTTGACGCGCGGCGCAGGTAATCCTGCGGAAACCAAATGCCCGCCATCACCCGGCAGTCCGCCGCGCGGCAGTCGCGCTGATTGGAGCCGATGAGGGTGCGGCATTGAAAGCTAAGCAAAAAGCGGTCCGCTCCAGCTCGGGTCACGCGCAGCACATCCCCCGCCTGGTCAAGCGCGGACGCGAGCTTGTGCTGGGCATTGAGAAAAGCGGCAAAAGGGCCGGTGATGCCGAGGAGGGCGAGTTCCGCCTCCAGACTGTGGATGGGCTGGGCGGGGTTCATGAGGATGTGAGCGTGATCAAGAAACTGGAAGGCTGGCCGTCAGCGGCGGCGAGCGTGATGACATCGCGGTCGCGCAGTCCAAGTCTGGAGAGGGGGATGCCGAGAAGCGGCGGCCATTCGGCCTGCGCGAGCACGGTCTGGCACTGGAAAGCTGCGGCGCCGGCAGAAGGCCTGCCGCAGACCTGACACACGCCGCCGCCGCCGCGCGGGCGGAACCCTGGAGCGAGCCTGCCACCGCATCCGGCGGAGCATGAAAGCGGCGGGTGATAAAACCGGCCTTCAACGCGCATGGCAGTCGCGCCTCGCACGGACGCCAAGTGGAAAAACTCACCCAGGGTGGTGGCATCCAGTGACAGCGGAGCGGTGGAGAGATTCAACGCCGAGTGCTCAAAGCGGCAGGCAGACCGGCGGTGCAGTGCGCTCGAAAAAATCTCGTGCGAGTCCGCGCACACCACCACCTCGCGCGCGACGGGTTCGAGCGCGGAGTCGCGCAGTTTTTCGATCTCCAGCATGGCGAGAGAAGCGGCCAGGGCGCCGAGAGCGGCGGAAGCGCCGGAGGCAGGCGCGGGCGGAGCGCAGGCGTGGCGCGCGGGCGAGTAGTCGGCCTCGGACCACGAGCACTCTAGGCAGGCGGACCCGGCGCGGCAGGGATGCAGCACAGAGACGCGAGCCAGGCGGTTGTCGGCGCGCACCCCCAGGTCCAGCAGCAAGGCGGCGCGCGCGCGAAAGGCGCCGGCATTGAGCACGACCCTGGCCTCGTTGTTGTCCAGACAGCCCGCCACCAGCGCGCCATGCCACTCGCCGAGCGGGATGCGCGCCAGGTCCTGTTCGTAGGCCACGACTTTCAAGCCCGGACGCAGCCCGCGCAGCCGCCGGGCATGCACGCGGGCCTTGGACCTGCCGACATCCGCCGCGGTGAGACCCGCCTGGCAGGCCAGATTGGCGCGCTCAATCCGGTCCCGATCCACAAGCACCACCTCGCGCAAGCCCGGCAGCGCGGCCAGCAAAGGCAGGAGGGCCGAGCCGGTGTTGCCCAGCCCGCAGAGCAGCGCGCGCTCAAAATTCATGACCAGCCTCCTTCCACCGGCGACCAGAGCAGGCCGCGCGCATTCGTCGGCCGAGGGCACAGCGCGCAGGCGGGCGCGGCATCCCAGCAGCCCTCCGCATGGTGCGGCGCGCCGCACTCCGGGCACAGCAGAACGGGAGTTCCCGTCTGCATCTCCGACTGGCAGCGCGCGCAGTGGACGTCCGCCGCCTCCAACGCCGAGACGGCGGCGATTTTTTCGCCGCTGAAAAACAACCGCATCCCCTCAGCGCAGATCATGTCCTTGTGGCGCAGCACCCGGATGCCGGTGACAGCGGCATTCTCGCCATTGACACTCACTCTTGAATCAGGAGCGGCCAGCAGCACCCATTCGGCAGAGCCGGAACCACTCGCGGGGTGGAAGGACAAACCTTGCGCGCCCAGACGCACGGCGCGCCCCGCCGGCAAAAGCACACACTCCCACCGGGGGGAGGCGAAGGACATCAAGGGCTGTAGAGACGGCCCGGCATGAGAGAAGAACAGTTGCGGCATGGCTCGAATTTTTTCAAATTTTAGCCTGCCATCCGGCATCACCGGTGATCAGTGCGCAGAATCACCAAAAAAATCTGACGGTGCCAGATCTTGCCGTGGGCGGTCACCGTGTGCCGTGAAATAGAATCGTTAACAAATCGAGCCATGACGGGATACCAGGTGAATCAACCCCACCTTCAACATGGCCGCACCGTCTCCCCACTCAGCCGACATCAAACGCGCATTTGAACTGTTTTTCGATGCCAGGCGTCTGCTCGAGGAGGGTTACATGACCTACTTCAAGGCCGAGGAAAAACTCGACCTCGCCGAGTCGCTTTTGCGCAACATCGGCGGTGATGCCGTGGCTGGGCAGCCTCAACTCGTGATCAAGGTTTCAGTGATGGAAGCATCCATCAACGGCTCGCACATCCCGCTTTCGCCGGCTCAGCTCAAACTCATGAATTTGTTGAATGAGTCTCCCGGCATGACGGGCAGGGAGGAGTTGCAACGGCTCATGAACCTCAACTCGCACGGCCTTTCCGTGCTCATGAACAAGCTCAAAGCCAAACTCAGGGACGCAGGCTTCCCTGATGTGATCATTCAGGAAAACAACGCCTACCGGCTTCGTAAAATCCAGCCTGTGACTGATGGCTGACCGGTCTTTCGAACCCGCTTTGGCATCCAGACCTCAGTGCAGGCTTCCCAGCTTGCACTCGAGACGGGTGTCATTGCGAAAGAAGTTGATTAAGACCCTCCACTGCGCCGGTTCATCTGCCTGCAGACCGGTTTCATTGCGATTTGTTTTCCTGTCTTCCGGCGCTCACTTGCGCCGAGCTGGGTGTTTGTCATTGATGCTGTCTCTCGAATATGCTTCGCCCGCCCATGAGTTTCATTCAGTCCTTGTCCGCATGTCTTTTCTTGCTGCTTCGAACGCTCATGCCCGCCCAGACATCCACGCTGCCTGATCTCTCCACTGTAGCCGCAGACTTGAGCGTGCCGGAAATCACGGAGGGACCGCCTGCCGCGGGAAAACGGGTGTATGCCACGGCCTCGGGCTGGGAGAACACGCGGGTGCGGCACTCGCTGTATCTCCCAGTAGGCTGGCAGCCGGGAGGCGCGCCACTGCCAGTGCTGGTGGAATACGCGGGCAATGGCGGTTACCGGAACGCATTCGGTGATGCCTGCGACGGCGGTGTGGAGGGGTGCCGGCTCGGCTATGGCATCAGCGGCGGCAGGGGATTTCTCTGGCTGTGCCTGCCCTATGTGGAGCCGCACGAGGACGGCAAACGCAACGCCGTGAAATGGTGGGGCGATGTGCAGGAGAGCAAGCGCTACTGCCTGGCCGCCGTGCGCGAGACCTGCGCGCGTTACGGAGGCGACCCCGCGCGTGTGGTGCTGTGCGGCTTCTCGCGCGGCAGCATCGGCTGCAATTACCTCGGGTTGCACGATGACGAGATTGCGGCGCTTTGGCGCGCCTTCATCTGCCACAGTCATTATGACGGCGTGAGCGAACGCTGGCCGTATGCGGGCGCGGACCGCGCCTCGGCGCTGCAAAGACTGGCCCGGCTTCGCGGCAGGCCGCAGTTCATCAGCCACGAGGGCGGCACCGGCGCCATCGAAGCATGGCTGAACTCCACGGGGATCGAAGGCGCGTGGACTTTCATGCCGATCCCCTTCCGCAATCACAGTGATGCCTGGGTGCTGCGCGACCTGCCGGAGCGCGCCCGCCTGCGCGAATGGCTGGCGCGCGCGCTGGAATGATGGACTCGATGGGCTGGAACGGGCGGCATTCTCCGAGCTGGCATCATCCGTCCTGCCTGCGCAATTCGCTCCTGACCTCCATCAGGATCAGTCCCAGCCGGTTCTCCCCCCCGCCCTCCGCTGTGCGACCCCAGAACAAATCGTTGCGCGAAAGGTGGACCAACTCCTCGTCTCCCGTCGCCAGCAGTTGCTCCCGCAAACGCCGGTTCTGTGTGAACTTGGCCCGCACAGCCTCCGTCATTACCCTGATCTTGTTTTCATCCCAATCCTGCCTCGGAGCGAGGGACCGGTTCTGACCGGCTTTGCGCGCCGCCAGGGGCGATGAGGCTGTCTGGATGATTTTGACGATGGAGGCGTCCTCGTATTTGGCGGCCTGATAGCAGTGCTCCACACTGCGCCACTTCACACCGCTAAGGACGAAGCCATGAGGTGACAAGTTCGAAAGCCAGTCGGTGGCCGGGTTCTTGGAATGGAAAAGCAGTGCCATGCCGGCTGACATGAATGCCGCCCGGCGCAAGATGCAACTGACATGCTCGCCGGCACCCGAGTCATCCGATGGCCCGCTTCAGCGCATTCTTGGTGATGCGCTGCACGCGCTCATCGGGGCCATGCGGCCGTGAATAGTGGCTCCACGGGATCATGTGGCCGGGTGGATCGCTGAGGCCCTGGGACCAGAAGATGGTGGTGGCGTTGAAGACGATGTTCTTCTTCGGACCTTCGAAGATCGTGGCGGCGTATTTGCCAAGGCGCGTGCCGCCGGCCCAGACATTGCCCTCGGCGATGACTTCGAGGCCTGCGCGTGCGGTATCTGGATCGCCGTGGAATTCCCAGCCGACGAGGCCGGGGATGCTCTCGCCCTTTTTCATGCCGGTGCCCTCGAAGAGCCAGTGGTCCGGCATGGCGCAGGTCCAGTCGCCGCCGCCGTTGAAGGGGACCACGGTGCGCGCTCCGATGATGTCGCGCTCGTCGGGGCCGGGATTCTCAAAAGGGCCGAGGACCTTCGAGTAGGCCTCTTTTTCCTCCTCGCGGAACTCGCCGAAGCAGGTCTCGCGCGTGAGGCGGCGATTGGCATCGCCTTTCGCGTTCGGCGTGAAGGGCGTGACCATGTAAACGTCGTTGGCCGATAGCCAGAGCACGCTGAGGCCGTCGGCGATGGCCTGCTTGACGTTGTGGAACTGGCGCACGTCCCAATATTCGTCGTGGCCGGTGCTGATCATCGTTTTGACGCGGGAGAGGTTGGCGGGATCGAGATTGTCCACGTTCGAGCAGTAGGTCACGTCGTAGCCTTCTTTTTCCAGCCAGTAGCACAGCGGGTATTCCCACAGCAGGAACTCGCCGCTGCCCATGCTCTGCGGGTTGTCGAAGATCTGCACGTATTTGCCATAAGGCCGGTCAAAGCTGCAACTGACGCCAGGTGCATGCGCGGCGCGCGGATCGGTGTAGAGCGACTCGTTCACGGGCCAGCGGTTGTAGGCCTGCCACGTGTTGTCGCTGCACTGGAAGAGGATGTCGGCAGGGCGGTCGTCTTTGACGATGAAGATGACGTAGCTCTGCCAGTAGGGCTTGTCGGCGGATTCGGGAAGGGTGGTGAGGCGGCCGAGATAGACGCCGCTGGGCCAGTCGCCGGGGATGGTGAGGGATGAGGATGCCTGCCAGCGGCACTCGCGCAGACGGTTTACGCCGATCTCCGGCACGGGCTGCTCCATGCCGTCGAAGGGGCCGAGCGTGGTCATGAGACGGGCGCCCTCTCCGCCGTAGTAACCCGCGCGGAAAACCTCGATGATGAAGCGCGCGGCGGGTTTGGTGCTGACGAAGATGTCGAGTTTTTCACCCGCGATCAGCGATTGGCGCGAGCAATAGCCCTCGATCAAGGAAGTGCGGTGGGACTTTGCGTCGTCCGGCCTCATGCGGGTGAGCTGGAAACTGGAGCCGGGTCTGGCGTTTTCCGCGCGGATGAGCCCAGGCTGACGCGGTGACACAGCGCCCGCAAACGGCAGCGCGCCTGCCATGCCGGCTGCTGCGGTGGTTTTAAAAAAGTCACGACGGTCCATGAGCAGCAATACGGGAGCAGGGCGGCGCGTATAGCAGGCCGTGATCCGCGCGTCTTGTCGCTTCGGCCAACAGCGGGATGCCCGCAGCGCAGTTAAAAAGAGCAGTTGACGGAAAAGACGCTGGCATTGCCGGCGGCGGGCGGCATGATTCCAGCCTCGTCCATTCATGCGCGTTCCCGCCCTTTTTCTCCTTCTCGCCGCCGCTGCCACCGCCGCGCCGCGCGCCGGCCATGTCATCGTCGTCAGCATTGACGGGGCGAACTGCGAGCTGGTGCAAAAGGCGGAGATGCCGAACCTGGACCGCCTGGTGGTGGAGGGCGCGCACACCTGGCGGGCGCGCACCATCATTCCGTCCAAGACGCTGCCCTCGCACACCTCGATGCTCACGGGGCTGGACATCGCGCGGCATAAAATTGACTGGAACGAATATTTCCCCCTGCGCGGCCTTGTGAAGACGCCCACGGTTTTCTCCCTCGCCAAACAGGCCGGCATTGAAAACATCACGGGGCTGTTTTGCGGCAAAATCAAATTCCGCCACTTGTGGCTCAAGGACTCGCTCAATGTCTTTGATTGCGGAGGCGAGTATGATTACGGCCCCATCCCCGCCGAGGAGGAGAAGAAGCTGGTGCCAGCAGCAGAGGTGGCCCGGCGCGCGGCGGCATGGATTGTGGAGAGGAAGCCGCGGCTTTGCTTCATTCACCTGCCGGATGTGGACATTAACGGACACAAACATGGCTGGGGTTCCGACGAGCAGATGGAAGCGTTCAAGGCCTGCGACCAGGCGCTGGGTCGCGTGATTGAGGCGGTTGGGAAAGCGGGCATCGCGGAGGACACGACGGTCATCATCACCGCGGATCACGGTGGCAAGGACAAGAGCCACTCAGACCCCATCCCGAACAACACACGGATTCCCTGGATCGCCTGGGGAAAGGGCGTGCGCAAAGGGAGCGAAATCACCGGGCGCGAACCCATGACCTATGACACGGCGGCGACTGTGCTGTGGCTGCTGGACATCCCCGCGCCCGATCCCTTGGATGGCCGCCCTGTGGCCGAGGCTTTCGACGAGTGATGCCGCGCGTCCATGCGCATGAGCACACCTCGTCGCTTCCGATGATTCCCACCCGCTCTGGCATGTCCGCGCGGTTCTGGACCGGCGTCCGCTCTTGAACAAAAGCGCCCGTTGTCTTGTCTCATCTCTCAAGAAGGGAGGTATGAAACATGATCACCAATCTCAATCCAATCCGTCCCGGATGGATGCGCAATGCGGAGGATCCGGTATGCGGTGGTGGTGCGCCGCCTTTGGAAAAACAGGCTCCGCGCATCGGGCTTGCGCTCTCAGGCGGTGGCGCGCGCGGCTTGGCTCATGTGGGCGTCATTGAGGTGCTCGAAGAGGCAGGCATCCCCATCGCCGCCATAGCGGGCACCAGCATGGGCGCTTATGTCGGCGCACTTTACGCCGCAGGCTGCGGCCCCTCCGATCTGGAATCCCTGGCGCGCGAGATTCGTGACCGGCGCACACTGCTGCGTCTGCTAGACCCTGTTTTTCCCCCAACGACCGGCCTGATTCGCGGCATGAAAATCCGCCGCCATCTGGAGCGCACGCTTGGCTCGCGCAGCTTCGAGGAGCTCGCAAAACCCCTCCTCGTTGTGGCCGCCGACCTCGACAGCATGGCCGCCCATGTCTTTGACAGCGGTCCTGTCGGGCCGGCGGTCCATGCCAGCGCGGCCATACCCGGCCTCTGCGCTCCCGTTCACATTGACGGACGCCGCTTCACCGATGGCGGCGCGGTGGAGCCGCTGCCCGTGGGCCTGCTGCGCGAGCGCTTCGCCCTGGACCATGTCATCGCCGTCAACGTCATGCCCACGACTGAGGACATACGCTCCTGCCCGAAGGGCATGTTCTCACCGCCTGACACCAAAAGCCCGCGCCCCGGCTACTGGCTGCGCCGCCTGCTGCGCCCCTTCAACCTCCTGGCCTTTGGCAATGTGCTGGACACTTTCCGCCGCGCTCTCATGTGCGCGCAGCTTGGCCTCGTGGAAAAGGAATGCCGCTCCGCCGATGTGGTGGTGCATCCCTTCTTCTGCGAGAGCACATGGTTCGACTTTGAAAATTTCGACCGCTACATCCGCGCCGGACGCGCGGCCGCGGTCACCGCCCTGCCGCGAATCCTCGCGCTGCTTGGGCGCCCCACACCCAACCTGGAGACGCGCCATGAAAATCCTGCATCCCCCTGTCCCGAAGTGGGACTCCACACCGCCTGAAGTCTGGCGCGGGTGGCAGCTCCGCCGCCTGCGCGACTACCTCGCCAAGCGCGTCCTGCCCTACAGCGCTCACTACCGACGCCTCTTCGCCGAGCATGATCTGCATCCCGCGGATTTAAAAACGCTCGCCGACTGGAGTGACGCGCCTTTTACCTCCAAGGGCGACCTCACCGTGCCGCGCGAGCAGCAGCGCGAATTCGTGCTCCTGCCCGATGAGGCAGCGCTCAAGCGCGAGTGGGATGTCATCCTCCACGCGCTCTTGCATGGCCGCGCTTCGACTCAGGCGGCGCTGGACCATGAGTTCCGCCCCGTGCTGCTCACCAGCACCACTGGGCGCTCCTCCGAACCGGTGCCCTTTCTCTTTACGAAGCATGACCTGGCGAACCTCGACATCACAGGCCGCAGGCTCATGGAATGCGGGCGCTCGCAGAAGGACTTCCGTCATTTGAATGCCTTCCCCTTCGCCCCGCATCTGGCCTTCTGGCAGGCGCATCATGCCGGGCTGAGCTTCGGCACCTTCATGGTCAGCACCGGCGGTGGCAAGGCCATGGGCACGGAGGGAAACCTGCGCCTCATGGACAAAATCCAGCCCGATGTCGTCATCGGCATGCCCACCTTCCTTTATCATCTGCTTCGTCAGGGTGTCGAAAACGGCGCGCACTGGCCTAACATCAAGCGCGTCGTTCTCGGCGGTGAGAAAGTGGCCGATGGCCTGCGCGCCCGCCTCGTGGATCTGGCCGCCGAGCTAGGCTCCGAAGGCGCTCATGTCATCAGCACCTACGGTTTCACAGAGGCAAAGATGGCTTTTCCAGAATGCCCTGCCGGCATTGAGGCCAGCGGCTTCCACCTCAGCCCAGACCTCGCCCTGATCGAGATCGTGGACCCAGTCACCGGCCAGCCTGCGGAGGATGGCGAGCCGGGAGAGATCGTCTTCACCCCGCTCGACGCGCGCGGCACCGTGGTGCTGCGCTACCGGACCGGAGACATCGCCAGCGGCGGCCTCACCTGGGAGCCCTGCCCGCACTGCGGGCGTCGCTGCCCGCGTTTGCGAGGCCCCATCGGCCGCGTCAGCGAGGTGCGCGAGCTGCACCTCGACAAGGTCAAAGGCACGCTGGTGAATTTCAACATCCTCGAGCACCTGCTCGACGATCAGAAAGGAGTGGCCGCCTGGCAGATCGAGCTGCGCAAACGCGACGACGATCCGCACGAGGTGGACGAGCTCGTCCTGCACGTCACGCCCGAAAACGGCGTCAACACAGACGACCTCGAACACCGCGTGGTGAACCGCTTCGCCGAAGTCACCGAGATCCGCCCCAATGCCGTGCATTTCCACGACATGCCCGAAATGCGCGAGCGCCTCGGCGTCGGCACGCTTTTGAAAGAGGCCAAGCTCCTCGACCACCGCCCGAAAACACCCGAGCGCGAAGCCGCGCTCAGCTCTTGAAGCCAATCCTTGCCCCATAAAAGCCATGAAACCTCTCCACATCATCTCCGCCATCCGCACTCCTTTCACCCGCGCGGGCACCGTCCTGGCCGGGCAGGATGCGGTGGATCTCGGCAAGGCCGCTGTGTCCGCGCTGCTGACACGCGGCGGCTTTGATCCGCAGGTCGTTGACGAGGTCATCTTCGGCTGTGTCGGCCAGCCGGCTCACGCGCAGAACATCGCGCGTGTCATCGCTCTGCGCTCGGGCATCCCTGAGGCGCGTCCGGCCATGACTGTGCATCGCAATTGCGCCTCCGGCCTGGAAGCGCTGACCACCGCTCATGCCAAGATGTGCGCCGGTCAGGGAGAGGTCTTCCTTGTCGGCGGCACCGAGAGCATGAGCAACATGCCGCTCTATTTTTCACGCCAGGCTGCGGAGAAATTCGGCACGCTTGGCAAGGCGCGCGGCATCGGGCAAAAGCTCGGCGCCTTGACCTCCTTCCGCCCGGCCGACTTCGCTCCCATCATCGGTCTCAAACTCGGCCTCACCGACCCCGTGGTGGAGATGAACATGGGCGAGACCGCCGAGCTGCTGGCGCGCGAGTTCCACATCAGCCGCGACATGCAGGACGCCTTCGCCCTGCGCAGTCATCAGCGCGCCCTGGCGGCGGCGGAGAAGCTGCGCGCCGAGGTGGCACCGCTTTATTTGGCCGATCATGGCTTTCATCCAGTGCTCGCTGACAACGGCGCGCGCGCGGATTCCAGCTTGGAAAAACTGGCGCGTCTGAAGCCCATGTTTGACCGCCATCACGGCACGGTCACGGCGGGCAATTCCAGCCAGATCACCGATGGTGCGGTGGCCCTGCTGGTGGCGAGCGAGGAGGCCGCCTCACGTCATGGATGGCAATCTCTCGGCAAACTCACCCACTACGCCTACACCGGCTGCGACCCGCGCCGCATGGGCCTCGGCCCGGTGCGCGCGCTGGATGCCGTGCTGCACCACAGCGGCATGAGGCTGGAGCAGGCGGATGTCATCGAGATCAATGAGGCCTTTGCCGTGCAGGTGCTCGCCGTTTTGAAATGCCTCAAAGAACCTGTCTGCGCGCGCCGCGCCGGACTGGACGCGCCTTTGGGCGAGATCGCTGACGAGCAGCTCAATCCGCGAGGCGGCGCCATCGCGCTCGGTCATCCTGTCGGTGCCACTGGCGCGCGTCTCGTGCTTTCCGCTCTCGACCAACTCCGCGAGTCCGGCGGCAAGCGCGCACTCGTCTCCCTTTGCATCGGCGGCGGGCAGGGCGGCGCGGCCTTGCTGGAGCGCGATTGATTTTTCCCAACCCTCACCCCGTCCAACCCTCATGAAAATGGAACTTCTCCAATCCCTCGAAACGGATCATGAGGACGCCTTCATCCCGCGCCCTCCCAGCCCCATGATGCGTGCGAAATCCCTGCGTCATTTCCGCCTCGACTCGGACGAGGACGGCACCGCCTGGATCACCTTCGACATGGAGGGCGGCGCGGCCAACGTGTGGAATGAAACCACGCTCCATGAGTTCGACCTCTGCCTGGAGGCCGTGAGCCGTGACTCCACGCTGAAGACCCTCGTCATCCAAAGCGCCAAGGATCACATCTTCATCGCCGGAGCCGACCTCAAAGCGGTGCGCCACGCTCCCGTGCGGCAGCTGGAGACGATGATCGGCCTGGGACAAAAAGTCTTCAACCGCCTCGCCGCGCTGCCCTTGCACAAGATCGCCCTCATTCATGGCGCCTGCCTCGGCGGCGGTCTGGAGCTGGCCCTGGCCTGCGACACCCGCATCGTCAGCGACAGCGACCGCACGCGCCTCGGCCTGCCCGAGACACAGATCGGCCTGGTGCCCGCCTGGGGCGGTTCCACGCGGCTGCCGCGCCTCCTTGGTCTGCCTGCGGCCTTGCAGCTCATCGTCACCGGCAAGCTGCTCAAACCCTCCGCCGCGAAACGCGCTGGCCTCGCCGATTTCATCGTGCCGCGTGAGCGCTTCGAGGACTTCGTGCATCACCGCATCGCGCTCGGCGCGCCAAAGCGCCGCCTCTCTCTGACCGGGCGCATCAGCCTGCTGCCAGGCGCGCGGCACTTCATCGCCAGCCAGGTGAAAAAGGCCGTGCTCACCAAAACACGCGGCCTTTATCAAGCTCCGCTGCGTGCCGTGGAGGTGACGATGCGCGCCTCTGTCGCGCCCTTGCCAAAGGCCATGGAAATCGAGCGCCATGCCATCCAGGACCTGGCGCTCACACCCGCCACGGGGCATTTGATCGACCTCTTCTTCCGCAAGGAGGAGGCGGACAAAAAGCCCTGGCCGCGCGGAGTGGCCCTACCGGTGCATCACGCCGCCGTCATCGGCGCGGGTGTCATGGGCGCGGGCATCGCGCAGTGGCTGGCCTCGCGCGGAGTGCGCGTGCTCATGCAGGACATCAGCACGGATGCCCTCGCGCGCGGCATGGAGCGCATCCACGGCCTGCTGAAGGAGGGTGTGAAGCGTCGCACCGTGAGCCGCGCGCAGATGCGCGACGCGCTCGACCGCCTCAGTGCCGAGCACACGCGCGTGCCCTTGACGCACGAGCAGATCATCATCGAGGCCGCCACGGAGGACATGGCCTTGAAGAAAAAAATCTTCGCCGATCTCGCCGCGCGCTGCGGCCCTGACACCGTGCTCGCCACGAACACCTCGGCCTTGTCTGTGACGGAACTCGCCGGGACGCTTCCTCATCCGGAGCGCGTCATCGGCCTGCATTTTTTCAATCCGGTGCATCGCATGCCGCTGGTGGAGATCATCACCACACCGCACACCAGTGACGATGTCATCGCCACCGCCACCGCCTTTGTGCAAAAGCTCGGCAAAACACCCGTCGTGGTCAGAGACAGCCCCGGCTTCGTCGTCAACCGCGTGCTCATGCCTTACCTCATTGAGGCCGTGCGGCTTTATGAGAGCGGCATCCCGGCGGAAACGATTGACGAGGCCATGCTCGAGTTCGGCATGCCCATGGGGCCGCTGCGCCTGCTGGATGAGATCGGGCTCGATGTCGCCGCGCATGTGGGCCGCACGCTCGTCGCCGCCTTCCCGGACCGCCTCGCCGCCAGCGACCTGCTCGACCGCAGGGTCAGCACGGGCAAGCTGGGTAAAAAATCCGGCGAAGGCTTCTACAAGCATGGAGCCAGGGTGAAGCGCAAAACCGTGAAGCACGACGCCTCCGAGCTGGAGCATGTGCAGCACCGCCTGGCCCTGCTGCTCGCCAACGAAGCCGCGCGCTGCGCCCGGGAAAAACTCACCCAAACCCCCGAGGCCATAGACCTCGCCATGATCCTCGGCACCGGTTACCCTCCCTTCCTCGGCGGTCCACTGGCCTGGCTGCGGGAGCTCGGAGCGGAGAATGCCAAGCTTGAACTGCAAATGCTCGCCGCCTCCACACCCCAGCCGAACGCCTTCGAGCCTGCATGAGAAAAAGCCCACCGCGCAAGCATCAAAGCGCCTCTCTACGACATCGCCGCCTTCGAACCCAATAGGCCCTCTGGCAGGTCATCAAACAATGAATCTCCGCCGATGACAATGAAATCAGCTTCCATGGCAGCACGCCCACCACTGTAACAAATCCCCTGAATGCCCCAAGAAGTTCCACTCGATGAGGACCGCATCCTCGTCCTCGTGCCGAATGAACCCGATTGATCCTCAACAACCCCACAATACCCGCAAGCGAAAAAGTGCTTGGCTCAACGGAAGGGAAAGTTAAGCCCGAATTTCGAAGTTAGGCGACGTTTTTGAGGTTGTTTAGAGGCGGCGTGGCAACAGGAGGTTCCAACTTCGGCGAAGTTCGTTTTCGCCACGCCAAGAGGTTGCCCATCAAGGGCTGGTGCTTCTCAGCACCAGCCCAGCTTTGCGCGATGTGGAGCACCGGCTGCCGTCCCCGCTTGCCGAGGATGGCTCCACCCATGAACACCGTGCTGCGCAGTGTCGCGGGGCCTTGATAGTGCTTCTCGCTGCGCGTGCCGGTGGCTTGTTGGTAGAGGCTCACGAGGTTGAACGCGAAGATCACGCACAAAAACGCCGCCTCTGTGGCGTAGGACCGCCTCATGCAGAATCCGTCAGCGGCCAGGTCGTTCTTGAGCTCTTCGATTCGCTGCTCGATGCAGGCACGTTGGTTGTAATCGCGACACAGCGTCACGTGGTCTTCGTCGCGGTTGGTCACCAAAATGCGGTAGGTGTGGCCAGGCACCCGGATGGACCCAAAAATAATGCTTGTGCAAAAATTACCCGTTCCTTAGCCTTCACCTGCCCCCGGATAAAGCCA
>ERZ761607.542-NODE-542-length-63848-cov-5.654774_pt1 | contig 63848 bp, 53 predicted proteins | sample MGYA00511164_ERZ761607 | MGnify/ENA primary metagenome ERZ761607 (study PRJEB28899, sample SAMN02445080) | bioreactor sludge metagenome | biome: EBPR sludge | place: Australia: Brisbane, Thorneside Wastewater Treatment Plant | collected 2011-06-22 ...
TCGTAGGCGACATCACCGAGAAGGAGGTGCGCGAGCTCGCCAAGCAGCGATTCGCCAAGTGGAAGCCCGCACAGAAGTACACCGTGGTGAACGAGGACGGAACGCAGACCATCGAAGGCATCGGCATCGTGCGCTTCCTGGATGCGCCCAAGGGGCCGCAGGGCCCCCGTCGCGTGGTGCTGGTCGATCGCCCGGGCGCAGCTCAATCCGTTATCCGGGTCGCCTTCCCGATCAACCTGCATCCGAAGGATACCCGGGCGCTCAGCGCCCAGGTCATGAACACCATCCTGGGCGGAGGTGTGTTCAATGCCCGGCTCATGCAGAACCTGCGGGAGGATAAGGGCTGGACCTATGGCACCTACGCGACCCTGGAGTCGGACCGGTTCAACGGCCATTTCCACACCACCGCCAATGTGCGCACGGCCGTCACCGACAGCGCCATCGCGGAGACCATAAGGGAGATCGAGCGCATGCGGAGCACTGCCGTCACCGCCGAGGAACTTGATCTGGCCAAGCGGTACATGGCCGGCAGCTTCGGCCGCAGCCTGGAGGATCCGCGCACCATCGCGCGATTCGCACTCAACACCTACCTCAACGAGCTGCCGAAGGACCATTACGCCACCTACCTGAAGCGGCTGGAAGCGGTTACTGCTGCGGACGTTCAAGCGGCGGCGGAGGCCTTCCTCCACCCTGATAACGCAGTGATCCTGGTGGTGGGCGATGCGAAGAAGCTCCGCGAACGGCTGCAGCCCCTCAGCTGGGCCACGAATCCCGCCGTGCTCGAGCTCGATCACAACGGCGACTATTTCGTGGAGCAGTTCGAGCAGGTGCCCGGGCTCACCGCAGACCAGGTCATCGAGCGCTACCTCACCGCCATCGGCGGCCGTGAGGCCATCGGTCGCATCACGGACCTGCGGATGGAGATCGAGACGGAGATGCAGGGCATGCCGCTGAGCATCGTGCAGTGGTACGGGCCTGACGGGCTGTTCCGCTCGGAGACGAAGAGCAATGGAGCGTTCATCCAGGAAGAGGTCTTCGACGGCGAGCGGGCCGCCCGACGCGGGCCGCAGGGCGAGCAGGAACTGGAGGACATGGACCTCGGGGAGCTCATCTTCAATGGCCATGCGGTGCCGGAACTGCATTACGCGCGCACGGCGGAGCGAGTGATCCTCGCGGGGCGCATCGGCGTCGACGGGCGGCCGGCGCACAAGCTGCAGGTGATGCTCAGCTCCGGCGGCAGCGTGGGCGACTACTACGATGTCCAATCCGGCCTCAAGGTCAAGCGGATGGAGCAGAAGTACCTGAATGAGCGCACCTATGTCATCACGACGGAGTATGCCGATTACGAGCCCTCGGGCGGCGTCAGCTTTCCCCGGACCATCACCCAGAGCGGCGGACCCATGGGCGAACTCGTGATGAAGGTGAAGGCGATTACGCTGAACACAGGCCTGAAGCCGGCCTTCTTCGCCACGAATCTGCCTGAGCGCGAAGTCCCGGAGTACAAGGAGCCGATCGAGGAACAGCCCTTGGATACGCCGCCCGTGGACGGGGAGGAGTAGCCTGCCTCCCGATCGGGCGAAGCGCTTCCTGGGTCCCTGCGGGTCGTGCAGCTGGAGCAGCGTGAGGAAGAGCGGGCGTGGCGATGCGGCGATTGCACTGAGCCCTGTCAGCCGTTCATGACAGGCACCGGACCAGACGCCTGGACCGATGCCGAAACGCCACCGGCATGCGCGCTCACTTCCTGGCCGCCTCCGCTTTGAACGTCGCGATGGCGCTGCGTGTGAATTCCGACAGCACAAGGCGCCCGCTCACCTTCGCGCGCTCGATGAGCAGGCTGTCCCAATCCTCGGTACCCTTCCACAGCACGCGCTTGATGTCGGTCATGGCTTCGGGGCTGTAAGCGGCCAGTTCCTTCGCGTGGGCATCGATGCGGGCATCGAGTGCTTCCACAGTATCGAAGACCTCCGCGTAGATGCCGTGCTGCTCGCACCACTGTGCGCTGCGGCGCGTGGCGGGCGTGGCGCTGAGCAGTCCGAAATGGCCGGTGCCCACCTTGCGCTCCACGGCCGGGCCCACCACGAAGGGGCCGATGCCCACGGCGAGCTCGCTGAGGCGGGCGCTGGCGCTGCTGTGCGCATAGGCGATGTCGACAGCGCAGGCCAGGCCCACGCCGCCGCCCACGCAATGGCTGTGTATGCGGCCGATGACGAAGACCGGCACGGTGCGGATGGCGTTGATCACGTGCGCGAAGCCGCGGAAGAACTCCAGGCCGCGAGCCTCATCCGCGATAGCCACCAGCTCATCGAAGCTGGCGCCGGCGCAAAAGGCCTTGTCGCCCTCGCTGCGCAGGATGATGACGCGGGTGGCGGGGTCATGGCCCGCCTTGGTGATGGCATCCGCCATGCCGCGCAGGATGTGGCCCGGCAGGCTGTTGCTCTTGGGGTGATGGAAGGTGACCGTGGCGATGCCGCCCTCGGTGGTGGTGTTCACGTAGCCGTCGCTCATGGCGCAAATATCCGCCTCACAGGCTCAGCAGGTCCTTGAACCGGGCAGCCTGCCTCCGGCTCACTTCAATGGCCTCCTGCTCGCCATCCTTGCCCTGGTGCTTCAGCTTCACCATGAGCCCGCCGCTGAACCAAGGCTCGATCCTGTCCACCCAGCGCAGGTTGATGATGTGCTTGCGGTTGGCGCGGAAGAACACGAGCGGATCCAGTTTCTCCTCCAGCTTGTTCAGCGAGCGCAGCACCAGCGGCTTCTGGTCGCCGAACCGCACGCGCACGTAGTTGCCCTCGCTCTCGAAGGAACGCACGTCCTTCAAGGTCACGAACCAGCACTTCTCGCCGTCTTTGAGGAAGATCTGGTCGGTCTCCTTCAGCACCTCGCGTTGGGGAGCGCCTTCCTCGGCCGTGCGCGGGAGCTTGTTGACGGCCTCTTCGAGCCGCGCGGGGTCTATGGGCTTCATCAGGTAGTCGAGCGCATTCACCCGGAAGGCCTCGAGGGCATGCTCGTCATAGGCAGTGACGAAGATCACATGGGGCGCATGCTCCAGGGATTCCAGAAGCTGGAAGCCATTGCGCCCCGGCATGTTGATGTCCAGGAACAGGAGGTCGGGCCTCTTCTCCGCGATGAGGGCCTCGGCCTCATCGGCGTTCGCGGCCTCGCCGACGATCTCGATGCCATCGTGGGCTTCCAGCAGGGTGGCGAGTTCCTTTCGCGCCAGGCGCTCGTCGTCGATGATCAGGGCTTTCATGCGTGTTCGGGTTGTGCGTTGGGGGGGCGGAGGACAGGGCTCGGGCACTCGTCCGTCCATCAGCCTCCTGGGTTCATCATGGGTAGTTCAACCTCGGTGACCACCATGCCGTCCTGGTTGCTGATGCGCATGGTGGCGTCCCTCCCGTAGATGAGCTCGAGCCTGCGGCGCGTATTGCGAAGGCCGATGCCCGTGCCATTGACCTTCCCGGGCTCGTAGTGCCCGCTGTTGCGCACGGAGAGTAGCAGGCCATCGCCCTGGCGGTGGGCGCCGATCAACAGGTCACCGCCGCCGGCGAGCTGGGCCACGCCGTGGCGCACGGCATTCTCCACCAGCGTCTGCAGCAGCATGGGAGGGACCTGCGCGCGCCCCAAGCCTTCCTCCAGGTCGAAGCGCACGCGCAGGCGTTCCTCGTAGCGCATGGCTTCCAGCGCCAGGTAGTTCTTCACGATGTCGATCTCTTCGCCGAGCGGCACCGTCCGCCGCTTCACCGTGCTCATGGCATTGCGCAGGATGGCGCTCAGCTGCGTGATGGCCCGCTTGGCCTGCTCGGGGTCCTCATCGACCAGGGCGCGGATGCCGTTGAGCGCATTGAACATGAAATGCGGATTCAGCTGCGCGCGCAGGGTGCCCAGCTGGTTCTCGCGATTGGCTGTCTCCAGCCGCAGGTTGCGGATCTCCTCGCGGCGGTGCCGCACGAAATAGCTGTAGGCGAAGTAGAGGAAGCTCCACCCCGTGAGCAGAAGGGTCCAGTTGATCAGGCGCCCGAGGTGATCAAGGGGCGCTCGGTCCAGCACCGGCGCCGCATCGCTCAACGCGAGGGGGACGAGCAGGCTCTCCGCCAGGAAGGCGGGCACACTGAGCAGGAGCGCGGCCAGGATGGTGCGGGGCAGGACATGGCCGATGCCATGCTCCAGCCATCGCCGGCGCAGGATCACCGATCGAAGCCCATGGCTCACGCCCAAGCCAACGCCCATCTCCGGGATGAGCACATCCCACACCCGGGCCGTGTAGGTGCCATCGATGTAGCTGGCCAGCACGGAGAGGCTGAAATACAATCCCCAGCCGACGACTTGGGCCGCCCAATACAAAGCCTTGCGGGGCATGCGGGACAGGATGCCGACGTGCTGCCAATCCATGGATGAGTGCGAAAGGTACCCTGCCTCGTGCGCTCCTCCTCGCCGATCACATGAGCGGCTGGCAGCGGGGCCGGCCGGCCCGCACGGGGCTACCTTGCGGCGCGATGAACTTCCTGGGCCATCTGTTCCTCAGCGGCGACGATCCGCTGGTGATCACGGGCAACTTCATGGCGGATGCCGTGAAGGGCCGCGACCTGTCGCGGTTCAGCGCGGGCCTGCAGCGCGGGATACGCCTTCATCGGCGCATCGATGCGTTCACGGATGGGCATCGGATGGGTCATCCCGGCCATGTGCGGCTGCGGGCACACGCCGGGCACTACGCGCCGGTGGTGATGGACCTGTTCAGGGATCACCTGCTTGCCCGCGATTGGAGGCGGTGGCACGATGAGCCGCTGGCGGCATTCAGCGCCCGCATGTATCGCCTGCTGCGTGCGCATGAGGGCCATATGCCGGAGCGTACCCGGCGCATGCTGCCTTATATGGTGCAGGGCGACTGGCTGACCTCATACGCTTCGCTCGAAGGCATCGGCGCCGCGCTCCATGGGCTCTCCGTGCGGGTTCCGTTGGGTGCGCGCATGGCAGGGGCCGAAGCGGTGCTCGCCGATCACATCGCCGATTTCGAGCAGGAGTTCGGGGAATTCCTGCCGGCCATCATCCGTCATCTGCAGGCAGCATGAAACGGCGCTGGTGGGTATTCATGGCAGCGAGCGCCGCCTTCATGCTCGTCTTCGCGTGGGTGCTGTCGCGGAGCGCGCTGGATGATCATGGCCACGTATGGCAAGGAGAGTCTGCGGTGCGCGACCTGCCGCTCATCGCAACGGATACCCTTCGCGTGCTCGTGCTGCGCGACCCCTTGGTGTGGGAGCCTGGCCCCGGCGGCGATAGGGGACTCGCATTCGACTGGCTCAAGCGGTTCGCGAAGGAGCATGAGTTGGCCATCAGGCCGGTGGCGGTGACGGAGACCGATTCCCTCCTGGCCGCCTTATGGCGGGGCCAGGGCGATGTCATTGCCGCGCCGTTGCACGATGACCGGGATCTGCGTCACCACATCCGCCTGCTGGACCCATTCGCCGAGATCGAGCCCTACCTGGCCTCCTTGCGCCTGGAGCTTGAACCCGATGCACGGCTTGGCCTGGAGGCCCGCATCGACAGCGCGAAGGTCGCCCGCTCATCGCCTTTCGCGCACCCTGACTATGCATTTGCGCGCACCCTCCGCGCCGCGGTGGGGGAGGCGGAGCCTGGTTCCGGTGAGGAGGAATTGCTCATGGACGTGGTGTCCGGCCATGTGCCTGCCTGCCTGGTGAGCGGACTGCGGGCCGCGCATGAGGCGAATCGGTTCCCGATCCTTCAGTTCGAGGGTCCCGTGGGCAAGCCCATTCCATGGGCGTTCGCGGTGCGGCGCAATGCCCCCCTGCTGGAGGCAGCGCTGCGCGCCTGGCAGGCGGGGACCGGCGCTCGGGAGGCTTTCGTTCAGCTGAAGCGGGCAGCCACAGGCCCGGTGCCCCCTCCTGGTCCCCTCCGCGCCCGGCGAATCAAGGGACTGCAGGCGGACAGCATCTCGCCCTTCGATCAGTACTTCAAGACGCACGCCCAAGGGTTCTCCTTCGATTGGCGCCTGCTGGCGGCCATGGCCTGGAAGGAGTCGCGGTTCGACAGCACGGTCACTTCGCGCAAGGGGGCTATGGGCATCATGCAGATCATGCCCCGCACAGCGGCCCGTTTCGGCCTCGATACCTCCAGCGCCATGGAGGACCATGTCCGCGCTGCGGCGCAGTATATGGCGCGGCTCGACACTATCTGGCTGCGGGCGGTGCCCGATTCCGAGGAACGGCTGCGCTTCGTGCTGGCCAGCTACAACGCCGGCCCTGGCCACATCATCGACGCGCAGCGACTGGCCGGGCAGATCGGGTTGGACCCCTCGCGCTGGGAGGGGCATGTGGAGCGTGCCGTCATGCTGTTGGCCAAGCCCCGCTACTTCCTCCGGCCCGGGATGAAGAACGGCTACTGCAAGGGGAGCCAGGTCTTCAGCTACGTGCGCGGGGTATTGGCGGTGCATGCCCAGATCGTGGCTCGGACCGGCGGCGCTAAGCCCGTGCGTTGAGCGGCGATCGCACCCTGGGCGCCCCGGGCGAAGGCCCTTCCATGTACATTCGCTTGCCATGTCACTCATGAAGCATTCCATCGCGGCCGTAATGGCCTTGTCCGGTCTTGCACTCGGTGCGCAGGATCTGCCGCATGCGCTTTCCCCTGCGGAGGTGCCGCTGATTCCGGCGTACCGTGAGAGCCGGATGCTCGCCGCACGGGGCATCACTTCGCCCCCGCCGTTCCAAGTCCGCACCATGGCCGAGTGGGAGGAGGTTCAAACGCTCGTCGTCACATGGACATCCTTCCCGGGCATCCTCAAGCAGATCGTGCGAGCGGCCAAGGAGGAGTGCGAGGTGCTCATCGTGTGCGCCGATCAGTCGGCCGTGGTCAACTACCTGTTGAACTCCAGCTATGGCGGGCCGCTCCCCGACCTCGAGAACATCACCTTCCTCACCGCACCGTTCAATTCCATCTGGGTGAGGGACTTCGGCCCCGAGACCATTTACCAGAATGAGGTGGACTCCCTCTTCCTGCTCGATTGGATATACAACCGACCGCGCCCTTTGGATGATGCGCTCAGCGATGAGGTGGGAGAGGCGAAGGGCATCACCGTGTTCAGCACCACTGCAGCGCCCTATGATCTGGTGCATACCGGCGGCAACTTCATGTCGGATGGCTTCGGAACCGCATTCAGCAGTGGGCTCGTGCTGGAGGAGAACGGCCCTGGCGGCGACTATAACATCACTGTCCGCGATGCGGCCGGAGTGGACGCGGTGATGAGCCAGTTCATGGGCATCCAGCCCGGGCGCTACGTGAAGATGACGCCGTTGCCCTACGATAACATCAACCACATCGATATGCACATGAAGCTCCTCGATGAGGAGACCCTGCTCGTCGGCCAGTTCCCGGCCGGGCAGAGCGACGGCCCTCAGATCGAGCAGAACATCCAGTACGTGCTAGGCAACTTCAACTCCGTCTTCGGAACGCCCTACCGCATCGTCCGGATTCCCATGCCGCCCAGCACGGGAGGCGCCTTCCCGCCAAGCGCCAGTTACCGGACGTATGCCAACAACATCTTCATCAACAGGACCGTGCTGGTGCCCACCTATCGTGAGCAGTACGACACCACCGGATTGCGCATCCTGCGCGAGAGCCTTCCAGGGTACCGTGTCATCGGTATCGACTGTGATGACAATGGGGTCAACATCATCAGCCAGAGCGGTGCGATACACTGCATCACCAAGGCCATCGGGGTGGCCGATCCCCTCCTCATCCGGCACCAGCGGCTCACCGACACCTATGAGACCGTCGAGCCCTATGGGGTCTCCGCCTACATCCGTCACCGATCGGGTATCGCGGAAGCCACGGTCCACTGGACCACGGATACGACGGCAGGCTACCAGGCCATTGCGATGGTGCCTGGTCCAGGGGATGTCTGGACAGCCCCGATCCCCGCACAGGCCGCTGGTTCGGTCATCTACTACTACATCCACGCGGCAGCCAACAGCGGTAAGCAGCAGGTGCGGCCCATGACGGCGCCGCAGGGCTGGTGGCGCTTCAGGGTGATGGGGGATGCCACTGCGGTCGGTGAAGGGGAGGGTCCGGTCGTCACCGGCGCCTACCCCAATCCCACCAACGGGCTCCTGGTGGTGTCAGTGGATGGAACGGGCCGTGAGCCGGTCCGCATCCGCTTGCTGGACGCGTTAGGCCGCGAGGCCTTGCGCATCCAGGATGGCCCCATGCACATGGACGGGCGTGCGTTCGCTGACCTGAGCGGCCTGGCCGAAGGCGCGTACCAACTGGTGGTGGAGACCGCTCGCGGACGAAGCACCCGGAAGGTGGTGCGCCATTGATCTACTCCTTCACGCACCGCCCGAGGAAGCCGTCTTCCCCGTGCACCAGGTAGGTGCCCGGAGCCAGTCCGGAGATGTCCACGCGAGCGGGCAGCAGGTCTTGCGGGTGAGCAACCAGCGCGGTGCGGCCCTGCAGGTCGATGAGCGCGATGCGCCGTTGTGGGGACCGGGTGTGAATGCACAATTCACCCGCGCTGGGGACGGGCCATACCCGGACGGCCGTCCCGGCCGGCAATTCTTCCATGGCCACGCTGAAGGTCCCCTCAACGCAGATGGAGAAGGACCCTGCCTCGGACCCGCCGCTGTTCCATACACGCACCAGCATGTCCGTGTTGGGTTCCAGTTCTGCTAGCGGAATCGGTGCCGTCACATCCATCCAGCACTCCACATAAGCAGGCGCATCGCAGGCCGTATAGAGCGCAGCATGGATCCGCTCGGCCGACTCCGCTGCGAGGATCAGCGAGAGGTCGGTTCCCCATCCGGTGTTGAACGCGTACCAGGCATCCACGATATTGGCGTAGGGGTCGCAAGGCGGGTTGGGCGTGGCCGGGGCAAAGGCGCAGGCCGTGGAGCCCATGCTGCTCTCGCAGCCGCCTACGGGCTGCAAGGCGAGCAGCGTGGCTGAGGCGCAGTCGTCGTTGCCGACAGCGGTGCAGGCTGGCGCGCAGGTGAGCGTGAGCGTGAAGCCGCCGGCATCCTGGCCATACCCGTGCACGAGCACCAGGTACGCCGTACCCGCGCTGGTCTGGAAAGTGAGGGCACTGGTGTTGCCCGCGCAGCCCGGACCGTCATCGTTGCCGGCCACGCAGGTCAGTGCGCCGCAGGCGCCGGTGAAAACGCTGAGCTTGGTGTCGAAGGCGCTGTTCAGGCAGGTGCTCAGGGTGGCATCATCGCCCGTTCCCGTGAAGGCGTACCAGAGTCCTTTGGCGGTGATGTTCGCCGCTCCGCAGGCGGGGCCGGGCAGGAGGATGCCCTCCTCCGTATTGCCCTCCACCGAACCGCCGCAGGCGATCGGGAGTGCTCCGCTGCAGAGGGCGTTGGCCGCCGGTGGTTCAAGGAGCGTGGTGAAAGCGATCGGACCGGCCCATGGGCTCTCTGAGCCGTCGCAGGATTCACGGACATATGCCTCGTACGCAGTGCCCGGGAGAAGCCCTCCGATGGACACGGGTGGGCCATCCACGCCCAAGGTGCCTGTGGTGGCCGTCCCCGCGCCCGGCGCGAATCCCACGGGACCATGCTCCACGGTGAAGCCGGCCGATGCATTGGTGCTGCTCCAGTTCACTACTGCGCTCGCATCGAGCGGTGTGACGGTCGCATCCAGCGGGCTCCCGCACGAGAGGCAGGCGGTGGTTAGGGTGTAGGGGCCGGTTTCGCCATCATAGCCCTGGACCAGCACGTGGTACGTGACGCCCTCTTCGGCAACGAACGTGACGGTGCTGCAATACGCGCCATCGCTCGCATCGTCATTGCCGGCCACGCAAGCCAGCGCCTGGCAAGTTCCGCTGAACACGTTCAGCTTCGTGTCGAATTGCTCATCAGGGCAGGTGGTGATGGTGACCTGCTGCCCAGTGCCGGTGAACGAGTGCCACACGCCGGGTGCGGTGATCCCGGTCCCGCAGAAGGGCGCGGCATCGGGGGTGGCTCCCTCCGTAGTGCCGGTGTAGGGTGCTCCGCAGGCGATGGGCAACGCCCCTTGGCATACATCCGGGGAGGGTGGCGCGCACTCCACGGTGAGCGTGAAGGGCCCGGTCTCGTTGTCATAGCCCTGGACCAGGATCAGATAGTCCGTTCCGGTCTGCGAGACGAAGGAGACCGTGGAGCAGAACACGCCATTGCCCGCGTCATCATTGCCTGCCACGCAGGTCAACCCGCCGCATCCGCCGGTGTAGACGTTCAGCTTGGTGTCGAATTGCTCATCCGGGCAGGTGCTCAGCGTGATCTGGTCTCCGGTGCCGGTGATGCGGTACCAGGCCCCAGGCGCGGTGATGCCGGTGCCGCATGTCGGGGCCGCATCGGTTGTGGCCGATTCCGTTGTACCGATCACCGGTTGTCCGCAGGAAAGCGCGATAGCCGTGCTGCAGGCGTCATTCGCAGGCTGTGCGAACGCGGTGAATGGGGTCAGGGCGAGAAGGAGAATTGCGGGGCGGTGCATGGCAAGGGCTGGGCTGAGCTGGCGAAGATATCCGCCCATGCCCGGCGCACCGGTCACCGCTCGCGCCGCAGCCTTCGCCGGTCGGGATCCTCGTGGAAATAGTAGCGAAGGTCCATCGTGAGGTAGGTGCCCGACAGGCCGGCCTGCGCATTGAAGCGCCGGATGGCGGGCGGGCCGAAGTAGCTCCAGGTGAAGTCGGCTAAGGCCATGTCCGAGAACGGCCGGTGGTAGGTGGCGCCGAGGTAGAAGTAGCCGGACCGCTCAGAGCGGTACTCGAAGCCGATGTTGCCGAGGATGCCGGCCTGGGCCCAGTTGCGCCTGAACACGTAGATGCCGCTCTCCTGGGTCACTGCTTCCACATCGCTCGGGTAGAAGTCGAGCGAGGCGCCCAAGGCCGTATTCATCCAGGTGCGCTGACCCAGCCGCAGATAGACAAGGGCGGTAACCGGCAACTCATAGCCCACGTAGCGGAACGATTCGCTGCCGTCGTACCCGCTCGTGTCGTTCACCGTCCGGAACCGGTACCGGCGCTGGATCTGCCCCAGGCCGGTTTCGAGGCTCAGCATATCCGTGAGGCCGATCCGTACGCTCATCCCGTAGGCGATGCCGCCCTGCAGTGCAGCCTCGAACCGCAGGTGCTCGCGCTCCGCGCTCACCATGGGCTCGAAGTAGTCGAGGGCGAGCACCGGTTTCACCTGGATACCCACTGTAGTGACCCCGCGCTGGGCCATGCCGGGCAGTGCGGTGGCCAAGAAGGCTGCAAGGGTCAAACGCGAGGCGAGGGAACGGGGCACGGTCCAAAGATGTCCATACGATGCACTCGGTGGCACGGGAATCACGGCAACGGCAGGGCTACGTCCGCCAGGGGAGGGCTCAGCCACCGAGCAAGGCTCCGGCGGCGGCCAGTGCCAGCAGGAGGGCCACCAGCCCGATGAGCCCCCACCTCAGCCGAGCGTCTGGGAGGAAGTGCTTTCGGTGGCGCCCGAGCACGGTGTAGTTGAGGCGCACGGCCTGGTCGCGGTGCACGCGCCGCACGCCCACCAGGAAAGGCGGACCGGGCTCCGTGTCACGCTCGTGCCGCAGCCCGGCCTCTGCCAGCCCCCGGGCGAATTCCTCGGCCATCGCAGTGTCGGCGAACCGGAACACCAGCCATTCCGGATCGGCGGGGTGCTCCCCGTAGTTCGTAAGGTTCGGAAGTTCCATCGGTCACGCCTGGTGCCAGGTGGCCACGGTCTCCAGTGGTCTGCGATGTCCTTTGGGCCATCCGACGGCGGGGTACCCGATGTGCAGGAGTCCCATGGCCTGGTCCTGGGGTCCGAGGCCGAGGAAATCGCGCATCGGTGCGCCCGTCATCGGCCCGCCGGTGGCCCAGAAGGCGCCGAGACCATAGGCGGTGCACGTGAGGTGCATGTTCTGAACGGCGCAGGCCACGGCCAGCAGCTCGTCGCGCTCACTGATCTTCCCGTGCGGGTCGCGCACCAAACCGATGGCGATGACCGCACTGCTCTGAAGTGGGCGGGCCGTGAGGTTGTCGAACTTGCGCTGAAGGAACTTCTCCGGTGGGGTGGCGGCGCGGTACGTGGCGCCGAGGAAATCGGCCAATCGTTGCCGCGACGGGCCTTGGAAGACGAAGAAGCGCCATGGCTGGGTCATGCCATGCGTAGGGGCCCAAGTGCCATTGGTGAGGATCTGCTCGATCAGTTCTCGGTGCACCTCCCGGTCGGAGAAGTCCTTCGGGTAGATGGTGCGGCGGTCGCGCATGAGGGCGCTGGCCTCGCTGACGCTGAATCTCATGCCGCAAAGGAAGGCAAGCGGAGGCCCCAGGCAGCATCCGGAGGGGGAGGTACGTCATACCTTCCGCCACCCAAACCAACAAGGACCATGACCCTTCGCTACTCGCTGCCGCTCGCCAGCATGCTCGGCACCGCCGCCGCCCTTGCCCAGCCCACACTCACCGCCACCGACCATGTCCCTCAGGACGGGCAGGAGTTCCCGGTCGTTAGTGTGGACAACTACACCGGTATCGGGCCCGCCGGCGCGAATGTGAGCATGGATTACTGGAACATGCTGGTCCCCAACACCGGGAACCGCAACTATCGGTGGTTCTCCGCCAGCGTGACGCCCACCAGCGCACAGATACCCACCGCCGCGCTGCTGAGCACCGATGGCGGAACGGACACTTCCTTCTGGGCGGTCACGGCCCAGGGGCTTGAGCAGGTCGGATCGCGCACGGTCCTGGAGGGTGGGGCGGTGAATTTCTCGGATCCGCTGCTCGAGCTCAAGCTGCCCTGCACATTCGGCACCACCTGGTCGGATCCCACCGGCTCCAATTACACCGTGAGCGGATTCCCGGTGACCAGGACCGGCACTGTCACCGGTCATGCGGATGCCCATGGCACCTTGTCCCTTCCCGGCGCGGTGGTCTATCCCGAGGCCTTGCGCGTGCGCGTCCGTCGGAACCTCACGGATGCCTCAGCGATCATCACCACCACGCGCATCGCCAATGTCACTTACTTCTACGTGCCGACGGTCCGGTATCCGATCCTGAAGCTCCAGGTGGATTCCACCCAGATCAATGCCGGTGGCTGGGCGATTACGCGGCGCGCGGAATGGATGGGCAACGGTTTCATCGTGGGCCTCGATGACGCCGCCGCCGATGCCATCGCGTTCACGGCCTTTCCCAACCCGGCCGATGCGTGGCTCACCATCGGGGCCGCCGGGGCGCAGGGCGCTCGCATCGAGGTCGTTGACGCCACCGGGCGCATCCTTTCTGTTCACCGGTTGCTCGGCGATACCCATCAACTGCCCGTGGATGAGCTTCCGCCCGGGATCTACCACCTCCGGTTGGTCCGTGCCGATGGCCAGCGCCAGGTTCAGCGCTTCGTGGTGAAGCATTGATCCTGGATAGCTTTGGTGCGCGCCCTTCCACCAGGAGGGGCGCCTCCGTTTGCAGTCCATGAGTCAGCCTCGCCATCGTTCCCTTGGAAGCTCGAGGACGGCCGGACTGGCGTGGGCATTGGCGCTCATCACGCTCCTCGGGTTCGGCGGCGTCGGTGCGCTGCTGATCGCCATCGGGCAGGACCGCTCACCCATGGACCTGATCGCCGGTCCGTGGGCTTGGCCTGGCCAGTTGGCATTGGGCGCTGGGCTCGGGGGGCTGGTGGGGCGCTTGGCGTGGGCTTGGATCGCCATGCCGGCCATGGCAACCGCACGGCTTCGCTATGCCCGTTTGGCAGGTATCTGGTTCCCCGGACAAGGGATGCAGCTTGTGGTTTCCGTTTGCGCGGGTGTCGGAGAGGAGCTGTTCTTCAGAGGGGCTTTGCAGCATTGGCTGGGCATCCCGGCAACGGCGGTCCTCTTCGTGGCCGTGCATGGCTATCTCAATCCAAACGATGCCGGCATGCTGCGCTACGGAGCAGGCATGGTACTGGTCTTCATCGGGCTCGGATGGCTTTCCGATACGGCAGGACTCCTGGTGCCGGTGACGGCCCATGCGGTCATCGATGCAGTGCTGCTCAATCGGCTGGTGGCCGCATGGCGCGCGGAGCGGCACCCCGAAGGTCAGTCCTGCGGGTAGTGGTGAGGGTCTGTGTACTTCTCATCCATGGCCCGCTTGACCACGTGCATCTTATGGCCGATCATGGCCAGCTCCCGATGGCCGTGATCGACGAGCCAACGGAAGGCCGCTTCGTCGCCATCACCGGCCAAGGCCACCTGGTTCAGCACATGCATGCCGTTCCGGTCAAGCCATTCCAGAGCCTCCTTGTCACCCTCGATGCCGGTGATGATGGCCATGAGGTGGGGATGCCCGTTATCCATGAGCCATTTCCGCGCATCCTGCTTGTTGCGGAGGGCATAGGTGAACAGCCCGAGCTCCGGATACCCATTCTTGATCAGCCAATCGCGGAGGCCGGCATGACCGCTGATCGCCTCGCCCCAGGCGAGGAGGATCTTTGCGGGGTACTCCGTGCGCATCGTTCGCGGATCACTGCCGGTTGAAGTTACGGCTGCAAGCGGCAGAGCCCCTGAGATGGACCGCCGGCCTGGTGGGGACTGAGCACCCCATGGGCGTCATTCCACAATCACTACCAGGTATTTGCTCACGCTCCAGAAGGCATTGGGGTCGGTGATGACCAGCTTCTGTGCGCCTTCCTCCAGTTTGTAGCTCCCTGCAGGATGCGTGGTGGCCAGTTTGGCCTTCTTCGCAGCCAAGGGCACCTCCAGCGTACGGGTGATATCGACGCGCGTGAAGTAGTCCTTAGGCAGGCTCTCGGCATTGAGCTTATTCACGGCACCGATGCCGACGACCCCGCCCTCCTTGGTCAGGACACCGTTGGCGCGGAGCTCTTTGACCGTGCCGACGGCATAGAAGGCCGTGTTGAGCTCGTTGCGCTGCATGTCGCTCAGCTGGCTCTTGTCCCTGTACATCTCGATGAGCGTGGCCAAAGAGCTGTTCGTGCTGGCGAGCTGTTCCTTCAGGGTGCCGATCTCGGTGTCCTTCTCTGCAATGCTGGTCTCCAAGGCGGCCACCGTCCGCTCCAGTTCGGTGATGCTGGCTGCCGAGGCCTTGGCCTGCTTGCGCAGCTTGGCGATCAGGTCTTTGTTCTCGGCCAGGAGGCCATCGATGCTGGCCAGGTCGTCCATGATCCGCTGCTCCATTTCGGCCTTCTCCACCCCTTGGTCCGGGGCACCCAGCTGCCCCTGTTTCGCCCGGATGGTGCGCAGGTTGTCGCTGATGCGGTTGATCGTGCCGAAGAGCATGTTGATGGTGGAGTCCCGCTCGGCAACCATACCGGCTGTGCGTTCGGCGTCCTCGGCCAGTTGCTGATACTGAGGGGTTTCCTTGGGGTCCGTTTGGCAAGCCAGGAACAAGGCGGTCAGCGGAAGCAGGCGGATGAGCGTCTTCATCGGATGCAGCATTGGTGGTTCAACGCGGTTCGGCGGCCATATCGTGCCCCTGCCGCGCCGCCGCGAAGGTATTCCGCACCATGCAACAGGGCGGCTCCCGCTGCCGTATACTGGCGCTTGAATGGCTATCGGCGCGCGTGCGACGCCTGATGCCAACTTCCACCATGCGCTTCACCGCCTGCGCCATCGTGCTCACCGCCTCACTCAGTCTGGCGGCTCAAGCGGATAGCAGCCTGACGCGGGATTTCAGCCGACTCAGCGCCCGGGAACGTGCCCGCATCGCGCAGGAGGAGCAGGCGGCTGCGGTCAAGGACGAGCGTTTCCAATCCGTCATGGCGGAGGCCGAATCGCTGTTCCAGCTGCAACGGTACGACCAGGCCCTGGAGCGGTTCCGGGAAGCCCGGGCCATGCGCCCCTACAATGTGCATCCGAAGGTGAAGATCCAGGACCTGGAGGCACTGATTGCCAAGAAGGCGTTGGAGGAGGCCACCGAGCAGGTGGCCGAAGAGCCTGCCCACGCCCCACGCGCAAGCTCCGGCCCAGTGGGCGATTCGGTCCCTGCACCTGTCCGGCCAGACCCCCTGCCGGATGCCCGTGACGCACAAGCGGTGGAGCCGGTTCAGCTCGAGTCTTCTCCAGCGCCAGTGCCCCATGTGGTGCGCGCCCCCCCCGTCCGTTCTGTGGCGCGGGTCAAGGTGCCCCCGGTGGCCAAGGAGCCGGAGCCCCTTCACGTGCCCGATGGCGTGGAGGAGCGGACCTTCCTGGAGGGGCGCGCGGTCGTCTTGGAGCGACGCGTGAGGCGGAACGGCTCGGAGGCCGTGTACCGCAAGGTCACCCATCCGTGGGGGCAGGTGGTGCACTTCCGCGATGGCTTGGCCATCAGTGAGCGGGAGTGGACCGAGGCCCTTCAGCCACGATAGGGCTCAGTCCGGAAGCTCCACGAGCCGCACGGGGAACTCCAAGAGGCTGCGGTAATCGCGCCCTGCCTCTTTCATGTCGAGGTCTCCGGGGCCGTGGCACCATTCCAGCTCCACCTTCGATCGGCCGCTCGCATGCAGGTCTTCCAAGGCCTTCAGGAGGTCAAGCAGTTGCTTCGCGGAACTCGAGTTGAAGTAGGAAAGGGCGATGCGCACCGTGGTGCGGTCCGCCGGCTGTGCGGAATAGGCCTCCACGGCGTCGAACACCGGTGCGAAGACCCGGTCGGCATCCTCCGGGATGGAGCACCCGCTGATGGACAGGGTGCCCCCGGGGTCCAAGAGGATGGAGGGCGTCTTCGGCGTGGCCTCCGCACGATAGGGAGCGGGGGGGAGGGGCATGGCGACGAAGGTAGCGGCTTACGCCCGAGGGGCCGGCTTATTCCACCAGCGCATACCTTTCAGCGGCCATTGAACCTCAGCGCCATGAGTGTCAAGACCATCATCGTCCCCTACGACTTCTCCGATTGCGCCACGGATGCCCTCCGCGCGGCCGCTTCCATCGCCCGTGCGACCGGTGCTTGCATCGATGTGGTGCACGTGTACGAGCAGATGACCGACTTCCACCCCGAGAACCAGAAGCTCAGGGAGGAGATCGAGTCCCGGCTCGACCGCGTCCCGCAGCTTCCCTTCCTCGAAGGGATCGAGCTGAAGAAGTTCATGCTGCGGCAGCTCGCGCTCACTGAGATGTTCCGCAATGAGCGCATCGCCGCGGCCGACCTCATCGTAATGGGGTCGCACGGCGCCACAGGCTTGCGCGGCATCGTGGGGTCCAACACGCAGCGCATCGTGCGCACGGCACCCATGCCCGTGCTGGTCATCAAGCACCCTGTGGAGGATCTTCGCGTGAACGACCTGGTGTACGCTTCCAACTTCACACAGCAGGACGTCGAGAAGTTCGACGCCTTTCGCCCGCTGCTCGAGGTGTGGGACCCCAAGGTGCATCTGCTGAAGGTGAACACCCCCAAGAGCTTCGAGCGGAGCGAGGACAGCCACCGGGCCATCGATGTTTTCCTCCAGCGCCATGAGCTGCGGAAGTTCACCGCCACCATCTACAACGACCTCAGCATCGAGGAGGGCATCCTCAACTTCGCCCGGGGCATCGATGCCGATATGATCGCCATGGCCACCCACGGCCGCAAAGGGTTCTTCCATGTCGTGAACGGAAGCCTGACCGAGGATATCGTCAACCACACCACGTTCCCGGTGCTCAGCGTCAAGCTCTGAGCCCGGCGCACCTGCCTATCTTTGAACCGAACAAGCCACCTGCATGAAGTTCCTGCACAAGACCTTCGAACTCAAGAAGAAGGAGATCATCGAGGTCCACATCGATGTCGCTGCCAAGGTCAAGTTCATGACCGGCCGAGATTTCAAGAACTACAAGATGGGCAAGACCCACACGTACTACGGGGGCTTGTTCGAGGAGTCGCCCGTGCGGTTCGTCGTTCCCTTCGAATCGGTCTGGAACGTTGTGGTGGAGAAGGGCACATTCCGCAATCCCCTGGAGGTGAATGCGCAGTGCGGGGTGCTGCCGCCCAACAGCACCGTGCGTTCCTCGGTGGCGGTGGATGCCCCTGAGCACGTCCGCTTGGCTGAGGCTGCCGATGCCGGCGAGCCCCAGGCGCTGCCTGAGGCCGAGGCGGACATGTGACCAACCGCGAACGGATCGGCGGATCACGGCGTTATTCCATCCGAATCACTAAACCTGGTTGCTGATGGCTGCGAAGACGGAGCGAGAGCGGCTCGAGAAGGTCCTGCTTGGTCAGGCCGAGCTTGTCCAACAGGTGCATGCATGGCTCGAAGAGGAGCAGAAGCGCGACGATATCCTGCGCGCCACGCTGCGGTCGTCGCGGAAGCAGGTCACCGTGGATCTGCCCGTGAATGACCCCGAGCGCGTATTCACGCGGGATGCGATCAGGGCGCTCTGCATCAAGTACCGGCTCCGGTTCTTGGAGGGAGGGCTCTTCAAGGGAGCCATCCCCGGCAGCGCGGTGCTCGCCATGCGCGACCTGGAGCAGCGGGTGGGAGCGCCTGTGACGAGCTACATGGTCATGGCCCCTTCAGCGCAGTTCAGGCTTTGTGACAGCGAGGTGGATCCCTTGCTCTTCGTGCCTTTGAGTGATGAGAGGTACTACTTGGTGGCCAGATGGGGCAGCGATCTTGCTCCGTGGCGGGCGGTGAGCTACTGGCCGGTCCGGAGTCCGGTCCATTTGGCGGCCACCATCCTCCTGGCCGCTCTCCTTTGCACCGCCTTGGTGCCCGCGTCCTGGTTGGGCGGGGGGGAGGGGGCTTACTTCACGGGTCAGCGCATCCTCTTCCTCTTCTGGTCCGTCATGGCCTTCAGCGGCTTCACCACCTTCGGCTGGTTCGCCTTCTTCGGCCAGTTCAGCCAGCAGGCCTGGAATAGCCGCTACTTCAACTGATCATCGGCGCCGCCCGGTGGGTGCAGCCCGGCACACGCAGGCTGTCCTGAACCACCTCTTGAGCTCTTCACGCTGCTCCGGCAGGAGGCGCTTGAATGCCTTGCGGAGTTCCTTGCGGAAAACGCCGCGGTCCGCATGGCTGATCTTGTCCAGGACTTCCTGGTAATAGGAGACCGGTACGGTGCTCATGGCCGAGTGGGATTGCACGACGGCGATACGCTACTTGTACGGCTTGGGTTTCCTCGAACGCGGGAGCCCCGCCGAGCGGGGCTCCCGAACCGTTCATGGCGCCTCAGTTGATGCCGATCTCCCGGGCCTTCGGCTTCGCTGCCTCGGCCTTCGGCAGGCGCACGTGCAGGATCCCATTGGTATATTCAGCCGTGATCGCATCCGGGTTCACCGTTTCGGGAAGGCGGAAGCTGCGGCTGAAGGCGCTGTGCACATACTCGCGTCGCGTGTAGCGCTCCGACTCCTTCAGGTCCTCCGTCTTCTTCTCGGCGCTGATCGTGAGCATGTCGGCCTCCATGTTGAGCTTGAGCTCATCCTTCCCATAGCCTGGCACGGAAACGCGCAGTTCGAACTCGCCTTCTCGCTCAACGATATTGACGGCAGGCGCGCTCTTGCGCACCTCATCGGCCCCGAGGAACTGGGTGATGTCGCGACCGAAGAACTCATTCACGAAATCATTGAAGGGGCTGGTGAACACAGCCTGCGGACGGTACTTCGCAATCGTCATGGCGTGCTTGGTATTGTTTGGTTTGCAGTTGCTCATCGGACGTCCAGTCCAGCCAATGGAATGCCTTCGTAAGGATTCGGACGATGTGGCGCCGCAGGGGCCCGGCCTCCGGTCATTTCTTCAGTTTTCGCGGTGCCCCCCTGACGAATTTGCGCGAACGGACTGATTGCAGCGTTGGCGAGGGGCTCGGCCGTGCGCGGCCCTTCGGCCTCCACAGAAGAAGGGCATGGGCCTTGTCACAGGCCATTACCTTTGAGCCATTCCATGCGGTTCCGTGCCATCCTTCTGCTGTGCGCCATGCTCATCGGCGGCCTGTCCGGCGCGTTCGGCCAGAATGCGACGGATGCGAAGGGCCGCAAGCAGGGGCCGTGGTCCAAGGCTTGGCCGAACGGTACGCTGCGGTACACGGGTCAGTTCGTGGACGATATGCCGGTGGGCGTCTTCAGGCACTTCGGGGAGGATGGCAAGCTCACCACGGTGCAGCATCATGCGGGCGATGGCAGCGTCAGCCGGGCGGAGCATTTCCACGCAAACGGCCAGGTGATGGCACGAGGCCGGTACGTGGGGCAGTCGAAGGACAGCACATGGAGCTACTTCGCGCTGGATGGTTCGCTGCGGAAAGTGGAACGGTATGCTTCGGGCAAGCTCGACGGCGAGCAGGTGACCTACTACCCTGGAGGGCAGGTGGCAGAGCGCGAGGAGCGGAAAGCCGGCATCCTTGAAGGGCCGAGCATGAGCTGGTTCCCAAGCGGCAAGGTGAAGAGCGAGTCGCACTACCGCAACGGTGAGCCGGAGGGCCGCATGGTGTTCTACTATCCCTCAGGGAACAAGGAGATCGAGGGCCAGATGATCAACGGCGATCGCGATGGCACGTGGTACTACTACAATTCCGATGGCTCGATCCGGGTTGTGATGCTCTACGCCCGCGGTCAACTCATCAAGGAGCGCAAGGAGAACGGGACATTCCGGGAGTACTACGATGACGAGCAGCTCAAGCGCGAGGTCACCTACCGGAAGGGCCGCCGTGAGGGCCCCTTCGCCGAGTACCATGCCAATGGCCGCTGGGTGATGAAACCGGTGCAGCCTGATCCGACGATGGGCGCTCCGGCGGATGTGGAGCGCGTGCTCGAGGGTCAGACGAAGCGCCTGGAGGGGACCTATGTGAATGATCAGCTGGAGGGCGAGGTGCGCGAATACGATGAGCGGGGTAGGCTGGTCAAGACAACGCGCTACGCGGCTGGCGTGGCACAGCCATGAGCAAGCACGGGCGAATCCTGGTAGCGATGAGCGGTGGCGTGGACAGCTCCGTGGCCGCGCTCAGGCTGCATGAGCAGGGCTACGAGGTCATCGGCGTCACCATGAAGACCTGGGACTATGCGGATGCCAGCGGTGGCAGGCGGATCACCGGCTGCTGCGACCTCGACAGCATCAGCGATGCGCGCAATATGGCCGTGAGCCGCGGTTTCCACCATATGATCATCGACATCCGCGAGGAGTTCGGCGGGGCGATCATCGGCAACTTCACGCGCGAGTACATGGCAGGGCGCACGCCCAATCCATGCGTGCTCTGCAATACCTTCATCAAGTGGGAGGCGCTGCTCAAGCGCGCCGACATGATGGACTGCGAACTCATCGCCACCGGGCACTACGCCCAAGCCAGGCAGCTGGAGAGCGGGCGCTGGGTGGTGTCGAAGGGCCGCGATGAAACCAAGGACCAGAGCTATGTGCTGTGGGGGCTCGAGCAGAAGAACCTCGCGCGCACGCGCTTTCCCATCGGGCACTTCCGCAAGAGCGAGATCCGGCAGATGGCCTTCGAAAGCGGATTCCCTGAACTGGCGCAGAAAAGCGAGAGCTACGAGATCTGCTTCATCCCGGACAACGACTACCGTGGCTTCCTCAAGCGCAAGGAGCCTGAGGCGACCGCCAAGCTGGCGGGCGGCAAGCTCGTGAGCGTGAGCGGTGAGGTGCTCGGCGAGCACGACGGTTACCCCTTCTTCACCATCGGCCAGCGCAAGGGCCTGGGCATCGCCACAGGCGAGCCGCTCTACGTCACGGACATCAGGCCCGACACGAATACCGTGGTGCTGGGGCGGAAGGCCGACCTGCAGCGGACCAGCATGTGGGTGCGGCAGCCGAACTTCCAGAAGGTTAGCGCGTTGGAGGGGGAGATGGAGGCCGTGGTGAAGATCCGGTACAAGGACAAGGGCACGCCGGCTACGCTGCGCATGGACGGCGACCGGGTCCATGCGGATTTCCATGCGCCCGTCACAGGCATCGCACCCGGGCAGAGCGCCGTCTTCTACATGGGGGACGATGTGCTCGGCGGAGGGTTCATCGATCGCCCGCAACCCATCGCATGAGCAAAGCACCGATCCCGATCGCGCTGTTCCTGGCATTGCTGGCTCCAGGATGCGGCAAGGAAGAGGCCTCCCCGGTGGACCTGGGCTTCGACTATTTCCCGCGCAAGGTGGGTTCCTGGATCGAGTACCAGGTCGATTCCACCTGGCAGGATGAGGCGGCCGGTGTGACGGGCAGCGTGAGCTACCGGTTGAGGGAAAAGGTGGTGGAGGCCTACACCGATCCCGCAGGCCGCCCGGCCTGGCGCATCCACCGCGTCGTGCGCGATGGATCGGGCGAGTGGGTGGTGCGCGATGTGTGGACCAGCACCATGAACGCCGTTGCGGCCGAGGTGGCCGAGGAGAACCTCCGCCGCCTGAAGCTGTCCTTTCCCGTGCGTGATGGCCGGCGCTGGGACATCAATGCGCTCAATGCCGAGGAGGGACTGGAGGTGGCGTTCCGGAACGTGGGGCTGCCGTGGACCGGTGATTCGCTCGGGTTCCCCCAGACCGTGCTCGTGCGGAACACCGTGCCCGCCAATGTGGTGGAGCGCCGCGATTTCGAGGAGCGCTATGCAAAGGGGGTGGGCTTGGTCCAGAAGGTGTGGCACGAATCGACCACGCAATCCTCCGGTACGCAGGGATGGAGGCTCGAGATGGAAGCAGTGGCCTTCGGAACGGAATGAAACGCGCGCGTCATACGGCAGGCTTCCTGATGCTCTTCAGCGCATCGTCTCTGATTGCGCAGACAGGCCCTGATTCCTATTGGGTCCGATTCTCGGATAAGGAGGGCACGCCGTACTCCATTGCTGAACCCGAGGCCTTCCTTTCACCCCGCTCCATCGCGCGGCGCCAGGCCCAAGGCATCGCCATCGATGAGCTTGACCTTCCGGTGGATCCCTCCTACATCGGAGCCGTGCTGGCCACCGGCGATGTGGAGCTCGTCAACCGCAGCAAGTGGTTCAACGCCATTACCATCCGCACGACGGACGAGCTTGCCCTTGCGGCCATCGAGGCGCTGCCCTTCGTGCAGACGGTCCGGAGCACCCGGCGCGCCGTTGCGCCGGTCCCCGCTCCTGTCGACAAGTTCTCGCTGGAGGCGCCGCCTGCCATGGTGCAGCGCGGTGGGCAACCCGAGGACTACGGTGCATCGTGGACGCAGATCAGCATGCTCAATGGCCATGAACTGCACGCCATGGAGGCGAAAGGGCAGGGCATGCTGATCGGCGTGCTCGATTCCGGGTTCGAAGGCACCGATTCGCTTGCCGCGTTCGATGGTCTGCGAGCACGGGAGGGCATCGTGCTCGCGCGCGACCTGGTGGCTCACGACGGGGATGTCTATGCGGATCATTGGCATGGGCGCAGCGTGCTTTCCTGCATGGCCGGCATCCTTCCGGGTTTCCTTCAAGGCACGGCCCCCTTGGCCGACTATGCCCTGGTGCGTACCGAGGAGGTGGCATACGAGCTGGTCATCGAGGAGGATAACTGGGTGGCGGGTGCCGAGTTGCTCGATAGCCTGGGCTGCGACGTGCTCAACACCTCGCTTGGCTACACCACCTACGACGACAGCCTTCAGAGCCATGCCTACGCCGACCTCGATGGTGCCACCACGCGCATCAGCATCGCGGCCGGCATCGCCTCCGAGAAGGGCATGATACCGGTGCAGAGCGCGGGCAACAACGGATGGAGCCCTTGGCGCCGCATCAGCGCGCCTGCGGATGCCGTGGAAATCCTGGCCGTGGGTGCCGTGGGCGACCAGGGCATGCACGCCGGGTTCAGCGGTTTCGGGCCCAGCGCCGATGGCCGCGTGAAGCCGGACGTGATGGCGCTCGGCGCAGGCGCCATCGGCTTGCGGGCACAGGGCGATAGCATAGCGCCGCTGAATGGAACGAGTTTCTCAGCTCCCATCCTGGCCGGCCTGGTGGCCTGCCTGTGGCAGCTGCACCCGGAGCGAACGGCGCACGAAGTCATGGACGCCGTGAGGCGAAGCGCCCACCTCTACGGGACGCCCAATGACAGCATGGGCTACGGCATACCGGATTTCCTGCAGGCGCACGCCTGGCTCATGCAGGTCGGGATGGACGGTCACCGGGAGGCCGATGAACTGCTCGCCTATCCGGTGCCGTTCGATGACCGCCTCGTGGTCCGCATGCCCGGAGGGGAGGGACAGGCATCCGTACAGTTCCGGGATGTGGCCGGTCGCATTGCGCTGGAGCGCCAGGCACGCTTCGAAGGGGGTGAGCTCCGACTGGAAGGTCTGGATGCGCTGCGCTCCGGTGCCTACCTGGTCCAAGTCATGCTGGGCCAAGGCTCGATGACCGTGCGGGTCATGAAGACATGAATACGGCAGCCAGGCATCAAGCGCTTGATGCCGCCACGCTTCTGAGGGCCTATGCCATCGGGGCCTTCCCCATGGTGCAAGAGGATGGCGACCTGCATTGGCACCGACCGGACCCTCGCGCCATCTTCGATCTTGGCGCCATTGTGCCCGATCGCGTAACCGCGCGTCAGCTGCGGAACGGCCGATTCAGCATCACCGTGAACACGTCGTTCGAGGCGGTCATGCGGGGCTGCGCGCACCGGGAGTCGACCTGGATCGACGAGCGCCTTGTCCTGGCATACTCGGACCTGCATCGCAGGGGATACGCGCATTCTGTGGAGGCTTGGCGTGATGGAGCGCTCGTGGGCGGCATCTATGGCGTCGCGCTGGGTGCGGCCTTCTTCGGGGAAAGCATGTTCGGCGTGAACAATGCCGGCAAAGCGGCGTTCCATTCCCTGTCCGGAATCCTTAGGAAGGCCGGATTCAGGCTTTTTGACACGCAGTACATCAACGATTTCACACGATCCCTCGGAGCATTCGAGGTAAGCCGGTCCGAATTCGAGCGGCGCCTCGCCGATGCCCTGACCGAAACAGCACGATTCCAATGAGGAGCTTGGTAACCGTCATCGCGATGGCCTCCGCCGGGCACCTCGCAGCTCAAGGAGGCGTTACCGTGGAGGTCGTGCTCTCGAAACCGGATGCCGGCGGATACCTCATGCTGGCGGTTTGCCCTTCGGCCGATTCGTTCGCGAACGACAAGGGCTGTCGCACCATGCGCGTGCCCGTGAAAGGGGCGGTGGAACGCGTGGTATTCGCTGACCTGCCTCACGGCCCGCATGCCGTCAAGGTGTTCCATGATGTGAATGCGAACGGGACCTTGGATACGAACTGGATGGGCATTCCGCGGGAGCCTTACGGGTTCGGCAATGATGCCATGGGCACCATGGGCCCCCCGACCTTCCAGCAGGCTTCGGTGCGAGTGGGTCCCGGCGAGCAGGTGGCCCGGGTCAGGATGAAGGGCTGACACGGTCCCGCAAGAGGCTCTTCGCCACGAGCAGGGCGGCGAGCGGGATGGTCCACGCAAGCTTTGCGGCGAATCGGTCAGCCACCATCACAAGCCCTGCATTCAGGAAGGCGTTCAGCCCATAAGCCGAGATCAGAACCAGGGCCGCCGAACAGCCCTTGGAGCGCCACGTCCGGCGTACGAAAGCGTACGCGAGCAGCAGCACGGCCGAAATGGCCATGATTCCGGCTTGGACTCGGCTAAGGGAATCGAGATGCGGCGGAATAAGCAGGCCGGCCGCCTGGCGGGAATGGGCGAAGGCCACCGCATCACCCGGGATGTACGCTTCGATCCGCTGCTGGAGGAGCGTGCCGGTGGCAAAGGGTCCCATGCCATCCGCCGGTGCGAACCGCAACAGCTGACGGGATCCGGCGGAGAGCCAAGCCTTGCCATGGAGCAGGAGCAGCTCCGGGTCGCGCAGGGACCCCTTGATGATGGACTTGAACTCAGGTTCTGCGGCGCTCCAGCTGGGGAATCGATTCAACGGGCTGTCGGCCCCCCACAGGAAGGCATCGGCGCTTGAGGGCATGCTTGGGGCCCCGCAGATCACGAGATCCTCACCGGGGCAGTGCTTCTCCAGGTAGCGCTGCAGGATGCCTTCCTCGGCCATATGCGCCATGAAGAAGACGTGCTTGCTCTTGGCCAGGCTGGATCCCATGGGGATGAGGGCGACGGCCATCAGCGGCACAAGCAACCCCGCGCGCCGCCAGGCGTGACTGCCCGTGCCTGCCGCCCTGCTGATGCGGATCGCGACGGGGATGAGCAGGAGAGCGAGGGGCACGTGCGACATGTGCATGGCGAAGGCAAGCACGAAGACCCCATGCAACAACCAGCGCTGGCCGCGTGGCGGCTCGCCCGCAATGAGCAGCAGAAGGCTCAGGATGAGCATGGGCGTGAAGGCATCGGCCATGAGCTGTCCGCTCACGAATGGGAGGCCGGTCAGCGTGCAGAGCGCCAGCACGATGATGGCGCGGTTCCGCAGCCTGGTGATACCCGCCCAGGCAAGCGTGAGGGAAAGGCACCACCAGAGCAGCGCGCATTGCGCCAGCGTCGAGATCCAAAGTGTAAGGCCATTCAGGCTGGTGATGCGCAGGAAAAGGCCGTAGGTGATCGGCCGGTCGACGAGCGTGTCCAAGGTGAAGCCGCTGCCGAGGTAGGAGGAGGTGTCGGAGTAGACGAGCGGATAGCCATTCCAGACGGCAGCCCCCATGAGCCCTGTGATGGCCAATGCGCCCCAGAGCAGATTGGGCAGTGTGGCCGTTGAAGGCATCGCGGTGGCGGATCAGCGCGCGTTGCGCACGACCTCAGGCACAACCGCCTGGCGCTCGCCCAGGTAGCGCTGATAGTTCTCCGTGTAACCGGCGCGGTGCGCGAGCACGTCCCGGCCCACACCCAGCAAGGCCATCACGGCATCGGTGGCCTCGCGCAGCCCGTTGCTGCCGCCGCTGTTGGCGGTGACCATATCCACCTCGCCGCGCGCGATCGCCTGCTCCACGAGCCAGACGGTCACGGGGCTGCCGATCATCACCCGCAGGCCGCAACGCGACGCCACGGGCAGGTCGAGCACATCGTCGAAGAAGAAGGCCACCTCATCGGCCTGCAATCCGTGCTTCGCGAGGAAGGCGTCGAAGGCCTCGGGCTTGTTGGTGAAACCCATGTACACGCCGTGCAGCCGCTCGCGCTGGGCGAAGCGCTCCGCATAGGGGTTGTGCTGACCGGTGATCACCGCGGCCTTGGGCAGGTGACCGTTCCGCAGCCAAAGGGCGAAGCGCAGCAGGTTCACGCCCATGCTGCCCACCTCGCTGAAGGGGCTTCCTCCATCGGCATCCTTGAAGCCGTCGTTGAACACCCCATCCCAGTCGAAGAGCACGGCCTTGGTGCGGGCCAAGCGGCGCAGGAGCTCAGGCTCCGGGGCAGTGGTGCGGAGGCCGTTGGTGGTGAAGGGGAGGAGGAGGCTCACAGGGATCCGTTGCGTGTTGGCTTGTTACGTGTTGCGGGTTGGATGGACGACCCGCAACACGTAACGCGTAACCTCTCAACACGCCACGCGCGCAGGCCGGAGCGCAGCCTACCCCGCGATTGCCTTCATCAGGTCCTGGATGTCGAGCATGCCGAGCTGCTTGCCGTTCTCGCTCACGCTCAGCGTGTCCACCTTGTGCTCCTTGAAGGCTTTCTGGGCCTCGTCGAGCAGGGCCTCCGGGCTGATGGTGAAGGGCGCGTTGAACTTCAGGGTGCTCAGCTTCTTCGCGAGGAACTTGTTGCCCTCCTTCTCGATGCCGCGACGAAGGCCACCGTCAGTGAACACACCAACGTTCTTGCCTTTCGCATCCACCACCATCACCGCGCCGAAGCCGTGCTTGGTCATTTCCACCAGCGCTTCGCTCACTGTGGCGCTGTCCTTCACGATGGGGTTGCTGCGCGAGAGCACGTCCTTCACCTTCATGGTGATCAGACGCGTATCCACGTAGAACTGCTTGGTGCCGATGGCCGTGAAGTGGTTGTCGGTGAGCTGCTTCATCAGCTTCCAGGGCACGGTGATGGTGTGCACGCCGAGCTCCACCGCATTGCGCACATGCTCCACGGTGCGCACGCTGCTGAACATGATCTTGGTGTCGTAGCCGTAGTAGTTCACGGCACGCACGCACTGCTCCACGAGGGCGAGGGCGTCGTGGCCTTGATCCTGCAGGCGGCCGACGAGCGGGCACACGTAGGTGGCCCCGGCTTGCATGGCCATGTAGGCCTGCTGGATGGTGTACACCAGGTGCACGTTCACCATGATGCCCTCATTGCGCAGCATCTTGCACGCGCGCAGGCCCTCCAGGCTCACGGGGATCTTGAAGACGGTGGTCTCCTTCTTGAGGCCCATCTTCAGCTGGCGCTTGGCCTCCTTCACCACTTCCTCGGCGGTCTCGCCCAAGGCCTCCACCTGCAGGATGGGGACCTTCTTGGCAAGGTCGAGGATCATCTTGTCGATGTTCGTGACCCCACCGCGGTGCATGAACGTCGGCGTGGTGGTGAGGCCGGTGAGGAAGCCGAGCTTGAAGGCTTCGTCGATCTCCTTGATGTCGGCGCTGTCGAGGTAGAGCTCCATTGGGAAAGCTGAAGGGTGAAAGTGGAAAGATGAAAGGCCTGACGCGCGGGCCTAAGCAGTTACAGATGTTTGACGGTGCTTCACCTCCACGGCGTGAAGATCGAGCAGGGGCTTGATGAATTCCTCCAGGTCGTACACGCAGAGCTGGCTGGCGGCGTCGCACAGGGCAGTGCTGGGGTCGGGGTGGGTCTCGATGAACACGCCGTCCACCCCAGCGGCCACGCCGGCCCGGGCGATGGTGGGCATCACGTCGCGGTTGCCGCCGCGCGGGTCGGCGCTGGGGATGCCGTACTTGCGGATGCTGTGGGTGATGTCAAAGACCACCGGATAGCCGGTCTTGCGCATGTGGTAGAAGGCACGCGGGTCCACGATGAGGTCGTTGTAGCCGAAGGTGTAGCCGCGCTCCGTGAGGATGATCTTGTCGTTCCCCACGCTCACGCACTTCTCGGCCGGCTTCACCATGTTGTCCGGCGCCAGGAACTGCGCGTGCTTCAGGTTGATGACGGCGCCGGTCTTCGCAGCCTCGGTCACCAGGGTGGTCTGCATCACCAGGTAGGCCGGGATCTGCAGCACGTCCACCACCTCGGCGGCGGGCTTGGCCTGGCTGGGGTAGTGGATGTCCGTGAGGATCGGGAAGCCGAAGTCTTTCTTGATGCGGGCCAGCACCTTCAGCCCTTCTTCCAGGCCGGGGCCCTGGTAATAGTCCACGCTGCTGCGGTTGTCCTTGGTGAAGCTGCTCTTGTAGATCACGGGCAGCTTCAGGCGCTCGCTCACCTCCTTGAGCTTCTCGGCGGTGCGCAGCATCACATCCTCGGTCTCGATCACGCAGGGACCGGAGATGAGGAAGAGCTGCTCGGAGCCGCAGGCGATGTTGCCGACGTGGACGATCTTGGACATGGTGGCAAAGGTACCTTACCGCTCGGTAGCCGGTCCCTCCACGCTCAGGTCGAACAGGAGCTCCCCGAGCAGGAAGCCTTCCAGCTGATCTCCGGCGTTCAGCGGTCCCACTCCGGCCGGGGTGCCGGTGAAGAGCAGGTCGCCGGTCTCGAGGCGCATGTAGCGCTCCACATGCGCGATCAGGGCGGGCACGTCGAAGATCATCTGTCCGCTGTGCCCGGATTGCGCTACTTGACCATTGCGTTTGAGCATGAATTCCAGGTGGTGCCCTGCCGGGAAGGATTCCACCGCAGTGAACACCTGAGCCACGTAGGCCGAACCGTCGAAGGCCTTGGCCTTCTCCCATGGCAGGCCTTTCGCCTTCAGCTCCTGCTGCACGTCGCGGGCGGTGAGGTCCAGTCCGATGGTGACGCGATCGGCGAGGGCCTGGCCATGGCGCCTGGCGATGGCGAAGACCAGTTCGATTTCGTGGTGCACATCGGTGCTGAAGGCCGGCAGCTGGATGGGGCCTCCGTGCGGGATGAGTGCCGACTCCGGCTTGAGGAAGACCACCGGCTCTTCCGGCAGGTCATTGCCCAGCTCTCTGGCATGCGCGCCGTAATTGCGCCCGATGCAGATGATCTTCATGCGTTGAGGTCGGATAAGGCGGCCCGCATCACGGCCAAGGTGCTCCCGGGCAGCTCCGCTTTGGTCATCAGCCACTGCAGGTAGCCCGGGTCGTTGCGGCCGATGTTCTCCAGCGACCAGCCGTTGTACTTGCCGAAGGTGAGGCAGATGCTCCCCGCTTCATCGAACCGGAGCTTCCCGGCTGCATCAGGGCTGCGCTGGCGATCCCCGCTGAGTTCGCCAAGGAAATCAACCGTGCCCTGCAGCCGGTCGGGATAGCGCTCGAGCTGGGCCAGCAGCACATCGGCAGTGGCTTCCACGTCGGCCAGTGCATCGTGCGCGCCCTCATGCTCGCGGCCGCAGTAATAGCGCAGCGCTGCGCTGAGGTCGCGCGGCTCCATCCGGTGGTAGATGCGCTGCACATCGACGATGCGCAGACGGGCATGGTCCCACTCCACGCCCACGCGGAACAGTTCCTCCGCGAGGAAGGGCACATCGAATCGCAGGCAATTGAATCCGGCAAGGTCGCACCCCTCAAGGGCGGCGAGCACTTCAGGCGCCACCGCATCAAGGGGGGGCGCCATGGCCACGTCCAGGTCCGTGATGCCGTGCACAGCGGTCGCTTCTGCAGGGATGGGGATACCGGGATTCACCAGGGTCTGATAGGTCACCCGGGCGCTGTCCGGCATGAGCCGCACGATCCCGATCTGGACGATCCTGTCCTTACCGATGCGGGTTCCGGTGGTCTCGAGGTCGAAGAAGGCGAGTGGGCGTTCAAGGGCCAGGCGCATGCCACGAAGGTGCATGAAAGACGGGGCCCCGGCATCACCGGGGCCCCGCGAGTTCTTCACAGATCGGCAGGTCAGCGCACCTTCAGCTTCACGTACTGGTACTTGCCGTACTTCTCGGTGTTCTGGTAGTCGCCGAGGTACCGCGGGCCCTGCACCAGGTGGTTCACCGCCTCGAGCATCAGCTTGTTTGGGTCGGCGCCACGGGCCTGCACCGCCTCCACCAGGCGCTTTCGGGCGTCCTCCATGCGCTGCCGGCTCAGGTTGTCGTTGGTGCCGAAGGTCCTGGTGGGCACCTTGGATGCGCTCGCTTCCACCACCACTCGCGCCTCGCCCTTCTCATTGATGAGCTTCACCACAACATCGATGAACTCCTTCCAGCGGGCATCCCCCTGATCGATGTCCTTCATGTTGTAGGCGTAGAACTTGGCGAACTCATCCGCATACGTGGCCACGGGGGCCGTGTGCTTGCCCGCCTTCTCCTTCACCTCCGCATCGGTGAGCGGCTTCTCCTTGCCTTCTTTGGTCACCTTGCCCTCCTTGGGTTCCTTCCCAGGCTCGACGACGGCCACAGCGCCATCCTTCGGCTTCACCGGTTCGCCTTTCTCCTTCTTGCCCGGCGGCGCTCCCTTCGGGAGGTCCACGATGCTCGCCGGCCCGCCGAGGGACACCGGAGCGAGGTAGATCTCCTTGTTGATCTCCTGATAGGCGCTCTCGCACTCCACGAAGATGTCTTCCGTATGAACGGTCTTGTCGTTCACCCGGTAATCGAGGTTGTACTCGCGGCAGGGCGGCAGGATAGCGACATAGACGCCATCGCGCTGGCGCGGCTTGTAGGCCTTCACCTCGCCGGTGCTCTTGTCCGTCACGTAGAGGATGGTGCTGGGCGGCAGCGATTCGCCGGCGGCCGGAATGATATAGCCCTTGAGCACGGTGAGCCCCTCGGCCTCCCGTTCGCTGGGCAGGTCAACGAAGTAGATGTCCTTCTCGCCGAAGCCGCCCATCTGGTCGCTGCTGAAGTACCCGCGGCGGCCATCGGCGGTGGTGATGAAGAAGACATCATCATCCACGGTGTTCAGGGGATAGCCCAGGTTCACCGGCGGGGTCCAAGTGCCATCGTCCTGCATCTCGGTCTGGAAGATGTCGAACCCGCCCATGCTGTTGTGGCCCATGGAGCTGAAATACATGGTGCGGCCATTGGGATGGATGAAGACGCCGTCCTCGTCGTAAACGGTATTCACCACGTTCCCCAGGTTCTGGGCCTTGCTCCAGGCCCCGTTCGGCAAGCGCACGACGCGGTAGATGTCCCGGCCGCCTTGGCCGCCCGGGCGGTTGCTGATGAAGTAGAAGGTGTTCCCGTCGGCCGTGAGCGCGCCGTGGGTCTCCCAAGAGCGCGTGTTGATATCGCTTCCCATGAGCACGGGGTCGGTCCAGACCTCACCCACCAGCTTGCTCTCGTAGATGTTCCCGTCGCCGCCGTCGTCGCGGTAGATGTAGAGGGTCTGGCCATCGGCGGCCACATTCAACGAGCCCAAGTGACCGGCGCCCTTGGGGTTGATGTTGAGGAGTTCAGGCGCCTGCCAGTTGCCCTCGCGGTCCTTGTAGCTCACGTAGATGTTCTCGTACGGCAGGCCGGCGATGGGGTCCAGCACATTGTTGTTGCTGCTGTCCGGCCGGATCCTGCGCGAGGTGTAGAAGAGGGCGTTGCCGTCCACGCTGAGCACCGGGCTGAAGTCGGGATGGTCGCCATTGACCACGGGACCAACATTCGACACCTGGAAGCCCAAGGGGGTCTTGCGTAGTTCGCGCGCGCTGGCGGTCTGCTCCTTGCCGCGGATCGCCATGGGCCGCAGGGCATGCTTCGCATCCACCTCGTCCACGAATTTCTGGTAGAGCTGGTCGGCCTTGTCGAACTGCTCACCGAGATGATAAGCGCGGGCCAGGTAGTAATCGACCTCCACCGGCGCATTGCGCTCCCGGGAATCGAAGGGGTCGTAGCCGGTGGTGTTGAATCCGCCGTAGCCGCCGCTCTTGCGGAGCATGGAGGCCTTCTCCAAGTAAGGGAGGGCCTTGGCCTTCTGGTTGTAGGAGCTGAAGTAGCTCAGGCCCAGCTTGTAGTTGAGGTTGGCATTTTCGGCATCCTGCTCCAGTAGCTCCTTCCAGATCTCCGCGGCCTGGTTGAAGAGCTTCTCCTCCATCAGCTTGTTGCCCTCCTCGAACTTCCAGGTTGTGGATGTGCTCGGCTGGGCGCTGACAGGCAGGCAGAGGACCGCCAGGATGGCGAAAAGGGCGAAGGAGTACCCGTGCTTCATGGAATCCGCGGATGGGGGCGATGGGATGAACGAACGGGGTCTAAAGTAGGATTTTCCCTCAGCCTGCGAGGTCAATAGGCCTGTTCCGTCGACCACTGCTCCAGGATGTCGGCAACGCGCCTCACGAAGCGGCCGCCTAGCGCGCCGTCCACCACGCGGTGGTCATAGCTATGGCTCAGGAACATCATGTGGCGGATACCGATCATGTCGCCGGTGGGCGTCTCGACCACGGCCGGTTTCTTGCGGATGGCGCCGGTGGCCATGATGGCCACTTGGGGCTGGTTGATGACCGGCGTGCCAAGCACGTTGCCGAAGGTGCCTACGTTAGTCACCGTATAGGTGCCGCCGCTCACCTCATCGGGCTGGAGCTTACCGGCACGGGCGCGGTTGGCGAGGTCGTTCACCTTTTTCGCCAGCCCCACCAGGTTCAACTGGTCAGCGTTCTTGATCACGGGGACGATGAGGTTCCCGCTGGGAAGTGCGGCGGCCATGCCGATGTTGATGTCGCGCTTGCGGATGATGCTGTAGCCGTCCACCTGCACGTTCACCATGGGCATCTCCTTGATGGCCTGCACGATGGCCATGATGAAGACGGGGGTGAAGGTGAGCTTCTCGCCTTCCCTCTGCTCGAAGGCCTTCTTCGCCTTCTCGCGCCAAAGCACCAGGTTGGTGACGTCGGCCTCTACGAAGCTGGTGACGTGCGGGCTGGTGCGCTTGCTCATCACCATGTGGTCGGCGATGAGCCGGCGCATCCGGTCCATCTCGATGATCTCGTCGCCTGGGGCGGGCACCAGGGCGGGAGCGGGGGGCGGCGCCGGAGATGGCGGCGCGGCAGAGGCCGGAGCGGACGGGGGGGCGATGGAAGGCGCGGCAACGCGCTCAGGGGCCTGGGCAGCACCGCGGTTAGGCAGGTAACCGAGGATGTCCTTCTTGGTGACTCGGCCGCCCTCGCCGGTGCCGGTGATGGCCTCGAGCTCGGCCATGCTGATGCCTTCGCTCTGCGCGATGTTCCGCACCAGCGGGCTGTAGAACTTCCCGCTCGCACCGGTTCGGGACACCGGTATGGCGGCGGCGGATGCGGGCACGGCCGGCATGGCTACAGGGGGCGCCGCCGGGGAGGGAGCCTTTGCTGAACCGTTCGCAGGGGCAGGGGGCGGCGCGGCTGCCGAGCCGCCGATGCGCGCAATGGGCTGCCCCACCTTCACCACGTCGCCCTCCTTCACCAGCTGCTCGCTGAGGATGCCGGCCTCCGGAGCGGGCACTTCGCTATCCACCTTGTCGGTGGCGATCTCCACGATGGGCTCGTCGGCCGCTACCGCGTCGCCGGGCTTCTTCAGCCATTTGGTGATCGTGGCCTCGGCCACGCTCTCGCCCATCTTGGGCAGCAGGATCTCGATGGATGCCATGGAACCGTACGCCCTGTTGGGCGGCGGCCAAATGTAACCACCGGCATCGGGTGCTCAGGCCCGTCCAAGGTGGGAGAAGCCCCGGATCACCAGCCGCAGATCGCGCCAGGGGCTATAATCCTTGGCATACTCCACGTTGGCCCGCTGCACGGCGAGTTCGCTGTTGAGCGACGTTCCGGTGAGCGTGTCCAGGACGCCGGGCCGGATGGCCGGGAGCCGTAGCACCCGATGACCGCCTTGGCGGTACCCCACCCAGCTCCGCCTGCCGAGAAGCACCCTCCAGGCGTTGCGCACCAAGCCAATGCGGTCCTTCACCAGCAGCCAGGCAATGGGCAGGCCCGCGAGCAGGGTCAGGCTCAGGGCGGTATCGAGCAGCCGCTTGGCCCGTTTCCCCGCAGCGCTGCTCACGGCATGCTCCTCCAGGACGTCCATATCGGCCAGGCTCTCGATGCTGCTGGGGCCGATGATGAACTCGCCATCGGGTTGGGCCACCTTGAACATGGCGCCGGCGCGCTTGAGCCCCTCCATGAGGTCGATGATGCGGCGGTAGGGAAGGTCCTGTGCGCAGAAGACCACCTCGTCCACGCCCTGTCGGCGGATGGTGCGCTTGATGGCCTTGAGGGCGCCCTCATCCAAGGCTTCGGCGGCCGTCATCTGCAGCTGCCTCCCCAGGCCGTAATGGGTCTGCCAGAGGAGGGCCAGTGCCCTGCGCGCCTCTTGCGCCGACCCGATGGCGAGCACGCGCTGACGCTCACGGTCGCGCAGCCCGTACCCTTTCACGCGCAGCAGGCTCAGGGCTGTGCGCGAAGCGAGGCCAGCCGCCACGACAGGGACCACCTGCAGCAGCGCAGGCAGCCCGCGCCAGCGGCCGGGATCGGAAGGCTCGCCGTTCAAGGCCAGCCAGAGCAGCACGACCGCGGCGAAGAGCAGCGACCCCTTCAGCAGGTTGAGGAGCTTCACGGGCCTGTCGTAGGCGCCCGCCAGGCCGAGGCAGGCCACCATCAGCAGTGTCCATGCGGCTAAGCGCTCCGGCACCTGCGGCGCTGCGAGCCCGGAATGCCCGAAGGCGAGGGCGAAGGCCCAGAGCAGGAGCACATCCAGCATAGGGAGCAGCGCCCGGCTCAGGAAGCGCGTGACGATCGCGGCCGCGGCGCTGAGGTAGATGCTGCCGGTGATGAGCAGGCTGAGCAGGTCGGTCCTCCTTCGCGTGAAGTGCTTCTTGGCGAAGATGGCCATGGCGTTGTAGAAGACGAAGACGTAGTTCACGCTGCTTTTCTTGGTGCTCTCGCCCTTGTAGTGGATGATCCGCGCCTCGGGCAGGTACCAGTTCTCATAGCCGCCCAAGGTGATGCGGTAGCTGAGGTCGATGTCCTCCCCGTACATGAAGAAGCTCTCGTCCAGCAGGCCCACTTCATCCAACGTGCGCCGCCGCAGGAACATGCAGGCCCCGGAGAGGATCTCGATGCGGGCGCGCTCATTCTCGGGCAGGTGGCCCAGGTGGTAGCGGCCGAAGACGCGGCTTCGGGGGAACAGGCGCGTGAGGCCGATGATCTTGTAGAAGGCCACTGCAGGGGTGGGCAGGCCGCGCTTGCTCTCGGGCAGGAAGCGGCCCTTGCCATCGATCATCTTCACGCCCAGGCCTCCGGCCGTCTGATGGGCGTCCAGGAAGCCGATCACTTTGTGGAACACGTCCTCGCCCACCACGGTATCAGGATTGAGCAGCACCACGTACTCCGAGCGGCTCGCGCGGATGGCCTGGTTGTTCGCCCGGCTGAAGCCCACGTTCTCTGCATTGGCGATCAGGCGCACCTGCGGGAACTTCTCCTTCACCATCTCCACGCTCCCGTCGGTACTGAGGTTGTCCACCACGAATACATCCCCCTCGATTCCATCGAGCGCCGTGAACACCGTGCGCAGGCACTGCTCCAGGTAGGCCTTGACGTTGTAGTTGACGATGATGACGCTGAGCTTCATGCGGGCCCGGGGGCGTGCTGGTGCGAGCGCTTGGCGGTGTGCCTTATCGCCTGATCGTTTGCTCATAGGGTTTCCGGTCGGCGATGCTGCGCCCCAGGGTCACCTCGTCTGCCTGGTCAAGGCCGCTGCCCACGCTGATGCCGCGTGCGATGGCGGTGACGAGCACGCCGGCCTCGGTGAGCCGGCGGTTCAGGTAGAACCCCGTGGTATCGCCCTCCAGGGTGCCTCCCAGGGCGAGCACCACCTCGCGCACACCGCCCCGGAGCACACGGTCCATGAGCTCCTGGGTATTCAGGTCATCCGGGCCGAGGCCCTCCATCGGGCTGATGACGCCGCCGAGGACGTGGTAGAGCCCGCGGTATTGGCGGGTACCCTCGATGGCGATCACGTCTCGGATGTCCTCCACCACGCAGATGAGGCCGGCATCGCGCGCGGGGTCGCGGCAGATGGCGCAACGCGGCTCGTCGCTGATGTTGCAGCACACCTCGCAGTAGCGGAGCTCGTCGCGCATGCGGCGGATGGCCTCGCTGAAGCGCGCCACCTCCTGCGGCTCGCGCCGGAGCAGGTCGAGCGCCAGGCGCATGGCGGTGCGCCGGCCGATGCCGGGGAGGCTGGCCAGCTGGTCCACGGCGTTCTCGAGCAGCGCGGAGGAGAGGGACATGCGGCAAAGGAAAGGCTTGGTGGGGCAGGAGCCTGACTCAGGCCTGCCCGCGAGGCCCCAGCTCAATGACCTCAAGGTCCCCGGGGCGGCCCTCCGCCAGGGTGAACCGCAGCGCCGTGCGCACCTTGTGCCAGCCGTGCCTGCCTGCGGCGCCGGGATTGAGGTGCAGGCAGTTCAGCGTCGGGTCGAACTGCACCAGCAGGATGTGCGAATGGCCGCAGATGAAGAGGCCGGGCGGGTCGCGGCGCAGCTCTTCCGCAACTGCTCGGTCGTAGCGCGGAGGCCTTCCGCCAATGTGCGTCATCCACACACGCACGCCGCCGCAGGTGAAGCGCTGGTGCTCGGGGAAGGACGCGCGTGCCTTGGCGTCGTCGATATTGCCCCAGACCGCGCGCAGCGGCTTCCAGCGCGCGAGCTCATCGGTCACGCTCAGGTCACCGATGTCGCCCGCATGCCAGATCTCATCGCATGGCGCGAAGTGCTCCTGGAGCCTGGGGTCGAGCCAACCGTGTGTGTCGGAAAGGAGGCCGATGCGCATGGGGCGAAGATGACAGAAGGTCGGGGGTTGAAGGTTGAGGTGAAGGCAGGTTGGGTGCTGGGCCCACAACCATCGACCGATCGGGCCTGTCGCCGCGAAGCGACCCGCAGCCTGCTCAACCCTGCTGCCCCAAGTACTTTCGCCGCCCGCATGGAGATCCTCCCGCGCTACTTCCTCGAGATCGCCTTCAACGGCACGGCCTACCGCGGCTGGCAGCGGCAGCCCGATGCGCCCAGCGTGCAGGCCGAGGTGGAGCGCGCGCTGCAGTTCGCCCTGCACCGGCACAAGGTGAATGCCGTGGGCTGCGGCCGCACCGACACCGGCGTGCACGCCACGCGGTACTTCTTGCATTTCGACGGTCCCAGCGATGCGCCCTTGGATGAGCGCTTCGTGTACAGCCTCAACAGCCTGCTGCCCGACGACATCGCCGTCAAACGCGTGATCAGCGTGCCGGACGACGCGCATGCCCGCTTCAGCGCCACCGAGCGCGGCTATTGTTACCGCATCCACCGGCTGAAGGATCCCTTCCTCACGCATCTGTCGCACCAGCTGAAGCCAGCGCTGGATGTGGTGGTGATGAACGAGGCCTGCCGCACCCTCATCGGCACGCACGACTTCAGCAGCTTCCAGAAGGTGGGCAGCGATGTGAAGACCAGCCTCTGCGACGTGCGCGAGGCGCGCTGGGAGGAGACGTCCAACGGCTATCTCTTCCGCATCAAGGCCGATCGCTTCCTGCGCAACATGGTGCGCGCCGTGGTGGGCACCTGCATCCGCATCGGCAAAGGGCAGCAGCCCGCCGCCCACATGGCCGAGGTGCTGGCTGCACGGGACCGCCACACCGCCGGCCGGAGCGCCCCTGCCTGCGGGCTTTACCTGGAGCATGTCGTGTATCCATTCCTGCCGAGCGATCTTTGCTGCCCGGAATAAACCGCACAGGCGGAAGGACGGAGAGGGATGCACGGGCTAGAGGCACAAATCCATCGGGCTATCCGCGCATCGGCGTCCCGGCGGCCATCCATCCTGGTATGAGCTCCGCGCAAGGCAAGGCATTCGACCGCAAGCTCTTCGGGCGCGTGTTCGCATTCACGCGTCCCTACCGTGCGGTCTTCTGGTCGACGTTCGCGCTCACCATCCTGCTCGCGGCCATTGGGGTGGTGCGTCCGCTCCTCATGGGCGACATGATCGATGACTACGCCCTCACCGGCGACGAGCGGGGCCTGTGGACGGTTACGCTCATCGTGGTTGCCCTGCTGCTGGTGGAGACGATCGTCCAATTCTACCAGGCCTACTGGACCGCCTGGCTGGGGCAGGCCGTCACCTTCGACCTGCGTCAGCGGCTCTATGCCCGCATCATGGGGTTCAAGCTCCGCTGGTTCGACCGTACGCCCATCGGGCAGCTGGTGACACGCGTGATCAGCGACATCGAGACCATCGACGACATCTTTTCCCAGGGCCTGCTCATGATCATGGGCGACATCCTGAAGCTGGTGGTGGTGGTGGCCGTGATGCTCATCGTGAACTGGAAGCTGGCGCTGCTGAGCATGGTGCCGATCCCGCTGCTGCTGTGGAGCACCAGCATCTTCAAGAACAGCATCCAGAAGAGCTTCCAGGATGTGCGCACGCAGGTGGCGCGGCTCAACACGTTCGTGCAGGAGCACATCCAGGGCATGGCCGTGGTGCAGCTCTTCGGGCGCGAGGAGCAGGAGTTCCGCAAGTTCAAGGAGATCAACCGGGAGCACCGCGCCGCGCACATCCGCAGCGTGCTCGCCTACAGCATCTTCTTCCCTGTAGTGGAGGTCCTCAGCGCCATCTCGCTCGGCTTCCTGGTATGGTGGGGGGTGAAGGACGTACTGGCCGGCCATGCCACGCTGGGCGATGTCTTCGCCTACATCCTCTTCATCAACATGCTCTTCCGGCCCATCCGACAGCTGGCCGACCGCTTCAACGTGCTGCAGATGGGCATGGTGGGCAGCGAGCGCGTCTTCAAGGTGCTGGATACCGAGGCGGCCATCGCCGACGAAGGAACCGCCTCGACCGCCGGGCTCCGGGGCGACATCCGCTTCGATGGGCTCTGGTTCGCCTATGCCGATGATACCCCGGAGGAGGAACCCCGGTGGGTGCTGCAGGACGTGAGCTTCGAGGCCCGTGCGGGGCAGATGATCGCGCTGGTTGGCGCCACGGGCAGTGGCAAGAGCAGCATCATCAAGGTACTCAGCCGGGCCTATGAGTTCCAGAAGGGCGCAGTGCTGCTGGATGGCGTTGACATCAGGGACTACCGCTTGGGCGACCTGCGGCGGAGCATCAGCGTGGTGCTGCAGGATGTCTTCCTCTTCAGCGACACGATCCACAGCAACATCACGCTGCACGACCCCTCCGTGAGCCGCGCTGAGGTGGAGGCCGCGGCACGGGAGGTGGGCGCGCACGACTTCATCATGAAGCTGCCCAAGGGCTACGACACCGAGGTGGGCGAGCGCGGCGGCATCCTCAGCACGGGCCAGCGGCAGCTGCTCGCGTTCATCCGCGCGGCGGTCCAGCACCCTAAGGTGCTCGTGCTGGATGAGGCCACAAGCAGTGTCGACAGCCTGAGCGAGCAGCTGATCCAGCAGGCCACCGAGCGCATCACCCGTGGGCGGACCAGCATCGTCATCGCCCATCGCCTGAGCACGGTGCAGCACGCCGATCGCATCCTGGTCCTTGAGAAGGGGCGCGTCATCGAGCAGGGCACCCACCAGGAGCTGCTGCTGCGCGGAGGCGCTTACCGCAAGCTCTACGACCTGCAGTTCAGGTAGCCGGCTCGTCGGCGCGCATTCCGGCCTCAGCGGGTATTCCGACGGGCTCGGTGGCTCGGCGCCGCGCTCCAGGGAGGCACAAGGCAACCTTCGGGGCCGAACCCTTGTCATCCATCTACCCTGAAGCCCTGACCATGCCGTACGACCTCCCAACCATTCGCACCTGGAGCCTTTCGGGCTGCCTGATCCTCGGGTTGGCCGCCAAAGCGCAGCACGACCATGGGCACGCAACCGGCCACGGGCCATCCGCTCCGGCCCCAACGCTACATGGCGAGTACGTGGAGAACAAGGGCCAATGGCAGAGCCCCATCCTCTACCGGGCCGATTTCGGTTTGGTAGCGCTGTTCGCAGAGCGCAACCGCCTCGTGTTCTCCAAGCTGGATGAAGCGGTGCCCGACCGCGTTCACGATGCCCAGCACGAGGGTCCAGGAGCCATGGAGCGGGTCAGGGTGAATGGCCATGCTTGGTATGCCTGGTTCGAGGGAGCGAATGCCGCTGCGCAGGTCACCGCCGAGGGGCGATCGGTGGATTACTTCAACTACTTCATCGGGGCCGACCCGGCCGCTTGGGCATCAGAGGTGCATCATTTCGGTGAGGTGCGCTACCGCGAGCTGTGGCCGGGGGTGGACCTCCGCCTGCATGAGGAGGCCGGCGGGTTCAAGTATGATGTGCTGCTGGCCGATCGGGAGGCCGCGCAGCAGGTTCGCTTCCGTTACGAGGGACTGGAAGGCATGTCCATCGATGAGCATGGCCGGCTCCTGCTGCAGACCTCCGTGGGAGAGCTCAAGGAGATGGCTCCCATCGCGTGGTATGCCGATGGCGACCGGGAGAAGGTGCCCTGCCGCTTCACCTTGGAGGGCAGCACCGTTGGCTTTGCCTTCGGCAAGGGCGTCGCTGCCGACCGCCCTATCGTGATCGACCCCACGCTGGTGGCCAGCACGCTTAGCGGTACCGGGAACATCGGCACCACGCAGAACTATGGGCATACCGCCACCTACGACATCCTGGGGAACATCTACACCGGGGCCATCTGCTTCGGCCAGGGCTATCCGGCCACGCCAGGTGCGTTCGATGGCACCAACAACGGCGGCATCGACATTGCGGTGAGCAAGCTCAACCCCACGGGCACCACGCTGCTTTTTGCCACCTACCTCGGCGGCAACAGCGGCGACTATCCACACAGCCTGGTGGTGACCACCAATGGAGAGCTTACGGTGTTCGGGAGCTCGGCATCGTCGGATTATCCGGTGAGCGCAGGTGCGTTCGATCCCACGTACAACGGGGGCGCCGCGGATATCGTGGTCACGAAGCTGAATCCCACGGGGACCGCCCTGGTCGGCAGCACCTACATGGGCACGCCCGGCAACGATGGCCGCAATTCATTCACGAGCAACTACGGCGATACCTACCGCGGCGAGGTGATCTGCGATGCTGCGGGAAGGATCTATGTGGCCAGCTGCTCCGATTCCCCGGGCTTCCCTGTGAGCGGTGGTGCGTTCCAGCCCGCCCATGCCGGTGCGCAGGATGGCGTGGCCTTCTGCCTGGCGCCCGATCTGGGCAGCCTCATCTTCGGCACCTACTTCGGCACCGCCCAGGCGGACATGTGCTTCGGCATCAAGCTCGATGGGGCCGGGCAGCCGGTGGTGTGCGGCGGCACCCTCGGGTCCACCTTGCCGGCAGGCCCGGCGGCCTACCAGGCTACCTCCAATGGCGGGCGCGAGGCCTTCATCGCCAAGTTCAATCCGGATGCGAGCAGCGTGCTGGCATGCACCTATTTCGGCGGCAATGGCGAGGATGTGGCCTTCTTCCTCCAGCTGGACCTTGATGACAATGCGTACATCTACGGCCAATCGCCTGCTGCCAACCTGGGCATCTGGCCGGCGGGCACCTACGGGCAGGCCACCGGCGGAATCTTCGTCGCCGAGTTCGACGCGGCGCTCTCCGGACAGGTGTTCCGCACGCAGCTGGGTGCTGATGCCGGCGGTTTCGGCGGCAGCATGGTGCCGGTGGCCTTCCTCGTGGACGTGTGCCGCAATATCTACATCAGCGGCTACAGCGTGGGCTCTGGATGGCCGACAGCGGGAACGCCCCTCTACACCTCGGGTGGCTTCTACCTGGCCACCTACGAGCCCGACATGGCCAACATCATCTACGGGACGTACTACCAGGGCGCCGGCCATGTGGACGGCGGTACCAGCCGGTTCGATGCCAACGGCAAAGTGTACCAAGCGGTCTGCACCAGCGGCGGGTTTCCCACCACTCCGGGCGCGTACAGCAACGTGCAGCCCAGCGGTTGGGACATCGGCGTCTTCAAGATCGATTTCGCGGTCAGCGGGGTGAATGCCGCTGGTGCCAGCACCCTCAACCAGGGCTGTGCGCCCATCGTCATCGATTTCAGCAACGCCAGTACCGGCGATACCTGGGTGTGGGACTTCGGCGATGGGAGCCCGCCCGTGGAGGCCTTCGAGCCGAGCCATGCCTACACGGAGCCGGGTGCCTATACGGTGACCCTGATCGCCATGGATTCCCTCTCGTGCAACCTGGCGGATACCATCTACCTGCCCATCACCATCGGCGCCCAGCAGCCCATCGATGCGGATTTCACCTGGACGCAGACCATCGATTGCACGCAGATGGAGATCAGCACCACCGACCTCAGCACCGGCGATCCGCTCACCTGGTACTGGGACATGGGGGACGGCACGCAGTACACAGATACCAATGTGGTTCACCAGTTCCCCGGCCCCGGCAGCTATCTGGTGCAGCTCATCGCCGAGGATCCCACCGGCTGCAGCGGAGCCGACACCGTGCAGGTGCCTATCGACATCGGCCCGCCGCTCCAGGTGGCCGCAGCCTTCGCCATCAGCGAATCGCCCGGCTGCGAGGAGCTCAGCGTGGCATGCACCAACCAGAGCACCGGGGGAAGCATGACCTACCAATGGGACATGGGCGATGGAGCGACCTATGCAACCGCCGACGTTGCTCACCTCTTCCAGGGCGTGGGCACCTACACCGTCACCCTCATCGTGAACGATACGTCCAGCTGCAACCTGGCCGATACAGCCACCGTGCAGGTGACGGTCCTGCCCAGCGAGCCGATCGATGCGGCGTTCGTGGCGGACCAGGTGTTCGATTGCGATGAACTGCTGCTCGCTACGACCAACCAGAGCACGGGCACCAATGCCGCGTACCTGTGGCAGCTGAGCGACGGAACGTCATACACCACCGTGGACATCACGCACGTGTTCAGCGGCCCCGGCGCCTATACCGTGACGCTGACCATGACGGATACGCTGGGCTGCTCGCCGAGCGAGACGGTATCCATCGATGTGCAGATCGATCCGCTCGAGCCGGTGGCGGCGGCCTTCACCGCCGAGCAGGTAGGGGATTGCACCACCCTCACGCTCACCACCGGCAACCTGAGCACGGGCGACAGCCTGGCCTTCACCTGGGATATGGGCGATGGCACCGTCATCAGCGGACCGGAGGCCTCCCACCAGTACACGCTGCCCGGGGTCTACATCGTCACCCTGAATGTGACCGACCTGGGCTGCGGACAGGATGATGCGGCATCCATGCAGGTGATCCTGAACAATGTGCTGCCGGTCTACTATGTGGGTGACACGGTGCTGTGCCCCGATGGCGAGGCTGTGCTCAATGTCATCCTCCCAGACACGGACCCAGCGGCGGCCAGCTATGCCTGGAGCACCGGCGAAGCCACCCCCAGTATCGCCGTGCAGGAAGCCGGCACCTACTCGGTGACCGTGTCTGACGGACTATGCCAGGGTGCCGTGCAGGTGGCGATCCCGGCGGCCCCGCGCCATGCGCTCTATGATTCGGTGCAGGTCTGCCCGGATGCCGTGGCCGAGCTCCGGGTTCCCATCGACGGACTGGCCTTCCGCTGGAGCAACGGGGCGGAGACGCGGGAGACCCGTGCCTGGGCGCCTGGCATGTACACCTATGAGATGGTGGACCTGTGGGGCTGCCCCCACACCGACAGCGTGAAGGTCATCATGCTCGATTCCCTGCCGCAGGTCTTCGCGCCCAACGCCTTCACGCCTGATGGCGACAACGTGAATGACGTGTTCCGCATCGCAGGCTTCGGGGAGCGTACCGTGAAGATGTCGATCTTCAACCGCTGGGGCGAGCAGCTCTGGGCCAATGAGGGCATGGAGCCCTTCTGGGACGGCCGCTACAACGGCGGCACGGTGCAGGATGGCGTGTACGTCTTCGTGCTCAGGTACACCGGCGCGTGCAACAATGAAGAGCGGGAGACGGTCGGCCATGTGACCGTGGTCCGATAGCAATACGTTCCAATGATGAATACCATGATCCAAGCGGGGATGGCCCGTATGCGGGCGCTGGTGGCTCTGATGGGACCTGTGGCCCTGCTGATGGGAGGCGGACCGGCTAGGGCGCATGACCATGCGCATGCCGGGACTGGAGAGGCCGAGGTGCGATACGTGCCGAACCAGGGACAGTGGCCGTCCGCGGTCCGATTCAAGGCATCCTTCCCCACAAGCGCCATGTTCCTGCAGGCCGATGGCGTCACGTGGTCGCGCTACCAGGATGACGCGGCGGACCTGATGCACGAGTACATCCAGTGGGATCCGGAGCGCCAGCAGGCATTCATGCTCCGCGGGCACGCCTGGCGCATGCGCTTCGTGGAGGGGAACCGAGCGGCCGCCATCCGCGGTGGGGAGCCCCACAGCGCCCATCACAACTACTATCTGGGCAACGACCCCTCGAAATGGGCGACGCGCGTGCCGCTGTACGGTGCCGTGCGCTATTCGGAGGTCTGGCCGGGGATCGACATGCTCTGGCACAGCGAGGGCGCATCGGTGAAGTACGACCTGCTGGTGGCCGCAGGTGCGGACCATGCCCGGATCGCCTTCCGCTATGAGGGCCTTGATGGGGTGTCCATCGATGCCGGCGGGAACCTCGTGCTGCGCACGAGCGTTGGCGAGATGACCGAGATGCGGCCGGTGGCCTGGTATGCCGATGACCGCAGCCCCTTGGCGTGCGCGTTCAGCCTGACCGGCGACGTGGTCGGGTTCAGCTTCCCTCAAGGGGTGGAGGAGGGAAGGCCCTTCGTGATCGATCCGGTGCTGATGGGCGCCACCTACAGCGGTCAGGTCGGAGCGAGCAACTATGGGCATTGCAGCACCTTCGATGCCGAAGGCAATATTTACGGCGGAGCGCAGAATTTCGGGGCCGGTTTCCCCTCATCCCTGGGGGCGTTCCAAGCTTCGCCGGCCGGTGGCAGCGGCACCGATATCGTGGTGAACAAGTTCAGCCCCGATGCCACCGAGCTGCTTTACGCTACCTATATCGGGGGCACCGGCGATGACAAGCCGCACAGCATGATCGTGAATGCCTCGGGCGGCCTGTGCGTGCTGGGCAGCACCACGAGCCCCGATTTCCCCGTCACCGCCGGGGCATTCGACGCGACCGCGAATGGCGGCAGCGATATCGCGGTGTTCCACGTCTCCGCCGATGCTACGGCACTCGTGGGCAGCACCTATCTCGGAGGGGCCGGGCAGGATGGCCGGCAGACGATGACCGTCAACTACGGGGATACCTATCGCGGGGAGGTGATGGTGGACCCGGCCGGCAACATCTACATCGCCTCCGCAACCCAGAGCGCCGATTACCCGGTGGCATCCGGTGCGATCCAGCCCGCCCTTGCCGGGGCGCAGGATGCCGTGGTCACCGGCCTGGACCCCACCTGCTCCACGCTCCTGATGAGCACCTACCTCGGCGGGGCGGCCGGCGACAACGGCCTCGGATTGCGGCTCGATGGCGGCGGTATCTATGTCTGCGGCGGTACGATGAGCAGCGACTTCCCCATGTCCGGCAGCGGATACCAGCCAGCCTACCAAGGCGGGGGGCGCGACGGCTACATCGTGAAGCTCTCCTTGGACGGGAGCGCCCTGCTGGCCGGCACCTATTTCGGTACGAGCGGTGATGACATGGCCTACTTCATCGAGCTCGATAACGAAAGCGACGTCTACATCTACGGCCAGAGCAATGGCGCCATCCCCATCGCACCTGCCGGCATCTACGGCCAGCCCAATGGATCCATCTTCATCGCGAGCTTCGATCCCGGGCTGACCACGCCGGTGTTCACCACCAAGCTCGGCAGCCAAGGCGGTTCGGGCCAGATGCTCGCCCCCGTGGCATTCCTGGTGGACGTGTGCAACCGCATCTACATCAGCGGGTACAATCCCAACGGCACCTGGGAGACCACCCCCGACGCGCTGTACGGGCCCGGGAGCAGCCGCTTCTACCTGGCCTGCTACGACGTGGACATGGCCGGGCTGTTGTTCGGCAGCTACTATGGCGGCAGCCATGTGGATGGCGGAACCAGCCGCTTCGATAAGCGCGGCGTGATCTACCAGGGCGTGTGCAGCGGCGGCCAGAGCATGCCCACCACGCCCGGTTCCTATGCCCCCACGAACAATGTGGGATGGGACCTCGGCGTCTTCAAGATCGACTTCGAGCAGAGCGGCGTGAATGTGGACCTGAGCGCTAGCGCCACCACGGGGTGCGCCCCCGCCACCATCACGTTCAATGGCAGCAGCAATGCCACCGAGCTGGTCTGGGACCTCGGTGACGGCACCGTGGTGAATGGCGGCACCCAGTTCGTGCACACCTACACCGAGCCCGGCACCTACCAAGTGATGCTCATCGGCACAGACAGCACGAGCTGCAACATCGCCGACACCATGTTCATCTCGGTGCTCATCACCGACCCGGCGCAGCTCGAGGCGCTGTTCACCGCGGATCCGGTGAGCTCCTGCACGGCCTATGGCGTTCAGCTCACCAACCAGAGCACGGGCAGCAGCATCGTGCTCTGGGACCTGGGCGGCACGCCGAGCAACCAGCCGAACCCCTATGTGACCCTGAGCGGCCCCGGCAGCTACAGCTACACCATCACCGTGATCGACCAGGCGTGCCAGGTCTCCGACAGCTACAGCATGACCGTGGAGGTGCCGCCGGCCACCCTGGAGATCGACCTGCCCTCGCCCGTGTACCTGTGCCCCGGTGGCACGGTCATGCTTGATGGCGGACCCGGATTCGATGGCTACGCTTGGTCCACGGGGGAGACCGCGCAGATGATCACCGTGGCCGAGCCGGGCCAGTACGCCCTTTCCGTGGAGCTCGGGTTCTGCGATGCCGCTGACGACGTGCAAGTGGTGCCGGTGGCCCCGCCGCAGGGCATGGCAGACGTCCAGACCTGCCCGGGGAGGCCCGTGATGCTCGCGCCCAGCTTCGAGCCGCAGTCCATCGCGTGGAGCACGGGCGAGACGGACGAGACCATCAGCGTGAGCGGAGACGGGGCCTACTCCTTCATCGCCACGGATGGCTTCGGCTGCCTCTTCCAGGATACCGTGGTGGTGAGCTACCTCGCGACCTCATCGGGCCAGGCATTCATCCCCAATGTCTTTACGCCCAATGGAGACGGCGTGAACGACACGTTCGAGGTGGCCGGCCTGGGCGTGCAGCAATTCAGCATGGAGGTGTTCAACCGCTGGGGACAGCTCATGTACCGCACGGCCGATTCCACCAAGGGCTGGAAGGGCAACCTGGAGAATGCGGCTGACGCGCCCGTTCCGGATGGCACCTACTATTACATCATCAGCTACAAGGATGCCTGCGCGGATGAGCCGGAGGTGAGCAAGGCCGGCCATGTCACCCTGTTGCGCTGATCCCCTCAACCGTTCATCCCTTCAGTGCTACATTCGACGCATGCGCGGAATCATCCTTTCGGGCGCCTTGCTGGCTCAGGCCATCGCGGCCGTCGCCCATGACCATGCACACGGCGCTGCCGGCCGAGGCTTGGAGTTCCATGAGAACAAGGGCCAATGGCCGCAACAGGCGCTGTACCGGGCGATGACCCCTGGCGGTGCTGTCTTCATCGAGCCATCTGCCTTCACGTACGTGCTGCGGAGCGGAGGGATGCAGCACGCGCGGCCGAAGGATGAGCCCTTCGAGCCCTACCGGGAGCACGCCTTCAAGGCGCACTTCGTAGGTGGCGCGGCACGTGCCCACAGGGCCGAGGAGCGACAGCCCCATTACGCGAACTACTTCATCGGCGACGACCCCTCCAAGTGGGCCGGTGGCGTCGGCATCTACGGCGGTGTGCGGCTGGAGGAGGTCTATCCGGGCATCGACCTTCACGTGCACGGTGAGCCGGGCCTGAAGTACGACTGGGTGGTGGCCCCGGGCGCGGATCCCGGCCGCATCGGGCTGCGCTATGAGGGCCATGAGGGCCTGGAGGTGCGCGACGGCTTGGCCTACATCGCCACCACGGCCGGCACGGTCATCGAGCAACGGCCGGTGGCCTGGAGCGAATCCGATGGCCGGCGCATCCCCGTGCCCTGCGCGTTCATCCAGGAGGGCGACCAGGTGCGGTACGCCTTCCCCAAGGGCTATGACCCATCGCTCACGCTGGTGATCGACCCGGTGGTGACCTTCAGCAGCTACGTGGGCAGCTTCGCGGACAATTTCGGCTTCACGGCCACCTATGATGACGATGGACACCTCTATGGCGCAGGCATCGTCTTCGGCATGGGGTACCCCGTCACCACCGGCGTGCAGCAGGCCAGCTTCCAAGGGGGCACCATCGACATCGGGGTGAGCAAGTTCACCCCGTCGGGCGATGCGCTGGTCTGGAGCACCTTCCTGGGCGGCTCGCTCAACGAGGCGCCGCACAGCCTGGTGGTGAACAGCCTGGACGAGCTGTACGTGCTCGGCACCACCGGATCGGTCAACTTCCCCGCCACAGCGGGTGCGCACGATGCAACGTTCAATGGCGGCAGCTTCATCTCGCTCAATGCCAGCTACGGGTTCAGCCACGACAATGGCGTGGATGTGGTGGTGGCCCACCTGAGCGCCGACGCCACTTCGCTCATCGGCAGCACCTACGTGGGGGGATCGGGAAACGACGGAGTCAACTCCAGCTTCAATCTCGCCTATAACTACGGCGATCCCTTCCGCGGGGAGATCGCGCTCGATGCGCAGGAACGCCCGGTGGTGGCTACCTGCACCGGCAGCACCAACATGCCGGTGACCGCCGGCGCTCCGCAGCCGGCCTTCGGCGGAGGAGCCCTCGATGGCTTCGTGTTCCGGCTGGATGCAGGCCTCACGACGCTCGATTGGGCCACCTACCTCGGGGGTGCCATCGACGATGCCGCCTATGGCGTGCAGTTCAACGGCGCGGGCGAGGTGTACGTCACCGGCGGCACCTCCAGCGCGAACCTGGTCTTCCCGGGCCCTGCCTTCGACCCCTCGGCCAATGGAGGCGTGGATGGATTCATTGCACGCTACACCGCAGCGGGCACGGCGCTGCTCAGCGGCACCTACCTCGGCACATCGGCCTACGACCAGTGCTATTTCGTGCAGATCGACGCCGCCGGGCTCGTCTATGTGGTGGGGCAGACGAGCGGCGCTTATCCCGTGTCGCCCGGCGTCTATGCCAATCCGTCGGGCTCGCAGTTCATCCATAAGCTCTCGGCCGACCTGTCCGCCTCGCAGTGGAGCACCCGCATCGGAAGCACCGGCACAGAGGACATCTCGCCCTCAGCCTTCCTCGTGAGCGATTGCGGGCAGATCTACTTCAGCGGCTGGGGCGGCACCACCAACAATGTGGCCACCCCCAACTTCAGCACCACGATCGGGCTCCCTGTGACCGCCGATGCCTACCAGCCCACCACCGACGGCAGTGATTTCTACCTGATGGTGCTGAATGCGGACGCCTCATCGCTCGCCTATGCCACCTTCTTCGGCGGCACGGCCGCCGAGCACGTGGACGGGGGCACCAGCCGGTTCGATAAGGATGGCATCGTGTATCAGGCCGTCTGCGCCGGATGCGGCTTCGGTGCCACCACCTTCCCCACCACGCCGGGCGCATGGAGCAGCACGGACAATGGCATGAACTGCAACCTCGGCGTCTTCAAGATCGACTTCGAGCAGAATGTGCAGGTGAACATCGAAGCCAGCATCAGCAGCGCCCTCCTCTGCCTGGAGGACCCCATCGTGCTCACCGCCGTGGGCACCGCCGATGAATGGCTTTGGGACCTGGGCGATGGATCGCCGGCCAGCACCGAGGCCACGCTCGCCCACCTGTATGCGGCGCCGGGCACCTACACGATCATGCTCGTGGGAACGGCCACCGGCCTCTGCGTCGCCATCGACACGGCGTATGCGGAGATCACCGTGGTGCCCCCCGCGGACCTGCAGCCGGCGTTCTCCGCAGTGCCCACCGGCGACTGCGATGCGTTCTCGGCGGAGTTCTTCAACTCCAGCACCGGCAGCAGCATCTACCTGTGGGACTTCGGCGATGGCTCGGGCTCGGCACAGACCAACCCGGTGCACCCCTACGCCGGCCCTGGCGACTACACGGTGACCCTGGGCATCGTGGATGCCACCTGCGCGGACACAGCATATGCCTCGCAGGTCATCACCATCGGGCTTCCCGGCATCGGCCTCGATCTGGAGTCGCCCCTCGGGCTCTGCGATGGCGGCTCGGTGCTGCTGAACGCCGGCTCGGGGTACGACTCCTACGCCTGGAGCACCGGTGATGCCTCGATGATGATCACGGTGGACGAGCCCGGCAGCTACGTGGTGGTGGTCACCGATGGATTCTGCACGGGCGCGGATACCGTGGTGGTCGCTGAACCGGTGACCTATGAGCCGCTCCTGGACCGCACCATCTGCCCCGGCCAGGATGCCACGCTCACCCCGCCCTTCGTGCCGCAATCCATTGCGTGGAGCACCGGGAGCCAGGCTGCGAGCATCGCGGTGGACGGGACCGGGGAGTACTGGTACACCGCCACCGACCCCTTGGGTTGCACGGTGACGGATACCGTGCGCGTCACCATCGCCACCCTCGGGCCCGGACGGGCATTCCTGCCCAATGTGTTCACTCCGAACGGCGACGGGCACAATGAGGTGTTCGTGATGGAGGGCATTGAGGCGGCGGACTTCCAGATGGATGTGTACAACCGATGGGGGCAGCGCGTGTTCGCCAGCAATACCAGCACCTACGGCTGGAACGGCAAGCTTGAGAACAACGGCGACCCCGTGCCCGATGGGACGTACTACGTGGTGGCCACCTACAAGGAGTACTGCAAGGAAGGCGGCCCGGTCACCGTTTCAGGCCATGTGACGCTGCTGCGCTGAGCGGCCCAGGCTGCGCGCCAGTGCCCTGCCCGTGTGCGATTCCTGCGTGGCCAGATCCTCCGGGGTGCCCGCGAAGAGCAGGCGGCCGCCGGCATCGCCCCCCTCGGGGCCCAGGTCGATCACGTGGTCGGCGCGCAGGATCACCTCGGTGTTGTGCTCGATGCAGATCACGCTGTGGCCGTTCGTGATGAGCATGTCCAGCGCCTTCAGCAGCTTGGCGATGTCGTGGAAGTGCAGGCCCGTGGTAGGCTCATCGAAGATGAACAGGGTCGGCTTCTCATCCTGGCCCTTGGTGAGGAAGCTGGCCAGCTTGATGCGCTGGGCCTCGCCCCCTGAGAGCGTGCTGCTGCTCTGTCCGAGCTTCACATAGCCAAGGCCGGTCTGCTGCAGGGGCAGCAGCTTCTGCACGATGCGTGCGCAGGCGGATAGTCCCTGATGCGCGGAGAAGAAGGCGATGGCATCATCCACGGTCATGTCCAGCAGCTCCGCCACATCCCGCCCTTGGAAGCGCACGTCCAGCATCTCGTCACGGAACCGTCGGCCCTTGCAGGCTTCGCAGGTGAGGCTGATGTCGGCCATGAACTGCATCTCGATGCGCACCTCGCCCTCGCCCTGGCAGACCTCGCAACGGCCACCATCCACGTTGAAGCTGAAATGGCTCGGCTTGTAGCCGCGGACCTTTGACACGTCGAGCTCGCTGTAGAGCTGGCGGACCTCGTCCCAGGCCTTCACGTAGGTGACCGGATTGCTGCGGCTGCTCCGTCCGATGGGGTTCTGGTCCACCAGTTCCACGGCCTCGATGCGCCCAAGGTCGCCCTCCAGCGCGCTGTGCTCGCCGGGCCGCTCACTGAAGCCATCGAGGTGGCGCTTCATCGCGGGATGGAGGATGCGCTTCACAAGGGTGGTCTTGCCGCTTCCGCTCACCCCGGTGACCACCGTGAGCATATGCAGCGGGAAGCTGACGTCGATATCCTTGAGGTTATGCTCACGGGCGCCGCGCAGCAGCAGCTTGTCGCGCACGGCCCTGCGGCGCACGGGCATGGGAATCGACTCCCGGCCGGTGAGGTAGCGGGCTGTGAGGCCGTCGCTGTCCATGAGTGCCCCGAAGGGGCCGCTGAAGACCACTTCGCCGCCATGGCTGCCGGCCATGGGGCCCATGTCAATGATGTGGTCCGCGGCACGCATCACCTCTTCGTCGTGCTCCACCACGATCACCGTGTTGCCAAGGTCGCGCAACTGCTTCAGTACGCCGATGAGGCGCTCGGTATCGCGCGGGTGCAGGCCGATGCTGGGCTCGTCCAGGATGTACAGGCTGCCCACCAGGCTGCTGCCCAATGAGGTGGCGAGGTCGATGCGCTGGGTCTCGCCCCCGCTGAGGGTGTTGCTCCGCCGGTCGAGCGTGAGGTAGCCCACGCCCACATCTGCCAGATAACGCAGCCGGTTGGTGATCTCCTTCAGCAGCCTTGCAGCGATGCGCTGCTCATGCTCATCGAGCCGCAGCTCCTCGAAGAACCGCAGGCAGTCGGCGATGGGCATTCGCGCCAGTTCGGTGATGTCGCGGCCGCCAATGCGCACATAGCGGGCCTCCTTGCGCAGCCGGGTGCCTTCGCAGGCAGGGCAGGTGGTCTTGCCGCGGTAGCGGCTGGCCAGCACGCGGTACTGGATCTTGTAGCTCTTCTCCTCCACGTACTGGAAGAAGCGGTCGATCCCGGCCACGCCCTTGGCACCCTGCCAGAGCAGGCGGCGCTGCCCGGCATCCAGCTCGCGGTAGGGGCGGTGGATGGGAAAGTCGTAACGGGCGCTGTCGCGGATGAAGTCCTGCTTCCACTCGCTCAGCTTCTCCCCGCGCCACGGCGCCACGCAGTCATCATAGACGCTCAAGCGCTTGTCCGGGACCACCAGGTCGGCATCGATGCCGATTACGCTGCCGTACCCTTCGCACTGCGGACAGGCGCCCACCGGGTCGTTGAAGCTGAAGAGGTTGGGGCTGGGCTCCTCGAAGGCAATGCCATCGGCTTCGAAACGGTCGCTGAACGCCATCTGGCGCCCGTCCTCCCCGAGCAGGATCAGCTCACCCTGTCCTTCGAAGAAGGCGGTTTCGGCGCTGTCGGCCGCGCGGCTCTCGTTCTCCGTATCCCCGGGCACGGCTGCCAGGCGGTCCACCACCAGGAACCAGGTGCCTTTCAGCGCTTTCTTGGAGGCCAGCAGGTCCTCGATGCGGTGCACTTCCTTGCCGTCATGGACGCGGGCATAGCCCTGCTGCTGCAGGATGTCCAGGTGTTCCTTGATGCTGCGCCCCTTGGGGATGGCCAGCGGCGCCAGCATGAGCACGGTGCTGCCGTGCGGGTAGCCGTTCACCCCGGCCACCACGTCCTCCACGGTGTGGCGCTTCACGGGCTGGCCACTCACCGGGCTGATGGTGCGCCCCGCCCGGGCGAAGAGGAGCTTCAGGTGGTCGTAGACCTCGGTGCTGGTGCCCACCGTGCTGCGCGGGTTGCTGGTCTGCACCTTCTGCTCGATGGCGATGGCCGGGCTGATGCCGATGATGCGGTCCACATCGGGCTTCTCCAAGCGCCCCATGAACTGGCGGGCATAGCTGCTCAGGCTCTCCACGTAGCGGCGCTGGCCCTCGGCGTAGAGGGTGTCGAAGGCCAGCGAGCTCTTCCCGCTGCCGCTCAGGCCGGTGATGACCACCAGCTTGCCGCGTGGGATCTCCACGCTCACGTTCTTCAGGTTGTGCACGCGGGCGCCTTCCACGCGGATGGAGCCGTGGCGGAGCTTTCGCAGGGCTTCGGGGGAAGGAGGGGGCTTGGCGGGCAAGGGGAGCGGGCGGTGAGGGAAAGGGGCGCCGAAATTAGGGACCGGCATTGCGGCTTCCGGAGCGCAGGGCCTATCTTTGACTGGCGCCGCTGGAAATCGAGGAAGGCGCACAATAACTGGAAGGAGGCAACGTTCTCATGGGCGAAGGCGTCTTTCCTATATCATCCCGGTACGTCCGGGTCAACCTAACAACCGCCCCCCGATAGCTAGACCACTACCCTGACGTTCTCGATCCATTACGGACCAAAACGGGTAAGGCCATGCTATCCAAGCGTTCCATCGCCAAGGCGGCGGTTTCCATCGACGACCAGGAGCTCGTGCAGCTCTACCTCAACGGCCAGGAATCGGCCTTTGAGACCCTGCTACACCGCCATAAGCGCAAGGTGTGGAGCCATATCTACCTGCTGGTGCGGGACCGCGAGCTCACGGAAGACCTCTTCCAAGAGACCTTCATCAAGGTGGTGAACACCCTGAAGGGCGGCAAGTACAACGAAGAGGGCAAGTACCTGCCCTGGGTCCTGCGCATCGCCCATAACCTGGTCATCGACCACTTCCGCCGGAGCAAGAAGATGCCCATGGTGCGGAGCAACGATGCGCACGATGTGTTCGCCACGCATGCCCAGCCCGGCAAGAACGTGGAACAGCGACTGGTGAACGTGCAGATCGATGCCGATGTGCGCAAGCTCATCGAGCACCTGCCAGAGGAACAGCGCGAGGTGGTGATCATGCGAACCTACCTGGGCATGAGCTTCAAGGAGATTGCCGACCATACGGGGGTGAGCATCAACACGGCCCTTGGCCGTATGCGTTATGCCCTCATCAACATGCGCAAGCTGATCCGGAAGCACGACATCGCGCTGGAACGGGCATAGGCCCTCCTGTGCAAGCGGCTGCGGCGGGTCCTGTCAAGAGGCCCGCCGCACCATTTTCCGGGGGTGATGCAATACGAGGCACCGGAGGTCGTTCTATCCGCATCAACCCCTCAAATCCGTCTCGATGACGAATTCTACCCTTCGACGCAAGAACCGCCGCAACCGAGCCATGCCCAACGCCCCCCTCGGCCCTAAGGCATCCACGATCCAGCTCATCCTGGGCTATTCCAAGGCCTTGCAGGTGGTGGATGCGCCGCCGATCGGCCGGCTGGATCTGGTGCTGAACTGATCAGGCGGCCGTTCCCGTCGGCCCGGATCAAGCGCCCCGCAGCTCCCGCAGTGTCACCATGCGCTGCTGGGCCGGGTCCCAAGCCTTCAGGCGGAAGCACGCCACCACATCCGCAGGCCGCAATGAGGTGCGCTTGGCGCGCTCACGCAGCTCGGGGATGGCATCGTGCACCTCCGGCAGGCGGTAGAAAGGGATGTGCGCATTGAGGTGATGGATGTGGTGGAAGCCGATGTTGCCGGTGAACCACTGCATTAACGGGCTCATCTCCATGAAGCTGCTGCTGTCCAATGCGGCTTTCACGTAGCTCCAACCGTCCTTGTCCGCGAAGACGGTGCCGGGGAAATTGTGCTGGGCGTAGAAGAGGTAGCTGCCCAAGGCGAAGGTGACCAGGTAGGGGAGGAAGAAGGCGAAGACCAGGTTCTCCCACCCCAGGAAGTACCAGGTGGCCCATCCCAGGGCGGCGTGGAAGATCAGTGTGATGAGGCTGTCCCAGTGCCGCCCACGGTTGCTGATGAAGCTGTTGAGGCACATGCCGATGATGAAGACGAAGACGTAGCCGAAGGCAATGGCGAAGGGGCTGCGGATGAAGCGGTAGGCGAACCGCTCGCCGCGCGACAGCGTCCTGTATTTCTCCACCGTCACCACGGGGAATGAGCCGATGCTGCTGGTGTAGAGCTTGCAGTTGTGCTTGTGGTGGTGGTCATGGCTCCGCTTCCAGATGCTCGGCGGACTGAGCATCCACACGCCGAAGAACCAGAAGAAGGCGTCGGCAGCCTTGCTGCGGTTGAGGATGCTCTTGTGCTGGTGGTCGTGGTAGAGGATGAACATCCGCACCAGGGAGAGGCCGGTGAGCACTCCGAAGGCCGCTTTCGACCACCAGGGTTCGAGCAGGACGATGCCGAGGTAGCAGCCTACCGTGACGCCCAGCGCCACGAGCAGGTGCAGCCAGCTCCGCCCGCGCTGCTCATGAGCGAAAGGCCGGGTGGCCAGGATGAGGTCCTTGCGCTCGGCTTGCTGCCGCACGGTCACGCGCGGGGCCGTTTGTGCTTCCATCGTCGATGAGTCCAGAGCCAAAGTTCGGGGTGCTGACGGATATCCCGCTCCAACCGGCGGGTGTGGGTCTCGGTGATCTCCCCTTCGCGGGTGGCCTGGGGCTCGGCCACAAGGGTCTCGGCCCGCATCACATAATTTCCACGGCTGGGGCGGCTGATGCTGATGTAGACCACGGGATACCCCAGCTTTCGCGCCAGGGCCTCCGTGCCGAGGAAGACGGGGGTGTCCTGGTTCAGGAAGGTCATCCAATAGGCGCGTTCCGGGGCGGGGGTCTGATCGGCGATGAAGGCCGTGGCAGTGAGCAGGCGCTTGTCCCGGATCATGCTCTTACTGGTCTCCCGCATGGTGTAAAGCCGGGTACCGTGCCGCGTGCGCATGTGGTGGAGGAGCTGGTCGAACCGCCTGTTATGCAGCGGGTGGTAGATCACGTAGAGCTGCGGGATGGACTTCTCCTGGCTGTAGCGGGCGCCGGCGAGCTCCCAGTTGCCGAAATGCCCCAGTACCAGAATCACGCTCTGGCCCCGCTTGGCGTAGCCCTCCAGGATGTCGATGCCTTCGAACCGGACGCGCTCCCGAACCTCGGCCGGCGAGATGGTCAGGGTCTTGAGCGTCTCCAGAGTGAGGTCGCAGAACCATCCGTAGAATCGGCGTGCAATGCTCGCTATCTCCGCTTCGCTCTTCTCCGGGAAGCTGTTGCGCAAGTTGTTGAGAACCACATGCTTCCTGTAGCCGAGAAGGTCGTAGAGGACGAACCGGATGCCATTGCTCAGGCCGTAAAGCACAGGAAAAGGCAACCACGCGATTCCGTAGATGAACGGAAGCGCCATATAGTAACCCAATGCCCCCATGACTGGCCGGTAAAATTACCGGTGGCCGGGGCTGGTCCCGACGATCAATACCGGAGCAGCAGTGCAATCCCATCGTACTCGCCCAGCAGTCCGTTCGGCAGGATCCGCACATCACCGCCCTTTCTGAGCTGTTCCTCGATGATGTCGTCGATGAGGTCGTCCACCACACCAAGGGCCGTTGGGTCGTTCACCAGTTCGATTCGATCCCCGTCCACCTTCGCGGCCATGCGGAGATCGCGTTCCACCAGCAGGGTAAGTCCACGGCCTTCGCGCACCTGGGCCCAGATGTCCTTGACGGATGTGCTGTGCTTGCCGGCTCCGGCCCGCTTCAGCAGTTCCAGATCGGCCGTGTGGCGCTGCTTCTGGTCCTCATAGGCGATGGTCCAGGCATGCTTCACCACTTCCGCGGGGGAGGCGTGGTCATGGCTGCCGGGGAGGTTGCCGATATAGAGGTCCTTGCGTAGTGTTTCGGAAACCAGTTGGGGGTATTGTTCGTGCGTGCAGGCCACCACCACGCGACCGTTGTCGCCTACGGCCTCGCGCACGGCCTTGTCCACGGCCACATGGAACTCCCGCAACTGGTTCACCTGTCCGCGCGAGGTGCTCACGGCCACCGCATCGGTGCTGTAGTGGCGGTTCTCCAAGGGGAAGGCGCCGCGCACCTCGTGGAGCAGGCGGTCGTTGGAGGCGTGGTACAGCCGCGCACCGGTGGTGCCCAGCACCAGCACATGATGGTCAACGCCACCCAACTTCCAGCGCACCACCTCGCGTGTGGCAAAGGTGCCGTCCACCACGCAGCGCTCGGCCACCGGGAAGGGCAGCTTCACCACTTCCGTGAGGTCGGAGGCGATGAAAACAGCCATCCCCTCGGTGTTGTGGGTGTGATCGATGCTCTTTTCCAAGGTGGCCAGCCGTTCCAGCCAAGGGGCCATGGTCCGCTTGTCACCCTTCTCCAGCAGGCGCTTTTCGGCCTGTTCCACCAGGCGCCTCAGCACCAAATGGTCCTGTCCGGCATCGGGCATGGTGCGGTGGGTGGGAAGCAGCAATGTCACACAGGGGCCTTGGCGTTCGGCCATCAGTCGGTGGACCAGTTCATCGCGGTGCAGGGTGGTCGTGCTCATGGGTACAATGTCAATGCAAGCAAAGTACCCTCACAGCAGCCCGACGACCATGACGATGGTCAACCAACGACCTGCTTGAACAGCTCCTTCCGCCCGATTGCGCTGCAGATGGGGCACTTGCGTGGATCATGGCCTTTGGCCGGGCAGTGTTCGCGGCCGAAGTAGATGATGCGCAGGTGCAGGTCGTTCCAGCTCTCCTTTGGAAAGAGCTTCTTCAGGTCGGCCTCGGTGTGCTCCACGCTTTTGCCCGTGCTCAGCGTCCAGCGCCAGGCCAGGCGGTGGATGTGGGTGTCCACGGGGAAGGCCGGCACCCCGAAGGCCTGGGCCATCACCACGCTGGCGGTCTTGTGGCCCACGCCGGGCAGTGCCTCCAAGGCGCTGAAGGTCCTGGGCACCTGGCCGCCGTGTTCCTCCACGATGATCTTGGAGAGACCGTGGATGCCCTTGCTCTTCATGGGCGACAATCCGCACGGCCGGATGATGTCCTGGATCTGCTCCACGCTCAGCTTCGCCATCTGCTGCGGCGTATGGGCCTTGGCGAACAGCAGCGGGGTGATCTCGTTCACCTTCTTGTCCGTGCATTGCGCGCTCAGCACCACCGCCACCAACAGCGTGTAGGGGTCCTCGTGGTCAAGGGGGATGGATGTGCGCGGGTAGAGCTTGGCGAGCGTGGCGGAGACGAAGGCCGCTTTTTCAGCGCGGGTCATCGTCGTCCTCGCTGTGCTTACAGGAGGGGTGTTCGCTTTGCTGGTGCGGGCGGGGGCCATCGGCCGCAAAGATCGTACGCACCCATGCTCTCCTCAGGCGAGCGCCTCGCTGCCCAGCCGTTCCTTCAAGCGCTCGATCTCGCGGTCCATCACACGGAACCACAGGGGCGGGAAGAAGGCCAGGGCCATCATGGCGGGATAGCCGGCGGGCAGCTGCGGGCTCTCATCGAAGTGGCGCAGCACCTGGTACTTGCGGCTGGCGAGGTAATGGTGGTCGCTGTGGCGCGTCAGTTCCAGCAGCACCAAGCGGCCAAGGGGATGGTCCGAGTTCCAGGAGTGGATGGGCAGCGGACGTTCGTAGCTGTCGCCGTTCCTCTTCCGCCGCAGGCCGTAATGCTCGATGTAGTTCACCGTTTCCAGCAGCAGGATGCCGATGAGCGCGGCCGCCAGGAACCAGCCCATCACCTCCGTGCCGAACATCGCTGCGATCAGCGCCACCAGGGCGAGCTGGATCACCTGGAAGCGCAGCATCTCGTTGTGCACGCTGAACAGGGGCAGGCCCTTCTTCCGAAGTCGCTGGTGTTCCAGCTTCCACGCGCTGAGCCAGCTGCCCGTGATGGTGCGCACGAAGAAGGCGTAGAGCCACTCGCCGCGCCGGCTGCTGGCGGGGTCCGCGTCGGTGCTCACATGCTTGTGGTGCCCGCGGTTGTGCTCGATGAAGAAGTGCATGTATAGCGTGGTCAGCAGCAGCGCCTTCGCCATGAACTGCTCGTGCTTGGTGGGCCGGTGCCCCAACTCGTGCGCCGCGTTGATGCCCAGCACCCCGCAGGCCATGCCGAAGGCCGAGGTGAGCCCCAGCTTCACCACCCACGAAAGCTCAGCGGCGCTCACCTGCACCAGGAAGAAGAGCAGCAGCCCCCATTGGATGGGCACCAGGCTGTAGAGGATCAGGTCGTAGCCGCGATCCTGCCTGGCCACGGCCTCCTGCACGGCGTCCAAGTTGCGCGGGTCGGGCTTCAGGAACAGCTCGATGGCCGGCAGCACCCCGAACACGAAGGCCACTGCGGCAAACGACCATTCGTTCTGCACCGCGAGCGATGCCGCGACCACGGCGGGGATCAGGTAGACGAGGACGTATTTGAGGGCGGAGGGACGCATCGGGCGGTCTCCGGGTTGGGGTAGGGCGAAGTTAGGCGGTGGCAGGAGCGCCTACCACACGAACGTATACGGCCGCGATCCCTGGATGAAGGTATGCGACCGCGTAGGCAGCTTCTCGCCCTCCACGTGCACCAGGTTCTGCTGCTCGTAGAAGAGGTCCTGCAGCAGGGTGTTCTGCACCAGCAGGTCCTTTGGGGTGGTGATACTGTCCACCTGCAGGTAGCAGTAGAGCGTTTCGCCATCGAGTTCCTTACCGACCCAGTTCCAAGTGAGCTGCTTGTTCTGGAAGAGCACGAGGTGCTGGTGGAAGTAGGCGTTCAGGATGCTGTCGGCCTTGGGGTGCTCGCGTTCGGACCCGAGCTTCAGCGGGGCCACGTTCTCCAGGGCATGCTCGATGTCGTGCGCGGTGATGCGCCAGGTGAGGTCGAGCGTCTGCGTGGCCGGGGTATGGCGGATGGTGAGGATGGAGACAAAGAAGTCGTGGGGCGCGAGCGCGCCGAAGAGCAGGAGTACGAGGAGGGAGGCTTTCATGCCAGCACAAAGATGGAGGATGGCCGCGGGCTCTGGGCTCCGGGCCACGGGCTGGTTCGTGCGTCACTGCGTTGTAAGCGCATTGCCCGAGGCTGTTCGCCCGTAGCCCGAGGCCCACAGCCCGAGGCCCGCAGCCCCTCACACCTTCAACTTCTCCATGAACCCCATCATCATCTTCTGCTGCCGGTCGATGTCGGTGATGATCCGCTCAGCTTGGGCCATCGGACACCACTTCCGCCTCATGGCCGAGAGCACTTGTGTTTCCAGTTCGAACGCCGAACCCAAGGCGATCTCCATGAAGCGGTACTTGTCCTTTTCGCTGCGACGCGAGTTGCCCTCGGCAATGTTGGAGGGAATGGAAATGGCGGCCCGCTGCGACTGCCCCTTGTATTCCGAAACCTCCTGCCAAGGCAGACCATCGTACAGGTCGTACACGGAATCGATGAGGTTCATGCCATGCTGCCACATGTCGAGCTTCTTGAAGTCTTTCATCGGGTGTGGTTTTCCGAAAGTTCGCTAACCCGTTCAACAGCCCGCAGCCCGCAGCCCACAGCCCGCAGCCCACAGCCCGTAGCCCGTAGCCAGAGGCCCGCAGCTCACAGCCCGAGGCCCGCAGCCCCGTATTTTCGCGACCATGCTTCGTTCGCACGCCCTCGCCCTTTGCACGCTCCTCGCCACAGCGAGCTTCGCCCAGGACTCCCCCCGCTACGGCCGCGACAAGTTCCGCCAGTTGGACCAGGAACTGCCCACGCCCAACGAGCAGCGCACCGCCAGCGGAGCCCCCGGCCACGCCTATTGGCAGATGAAGGCCGACTACGATATCAAGGTCGAGATCGACGATGCCACCCAGAAGCTCACGGGCAGCGAGACGATCACCTATCACAACCAGAGTCCCGACAAGCTCGAGTATCTCTGGCTGCAGCTCGACCAGAACATCTTCGAGCCCGGCAGCGACGCCAACCTCATCCGTACCGGCACCATCGGCGACAGCGTGAGCCTAAGGACGCTGGAGCGCTGGACCCAGCCCTTCGAAGGTGGCTTCCGCATCACCAGTGTCACCGATGCGGCTGGTGCCAAGCTGAAGTACACCATCAACAAGACCATGATGCGCATCGACCTGCCCAAGCCCCTGGCGCCCGGTGCGGTCTACAACTTCAAGGTGGCCTGGTGGTTCCCCATCAACGACCGCGACAAGGTGGGCGGCCGCAGCGGCTACGAGTACTTCCCCGAGGAGGACAACCACCTCTACACCATCGCGCAGTTCTACCCGCGCATGTGCGCCTACATGGACTACAGCGGCTGGATGCACAAGCAGTTCCTCGGCCAGGGCGAGTTCACCCTCGACTTCGGCGATTACACCCTCAGCATCACCGTGCCCAGCGATCACATCGTGGGCGCCACCGGCACGCTGCAGAACGAGAGCGCCGTGCTGACCGCCGCCCAGCGCGAGCGGCTCGCCAAGGCCCGCAAGGCCGACAGCCCCGTGATGATCGTGACGCCCGCCGAGGCCGCCGAGGCCGAGAAGAACAAGGCCAACGGGAAGAAGACCTGGGTCTTCAAGTCGCAGAACGTGCGCGATGTGGCCTTCGCCAGCAGCCGCAAGTTCATCTGGGACGGTATGAACCAACCGGTGGGGGACCCCGGCTTGAATGGGTCGGCCGGGGTTCACAACGTGCTCTGCATGAGCTTCTACCCCAAGGAGGGCAACCCGCTATGGGAGCAGTACAGCACCAAGGTGGTGGCGCACACCATCAAGACCTACAGCAAGTACACCATCGACTACACCTACCCGGTGGCCATCAGCGTGCACACGGACCGCATCGGCATGGAGTACCCGATGATCTGCTTCAACGGCGGGCGGCCCGAGAAGGACGGCACCTACAGCGAGCGCACCAAGTATGGCATGATCGGCGTGATCACGCACGAGGTGGGGCACAACTTCTTCCCCATGATCATCAACTCCGACGAGCGGCAGTGGACCTGGATGGACGAGGGCCTCAACACCTTCGTGCAATACCTCACCGAACAGGAGTGGGACAAGGACTACCCCAGCTGGCGCGGCAAGCCCCGCAATATCGTGGACTACATGAAGGGCGACCCCAACGCCGCACCCGGCCAGGAGAAGGCGCGCATCGAGCCCATCATGACCAACAGCGAGAGCATTACGCAGTTCGGCAACAACGCCTACGGCAAGCCCTGCACCGCGCTCAACATCCTCCGCGAAACGGTGATGGGCCGCGAGCTCTTCGACCACGCCTTCAAGACCTACTGCGAGCGCTGGAAGTTCAAGCACCCCACGCCGGCCGACTTCTTCCGCACCATGGAGGACGCCAGCGGCGTGGACCTCGACTGGTTCTGGCGCGGCTGGTTCTACACCACCGACCACGTGGACATCGCCATCACGGGGATGAAGTACAAGCGCATGGACCCGCGCGACCCGGTGGCCGCCAAGGAGCTGCAGCGTCAGGACAAGGCCGCCGAACCTGTTGACCTCAGCCGCCAGCGCAACATCGAGGCGAGGCTCGATTTCGTGGTGGACCGTGACACCACCACGCGCGACTTCTACAACCGCTTCGATCCGCTGAAGGCCACCGAGCGCGAACTGGCGGCCTACGAGAAGTGGAAGGCAGGGCTCACGGCCGAAGAACAGGCGCTGCTGAGCCAGGACCTGCACCTGTACGAGCTCGCGCTGAAGAACATCGGCGGGCTGGTGATGCCGGTGATCCTGGAGTGGACCTACGCCGACGGCACCACCGAGGTGGAGCGCATCCCCGCCGAGCTGTGGAAGACCAGCGACGAGGTCACCAAGGTCTTCGTGAAGCGCAAGGAGGTGAAGTCCGTCACCCTCGATCCCTTCCTCGAGACCGCCGATTGCGACCTCAACAACAACAACTGGCCGCCGCGCATGGTGCCCACCCGCTTCGATGTCTTCAAGGAACGCGAGTGGCGCCGCCCCAACCC
>ERZ761607.543-NODE-543-length-63823-cov-5.556956_pt1 | contig 63823 bp, 62 predicted proteins | sample MGYA00511164_ERZ761607 | MGnify/ENA primary metagenome ERZ761607 (study PRJEB28899, sample SAMN02445080) | bioreactor sludge metagenome | biome: EBPR sludge | place: Australia: Brisbane, Thorneside Wastewater Treatment Plant | collected 2011-06-22 ...
CTCCCGGGCTGGGCGGCCTCCAAGGGCGCCTCGGGCAGCTGCTCATTGGCGAGACGGTCCTGTGCGGACAGGTCCGCCTCGGACCCGGCGTCACCGCTCGCCCCGGTGCCGGTGAGCATGCTGACCACCGACCACACGCCTCCGGCCACCAGCCCGAGCACGACGACCACCGCGACCCCCAAGAGGACCTGAAGTCGGCGTCGCGTCCACTCGGTGTCGGGATCCACCAGACGCGTCTGCGCCAGATGCCGAGTCCGGTCGAACATGTCAGCAGCCGTTCCCGACGATCCCGTTGAGGATCGCGTAGATGCAGACGAACGCGATCGCGCCGATCACGGTCCAGAACAGGCCCGATGCGCCGAGCTGGGCGGCCCTGCCCATCTGGCCGAACTTGCCCACGATCAGCGCGCCCGCCGAAGCGAAGCCGGCGCCGATGATGATGGCGATGACCCCGTACTTGACCCAGCCGAGCACGTCATTGACGTACGGCTCTACGCCGGTGGGGGCCTGCGCGCACACGTCGCCGACGCCCTCGGCTCGGACGTTTCCCGAGGCCACGATCTGGATGGCGACCTCGGAGATGGCTTCGATGAACATCTGTCTCCTCTTTCCTGTCAGGTCCGGTTCGCCGTGAGCGGTCCGGTGATGGTGGTGATCCGCTCCAGCAGCCGCTGGGAGGGGTTCGTGAGCTGCTTGGGCAGCGGGTCCGGCCCCAGGCCCGGCAGGGCCTTCGCCGGCAGGAGCGGCGCGAACAGCACCGCCTCCTGTTCGTGGGCGGCGCGCAGCAGTCGGCCGGCGGTCGCGAAGCCGCGCTCGCTCCACCGCCCGGCACCGACGACGACCACCACGACCTGCCCGGCGCCGAGGGGGGCCTCGAGGCCGGCCAGCGCCGACTCGGTCTGGCTCAGCGCCAGCGAGTGCGGCCTGGTCACCAGGACCTCCACGCACGCCGGCGTCGTGGCGACCCAGCAGCCTGCCGCAGGCGCCATGAGCTCGCGGGTCGACCAGCCGGCGTCCAGCACCGTCAGGTCCACCCCGTCAGCGGACCGGGGACCCGGCACCTCCGAAGGGACGTGCACGGGCCCCTCGACGCGGTCGATCAGCACACCGTCGCCGCGGCGGCCGCGGCGCCAGCCCTCGGCCGCCCCCAGCTCGGTGACAGTGGCACCCAGCAGCCCGGACCAGGTCGGCGCGGCCGCATCCAGGACCCGGGTGCGGATGCCGGCACCGTCGGCAACGTCGGCCAGCGCAAGGGTGATCGTGGATGCGCCCGCACCGGCACTCGAGGCCCGGACCCGAACCAGCGGCGCCGTGCCCGTCGACTCGGGCTCAACTGGCAGGGCCGCATCCTCGACGTGGTCCTCGACCACGGTCGAACCGGCGCCTCGACCGGAGACAACGGACGCCGCCCCGGCCGGGGCGGTGTCACGCCGCGTATCGCGCGAGGTGGGCTTGGAGAACCGGCCGCCGGCCAGCGCCTCGGCGGCGGCCTGGAGCTCACGGGTGGAGTAGCGAGGTGCGGTGCCGGTGGTCATCGGGCCGTCTCGATTCGGGCGGCTCGGAGCCGGAGTGCTTCCCGCAACACGGTGGCCGGGGTATTGCGGAGGACCTCGCGTGCCTCCGCGGCCTGTTCGGCGTTGGCACGCAACCGCGCGAGCATCTGCTCGATGTCGGACAGTGCGTGGTCGACGCTGTGGTCGGCCACGACGTCCAGCAACTGGGCGACGACCTCGGGAGTGGGGTCGGTGATCGCGGTGGGTGCCTGCTCGCTCATGCTTCTGATAGCAACCGCGCCCTGTCCGGATCGGACAGGGCGCGGAAAGAAAGTTGGTGAAGCGTGCGGGCTGGTCAGGCGATGGCGGCCAGATACTGCGGGGCGGCGTCGCGCAGCTTCGCCGCCGCGCGGTCGCGGCGCCGGCGGATCGTCCGCATGGCCACGCCGTGCCGTTCGCCGACCACCCGCTGGGCCTCCTCGCGGGCCCGCTTGACCTCGCCGCGGGCGAGGACCGCGTGCTCGGCAGCGAGCAGCTCGACGAGCAGTTCGATCTCCTCGATGGCGATCACGCCGACCCCACGCGCCCACGTGAGCAGGTCGACCACGTCCTCGACCGGGTCCTCGACCTCGGGGACCATCATCTTGGGGTCGCGGTCGCTGGTCAGGCCGACCCACTTGTCGTGGCAGGACTCGCCCAGCGAGTTCCCGAGAGCACGGTTGCCCTCAAGCGAGGCCGTATCGATGCGGGAGACCATGCCAGCGGCGGGCCGGCAGAGGCGCTGACGAGCACGCTGCAGCAGGTAGCGGGCGGCATGGCAGCCCAGCTGCGGTTCCGCGGCCTTGACCTCTTCCCACACGGTGGCGTTGACGTCGTCGATCTCGCAGACGTCGATCAGGTTTGCCGCGAGCCGGTGCACGCCGTCCTCGAGCAACACGGTCACAGCGAGGGCCGCATCGTCGTCGTCTCCACCGCGCCGGGAGCCCAGCGCGGTCAGAGCGGCCACCACCTGGTAGCAGCGCTCGTCACGACGGCGCCATCCCTCGCGTGCTTCGGCCAGGCCGTCGAACGCGGCCAGCCGCGGGTCGACCGACTGCCACTGAGCCCACTTCCCGGACCTCTCCAGGCTGGCGAGGACAGCGGTGGCCAGGGTGCCGGTGGCCTGCTGTCGCAGGTGTCGCCAATCGCTCGGCGACGGGGTGGAGGGACGGGGGCGGGTGTCGAGGTTCGGGTAGTTGGCGGAGTGGTACATGGCGGTCCTCCGAGAGCGGAAGCGATCAGGACGCGCCCATGGCAGAACCGACCCCTCACCACCTCGCTCACCAACGCCCTCACCACCGCCACGGACCTGTCACCGGGCGCTCACCAACCCCGCTCACCAAAACGCAAAACCGCAGGTCAAAGCGGCAATGACCGCTCACCAGACCGCCAGCGGAAAAATGTTGAGAAAGTTCCCGCCCGAGGGTTGCGACCCCTCGAAAACGCCGTCGGCCCCGCCTTCACCGGGAGGGTGTGACGGGGCCGAAACCGGGCTGCTGAGGGGCGTCGGGGGCCTACCCGGCGGCGCCCCATTCGCGTTGCTCCACGACCTTCTCCGACCGGGACGGCAGGTCCTCGTCGAGCCGGTCGAGGACCTGCTCGCGGACCAGTTCGCCGGCGGCCGCACGACCGGACTCGGCCTCGACCGCGGCCGCCTGATCCAGCCAGGCGATGTCGGCGTGCGGGTTCGCCAGCCGCGCAGCATCACACGCGACGCGGACCAGATCGGTGCGGCCCTCAGCGACCGCGCGCGTGGCCAACGTGTGGGCCGCGTCGTGCACCGCGCCCACCAGGATCTCGTCGTGGCGCTGCTGGCCCGGCTTGAACAGCCACTTGAACCGGCTCTCGGTGGCCGCCTCGAACGGGGCACCGGTGATCAGCGACAGCGCAGTCACCAGGTCCTCCTCGCAGCCCTCGCCCCTGGCCTGGGCCCGGAGCTTGAGCCGGACGAACAGGTCCGGGCTGGTGAGGATCCCGCCGGCGCCCTTCAGCAGCTCATAGGTGGGCGTCGAGCCGCGCCGGGCCCCCGAGCTCATGCTCGCGTCCGGGAGCCAGTCACTTCCGTCCGGCCGGGTGCCCAGGAGGAAGCGGGCGTTGGTCGCCCGATTCTGAACCGTCTTCTGCGTCTTCCAGCCGAACGCCGCGGCGGCCCGCTCCCCGGTCACCCCGTGGTCCTGGCAGGCCAGGTAGGCGATGAAGGACACTGTTCCGCCGGCGTTGTCGATCGCTGAGGGGTCGCCACCATTCAGGGCGCTCACTGAAACCGGACCCAGCAGGTGCACCTTGGGCCGCGGACAGCTCTCGTCGAACCAGTCCGCCACGTCCTGGTCGAGCGTCGGATCGAGGGCGGCGATCTCCTCACGGATCTGTGCCGGCACGCTCGGCGCGATCGCGGCCAGGTCCTCGGCCGTCGTCGCCGCGGTCGCCAGGTAGACCTCGTCGGCCTCGGGAAGCTGAGAGGACGGGTCGTTGCCCTCGGTGCGACGCGGCGCGGTGTACTCCTCGCGCAACGACCCGTCGGCCCGGGCGTACTTGCCCAGCGGCCCGTCGTCGGACTGGCTATCCGGAACCGGCTCGTCCTCGAGGCTGCGGGTCGCTGCGATCAGGTCCGCCATCGGCGCGGCCTGCTCGGGCTGCATCGTGAACGCATGCACGCTGATGCCCCACATCGGCAGGTACGCCATCCCATCGCCCGCGAGCTCGACCGCCGGCGCCTCCTCGTCGCCATGCACAACCACGACGCGGGACCGGTCACGGGCCGCGACGTCGGCGACGAACTCACCCCCCGGCCGCGAGGCCAGCACGACCACCACCGGGTTGGTCGTGTCCAGCAGCAGCCCGTCACGGCGACGGCTCAACACGTCGGCGCCGAGGTTCTCCTCGACCTCGCCCATCTCCCCGGTCAGCACCGCGGCACGGGCCAGGGCGTCGCTCCGCTCGACCTGCCGCAGCCGCGCCGGGTTCAGCCGGACCGTCTCGGCGGCGAACTGGTCGGCCAGCAGAACCTCGCAGCCCTCGGCCCACTTGTTGACCGCGAGCTCGGCCACCATGAAACGCGCCAACCCCGCCACCTGCTCCGGCTCGCCGCCGATGCCGCACAGCCCCAGCGTCTCCAAGTCCAGGTACCAGGTGCGGCCCCCACCGTCGAGGCCCACGCTCACCAGCGCCGGGTACGGCGCCGGCTGAGCATCGAGGTCCTCCTCGAGGAAGGTCCAGCGGGCCAGCATCCACGCACGCGCATCATCGGTCGCGGTCCAACCCTCCGGCACCTCACTCGGGGCGGGGTCGGTGAACAGGAGGGTGAGGTCTTCATCGCCGAGGACGGCCGCACCCACCTGCGGCAGGCGGCTGCCGGCCGCCTTGCACGACGCCGCGACGTGCCGCAGCGCCCGGTCGATGAACACGGCGTCCTCCTGAGCCTCCGTGCCGTGCTCGAGGATGGCCTGCTCGACCTCCAGCAGCTCGTCGGGCGTCGAGGCGATCGTCCGTCCGATCGGCCGCTGACGGAACTGCCGGCGCCGGTTCGTGATCACCAAGCCCAGGGCGCCGGCCGACAGGAGCGCGGCGCTGGCCAGCAGCGCCCGCAACGCGGTGATCCCACCCTCTTCGGCATCCGCCTCGTCGGTCGGGCCCGCAGCGACCTGCTCCGTCTCGACCGGCACCTCTGTCTGATCCGTGCCCGCCTCATTCACGGCACCGCCACCCTCGCCGGCACCGCCGTCGCGGTCCTGGGGGTCGTGGGCTCCGCCGTTCGACTGGTCGTCCGGACTCTGCCGCTCAGGCCGATGCCGAGGATCGGTCTCGGGTGCGGGTTCGACGGCCGGGTCGACGGTGTCGGTGCCCGGCAGCACCAGCACCTGGCCGGGGTAGATCAGGTCCGGGTCGTCGCCGATCACGTCCTTGTTTGCTTCGTACAGCTCCTGCCAGTTCTCGACGCCGGTCTCAGCGCTGATCCCGCTCAGGGTGTCCCCCGGCTCCACGACGGCCTGGGTCGGGTTCGCGGGAGCGTGGTCGCCGGGCAGGTTGATCGCATCGGCGGGCAGCAGCAGGTCCCAACCGGGCTCGATGCTGCGTGGGTTGTTGAAGGTGCGTCCGTCGGGCATCACCCTCCCCTGGTTCAGCTCGGCGATCTCCTGCCACCGGAACCCGTCCCCCAGATGGGTCTCGGCCAGGCCCCACAAGGTGTCGCCCTTCTCGGACACGACCCGGAGTGTGCCGGCGCCGCGGTCGGCGGCGTCCGGCGTCGCCTCGACGGGGGTGGCGGCGGGACTGGTGTGCAGGTCGGCGCTCGGCGCGTGGTTGGTCACCTGGGCGACAGGTGCCAGTGGCGTGGCCGGGGCGGCGTTGGCAGTGGATGCATGTGAACCGAGCAGGGCCGTCGAGCTGACGCCGACCGCGAGCACGGTGTGGACCAGCATCCGAATGAACCGCTGCTGGCCACCCATGGCGATCGGCACCCGAGTGGCCGCGCCGTTCGGGTCACGGCGCAGCGCCGGTGGGATCTCCCACAGGGTGCAGAGCAGGAACTGCGCCCACACGAACCAGCCCAGCAGCGAGACGAGCCCCAGGATGGCCGAGTTGCTCATCAGCGACAGCTCGTTCAGACCGCCGTCGGGCCACGGGTTGCCGACGGCGGCGATCAGTAGGGCGGGGAACCCGACGAGGAGGGCCAGCAGCAGCGCGAGGGCGCCGAGCCACTTGAGAAATCCGAGCATGGTGTTACTTCCTTCTTCTCCCGGGCGGCCTACGTGCGGTCGTTCAGGACGTCGCGGCCCAGTTGGACGGCTTCTGATGCCTCACGATTCCTGCGTACCAGAGTGCCTACCGGCTCCGGGTTCGCGACGGACCAGAACCCCGACATGGTCAGGGGTGTGATCCGAGCGGGGCCGGTGCGAGTGGCGGTGGTCGTCATCGCGTTCTTCGCCGGGGTCGCCGCGGGCAGGATGGTCATGTCCCGAAAGGCAACAGCCCGGGGTGTGGATCGGACACGGCAGATGATCGCCGTCGTCATTCGGGCGGGGGGTTGCGTTCCTGCGTCGTGGGTGTGGCTCACGGGTTTGGACCCGTGATGGATGTTGCCGTTCCTGTCTCGTCGACCGGGAAGCTGGGGAAGCCGATCACGCTGAGGAACGCGTTGTCCGATCTCCCGGTGACTCTCACGGTCACGTCGAGCCCCTCGATGCGCACCGTGCCGTTCCAGCCTGCCTGGGCCAGGACCTGGTTGGCGCGGGCGGTCGCGGTGGCCTCGTTGATGCCCTCGGTACCGTCACGAACACCGCGCATCTCGTCAGCGGCCGCGCGGGCGGCCTGCTCGGCGGCACGGTGTGCCTCGATCCGCTCGTTCATGGCGTTCCCGCCGTCGTAGACCAGCCCGAGGAGGATGAGGAACACTCCGGAGGCCATCATGATCGTCCACACCGAGATCACGCCGCGTTCGTCGCGGTGCTCGCACAGCCGCCGCTGCAGACTCGCTCCCCACGCTCGGACTCCGTGCGTCGTCGTGGGTTCCCGGGTCATGGGAGCCTCCGGTACTGCTCGATGGGCACGACGGCACTCGAGCTGAAGTCTTTGGCGCCTGGTAGGCCGAATCCGACGACATCGCTGAGGTTCGCGTGGCAGGTGATCTCGACCTTCACCTGTCCCGAGGTGCGGAAGTCGGTGCCGGCGAACGAGACGGTCAGGTTGGTGCAGGCCTTACCCCGGTCGGCGAGCGCATCCTCGGCGGCCTGCCGGCCGGCGATCTGTGCGGCCTCGAAGTTCGACTCCAGGGACGCTGCCCGGGCGGCCGCGTATGCGGCGTCGTCCACCTGGCTGTTGGAGTCGACGATCCGTCCGGCGCCGACCACGACGGTGATGAACCCGACCAGGACGGTGGTCATCGCCAGCAGCTCGACCGATGTGTAGCCTCGCTCGTCCCGCGCCGTCGAGAACCGTGTTCGAAGGCGACCGAGAAGGGTCGTGAGCCGGGTCATTCGGCGAACCGTTCGCGCGGGACCGTGGCCGTGGCCGAGACGCGTTTGCTGAACCCGGGCAAGAGGGTCATCACGTCCCCAGAGACGGTGACGGTGACCTCGGTTGCCCCGACGATGACGTCCACGTCGGTGTTCGACAGGTCGCTGCCGGAATCCTGCAGGTACTCGTTGGCGGTCTGCCGTCCGTCCGCTTCGGTGCCTTCCCACGCGGCTGCGTCGACGGCGGCTTCGCGGGCGGCAGCGTGCACGATCCGGTCGTTGTAGAGCTGGACTGACCACTGCACCAGGGCCAAGAAGATCAGCATCACCAGCGGCATGATGACCACGAGCTCCGGTGCCGCGAGGCCGCGTTCGTCGCGGCGACGCAGCGCTCGGCCCCGCAAGGGCCGACGGCGGCTCGGGGTGGTCATATCTGTCCTTCTCGTATCAGAGCGGGGCGCAGTCTGGTGGGGCGACCTACTGGCCGTTGAGCTCGTTGCCCTTGTTGGTGACGAAGGTGCGTACCGCGACGATCGCCAGGCCGGCGATGAGCAGGATGCCGAGCAGCAGCACCAGGTACTCCGGTGCCGAGGCTCCGCGCTCGTCGTGGCGGGTGACCTCCCACCGGGAGCGCCAGTACTCGATCGCCATCTGTAGGTGGTTGAACTGGTTCATCAGAAGGTGTCCTTTCTCGAAGGCCAGACTGGGTTGGGTGTGACGGGGTTAGGCGGTGAACAGGAACAGCACGCGGGCGAGGATCACGTAAGCGGCGGCCACCAACGCCATGACCATCAGGTTGTTGCGCATCGCGTCGGTGGACTTGTTGGCGCGCGCGTAGGCGTCGGCCAGTCGTGCGTCGCGCATCGATTGAGCGCGGGCGATGAGACTGTTGCGGATGCTGGTGCCCTCGTCCTGCGCGAGATTCAGGGAGGCCCGCAGGTCGAGGAGTTCCACGACGCCGAACCGTTCGCCGACCTCACCGAGCGCCTCCCAGGGGGTCATGCCGTTGGGGCGGGCGTTGTCGATGGCGTCGTGGAGGACGTGGAAGGTCCACCCGGTGCCGATCTGTGCGATATCGGGCAGCGCGTCGGCGTGGCTGCGGCCTCCCTCCATCGACATGACGACGAGGTCGAGGAAGTCCGAGAGCGCGTCGCACAGTTCCTCGCGGCGCTTGGCGGCGACCTCCCGCAGTTCCCGGACCTCGCCGATGACCGCGACCACGGCGCCCAGGACACCGAGGATGGGTCCCGCGATCAGGGGGATGCCGAGGCCGCCGGCGTTGGCCAGCAGGACAAGGACGAAGGGGCCGAGCAGGCCGATGAGGAACCACAGCAGCAGCTTGGCCAGCCACTCCTCCATGGCCTGACCGGTGACGGCGAGGTCGCGCTCGTAGGTCTGCAGGTCGTCGGGCCGGCGGCTGCGGAGGTTCTCGGCGAACCACTCCGCGGCCCGCTGTGACCAGGTCAGGTCTTCGGGGGCGGCCTCGGAGCGTGCGCGACGCCCGGCGCGGGCGCGGGCCCGCTCCCACCGTGCCGCCTGCTCGACCAGCGCCGGCGCAGAGGGGAAGGCAAGGCGGTGAAGTCGCAGGAGCCCGAGCCCGGCGATCGCGGAGACGACCAGCATCGGAATCATCGCGCCACCACCTCCCGGTTGGCGGCCTCGACGAGGGCGTCGGCGCCCGACAGGAACCGCGGGTGCGGTTCGGGGGCGGCCAGCCGCTGGAGACGCACCAGCAGCGCGACGTAGACCGCGCAGAGCACGGCGAGCACCATCTGCCCGTACACCGAGTTGTAGGGCTCGACCCAGCCGCGCAGGAACACCGCCTGCAGGCCCGCCAGCGCGAGGAGCCCGATCGCGACCTGGTTGGACTGACGCCGTACGCCGTTGCGTTCGGTGAGCACCTTGCGGCGCATCTCCAGCTCCGCCCGGGTGTTCGAGGCCAGGGTGGTCAGGACCCGCTTGAGGCTTCCTGCGCGCTGCTGAGCAGTCAGGGACAGGGCGATCACGACCTTGTCCGCTCCGCGGTCGTCGACCTCGTCGGCGAACTGGGTCAGCGCGACCGGTAGCGGGGTGCGCAGGTCGAGGGCGTTGACCAGGTTGCGCAGGGGGCGCCGCAGAATCGCCGGCGCACCGTCGAGGGTGGCCGGGAGTGCCTGCTCGAGCCCGGACTGGGAGGCGGCGGCATCGCGCAGCGACTCGGTCCAGGTCGCGATCGCCTCGATCTTCGCGACGCTGTGCTTCTCGATCGCTCCCGAGCGTGCCAGTCGCGGCCACAAGATCACCACCGCCACTGCCATCAGCCCGGCCACTGGCCAGCGGGTCAAGATCCCGACAACGACTCCGACGATCAACGCGATGGTGATCGACCGGGCGGTCTCTTGGCGGTCGACCACCTTGCGACGGGCCGCGGCCGCTCGGGCAGGGAGCAGGTTCTTGCCCCGGGCAGTGCGGACGACACCGACAACGCCCAGGCACGCGGCCAGGACGCTCCCGAGAAAGAGGGCCATCAGATCTGCCACCTCTCAGCACTCGCGGCGCCGGGCGGGGGCGGCGGGAGCTGGGTCGTCGTGGGGCCGTCCGGGTCCCACCCCACCTCGAGGAGCTCGTCCTCGCACACGATGGCCTTGCGGGTGAACACGGTGCGGCCCAGTTCGCGGTCGTAGACCCACAGCGGGGTCGTCTTCACCCCGTCCTGGTCGCGCCCGGCCAGTTCCAGCACCGACTCGACGATGCGACGCTGGCGGCCCTCTGGGGTGCGGATGCGGCGCATGAAGACGATGAAGTCCAAGGCACCGTCGATGAGGCCGTTGGTCGCATCGAAGGGCAGTCGTTCCTCGGCCTGCAGGGCGTAGGTCTGGATCTTGCTGATCACGTCGCGCGCGGAGTTGGCGTGGATCGTGGACAGGCTGCCGTCGTTGCCCTGCATCATCGCGTTGAGCATCGTGATGACCTCATCGCCCAGCACCTCCCCCACGAAGACTCGGTCGGGGGTCATGCGCAGCGAGTTCTGCACCAGGTCCTTCAAGGTGACCTTGCCGGCGTCGTCGACATTGGCGAGGCGCTCCTCGAGCGCGACCATGTCGGGGTGGCGGGCGGTGTCCTCGTGCAGGCCGAGCTCGATGGATCGCTCCACGGTGATCAACCGCTCGCCCGGGTCGATCTCGGAGGCGAGCGCCCGCAGCATCGTTGTCTTACCCGCACCCACGGCCCCGGCGATCATGATGTTCTTCCGGGCCCGGATCAGCGCGGACAAGAACGCGGCCAACGCGGCGTCAACGGTGCCCTCGCTGTAAAGGTCCTTCGTCCGCAGCGACACCGGGACGCCGGCGGCTTCCTCGCGCGCGGCCAGCCCGGGCACAGGCATCAGCGTTGCCCGCTTGTGCCGGTGCTTGCGGATCGAGATCGACAAGCCCGTGGCAGACACGCCCTGGACCGCGTGCAGGCGGGAACCATCGGGCAGGCGCAGCGTGACGCTGTAGTTGAGGATGTCGAACGGTCGCGTGGAGAGTCCGTCGTGAGCCGAGATGGTCTTGACGATCTCCTCGAGCTCCTTGTCTGAGGAGGCCACCTGCGGCAGTTGGACCTTGCTGCCGTCGGCGTACTTCACGAAACCGGTCTGGTAGTTGTTGATCGTGATGTCCTCGACCTCGGGATCATCCAGCAGTTGGTCGAGGTTGCCGGCCCCGAACAGGTGAGCCTTGAGCGCGGCCTCCAGCCGCGCCCGTGCCTCCTCTTCCAGCGGGGTGCGGCCGTCCTCGACCAGTTCGGACTCGTACTCGTTCAGCACCGAGGCCAGCAGCGATTCGGTGTGCTGGCGGGCGTCCTCGCCCTTGGGCACAGCCTGACCGCGGCGGCGGAACTCCTCCAGCGCCTTCCCGCGCCGGGCGCCCACGCGCTGCTGGAGCCGCTTGACCAGGACCTGGTCGACCGGGACGAGCTGACGCAGGTGAGTCCCGTTCGTGGGCCGGCCGTTGCCGTTGGAGTTGATTCCGTTGGTGTCCATCACGCCTCTCCCCCATGTCCGGCGTACGCGTCGACCGCCCCATCGGCGGAGTACGGGCCGACACCGACGGCTTGGTTGATCTGGTCGTTGAGCACAGCCGCGGACTTCAGCAGCGGCGTGCGCGCGTTCTTTCCGCCCACCTGCCCGGAGTGCATCGCCTCGACCCCAGCCGGGTCCAAGGCGATCCAGCCGATTCCGGCGATCACGCCAGCGGCGCTGGACGGCGCCAGCATCCGACCGACCTGCTCGACCACCGATCCGGCGATCCGCTTCGGTGTCACCACTACCGGGACTACCACGGGAGGGGCGTTGCGGATCTTGGCCAGGACCGGCGCCAGCCGCTCAAGCCGGTCCTTGAGGTGCATCACCGCACCGACCTCGGGCCGGGTCACCATCACCACGACGTCGGCCGCGGCCGCGACCGGCACACTCGGAGAGCTCGCGTGGATGCGGCCCAGGTCAGCCACTACGCGGGAGGCGGACATGCGCAACGCCTCAGCCAGCGGCGCCCAGTTCAACACTCCTGCGGCCTGCTCGGCCGAGAAGTGGCCTGGCACGACCCGCGTCGATCCGGTGAACTCGTGGGCCTTGCTGGCCACCAGGCCCGGGCCGAGCGCTGTGCGGGCCTCGGTCGCCAAGGTCAGCACCGTCGGGATGGCGGGGAAGGCGCCACCGCGGCCACCCGGCGCGACGCAGCGCACCGCGAGGTCGCCCCCGTACGGGTCTGCCTCGACCACGATCGTCGGCTCAGGCGTGGAGACACCCAACGCCAACGACGTCGTCGTCGACCCCGGTGCGCCGCGATCGCAGCAGACAGCGATCAGCATCAGCCCTGACCCCCGGCATCGTCCTGCGGTGCAGAGTCGGCCGGGTCGCCCTCGGTGATCGGAGCCTGCAGCAGCGTCAACTGACCAACAGCACCATAGGCCGCGACCGTGCTCGCATCGACCTCCGAGATCAGGAGCGTCACCACCACCGTGCCGTCCTCGGACTGCTTCGAGTCGTACACCGTCGCGCCGGCCGAGATCACCGCCGGATCCTCCAGCGCCTTCGGGTCACCCGACTGGCCCTCCTGCGGTACCGCGATCGCGTCGACCACAGAACCCGGCGCCAACGTCACCGGCACCCGGCCCGCCGGGAGGTTCACCGCGATCAGGCGCTTGCCCTCCTGCGGCAGAAGCTCGCTGGTCAACGCATCCTCGGTCAACACCTGTCCGGGCAGCAGAGCCACCGTGGTGCGCTTCCCGAAGATCTCATCGACCTCGGAGACCGGTATCCCGCCCTCGATCCCCGAGACACTGCGCGACTCAAGCAGCGGGTCGTTGGAGTTGCGAACGTCGTCCTCGGTGATCGGGTGCCCGGCCGGGATCGGCTGGGCAACTACCAACACCTCCTCCACGCCGCCCTTGTTCACATAGAGCCAGCCGCCCGCGACCACCGCCGAGATCACAACCAACACGCTGATCAGCATCTGTCCGTACTTGCGCGGCGCCTTCGACACCGCCTTCGACAGCGACGCCGCACCAGGCAGGCCGCCATCGAGGGGCGCAGAACGCCGGTCGGTCGCTCGGCTCGAGGTCCGAGAATCCAGAGAGGTCACTTGTCATCCACCGTTCTCGTTGACCGTTTGGCGCTGGTACACCGTGACCGTCGTCGATTCGCCGGCAAGCGCAGTCACGTCCCCGAGGTCGCCGCTGGTCGCGCCGCCACAGTTGCCCGTGCAGGTCCAGCTGACCGTGTAGTTGATGCGTGCGCTTACCGTCCACTTGTCGCCTTCGGGGTCTTCCATTTCGTCGTAGGCGTACGAGCAGTTCGTTGGGGCGTTCTCAGGCAGCCCCTTCACCCACTCACGCCCAGCGCCTACGCACGACGTGCGGTCGCCGTTGCCCATATCCCAATCGACGTAGGACGGGGCCGCCGTCAACGTCACGGTCGCTCCGCCCACGCTCAGACTGACTGACACGTCGTGCCATTGCTCGGCTGGGATCCACAACCAGTTCTTGTAGGAGATGTAGGTGTGGTACGTGGGCGGCGGCGCGATCTTCGCGTTCGCGAGCTCAAACGGCGCGCGTTCGAGTAGTTGCTGCGCGACTTGCGCAGGGTTGATGACAGCTTGGCCGTTGGGCACGTACCAGGTGTTCTCAGGAACCGAGACCGTCGGGTCACACGACCACATCTGGCCCTTGGTCGGGTCGTTGTTTCCCCAAAGTGGGCTGTCGGGCTCCGGCTGGGGGTCGAGCGGGAAGGCGTAGCAGTTGTGCGCGCTGTTCCAGATGAAGCCGTAGTCGTTGACGCAGATGCCGTCCGGCGCACCGGGGCAAGCTGGTCCGCTGGGTCCGTTGCCGCCGGTATTGCCAGGGTTCCCGGGATCGGTCGTTCCCGGTGTACCAGGGACGGTGTCCGAAAGGCAGATCCCTGTCTCGTCGACCGGGTCGGGTGGACAGTCCGCCCACGCTGGGCCGTTGGTCGTGCCGATCACCAGCACCACGGCGGTCGCCACGAACAGGGCGACCGCCGCTGCGGCTCCTACTCCGCGGCGCATGACGTCTTGTCCTTCAGATCAGTCTCGTAATACATCCAGCCGTGCTGGCCGTCGGGCTTCGTCATGGTGATCAGCAGCGGCGTAACGAGGTGCTTAGGCTTGTTGATCTTCTGCGGCTTCCCGTTGCGGGTGTAGCGAAGGGGCTCGTAGTTCGTGCATTCGACGATCACTACTTGGCCGGACTTGCCGCCGTCATTCAGCCGCACTGACTTCACGTAGGACCACAGGGCTTCCACGTCCGACTCTCGTCGCAGGCCGCCCTTCTCGTAGGTCTCCCCAAGCGTGACCATGTCGCGCTGCCACCAGAAGTCGTACTCCTTCAGCGTCGCCGTGGCCCCTGGCGTGAGCACACCATTCCGATAGATCTCGGCCGAGAGCTGCCGCCACTTAGTCCAGCGGGCCAGAGCCTCCTTGCCCGCGGCCAGTTCTGCCTCGGTGAAGTTCGACTCCCAGTCAGCTGGCGGTCCACCAGCGTCGCCGGTCGGAGTTGCCGTTGCGCTTGTCGTTGGTGACTGGGTCGGGTCCACCGTCGGCTCGTCGTCGCCCCCGCAGCTGGTCAGGGTTCCGGCAAGGGCGAGAGTGGTTGCTGCGATGAGGGTGCGCTTCATGAGCGTCCTTCCTGAGCCCGAGGCGCCCGACGTGCGGGCCTTCGGCACCAGTCTTGACGACATGGCCGACTGGTGACCGACCGCGTCGATCTGCGAGGCGGGTGCAAGGTGGTGTCCTTCCCTCCGAGTGGGGGCTTCTAACTCTGAAGACAACATGCGGGGTCGCGGATCGGACACCGCCGGCGAGCAATCTTCTGGACGGGCAATCGAACTCGGCCGTCGAGAGAGTCGACGCGCTGGTACCGGTGGCTGGTTGCAAGCGGGCCGCACGTCCCAGCTGGAGAGGTGACGGTGGCTATCGCGGGGCCTCGGGACACGGAGTCCTGCCGGAGGAGACAGAGCCCCCGGTGGCTTCTGCTGACACGTCTCCATGACCGCGTCCCTTCCCTCCCGGCCCGAACCGGGACCTCCATTGTCAGTGGTGCCGTCAAGCCCGCCCGTACTGGCTGGTCCCGCGGCTCGCGCCACCGGGTCCTGTTCTGCAGTACTCTGAGCATGACACAAGAACGGCGCTAAAGGCAGTTCTAACCTGCATCCGGCGCGTTTCGAGGTCCGGCACAATGCAGCCGTGCCACGTCTCTCGCAGCCGCCGAACATGCCCGAGGAGGTGCTGGCGATGCTCGAGGCGATTGGCAACAGCGCACGAACCGAGATCCTGCGGCACCTTTCGGCACAGTCGATGAGCACGCCAGACCTAGCCGAGGCGATCGGTGTCGAACACAGTCGCGTTCTTCGCCATCTCGCCGTACTCGAAGACCTCGGTCTCGTCTCGGCCGATCACCCCCGCGGTTCACGCCGTGGTGTCGGCCGCGTCGTGATGTGGGAGACCAACAAAGAGCGCGTCAAGGAGATCGCCGACGCTTGGCGGTCGTATGCCTCCGGTCAACCGAATCCGCGTGGGTGATAGCCGACCGGCGTGGGCAGCGCCTGTCAGCCGCCTCCCTGGCCTGTGCTAGGCGGTCACCGAGGTGTGTGGGGCCTCGTGACTACCGCACGAGCGGTTCGACGGCTTGCCAGAGTTTGAGCAGGTCACGCGCAAACTCGTCTTGGTGGCCGTCGAGGAATCGCGACATTCCGCGGACCTCAGCGATGGCCTCCCGCGCTGCGCGCATCTCCTCGGAGGTCGGTGCGGCCCCTTCAGCTGGATCGGCTCCCGCTTCTCCGCTGGTCCGCAGGTAGGCGGCAGCACGAGCGCGGAGCTGCTCAGCCTGTCGCTCGTGGTGCGCGAGCTGGGCCTGGATGCGCCGAAGATCCCGCTCGGCCGCGCGGCGGCATTCCTCGTCGTGGAAGTCCTTGGGGCGCCCGCGTGCCGATGTACGGATGAACTGCTCGTCGCACCGAGGGTTGGCGCAGGTGGCCTGCTGCCCGCCGAGGCCAAGGTTCTCGCGCTCGGGGAGGTCGATGACGCGGCGTTCGGCCACGACACCTCCCCTCGACGTTTGAATATTCGCGCGGAAATCGAGTGCCAGTCTATGGCGACACCGCTGGTCAGACAGGCAAGGCACGCCACCTGCTTCCCGAAGGTCCGGGCACCACGCCGCTCCACTGCCAAATCAATCTGCGCGAAAATCCTGCTCGCCACAATGGAACCAGCCCGCCACACGTCACGGATTTCTAGAAATTCTCGACACGCCAGGGACGGGCTCCCGGCCGACTGGCGACCTCCACGATTGGATGAAGTGCATGGGACGCAGAGCGAAGGGCGATCGTCACAAGGTCGTGTCCAGCATGCCTCCAGCGGTGGCAGACCTGGTCAGGGCCGAAGCCGAGGCGCTTGGTTGCTACATCGGCGACTACCTCGGATGGCTGGTCGCCAGCCAAGTAGGCATCGCGATGGACCCGCCAGTCGGCGAGGTGACCGATCATCCCGAGCCCTCCCCCGCCTTCGACGGCCGCATGCGCTACCCGGCCATGGTGCCGCGTCCTGCGGCCGACCTAGTCATCGAACTGGCTGACGCCCGCGGCGTCACCATGGGTGACGTCGTCACCGAACTCGCGTGCGCACGCTTCGGTGTCCCCTTCACCGCCCGGGTGAAGAAGAAGTCTCTCGAAGCCTCGACAGCTCGCTCTGCCCGGCAGGGAGCCGCATGACCGATTGACCGGGTCAGGGCAGTGCCCTGAAAACGACAAAGGCCCCGCTGCAGCGGGACCAAGTCGGATGCTCCACCGGGCTGCAACCCGGATTCGCGAAGTTATGAGAACCACCAGAGGAGGCTTTGTGCTGCCCACTTTAGAGCAGTGCGACACCGCGGCGAGGTCATTCCCGCGCGGGCGTGTCGACGCTCGCCACGCACCCATCTCCCCTGCGCTGGCGATCGGATCGCGGACCGGTGCTCACCTGGTCGTCGAGCTGCTCGCCGTGACCCGGCCGCTGAGTTTCCTGTCCCGTCGTACGTGGAGGGAGGTGGGGGCCGCCGGCGGAAGCGGGCGTGGATCGCCCTAGAAATGACGAAAGGCCCCGTTGGCGCGGGACCTTGACCGTCTTGGTACCGGGACCAGTTGGCGCTGGTGAACCCCGGCGGATGCCTCTGAAAGGAGGTAAATCAAGTTGTTGCCGGTAACTGTACCGGCGTCGCGTGGCGATGCCGCACACCCTGACGCGGGTCGGCGTGTCTCTCCGGGCCTGTTGGCGCTCGACGAGCACCTGTTCAACCCTGACGCGACCCAGTGGCTGGTGATCGATGCCGGCAACGAGGCTGTCCCCAAGACGACGGTCCCCTCACTGCGTGACGGGCTCGAGCTGGTCGGCAAGGGCCGGGTCGCGGCACTGGTGGGCCACCTGCGCGACGGCGTGGGCGTGGTCGACGTCGACGTGCCCGGCGAGTTCGGTGACTTCCTCGCCGCCGAGATCACCGACTGGCTGACCCGCCGCGACTGCTGGGTGCTCGAGCGCCCCTCGGGCGGCGCGAGGGGCCGCTGGCACATCTTCTTTGCCCACCGCGACTTCCACTACTCCCCCGCCGCAACCCGCACCGGGCTGGCCGCCCAGGTCAGCGACTACCTGAGCGGCCTCGCTGCCGATGTGGGGGTCCCGCGCGGTGAGCTCGACCTGCGTGACGCTGTCCGACCGCTCTCCTCCCCGCACCGCCACGGCGCGATCACCAGCCCGAAGGGCGACCTCCGCCAGGCACTGCGCGACCTCAAGCGCGTCCTCCCAGCCGCGCCCGCCCCGTCGCCGCTGCGGCCCCGCTGCAAGATCAAACCGCCCACCACCGGGGGCAAGAACACGTCCGCGGCCGCGGCCACCGGGTTCGTGGTGCCGCTGGCATTGCAGCGGTGGAAGCGCCAGCTGCGGCCCGAGTGGCGCCACTACCTGGTCGACGGCCAGGTCCCGGACGGGTCGTGGGCCGCCGGCGCGACGAAGACGCGTGGCGCGCTCGAGGTGGACCGGTCACTGGTCGAGGCCGCCTGCACACGTGAGCTGGTGTGGGCGATCGGCGACCCGGAGATGGCGTGGCGGCTGATCCGTGAGTCCCACCCGCGGGTGATGACCAAGGCCAAGCACCAGGGCTACTCGTGGTGGATCACCTACGTGTGGAACGAGCTCGTCCGCACCGCCAGCGAGTTCAACACTCCCACCGACCAGCCCATCAAGCCGATCCAGGCCCCGCCGGCCGACGTCGTCGACGCCGTTACCGACGCCCGCGCCGAGCTGAGCCGCGTCATGTGGACCGTACCCGCGAGGAAGCGAGCAGCGCTGCTGCTGGTCGGACACCACCTCTTGGACCGGGTCCTGCGCGAGGGCCGGCTACGCGTTCCCTGCCCCGAGCGCGACCTGCTGCTCGACACCGGCCTGGGCGACCGCAAGACCATCCGCACCGCCCTCGCTCTGCTCAACGGGCGCCTCGGGACGCTCCACACCGACTGCCTGTCCCTGACCGAACGCGACTCCACCTCCTACGAGTTCGAAATCAACCCCGCCCAAAGCAGGGAGGGACGGCAAATCCCCCCACCTGTGTTTGACCCACCCCCGCCGATCCGCGGCCTCTGGGCCACCCTGCCCCGCTCCAGCCACAGCCTCTGGCGCACCCTGCTGACCTCCAGGACCCCACTGGACCTGACTGAGCTGGCTGGGAAAGCAGGTCTGGTGGAATCAGCTGGCGAGGAGCCGTCGAAGTCGCAGAGGTCCACCGCGAAGGCGGCGCTAGTCGCGCTGAGCAAGGCCGGGATGGCCCGCGTCGACGAGCACGGCCGCTGGCATCCCGCCACCCGGCCCCGCTCGGTCCAGGTCGACCAGGCCGCGGCCGCGGCGTACGCCCGCCAACTCGAGGTCGTCGAAGCCGAACGAGCCGCCTACCGAGCCGGAACCACCTCGAGCTGGACCGCCGGCCGCGCACGCGCCTACAAAGCCGCCAAGGCGCGTGAGAAGGCCTGGTGGGACAACCTCTCCCCCGCGACCCGCGCCGACCGCACCGCAGCAAAGCGACTCGAGTTCGACCAGATGTCCCTCGCCCAGCAGGCCAAACGCAAGGCCGAGCTCGCCGAGCGACGCGCACGCGCCGGCATCGACGAACTCGACCACTACCAGACCTGGCTCACCACTCTTTCGGCCGACGAGTACGTCGCACGCAGCCTGGAACGCAAACAACGCTTCCAAGCCCTCTCCCCCGCCGAACGAGGCGCCTCCGTGGCAGCGTGGGACCGGCACCGACTCCGGTACGGCCTTACCGCGCAGCGACTCAGCAAACCGCTGGTCGACCAGCGGCCACAGAGCCCCGACGTCGAGCAGGCAGCCCTACTCCCCAACGGGCCAGCGACCCGCGACGCAGCGTTCCTCGAGCGCCAGGGCCACTTGTTCGACAAGCGCGCCGAACAGCAGGCAGCGGGCTAGCAGCGGGAAGTCATCACTCCGCGGGGGGCAGTTCGCGGCGGGCGAGGCGTTCACGCGCGTCACGCAGGATCGCCTGGAGCCGCTGCTCCAACTCGGCCTTTGGCGGCAGCGCCGTCCAGTACTCCGCGACCACGATCCCGTCCTTGTGCATCTCCAGCAGCTCGACCTGCTCGCGGCTGGCCTCGGTGCACAAGATCAGCCCGATCGGTGCCTCCTCGCCCTCAGTACGTTCGTAGCGGTTGAGCCACTTCAGGTACAGCTTCATCTGACCCTCGTGGCGGGCATCGAACCTCCCGATCTTGAGCTCCACCGCCACCAGGCGGCGTAGCGGCCGACTGAAGAACAACAGGTCGAGATGGAAGTCGTCGCCGTCGATGATCATCCGCTTCTGACGCGCGACGAAGCTGAACCCGGACCCGACCTCGAGCAGAAACGCCTCCAGGTCGCGGAGAATCGCCGCCTCAAGGTCCGCCTCGGCGTACCCGTCATGGAGGCCGAGGAAGTCGAGCAGATACGGGTCACTGAACGTGTCGGCCGGCACCATCGACCCCGGCTCGATCTGCGAGTTCGCGATCTCACGCCGCTCGAATGCCTTGCGCTGGATCGCCCCCTTGAGCTCGCGAACAGTGAGCCGGCGGGCAACCACCTGGTCCGCGTAGAAGGCCCTCGCCTCGTCCGACCTGAGCGGCAGAAGGGCCACGATGTGCGTCCAACTCAACTTCTGCGCCAGCGACGCAACAATCTCGGCGTCGGGGAACTGCCGGGAGAACTTGACCATTCGAGTGAGGTTCGGCTCGTTGAAGCCCCTCCCGAACCGTCTCGTCAATTCCTGCGCCAGCGACGCAAGAATCTGGGAGCCGTACGCCGCTCGCTGTCCGCCGAGCACCTCGGAGTCGATCAGCGAGCCAACCTGCCAGTAGGTCATCGTCAGCGTCGCGTTGGCGTACGAGGCAACCGCCTCACGGGCCTCATGGACCAGCGACGACACGCGCTCGACCAGGTCGTCCGACGTTGCAGCCGGACTGCCCGCAGGTGCACGCACGGGGCTCGTGTCGCGCTTCTGCCTCGCCGGGGTCGCTTTGCTCATCCGGGTGAGTCTCCCAGCACCGTCCGAGAACCACGGCCAGCCGAGGGTGCGTCGCGACCGTTTTCGGTGCCAGCCGGATCGCTTGAGAGTCTCGGCGTCGAAGGGGGTACCCAGTCGGGTACGACGGCGAGCGAGCGAGCCTCCTTCGTCGAGGTGAGCGCTCCCCGTCGGTGCAACACGTCGATCATGGGCGAGGCCATTTGGCCATCGACCCCGAGCGCGGCGGCCAGCTCGCGCCAGGTCGGCCCCTCCCCCGTCTGCTCCCAAACCTGGGCGACGTGGTCGCGGGCCGCCAGAACATGCTCATCAGCCAACGCGTTCGCCTGGGCACGTCGCTGAGCGGCCCGCGACCGGGCCACCTCGCGGCGCCGCTTCTCCTCCGCGTAGATCTCTCGTACGTCCGGCACCTTGTCGCCGCCCATGGCAGCGTTCAACACGCTCACGGCCGCCTTCCACCGCGGCAAGCCAGGCTTGCCGGCGTGGGTGACGAATCGACGATGCACTTCGAGAACCTCGGCAGTGATCGGCCGATTGAACCCGGCTGCGCGCAGCAACTCATCCACCCGCTCATCGCTGGCCTTGGGGCGCGAGGGCCGAGCGCGACGAGCTCGGGGCGCGGGCACTCTGTCGACGCCCGCCGGCCCGGGGTTCGCGTGCGACGCGGTCGAGGTTTGATTGGCATCGGTCCTGCTGCCACGAACGGTGTGGCCGCAGGACTGGCACACCGCATAGGGCCACTCCCCCGCGGCAGCTGGCCGGGTCCGGTCGACCTCGCGGCGCAACTCAACCCAGGTGTCCGCCGACCCGCACGCCCGGCAAGGTCGGCCCAACCGGCGTCGTGGATGAGTTCCCCGAGCAGCCGGCTCGACTCGCGTCCTCACCATCTCCCCTTCGTGTGGCGGAGCAAACTCAGGCCAGGTAGGCCGCGAGAACGGCGGCCACGAACGGAGAGCGCTTGTCCTGGCCGTGCTTCTTGGCCAACTGGTCGATCACGGCGAGGTTGCCCGACTTGATCCGGAGCGACACCCCTACGAATCGCTCGCCCGCACCACTCTTGCCACGGTCGAACAGCCCGTCGCTGACCGTCGGACGCTCCGCCGCAGCCGCCACCACCGCGCTGAGCGTGGACTGGTTGGCCACGATGGCGTCGAGCAAGACGTCGACCTGGGAGGTGCGGTCGGTCTTCGCCCGCTCGCGCCACGCCTCGGCCAGTGTGAACGGAACTGAGACCGAAACCGACTTCATGGTCTCGGCCATCGCGCTTGCCTTCGGCTTGCGCTCAACCGACTTGGGCGGCCGCGGCTTCCTCACTGGACCAACTGCCGGAGCGGCCGGCTCCTCAGGCTCCGTCGGGGCCGGGATGTCCTCGACAGGCGCCAACTTCGGTGTGACCTTGTCCTCGACGTCCGCGTCCTCGACGGTCGCCGGCGACGGCGCAGCAGGCACCGGAGCCAGCGTCCGCGGGCGCTGGGTGGGCCCCGGCAGATCGGTGGGCTTCTTCAAACCCTCGATCGGCTTCATCGGCTCGCGACGGCTCATGCGCTGGCCGCCGCTTCGAACCGGTCGATCCGGGTCAGGATGGCGTTCGTGAGCAGCAGGTGGTCCCCCGCCAAGCCCCCGACGCTGCCCGGGATGCGGTCCACCTTCTTGCCCTCACGAAGTGCCTGCCACCCCGGCTCGCCCGACTCCTCCTCCTGGGCCATCTCAGCCAACTCGTGAACGAGCTTCCCGGCATTGCGCGCGTCCACCGCCGCGTTCGAGTGCCGCACGAAGATGACCTCGCCCTCCGAATCCTGGAAGACGTCGGCAGCGTCGCCGAGAACCGCTTGAATGTCTTCGATCGCGTTCCGCTTGATCCGCCCAGCGTTCGTGTCGAAGTCGTACGGCACAACCCCGAGGATCTCCACGTCGGGGTTCGCCGGCCGCACCTCCTTCAACTCCTCTGCCAGGTCGCGTAGGTTCCCGATGCTCGACCGGTCTGCCTTGGTCGGGATCACCAGCCACCGGGTTGCCCCGAACACCAGTTGCAACACGTCGGGGCGATCCGGAGGCGTGTCGATGACGATCAGGTCGTAGTCGCGGGCGATCGGCGCCAGAGCCTCGGCCAGCATGAGTCGAAACTCGGTGCCGCGGCGACGCTTCCCGGCCAGAACGTCTTCGATGGTCTTGAGCATCTCGCGACCCATCGGGATCACGTCGAGGTTCGGACGCACTTCGCGAATCACGGGCTGGAGCGGCTTGTTCGCGTCAAGGACCTGGAGCATGTGCGCGCCGCGGTCGTTCGCCTCGCTGTTCTTGTAGCCCATGTCGTCCCCCGCGTCGCCCTGGGCATCGAAGTCGACGAAGAGCACCTTCCAGCCGGCAGCTGCGGACAGTGCGGCGAAGTTGGCCGAGCAGCTCGTCTTGCCGACGCCGCCCTTGCCGTTGGCGAAGGTGATGACGCGGCTGAGCACGTCCTGGGTCAATCGCGGACTGGTCACGGCCATCTCGGCCAAGTTGGGCGCCATGGGGAAGACGGGGCCTCTCTGTGTGGTCGATAGCAGTACGGGTCGATGATGTCGCACCACACCATCGCTGAGCGGTAGCGACACGCGGTAGTGCGGTGCGGCTGTGCGGTGCGGTAGTGGGCTGCGGTACGGCATGCCGTGACGCACGCCCCTGCCGTGCAGCGTTGCCGCTAAGAACGAGTGCAGCGCAGCACCGCTGCACGCTAGTGCGTCACGGTGCTGCAATCAGATACTGCACTGCAACGATGAGCAACGGCATCGCGGCGCTGTGGTGAACCGAAGCACCGCAACAAGTGCTGGGCCCTGGTGCCACAAGCCTCCATTGCAACGCGGCATGCCCGACCAATGCCGCCGAGCGCCACCGCTGATAAGTACGGCGGCGCAGTAGGGCGGTGCGTTACCCGGATGCGGTAGTGCGGTGCGGTAGTTCTGTGCGGCATTGCAGCGCGATTCGGGGAGTGGCCGGCGGATCGCCTGTGAGGCGCTGGCCTCGTGAGGCGTGGTTGTGTCCACCGAGGCGCTCCGAGGCCGTCAGAGGGGCACCCTGGGCCCCTAGCGGGCTCATTCTGTCGAGGTCGAACGCCTCGAATCACGACATTGGGATTCTAGGTGAACCGGCGTCGTGGCGAAGGCGGGGGAGTGGTGCCGCGATTGTGCGTTCGCCGTGCGGGGTTGAGGGGGCAGCCCAAGGCATCAAGGGGCAGCGCGGATCGACGGTCCCGTCTCCGGCGTTCAGGGTTCGAGGGGGATGTCGAGGCTCGCTGGCGGAGACGGATTGGGGAGTCGGAGCGCCGTGCCGAGGTGGTCCGCTAGATGGAGGTCGACGTTCCAGCCGACTAGTGCGGAAGGATGTGACGCGGCAACCTGGCGTCTGTTAGGTCGCGGAACGCCGAACTTCACCCGACCCTTGATGAACAGCAGCGAGGTGGCAGTGGCCATCGCCTCGTGCCAGATGCGGGTGTCGGTGTGTGCCGGGATCAGCAGGACCACACTCAACCCGGACGCTCCCGCCTCGGCGCAGCGGCGCACCCACCGCACCCGCGCCTCGCCGCACGGCGGGTTGCAGAACACCGTCGATGCCGACTACGGCCGCGACGCACCGTCATCGGGGAGTGCGAAAAACCTGTCCGCGCCGACGGGGTTGTCGGGCGTTGTGCACGGGTCGAGCTCGATCCTGCCGCCGAGCGCCTTGCGGACGGGCTCGAGCACGTATCCCGGAGTCAGGTGCACCTGTTCCTCGGCGTGCTCGGCTCGTCGGCGTAGCGCGTTGTCGAACCGGAACAGGGCCGGCGCGCTCGTGGTCATGCTCGCCACCTCCTCTCGAGAACGCGGGTCAGCGGGCCGGTGCCCGGTCAACCGCGGGGCTGGGCAAGGGGAGTGGCGGCCGAGGCGAAGCGGTGGTGGCCGGTGCCCGCAGAGCCCCGGCCTGGAGCCCGACCAGAGGGTCGTACGCCCATTCCGGCTGATCGTGGGGGATCGGCTGGTCGGCGCGGGTCTTGACCCGCTGGTCGAAGTCCGCGCCGTGGATCTGAGGAGCCGTCGCCATCGGGATCAGCGACCTTGTCTCCAGCCGGACAGCCTCCCAGGTCGCCAGCCGGTCCGGAGGAGTCTCCTTCCGGCGCAACGGCATCACGCGGTACTCGCGGTAAAGCGCCAGGAGCGCGGTGGCAGCGGCGCCATACCCGGACTCGGCCGCCGTCTCGCGGGCGACACGGCGTACGTGGTCGATCGCCGTGTTCGGGTCGGTGAATCTCGAGGCGTCCCTGTGCGCGCTCATCGCGCCGACCCCGATCGCTTCGCGGAGGTTGCGTCTGCGGTGTGGTCGGGGTGGGACGACGCGGTCGTCGGTGGCGCCTCACGCAACATCGAGCGCTGCAGCCACACGTCGGATGCCGTGCCCGGCTCCGACCCCTCGCCTGCGTGGCTCGTCTGCCCGGTCAGCTCGGCGAGCAGTGCGATCGCCCGGTCGGCGAGGTCACAGCCGGCGTCGTCGCTGGCGTGCCAGTCCGAGGCGTCGGGGAAGTCACCGACCGACTCTCCGGCAGAGAGATCGGCTCGTTCGCGGCGCCACTCGTCATGCTCGGCGAGCAGGTCGGACGCGGCGCGCAGCTGGTCGACCGTGGGGCCCTCGACGCTGGTCCCCAACGCTGAGGCGAGGATGGGCAGCAGTTCGGCAGCGGTGGGCAGATGCAGGTCCTTGGCCATTTGGTGCTGGCGGTCCCAGTCCGGTCGGGCACCGGGAGGGTGGCCCTCGTAGTCGCAGTAGTTGCCGTCCTCGACGCCGTCGAGGGGGTAGCCGTCGATGGTCACCGGTGAGACGACCCATTCCAGGCCGGCGGCGGTCTCCTCGAGGTGGAGGTAGACCTTGACGTGGTTCTCGATCCGGTGCGGGTAGCTCGGATCGTCCTGCCATGGCGACTCCTCCGGCGGGGTGCTGGCGCTGCTAGACGGGGCCGGGGTCGTGATTTCACTCATCGCTCGTCTTCCTGTCTCGCGGTCGGGATGTGCCCGGCCCCGCAGGTGCACCTCCCCGGGAGTCTCGGAGTGCGGGGATTGTGGGTGTCCTTCGCCGAATGAGTTACGGCGTTGACGGGGCCGGGCAAGCGTGTGGAGTTGTCAGAACCCCGCAGCGCCGTAGGTGGCGGAGCGGGCTGGCGGGAACGGCGTGGGGGGCCGCGACGACGGCGTGGGGGTCAGGTTCAAGGTCTGCTGGAGCGCCGCCCGCTGCAGGGGGTTGGCGAACCTCGCGACCGGCTGATCGGGTTCGGGCAGGTTGACCAGATCGGTCACCGTGGCCTCCAGGCGCGAGCGGCGCTTGACGCGCACCGGGCTGTCGTGGCGGGGGTGGGCGTCGATCAGGTTGCTGTTGCCGCGCAGCAGCTCGCGGCGCAGCGCCTTGCCCAGGTTGTGGGTGACCTCGTGGGTTGCCTTGGCCAGCTCGACCATCTGCGTGGGCTGGAGACGCAGCGCCCGGCGGTCCTCCATACGGGCGACGGCGGTCGTGAGCTCGCTCTGCTGCCAGAACCGCCGCATGTTGGGCTCCTGGTCGCCGCGCACGTCGGCCAAGTGGCTGATCTGGGGCTGCAACGACTCCAGTACTTCGGCACGCTCGGTGAAGAACGCCGCGAACATGCTGGTCTTGCCCGACCGGCCGGCGGCCGCGGCGAAGGCCCGGCACAGGTAGAGCTGGCTGGCTGTGACCTGGCGCGCGCAGTCGGCGGTGATCTCCGGCTCCTCGGCGTAGAACGCGTCGCTGGCCATCATCGGTCGCAGGAACCGCGCGAGACGCCGCTGCGCGCCCGCGAGATCGGCCGGGGTGCCGACCATCGACACCGGCTCGACAACGGTCGAGGCGCGGGTGACCTGCGGCAGCCGTGGTGTCGCTTCCTCGGGGATCGCGCTCGTGGCGTGCCAGGTGGCGACCCGGGCGGTCTGGGAGAGAACCATGCGCTTCTCCTCCAGGCCCATCGCGAACTCGGGCCGCTGATGCTCGGCCAGCAGGCCGACCTCGTCGAGGCGGGCATCCAGCACCAGCACCGCCTCCAGTGCGACCGCAACGTCGCGCATCACCCACCAGCCGGCGCCGGGGTCGGTGCGCCACGGCTGCTCCCCAGCCGCGGAGAGGGCGTGGGATGCCGAGAGCAGTTCGATGGCGGCCTCCCGCCACGCCTCGACCGTCAGATCGTCTGAGGCCGCGGCGAGGTAGTCCGCGTGCGGGCGACGCTCGTCGAGGGGAAGGGTGGGCAGCGCGAACGCGATGCTGTCCACCAGGCTCGCCAGATTCTCGTCCAGCCCGGCCAGCATCGGCTTAGGTGTGCGCGCCGGGAGGTGGTCCGGCGGCGGGTACCAGGAGTCCTGGCCGACGTCGTAGAGCCGCTGCCGCAACGCGTCGACCACCGTTTCACGGCAATGCAGCATTTGGTCGACCGCCTGCTCGTCGGCCGGGATCATGTCGTCACGGATCAGCGCGTTCAGCGCGTGCGCGGCAGTCTCTGCGTGCGCGCCGTACGTCGTGACCGTCATCGCGGTTCACCCGCCGGTCGCGGTGTCGAACAGGTCGTTGCCATGTTCGAAGAAGCAACCGCCGCGGCGCCGGATCGGACACCGCGACGGGAACTAGTTGTGGAGAAGGTCCGGGAGCGGTCTACCTGCCCGGAGCGCCGGGGGAGTGGTCGATCCCCTCGGCGGGCGGCACCTCCCCCGGCAGCGGGGTCGACCGCCTGGCGTCCAGTGCCGCGGCCTGCAGCACCGTCGAGCGCCCACCACCGCCGGCGGCGCCGGCGGGTGCTGCCAGCAGTTCTGCGGACCGTGCGCCGATCCTGACGCCAAGGTCGTGCAGCTCGTCGAGCAGATCCCCGGTTCCCCAGATCTGGTTGCGTGTGCGGGTCGTGAGCGGCCGGATCACCTCGGCGCCGGCCAGTCGCTCGATCGCACGGTAGGTCGCAGCCGTTGAGAGCCCGAGCCGATTCTCGATGTCGTCGGCGGTGAAGATCGGCGAGGACGGCAACGAGGCCAGCACCTGCGCCGCGGCGCTGCCCACCCGCGGCGCGCCCGCGAGCCCGTGCCACTGATCGGGCATCGCCGCTAGGCGGCCGGCGGTGATGGTGGCCTCCTCGGAGGCGATGATGGCCGAGCGGGCGAAGGCGTGGACGATCGGGCCGGCGTCGCCGTCCCGGTAGCGATCCAGGGTCCCGAAGTAGTGCTCGCGGCGGGCCACCAGGGCCGAGGCGATCGGAATCACGACGTGCTGCGCCACCCGCCGCTCTCGGATCACCGCCGCGGCCAGGGCGCGGCCGATGCGCCCGTTGCCGTCGGTGAAGGGGTGGATCGACTCGAACTGCGCATGCGCGATCGCGGCCTGGGCGATCACCGGCAGGTCGGTGCGCCGGGCGAACGTGATCAGGTCGCCCATCAGCTCCTCGACCAGGTCGGGCGGTGGCGGGACATAGAGGGCGTTCCGGGGGGAGTGGTCCGATCCGCCGATCCAGTTCTGCATCTTGCGCCAGCGGCCCGCATAGGCCCGCTCGGTCGGGTCGTCGCTCAGCAGGAGCCGGTGGGCAGCCGTGATCCCGGCCGCCTCGATGGGGCCGTGCAGCAGCCGGTCCATCGCGCCGGACGCTGCCACCATCGACGTGGCCGAGGAGTTGGCCTTCACGCCGTGCAGGGCACGGGCGAAGTCCTCGATGCTCGCATCCTCGTGCTCGATCTTTGACGAGGCCACCGACTCGGCCCGCAACAGCAGCGTCGCCAGCGGCCGCAGATGCTCTCCGCCGGTCTCATCGAGCCGGGCGATCGCCCTCACCGCCAGGTCGCACTCGGCGAGGAGGTCGTTCGGAACGCGCGGATCCAACCCGGCCACCTGCGGAGGGATCGACACCGTCACCTCGCCCAAGGTCCGATCATCCACCGTCCCACCGCGATGGGTCTGCCGCCAGGCAACAGTGCGCCGCCCATGTGCGGGCACGACCACCCGCGGACCGACCCAACCCGCCGGGGATTCGCCGGCGACCTCGTCAGCCATCCGAGAACACCTCCCGCCTTTCTCTCAGATACTATAGGTAAGTGAGAATAACGGCGGGAATGTTCTCACTGCACGGGTGAGTTGGTTGAGTGTCGGGGCGTGATGGTTCGGCCGTCGCCGAGGCCGTCCGATCCTCCGCCCGGACCAGACGCCGGCGGGGGAGCGGCGTTGAGAGCTCCGGCCTGCAGCACAGCAGTTCGGGCCGACACCCGCCGGCCCGCGAGGGACCTGAGTCCGGCTCGTCTGTGCCGAAGTGGTGGTGGTCACCCGGGTCGATCAAGGTGACCCGGGGGCCGTAGTCGGCGCACATGCGGGCGATGGACGCCGGATCGGCGGCCACGTACACGTCGTCGAGCCACTCCTCACGGTTGGTGTCGGTGGCGAAGCCGTCGATCAGCAGCGAGTCCTCCATCGCGGAGACCGCTTGGGCGTACGAGCTGTACGGACCCACCACCTCTGGCCGCGGATGCCCAGGGTCCGCGTACCAACCCAGGGTCACCCACCATCCCGGCGTCAGGGGACCACCATGGGCGTTGAGGTAGTCCTCCCAGGTGGCCTCGTCCGGCATGCGCCCGCCGGGGTGCAGGGGGTTGTTGCTCATGGCCCGAAAGGCAACCGCCCGCCGGGCGGATCGGACGCCCGCCTCAGCGCCACGCCGGATGGGGCGCAGGCAGGCACCGTCGAGCCGGCCGCCAGGCCCTGCCCCGGCCTACGCGACAGCGGCCACGCCGCGCCGCAGAAGTCGCCGAGCCGCGTCGAGCCGCAGGCTGTGCTGGAGTACCTGCGAGTCCGCCAACAGGTCGGTGAGGCGTTGCTCGAGCTCGGTCAACCCCGCGCGGAGGTCGCCGATCGGGACGGGTACGTAGTGCGTCGGCCGACGTTGCCCGAAGTCGGTCAGCTCGGCGCGGGTCATGCCCAGGAACGGCAGCACGAGCCCGTGGCCGTCCTGCCCGGTCGCAGCCTCGAGTGCGGCGAGCAGCGAGACCGCATAGACGAAGTCCGGGGACGCGTCGTACACGTCGCCGTCGCGAAGAGCAGTGGGAACAGCCATCGTTGTGGTCCTTTCCAGTGGAGCCGGCAGCGGGGCCGACCCCACGACCCAGTGCAACAGAACCAGCCCATGCCGCGCATCCGGCGCGCCCGAACCGGTGGACAACCTCCACCGCGACGGAGGCTGTGGACGCCACCCGGAGCCAAGTCGCGGTTTCATCGTGACCATCCCGGCGGCTCACACGTCCGCGGGCCTTCGCCGGGTCGCGGCGTCGGGGGAGTGGGCGGTGGCGCGATCGCCGGCCGCGCCGGGGGCTCGGTGAGCCGGGAACCGTTAGCCGCGGGGTCCTGCCCGGCGGGCCGGTCGCCTTCGGCTTCCTCGGTGCTGTCGGCAGCCAGTTCGGCCGCCAGCCGGTCGCGGGTCGCACGGACTCCTTCGAGCTCGGCGGCGCGCGGGAATGCGTCGACCAGCCCGGCCTGGGCCTTCTCGGCCTCGCGGTTGATCTTGGTGGTGTCCATCTCAACGTCCTCCAGTACCCGCTCCAGGCGCCGGGGGAGGTTCTCCACGCGGGTCACCAGACCCATGGAGGGTTCGCGGACGTCGCCGGCCTCGACGAGCACGTGCACTCGGGGCACCTCGACGAGCGAGACGACGTAGCGGGGCTGACCCAGCCACGAGTCCGCGGACACCTGCAGGTGCAGTCCGCCCACCTCGCCCAGCGGCTGGGGGTCCCGCTGGTAGGGCTCGACCGCCTGCAACGCACGCTGCAGAGCGGGTGCGGCATCGGCGCGCTTGCCGTACGCCGTGCCGTTGATCCGGATCGAGAACGCATCCCCGTCGGTGTCGCGGCGCAGCGGGATCGCCGCCACCAGCTGCTGACGGTCGGTGGCCAGGCGCTCCAACCGGGGTCCGGCCTCGCGGATCGTGGCCGCGAGACTGCGCTGCGCCGAGGACCAGGCCCGCTCCAGCCGCTCCAGCTTGGTCGCCTCCGTCTCGGCCTTCGCCAACTCCATGATCCGCGGATCCCCCGAAGCGAGCGCCTTGACCTCGGCGTAGGAGAGCGCCGAGTCACCGATGTCCTCGATCTCCCGCACATCCAGCCGCCCACGCATCAGCTGGTTGATGAACTTCGCCTTCCGCTCCACCGTCTGCCACAGGTAGGTGTCGAACGAGGATTCGGTGACGTAGCGGTACACCCGAACCGAGGAGTTCAGATTGCCTTGACGCATGATCCGGCCGTCGCGCTGCGCCAGATCGGCCGGCCGCCACGGGCAGTCCACGTGATGCAACGCGACCGCACGCTTCTGGACGTTCGTACCCACACCCATCTTCTCCGTCGACCCGACCAGCACCGACACATGCCCGGTGCGGGCCTGCTCGAACAACCGAGCCTTGGCGCGGTCGTTATTGGCCTCGTGCATGAACCGCACCTTGCCGGCCGGCACGCCGAGCGAGACCAGCTGCGCCTTGAGCTCCTCATAGGCGTTCCACCCGGTGCCGGTCGGCGTACCCAGGTCGCAGAACACCAGCTGCAAGGCCCCAGGCTCCGGGTCGTTGCCGAACACGACGTCCGCGTGGTCGTGGTAGATCCCGGCGACCCGTTGGGCGACCGCGTCGACCTTGGACGGCTCGCGGTCCAGGAACGCCCCCAGCCCGTCGATCTGATGGTCGACCAGTCGCAGATCCAGCGCGGCCGCGCGACCGTGGCTGCTGATCCGCAGCATGTTGTCCTCCTCGGGCGGCACCGCGCGTGAGGACACCAGATCGGCCCGTTCTGCGAGCTGTGCCATGAAGTCGACCAGTTCCTGGCTCGGCGGCACCACCACCGTCTGCGGGGCACCGCCTTCCAGGTCGGGGGTGGGCAGGTGGAGGTCCTCGGCGGTCTTCACGTCGGCGACCTGGTGCCACAACCGCAGCAGCTCGGGGACGTTGTTGAATTTCGCGAACCGCGACTTCATCCGGAACCCCGTGCCCGAGGGGGAGAGCTCGAGGTCGGTCACGACCTGCCCGAAGGTGGCCGCCCAGGTGTCGAAGTCGGTGATCCCGGCCGCCTCCATGTCCGCGGGCGCTAGGTAGCGCAGCATCGTGTACGCCTCGGCCACCGAGTTGGCGATCGGTGTCGCGGTCATGAACGTGGCCACCCGCCGACCGTGCCGGCCACGCAGGTAGGACATCTTCAGGTCGAGGTCGGTGGCCCGGTTGGACCCGTCCACGGCCACGCCGGGGATGTTGGAGGCCAGTCGGAGGTTCTTGTAGCCGTGGGCCTCATCCACGCACAGGTAGTCGATACCGGTGGCCTCGAAGGTGATCGCCGGGTCGCGTTCGACGTCGCGCAGCGACTTCAACCGCTCCTCGGCCCGAGCCAGCGTCCCCTCCAGCCGCTTCACCGACAGCCCGCGCTCGGACTTCGAGGCGGCCAGCCACATCCTCAGCTGGGTCAGCTGCTCGTCGAGATAGGCCTGTTCGGTGTCCTTGGAGACCGGGATCTTCTCGAACGCCGAGCGGGACATGATGACCGCGTCCCACTCGCCCGTCGCCGCGCGGGCGACGAAGAGTTGCCGCTTGTCCTTGACCAGGTCCTCGGTGCCGCAGGTCAGGATGCGGGCCTGCGGGTAGGCCTGCAACCACTCACGGGAGAACTGCTCGAGCATGTGGTTGGGCACCACCACCGCCGGCTTGCGCACCAACCCGAGGCGCCGCAGCTCCGAGACACCGGCCACGGCGGCCAATGTCTTCCCGGCGCCGACTTCGTGGGCGAGTAGCACCGAGGGCTGGGCCACCATCCGCGCCACTGCGGCATGTTGATGAGGCCGCAGCCGCAGCGGGCGGCCGTCCTGGACCCGGGCCATGCCCGGGTAGTGCTTGTCCTCGTCGACGTTGTAGGAGCGCAGCACGATCGCGTTCAGCTTGTCGTTGTAGGCCCGCACCAGTTGCTGGCAGCGGTCCGGGTCCTCCCACAGCCAGGTCGCGAACCTCTCCTGCAGTTGCTCGGCCTTCTCCTGGGCGGCGAACGTGGCGGTCTCGTTGGGAATCCGGCGCCCGTCGGGGGTCTCGTCGGTGACCCGGATCTGCCGCTGCTCCAAGCAGGCCTGGACGATGTCGATCGCCGTGGCCCGGTCGGTGCCCCACGTGTTGCGTGCCGCGACCGAGTGCCGGTTGCCGCGCACCGACCACACCGATCCGCCGGGATGCTCGACCTCCACGGTGCGGTCCTCCAGTGTCTCGCGCAGGAACTGCTCCACCGTCGCCGCTGGCACCCACGGCACCCCGAGCTGGGCGACGATCTCGGTCGGCCCCAGGTCCTCGGGCAGCACCTGTTCGAGTGCCGACTCGGCGGCCTGGAGTCGACGGACCATCGGCTGCGCCGACGCATCGCCTGTCGCCGTGGCGCCCTCGACGAGCTGCTCGAGGACCTCCTCGACCCGGTTCAGTCGGGCGCGGACGTTGCCGGACAGGAACTCCGCCCGCGGTACCCAGTCCGCGGTCCAGCCCTCAGTGGTGCGTTTGACGGTGTCGGGGTCGACGAACGCGAACGCCTCCAGCTCGACCGCGGCCTGCGTCTGGTCGACGCCGAGCAGCCGGGCGATCTCACTGGTGCGGAGTTCGCCGTAGGTGTCCAGGCACAGCGACACCGCGTCGGCCGGCGAGTCGGCGTGGTTGCGGAGCACCCGGGGTGCGACCACCCGCTCGGTGAAGATGTCGGCCTTGCGAGCCGTCCCCGTCGCCGAGTCGTAGTGCTCGAGCGCGAAGACCGCGGGGGAGTGGGGATCGCTGCGGAACCCGCCCTGCCGCGGCCGGACCTGTGCGAGCACCGGCTCACCGGTCTTGGGGTCGACTCGGCCGGTGTTGCGACCGGTGACCCGGTTGATCGGCCCGTACCGCTTCACGTAGGCGTCGTACTGACGGTTCAGCCGCTCCCGCAGCGCCGTCATCTGCTCCTCACCCGCCGTCCCCGGACCGTTCGGGAGATTCGCCGGCGTCGGGAGGTCTCCGGGCAGGGGAGTGGTGGCCTCGGCCTCCAGCAGCGTGACGACCGTGTCCCGCAGCCCCAGCATCATCCGCAGCTCGTTCGCCTGAGACTTCGGCACCTCCAGCGGCTCCGGCACGCCGTGACGCACCTGCAGCCACTCGCCGTTCTCACCAGTGGTGATGTGGCCCTCGGCCCGCACCACCGCGCCCGGGAGGACCAGCGGCTCCTCCTCACCGCTACGCCCACGGCGCGACCCCGACGTCGGAAGCCGGTGCGGCGCCGACGACGGCACCGCTGGGTCGGTTGAAGTCGGTCGAGGTGCGGCCGGGGCTGGGGTGAACAGCGGCCGGACGTCGGCGTAGTTGGTCAGCGAGAACGTGAGCTGCCGTTCCAGGTCCGCTGCCACCCGCTCGGCCAGACTCTGCCCCTCGCCCAGGAGCGGAGGCTGGACCTCGACCTCGGGCCCGAAGCGTCCCGTCCGCGAGGTCAGACGCCCGATGACCCGGCCCGGCTGCTGCGCGAACAACGAGTTGAGCGTGACCTCGGCGCCCTCGAACCGGGGGCCCGCCCACTTCGACGGCAACGGCTCGACGTCGCGCCACCCAGAGGTGACCCCGACCGGTTCCTCGCCCTCAACCCGCCGCCGGAAGACCAGCACGTCGGTGATGACGTCGGTCCCGGCCGCCTGCTGATGGGTCTGGTTCGGCAACCGGACCGCGGCAACGAGGTCCGCCGTGCCGGCGAACGCATCGCGGGCCTTCGGGTTGGCTGCATCCATCGTCCACCGCGAGGTCAGCACCGCCACCACGCCACCGGGACGCACCAGATGCAGGCTCTTGTAGATGAAGTAGTTGTGCAGGCTCAACCCGAGCCGATTGTGGGTGGAGTCGTGCGGGACGACATCGGCGAAAGGAACGTTGCCGATCACCAGGTCCAGCCTCCCCTCCGGAAGACGGGTCTCGGCGAACGACTCCGACCGGATGTCCGCCGCCGGATACAGCAGCGACGCCACCCGGGCCGTCGTCGGATCCAGCTCCACCCCGACCACCTCGCGCACATGCTCGGGCGCGAACCCGATGAAGGTGCCCGCACCGCAGCCCGGCTCCAACACCCGCCCGCCGGCCGACTCATCGAACCCAGCCGCCCCCAGCGCCGACCACACCGCCTTGACCAGCGCGGCATCGGTGTAGTGCGCGTTGAGCGTCGTCCGTGCCGCGGCCGCGCGTGCCCTGCCCTGCAGCAGATCCCGCGCCCGCGTCGCGTCCTCGTTGTGCCGAGCGTCGTCATCGAAGACCTCCGGCAGCGACCCCCAACCCGACCAGCGCGCCAGGACACCCTGCTCCTGCTCGGACGGCAGCCGGTGCTCCGCATCCAAGACGGCCAGCAACTCCAGGACCGCGACGTTCGCCCTCAACCGCTCCCGCGACGTCCGAGGCGCGAGGTCCAGTTGCGAACTGGGCCGGAACCGCAGGAACTCCCCGGCAGGAATCAGGACGGCCGGCTCGACTGCGGAGGGCGCTACAGGCTCGGGGGAGAGGCCAGGCCCGGGGTCATGTGCAGCCGCAGGACCTCCGACTCCGCCGAGATCCTCGCCTCGCTCAGCCGGCCCACCCGCTCCAGGTAGCCCTCCGACGGGTCCGAGGGGCCCGCGATCTGGTCGGCCAACGTGTCGATCTCCGCCTCGATCTGCAACCCCAGGCCCTCGAAGAAGCTCTCCGGGTCCGCGATCGCCGCCAACTCCGTGGCCCGATGCTTCGCGTAGTGCTCCCGCATCCGCGTCCCGTACGGGTTCATCCCGAGCCCCTTCCAGTGTCACGACCGGCTGCGAACCGGTGACCTCACCAACCTCAACCGACACCTCGCCGGCCGGCTCACCAGGCTCCTCACCAAGATCCCACAGCGCCAGTTGCTCGGAGTCATCCACGCTCGCACGACGTCGTCCCACCCCGGCACCTCCAGCTCTGTTGGTGAGGACACCGGCCGCAGCCATCCACGCCGCGGCTCACCACCGCCCTCACTCCCAAAGGCACCAACCCGGCCGGTGGATCGGACACATTGGCGAGAAAAAAGCTCTCCGCAGGATCGCGGGCCGGCACGTGGGTGACCGCCAGACCTGGCATGCGCAGTCAGCTGGATGGCCTGGGCACGTCGGGTCTGGTCATCAGGCTGCGGGGCTGATCCAGTGATCGAGCCCCCACAGGAACTCGTCACACAAGTCCGGGTCGCTCATGAACTGGGGGAGCTGCGGCTCGAGGTCGAGTGTGGCTTCGCCGGACGCAGTTCGGGCTGAGGCGTCGTTCTCGGTGACATCCGCCGCGGCCGCGGTCAGGGAGCTCTTCGCCTGTGCAATGACCGCGGCGGCGCGGTGCACGTCGCAGCTACGCATCAACAGATAGCAGCGACCTTCGACCATGTCGCGCGGGCGCTCGGTCGACTCGCCGCCCGCCCAATCGTCGCCGGGGTCGTAGTCGGGACACTCGGCGTCTGGGACATCGCCTTCCTCTTCGCCTTCGGCGGAGAAGTGCAACTCTCTCGACACACTGAAGGTCAGGTTGGCCAGCAACGTCGTGACCTCCACCTGGTCGATGCCATCCAGCTGACCCTTTGCGCTGCAGCCAAGGATGAAGGCGAGCCGACTGGTCAGTTCGCCAGCGAGGCTCCAGGGAATCGCGACCGTGATCTTCGAGGTCGAAGGGTTGATGGGAACGTAGATCTTCCCTTCGAAATGCACCCGCCCGCACGCGACCGCCTCAACGAACGTTGGATCGCGCCATCCGATCAGTGCCCCCGGAACAGTCGGGATCTCCTCGTACTGACCGGCGTCTCCCGTCGGCGCGTACGCCGGCGCTTCGACCAGCGCGTTGTTGGCCAGGAGGGCGCGGTGCGCTTCCGCCCACGTGAGGTCCACTCCGTTGCGAGCGGTCAGTTCGGCCATCCGTGCGGCGTTTTCGAGCGCCCAGTCCTCGGGCGTCTCGTATCCGCTGTTGCTCCCGGTGTCCTTCTGGCTGGTCATGGCGCCTATCCCTTCGTTTCTGAGGTCCGTCTCACTCTCAAAGGCACCAGCACGGCCGGTGGATCGGACACCTGGACGCGTCCGATTCAGGCAGCGGCGCGTTGCTTCTCAGCACATGACCAGTACCCACAGCCCGAATCCGGGCCAGACAAACGGCGCCGATGGCGGCGAGCATGCCGGTGACCGGCAGACCTTCGAGCTCTACGGCCGGCGCATCACCCACACCAACAACCCCGACGTCCAGCAGCTCCTCGCGGCCGCGCACACCGACCGGGTCCGGCCCCTGTGCATGTGCCGGCCCGACGGCGTCGCCATGTACGTCGCCAAGATCGGAGCCGACAAGTACGTAATCAAGCGGATGCCCGACACCGGTCTCGAGCACACCCACAGGTGCGGCTCCTACCTGCCACCCGAAGAGCTCTCCGGTCTCGGTCAGGTCCTCGGCTCCGCGATCACCGAGGAAGCCGACAGCGGCCTGACCGCCATCAAGCTCGGGTTCCGCATGTCCAAAACCGAGCGCGCCGCCCCGGCCGCCGTCGGCAGCGAGGGAGTGGCCGACTCGGTGGCCGCCGACCCCAACCGGCTCACCCTCCGCGCGGTCCTGCACTACCTATGGCAAGAAGCCGACCTCGCCACCTGGTCACCCGGGATGGCCGGCAAACGGAACTGGCGCATCGTGTCCTGGTATCTGCGCCGCGCGGCCCGCGGGAAGTTCACCAAGGGCAAGCCCCTGGCCACCAAGCTGTACGTGCCCGAGCCGTTCAACCGCGAAAAGAAGACCGAGATCGCCGCCCGCCGTCTCTCCGCCTGGGCCCCGATGCAGCAGCACGGCGCCTCCCAGCAGTTCATGATGCTCATCGGCGAACTCAAGGCCATCGACCCCGCACGGTTCGGCCACAAGCTCGTCATTAGGCACCTGCCCGACGCGCCGCTCATGGTCGACGACACCCTCCTGAGCCGCCTCAACAAGAGGTTCGGGGACGAACTCGAGCTATGGAAGAGCAACGAGGAAGGCCACCTCATGGTGATCGCCACGTTCTCCGTCGGCCGCGCCGGCCTGGCCACCGCCGAAGAGATCTCGCTCGTGATGACCGACCGCAACTGGCTCCCGTACGAGTCTCTAGCCGACAAGCTGCTCCTCGACACCGCCCTCGACGCGCGCCGCCGATTCACCAAGTCACTGCGCTACAACCTCCCCCCCGACAAACCCATGGCCTCACTCGTGTTCACCGACACCGAAACCCCCACCGCGGCGTTCATGCTCCACAGCGACGAGGACCGCGACACCGCCGCCCAGATCGCCACCGACACCGGCACAGAAGTCTGGACCTGGGTACGCGGCGAGGACATGCCGCCCCTTCCGCGACCCGCGCCCGCGTCCCGCAGCGGCCAGGTCAGTGCCTAAGCGGTCGGCAGCTCCGCAGCAGCCTGACTCATCGCGATGCACTGAATCGCGAAGCACTCGGTGGCGGTGAACAGGGCGATCGGGCTGACACAGCACCACACGTCATCGACCGGCAAGTGGCCGCGGTTCGGCCGCGCGTAGCGTGCCCCGATGCTGTTGCCGGCAGCGCCGGCGACGAGCCCAAGGAAGCCGCGACACCATGCGGTGTCCACGGCGCTGACCGACTGATCGAGCCCGGCCGCCTCAATCTTGGCCCACAGTTCCTCCAGACCGTGTCGAGCTTCAAACGCCACCCCGCCCTCGAGCAAGGCCGCCTTCACCGCCAACTCGGCCGTGTGATGGGCGTGGAACAGCAGCGGACGCGTCAGCGCCCAGCCACCGTCGACCTCCTCGGCCGCCCGATCGGCGAGATGGCGCAGCGCAGCCAGATACTGCTCGACCAACTCACGGGTGCCCTCCACCTCGGTGCGCGACAGCGACACGCAATGACCCCCACCCGGGTGCTCGCCCGGGTCATCGATCCGAAAGGCGACCAGGGACAGGTCGGGAAGATCGCGCATGAGCCGATTGTGCCCGGCCCCGCATCGCGCCCCCTAGCGAGAAATGCGGCCAGAAGGGTTTCCGCGGTTGACCGGTTTCCGACGGGTGGCGTAGATAGGGTTTCTGACCGGGGTTGCACCGTGCCGGCCCTAGCGAAACCTCGAGGGAGCCGCCGTGCGTCTGACCGCCGACAAGGTCGTGACTTGGACCGATCCGTCCGCGCCAGCAGGTGTCACCACAGAGAAGGTCTACCTCGGCCCGGACCCACACGGACTGGGCGGGTTCCAAGTCGCCGTCGCGACCGCCGTCGCAGCACCATCCAGGCAGGGACTGCGCGACCTCTTCACCGCCCGCACCGGCAAGACCCAAGTCCAGCTCGTCGTCGCCGTGGTCCACGACGGCTCCGTCCACCTCTTCGGGCCCGACCCGCAGGCCCAGCCGATAGCCCTGCCCCTCGAGCAAGCCCAACGTCAGCTCCAGTCCGTGCTCGCCGAACCCGACCTCCTCGCCGCAACCGAACGGTTTGCCGGATTCCGCAAGGCCAACGACTCCACCGGCGTCGCCGGGTTCACCAACAGCGGCCTCTTCGCCTCCCACCACATCACCAGCAACGTCCCGAAGCGATCCGACTGGGACGACCTCGGCAACAAGGCCGGGGGACTGCTCAGCAAGCGCGGCAAGCAGCTCGTCGAAGCCCTCGGCTTCGGAACCCAGCCCGGACCGAACGGCACCATGCTGCTCTCGATCGGCGGACGCCCTCCCCGCGCCGTCGCCGTCCTGCTCGACGACACCGAGCACTTCGACGCCAAGACCCAGCGCTTCCAACTCTCGCCGGTCGCCTTCGGTCTCGCCGTCGCCTCCAAGCAGGAGGTGCCCTGGCTCGTCGTACTCCGCAAGGACCAGATCCGCCTCTACCCCGGCCGCGACGGCGTCGGCGTCGGCTCCAAGGGCCAGGCCGAGACGTTCTTCGAGGTCGACCTCTCCACCATCGACTCCGAATACGCCGCCCTCCTCCCGCTGATCTTCTCGGCCGAAGCACTCAAGGCCGACGGCACCGCCGACGAGCTCCTTCGCGACAGCTCGCGCTACGCCAGCGAGCTCGGCGCACGTCTCCGCGAGCGCATCTACGACGAGATCGTGCCGCCCGTCGCCGTTGAGGTCGCCCAGCGACTGGCGAAGCACGCCGCCGTTCCGCTGACCGCGGATGGGCTCTCGCTGGCCTACCGCGTCACGCTGCGCATTCTGTTCCGCCTCCTCTTCCAGGCCTATGCCGAGGACCGGGGCCTCCTGCCATCTGGCCGCAACGAGGGCTTCGACGCCAACAGCCTGAAAACCAACGCGCGTCGCCTCATCGACTCCGAGTCCGACGAGTTCGGCGACTCGACAACCATCTGGTTCGACCTCGTACAGGTCTGGAACGCCATCGACCACGGCAACCCCCAGTGGCAGATCCCGTCCTACAACGGCGGACTCTTCTCCACCGACCCAGACCGCTCGCCCGAAGGCGCGCTCATCAAGAAGATCGAACTCCCCGACAGCGTCCTCGGCCCCGCGCTGAAAAGCCTCCTCATCGACGTGAGCAGCGACGGCGTACTCGGCCCCGTCGACTTCCGCTCCCTCAGCGTCCGAGAGTTCGGCACCATCTATGAAGGCCTCCTCGAGAGCTCGCTCTCGCTCGCCGAGGAAGACCTCACCCTCGACGACACCGGGGCCTGGGTGCCCGCCAAGCCAGGGGATCAGGTCTACGCCCCTTGCGCGTCCGTCTACTTCCACACCGCATCGGGCGAGCGAAAGGCAACTGGCTCCTACTTCACACCCAAGGTCGTCGTCGACCACCTCATCGAACGCTCCATCGTCCCTGCCCTCACCACACACCTGGCCAAGATCGCCGGCTACCTCAGCAACGGTGACGCCTCTGCTGCAGCTCGCGAGTTCTTCGACTTCCGCGTCGCCGACCTCGCCATGGGCTCCGGCCATTTCCTCGTTGCCGCCGTAGACAAGATCGAAGCGCTCATGCGCACCTTCCTCACCGAGCACGCCGTGCCGGGCGTCACCGAAGAACTTCTCCGCCTCGCGGTCGTAGCCCGCGACGCACTCGGCACCGACGACGTGGCCAAGAGCGAGGTCGACGAAGTAGGACTCCTCCGGCGCCAGGTCGCCCGCCGCTGCATCTACGGCCTCGACATCAACCCAATGGCGGTCGAGCTAGCGCGACTTGCGCTCTGGATCCACACATTCGTCCCAGGCCTGCCGATGAGCAACCTCGACCACGGGCTCGTCAATGCCAACAGTCTGACTGGCATCGGCACGATCGACGAGGCGCTTGACGCGCTCCAGCCGAATCGCAGGCCCGGCGAAATGAGCTTGTTCGATGAGATCCTCACGGATCAATTGGCCTCGTCGAAGACGCTGCTGGTCGACGTCGCAAACGCGAGCGAGGCGAACAAGGCCGAAGTCGAAGAGGGCGCGCGGATGCTTGCGCAAGCGCGCGAAGCAGCTGACATGGCGCGCCGGATCTTCGACGCTGCCGTCGCAGCGCGCGTCAATGCCATCCAGGCGGGCCTGATCCTCGACGAGGTGTCCCTGGTTCGCATCACGAGCAAGGACGAAGTCACTCAGACCGCCGCGCGCCTCCTTCCTGCGCACATGCCGTTTCTCTTCCCCGAGGTGTTCCTGCGGGAGCGAGGCGGGTTTGACGTGGTGCTGGGTAATCCGCCATGGGAAAAGGTGAAGGTGGAGGAGCACCAGTTCTGGGGTGCTCGATTCACGGGCATCCGGAATGCCCCGCAGGCGGAGGCGTCTGCGCTCATCGCTCGGTACCGCGTTGAGCGTCCCGACCTCCTCGCAGAGTACGAGTCCGAGGTTGCGCGCGTTCAGACGATCAAGGAGGCACTGGTTGCTGGGCCTTACCCACTGTTGGCGCGAGCGGACGTCGACCTCTACCAAGTCTTCGCATGGAGATTCTGGCATCTCCTGCGAGAAGGCGGCCGCTTTGGGCTCGTCATGCCTCGGATGGCTTTGGTCGGGAAGTCACTGAAGGCGTGGCGTGATGAGATCCTGGCGAATGGCAGTTTCGATCAGGTCGTGACGCTTGCCAACAACCGCCGGTGGGTGTTCGAGGTCGAGGCGAAGATGACGTTCGCTTTGTTGGCGGTTACTCGTGGCGGCGACACAGCGACTCTGGGTCTCTCCGGTCCGTTCGCCAGCATGGAGGAGTTCCTCGCGGGTTCTTCGAAAATCACAAGGTTGCCCGCTCACCGTGTCGCCGAATGGACGGAGGCGTCCTCCTTCCCGATTCTTCCGACGCCTGAAGCAGGAGAGATTTTCGAACGGATGCAACGGGCTCCGCGGCTCGACCGCCGGACCGCAGGTTGGACATTCGTGCCGCTGAGGGAACTCCACGCCACTGGCGACAAGGAACTATTCACGTTCACCGGAAAGCCTTCCGGTGGGCAGTGGCCCGTGTACAAGGGTCTGTCGTTTGATCGTTGGGAGCCGGATCTCGGTGACTACTACGCTGAGATTGACGAAGAGACCGCGCTGGAGGTGCTGCTGCGCAAGGCCCAGCGGGGCCAGCAGCTCGCGCGATCGGCATACTCGGCGCTGACGCCGAGTGAGGTCGCTGACGTAGGTCAGCTGCCTTGCATGCGGCCACGCATCGCGTTCCGGGATGTCACGAACGAGAAGAACACCCGGACCCTAATCGCAGCGTTGCTTCCGCCTCGCACGACACTCACACACCAGGCGAACTTTGTGCTGCGAGCACGCGGGACCGTTCGCGATGAGGCTTACCTCCTTGGGTTCTTGAGCAGCCTTGTCACGGACTGGTACACGCGACGATTCGTTGACGGACACATGACCCTCGACATCTTCAACGGCATACCGATCCCCGAACCGACAGAGGGAGCGATTCCGGATCGAGTGGTACGAATCGCGGGGTTGCTCGGGGCACATGACGATCGCTATGCCGACTGGGCTGCCGAGTTGGACGTTCCGGTTGGCACAGTCAAGACATCCACCGAACGGGATGACTTGATCGCGGAACTCGACGCATTGGTGGGCCTGCTGTATGGCCTCAACGAAGACCACATCGAGCACGTCTTCGCCACCTTTCATCGTGGATGGGAGTACCAGAAGCGTCTCGAAGCGGTGCTCGAGCACTATCGAGAGTGGAAGGGCAAGGCATGACGCAGCTTCCCGACTTCGCCACCAACTACGCCACTAGCGACCCTCAGACGACCGTTGCCGACAAGGTCAACGAGCTGTTCTGTCTCTTTCGGGAGAACAGGGTCACGGCACCTCCGATCGCGATCGCCACGGCGTACATCAACCCAGCCGGATTCGCCCTGCTCGCAGACGAGCTGGAGACCGCGCCCCGCGTGCGCCTCCTCCTCGGCGCGGAGCCCGACGAGGACTCGGTCCGTGCGATCACCTCCGGTGACGCCGACCAGGACGCTCGCCGTGACGCGGCGATCGCTGACCACCAGGCCTGGCTCGAGGCCGAGCGCGACACGATGGGGTTCGCGCGGGTGCCGACGTCCGAGGCGAAGCGGATGGTCGAGTGGCTGCAGGCCGTCGACCCCGCCGGGGCAGCGCGCGTGGAGGTTCGCCGCTACACGGGCGGGTTCCTGCACGGCAAGACGTACCTTGTCGAGGACGGTGCCGCCCAGGCCGCGATCGCCGGCTCGTCGAACATGACCTACGCCGGCCTGGCCCACAATGCCGAACTGAACCTCGGCACCGGTGGCGGCACCAGTTCGGCCGGCAAGGTCCGCGAGTGGTTCGAGCACTTCTGGGACCTCAGCGAGACCTACGACCTCGCCGAGCTCTACGGCCGCCTCTGGGACCCCCACACCCCGTGGAGCGTCTACCTGCGGATGCTCTGGGAGCTCTACGGCGAACACCTCGACGACGACGAGAACCCGAACGTCCGCACCGGCCTGAACCTCACCCGCTTCCAGGCCGACGGCGTCACCCGGATGGAACGCCTCCTCGACGAGCACGGCGGCGTGCTCGTCGCTGACGAGGTCGGCCTCGGCAAGACCTATCTCGCCGGTGAGGTCATCTACCGAACCGCGAACATCAACCGCCAACGCGTCCTCATCGTCGCGCCCGCCGCGCTGAAGTCAGCGATGTGGGAGCCGTTCCTAGAGACCCACGACTTCAGCCGCTGGGTGAAGGTCTACTCCTACGAAGAGGTCCGCAACCGCCTCGACCCCGACAAGGGCTCGATCCACACGTTCCTCCAAGAGGTCGAGGACTACTCGCTCGTCGTGATCGACGAGGCCCACAACCTGCGCAACTCCGGCGCCCAGCGCTCCGGCGCCGTCGACCGGGTGATCACCGCCGGCAGCCCCAAGCGGGTCGTGCTGCTCACCGCGACACCGGTCAACAACTCCCTCAACGACCTCGAGACGCTGGTCAAGTACTTCATCCGCGACGACGCCCGATTCGCCTCCCTCGGCATCCCGAGCATCCGCGAGTACATCAAGCAGGCCCAGGCCATCGACCCGGCCAACCTCACGCCCGAGCACCTCTTCGACCTGATGGACCAGGTCGCCGTGCGCCGCACCCGGAAGTTCGTCAAGGAGCACTACTCCAACGAGCTGATCATCGGCCCCGACGGCAAGCCCACGACGATCAAGTTCCCCCAGCCCAAGGTCCGCCGCATCGACTACGACCTCGACGACAACGGACTGGCGCTCATCGACGCCATGGTCTACGCCCTCGACGACCCGACCGACCCGCACGCGCCACGCGCGTGGGAGGACCGCAGCCGCGACCCCAAGCGACTGATGCTCGCCCGCTACCTATCCAGCATGTACACCGTCGACCACGACCTGCAGGAGTACCAGATCACCAACGCCGGCCTGCTCCGATCGGGTCTGCTGAAGCGACTGGAGTCCAGCCCCCAGGCACTGCACGCCTCGCTCGAGAAGATGATCCTCTCCCACGAGTCGTTCCTCGACGCGCTCGGCAAGGGCTATGTGCTCAAGGGCGAGGCCCTCAGCGAGTGGGTCACCTCGGACTCCGATGACCTCGACGAGTTCGTCCTGGAGTTCGACAAGGACGACCAGATCGAGTCCGTCGACGGCTACCACCTCACGGAACTCCAGGCCGACGTCGACTCCGACATCGAGCTGCTGCGCGAGCTGCGGAACCTCGCAGCGGTCGTGGTCGACGGCATCGAGCCCAAGGCCGAGCGGCTCATCGCAGAGCTGACCCAGATCGCTGCCGACGCCCAACGCGTCGACCCCCGGGGGCTGTCGCACGCCGACCGGCGCAAGGTCATCATCTTCTCCGCCTTCACCGACACCGTGCTCCCGATCCACGAGGCCGTCCTCGAGGCGATCGAGAACGCGGCCGCCGGGTCACCGTTGGCGGACTACCGCGACCGGGTCGCGCCGCCGATCATGGGCTCCTACGCCAAGACCCACGAGCGCGGCGCCAGCGGCGGCGTCGACCAGGGCGGTCGTGCCTCGACCATCGCCGGATTCGCCCCGGCCACCGCCGGCCCCCGCAACGCCGCCGGCGAGCCCGCGGCCAAGGACGAGTTCGACATCCTGTTCACCACCGACGTGCTCGCCGAAGGCGTGAACCTCCAGCAGGCCGGGCAGATGATCAACTACGACCTGCCATGGAACCCCATGCGAATCGTCCAGCGCCACGGCCGCGTCGACCGCATCGGCTCCAAGCACGACTACGTGTTCCTCGGTCTGTTCTTCCCCGCAGAGCGCCTCGACGCACTGCTCGAGCTGGAGGCGCGCCTGGAAGCGAAGCTCGCGCTCGCGGACGCCGCGGTCGGCGCGGGGGAGGTCCTCCCCGGCCGCGGTCCGGGCCACGAGGTGAACCTGGCCGACGACCGGGTCATCGACGAGTTCGAGAAGCTCCTCGACTCCGGCGGGTCGAGCGCTTCGCTGTCGGGTGAGGAGTACCGCCGCCGACTCTTCGGCGCCTTCAACATGGAGCCAGTGCTCAAGTCCGACGTCCTGTCCCTCCCGTACGGGTCGGGCAGCGGGTTCGTGAATCCGATCGTCCATGGCAATGGCTACGTCTTCTGCGTCAAGATCGGCAAGAGCACCAAGCCGTGGTTCCGCTACGTCCCTGCCGACGACGACTGGTCGCTGCGTCTCACCGAGGACGGTGAACCGATCGTCTCCTCCGACACCCTCATCTCGCTGCGTGTCGCCGATCCGCAAAACTCCAACGCCGAACGCTGGCTCCCCGAGGACGTCTACGACCATGCGTTCGATGCCTGGGAGGTCGCCCGCGACAGCGTCTATACCGCGTGGAAGGAACTGACTGACCCCAACGCCTTCCAGCCCGACCTGCCGCTGTCCTTCCGGGACGCCTACTCACTCGTGCTCCGCAAGGGCGGCTACCTCGGCAAGGACGCACAGATCGCGCTGGCCAACCGGCTGCGCAGCGTGCCCTCGGCCAAGGTCTCCCGGCAGGTTCGCGGAGCGCTCAACCAGGGCGCCACCGACGAGCAGCGCATCGGCTTGGTCACCGAGGTTCTCGACGAGGCCGGCATCACCGCACCGCCGCCGCGTGAGGCGCTGCCGGACATCGAAAAGCACGAGGTCCGACTCGTGACGTGGATGGCGGTCAAGGGAACCCGCGGCCAGGAAGCGAAGTTGGGCCAGATCCCCGGCACAAGGCAGGCGGGAGAGTTGTTCTGATGACCTTCGATGCACGCAACTCCGTCGACAAGGGACTGCACCACCTCGCCGGCCGCCTCGACCCGATCATCGGCGCCCGGCTCGCGCCGAGCCTCGGCGGTCTGCCGTGGCCGACCATCCTCACCGAGATCGACAAGATGCGCGGCAAGCCGCCCAAGTCTTATGCCGCGACCGACCTCCAGTCACAGCTCAAGGCGATCACGGAGCGGCTCGGCAACCTCGGGTTCCCCTTCGACGACCACACACGCCTGGTGAGCGCCCTCGGAAGCGAACTGCGGATCGTCCGCAACCGCTGGGCACACCACGACGAACTCACCACGCTCGATGCGTGGCGCGCCCACGACTTCGCCGTACGACTTCTGGAGCACTTCGGTGACCGCGAGGGTGTCGCCGGCGCCAGCAGCCTGCGGGACGGGGCGTTCGACGCGCTCGCGGAGGAGAAGGGCGTCGCCGCACACCCGGCCTCTGCTGAGCCCGAGCAGGCGCTCGTGTCTCCCGTGCCTCCCGTCGACGTGCGGGCCGTCGCGGACGTGGTCCGGCCCGACCCGGTCGTGCTCACCCGGAGCGACGCAGCCAGCACCCCGACCATCGGTGCGGAGCGCTTCGAGTTCGAGTCGTGGACCGTCGTGCCGGTTGGCGACGTCGCCGTACTCGACGACCTTCCCAAGAAGGCGGCCAAGGAGAAGGTCCGCGCAGTTGCTACCGAGATCGCCGGGTTCGAGGGCCCGATCCACATCGACCGGCTCGCCCAACTGACCGCCGCCTCGTTCGGGGTGCAGCGACTGTGGTCGGCACGCGAGAAGAAGCTGACCTACCAGATCCGACAGACCGGGCTGCTGGTCGATGACGACAAGTTCGTGTGGCCGACCGACCTCGACCCCAAGACGTGGGACGAGTTCCGGCCCAACGACAGCACCGTCGATCGTCCGTTCACCCAGATCAGCCCGATCGAGATCGCCAACGCCATGCGACTCCTCAGAAGCGGCACTCCACACCTCAGCACGATTGACCTAGACGCCGCCACGCTTAGGACCTTCGGCCGAAAGCGCAAGACCAAGCAGTTCGCGGCTCACCTCAGCAAGGCGCGGGCACTTGTTTGACGACGCACGCCGGGCCCACTGAATCACCTGCATCCGCGTACGCTGCCACGGCAGCATGGAAGGCCCCTACTGCGGTCGAGGTTGGTAGCGTGCCGAGGTGAGCGCGCCGGTCAGCCACCTGCTCGTAATTGGAGAGCGCGAGGCGCTCGCATGGATTCTGCGCGAAGAGCGCATGGCCTTCCCGGCCGCGAGAGCAGCATCCGCGGGCCGCCTCCAACCCGGCGCCACGCTGTTGATGCTGACGACACGTGGCTGTTACCACAACCCGACTCGGGATCGGACCTTGGTTATCGGCGAATCAACCGTGACCTCCGCGCCGGTCTTTCTTGAGAAACCTATCCGGATCGCCCGCCGCGAGTTCGTCATGGGTTGCAGCCTTCGGATCGAGAAGCTTGCCCCGATACGACATGGTGTTGAGGTCGCCCCACTGGTCGCGTCACTGGAGGTCTTCAGCAACAAGCGTGCGTGGTCCGCCACGCTCCGGCAGACACTAGTCGCCCTGGGTGCCAGCGACACCCGGTTGCTTCGCGCGGAACTTGAATCCAGCGTCGAGCCCACGCCCGAGGCACGGTCCACCTACCTCGACTCGATCCGACCCGTTAGAGCGTTGCGGGCTGCCGAACAGTGACGGTCTCCCGGTGCCGACAGCGCGGCAGCGACGGAGCGCGGCGGAGGCGCCACACGGGCGCTTGGTCGCCGGCGCGCCACCTCGGGAGCAGTTCAGGACTGGTCCTCCACATCCGTGACGAACGGTTGCTGTCTTGGGGGAGGCCAGACAAGTTCGAGCCGACGCCTCGAAGAGCCATAGCGAGATCCAGGGCAGGACGGGTCATTGCATGGGCCGAAGAAGAGGTCGGCCTGGAGGTGTAGGTCATCCATGGGAGTCATCCGTTCGTGGTTTCAGCGGTGGGCGGTTGGATGTGCAAGCACGAGCCCACCCGTCTCGCGTGTGGGCGCGAGGACCTCGGCCTGCGCACGTGCCTGCTTGCGCTGCCCTGCGGCCGCGGCGATGCGCTGCACCCGCTCCATCGAGTTGGGGCCGAGCTGCCACTGGGCGTAGTGGACCAGCGAGCCAGCGAGGCCGGCGTGAACAACGATCTGATCGGCGTCGCGCTCGACCACACCACGCCACGCCCGGTCGGCAGCGGGCGCGATGTAGCTGATCGCGACCAGGACGCCGGTGGCGACGCCGAGCACGGGGTCACCACCGGGCTGGAAGCCCTGTACGACCACGATCACGCCGACCACGGCCCGCAGATGCCAGGCGAACCCTGCCGCCGGCACCCACGAGAAGGCGCGCCCGATCTGCCGGACGACGACGTACAGGAGCGTCCAGGGGAACGCCCACAGCCGCGCCGCGAGGTCGAAACGGGCCGGCCCGACGCGCTGGCTTGCCACCGCGTAGCCGATCGCCGCAGCAGCGTCCTCGCGCGTGAGCCGGCGCTCGTAGAGCCCCTGGACCACGTTCGGCTCCACGATCACGGTGCGGCGACCGATGGGGGAGGCGACCAATCCGCCGGTGTCGGTCCCGCGCATCAGCACCCGTCTCGGGGCCAGGTCGAGGACCTCGAGCAGCGCCAGGGTCGGTGCGAGTGTTGCGCGCTCTCCGGCACGTAGACCGCGGGCGAACCCGAAGACCCGCGCAGCGGGAGACTCCCACCGTCCGGTCGCCAGGACGAGTGACACGACGAGCGTGCCGGCGAACGCAGCCACCATGCCGGCGCCGGGCAGGAAGCCCAGGCCGATGATCGCGACGAAGCTTCCGGCGAGCGCGGCCGGGACGACCGCGAAGAGGCGGATGATCTTGGTCGACGTTCGCATTCATCCTCACCTCCCTTTCCGTTCGGGGAGCCCTGTCGTCGAGCCAGGCCCATTGGTCGGCAGCACCCGATCGTGCCGACACCTCAGTGCTGAGTGTGCGCCGATCCACCGACAGCGCAACTGAACCGGCCCGGACCTGTGGATAACAGGCGGCTATCCACAGGTACGGGTCCGGATGCTTGACAACCGGCGGCAGCGGCTATCGGCCGATGCTGTCGGCGAGCAGGTCCTGGTCCGCCTCGGTGAGGAAGACGAAGTCGACCCTGGCCTTGGGCCGCGACGGGTTGCGTCGGACCGTGGGCGGGGGAGTGGTGACGAGGAGCCGCTCCAGGCGCTGCTCGAGCCGCGACGGCGTGCTGGTCACGTGATTCACCTCCTGTTCCTGGTCAGCGGCCCGGCGCCGACGACTCCGGTCCGGTTCCTTCGATGCCTGGGCTGCGGCGGCCGTGGTCGTGGCTGCTGCGCTCGTGCACGGTGGTGTCGCGCAGCGCCGCTTGCTGCATCAGAGCGCGAGCTACGACCGGGGCTGCCTTGTCCCACGCGGCGGGGTCGATGGCCTGTTCCAGGGCGGTGGCCACCATGTCGGCCAGCCGGTCGCGGGCCTCGGTCAGCTGGTCGAGCGCGGTCCAGGCTTTGGCCCCCTTGCCCTCGAGGAACGAGCTCAGCGCCAGCATCGTCGCTGGGCTGTCGCGCACCTGCTCGGGTGCCCGCCGGACGAGGTCTTGCCAGAAGTCGGAGAACGCGGGTGCGTTCTCGCGGTTCATCCTGAACACGGCAGGGTCGCGCGCGCCGCTGTCGTGGATGATCGCCAGCACGCGGGCCGCGGCATCGTCCTCGAGGTACTTCCCGTTCTGGAGGAACCCATCGAGGCATGACTCCAGCCACCTGACCTCCGCGCCGTGGGCACATGTGTCCATGTCGAGGACCCGCGCCTGCGCGGCGGAGAGGTGCTCGGCTACGCCGGACGGGTCACCTTGCATTGCGGCAGCGAGGTCCTCCCGTCGGCCGGTGGGGATCGCTCGGCCCATGAACGCGAACTCCGCGTCGATGCGGTCACGTACGACCGGATCCACGGTTCCGCGGGAGTCGTTGAGGACGTCGTACCACTGGTCGCCGTTGACCCATAGCATCGGCCCGATGTCCGGCCCGCGTCCGCCGTAGTTCAGCGTCGCGGCGAGCGAGGTCAGTGCCTCGAGGCAATCAAGGCCCTTCTCGCCATAGGCGACCAAAGCGAGGCGGGGGACCGGGTGGCGGTGGAGGTAGACGTCTGAGAGCTGTTGGAGAAGTTCCTCCATTTCGTCGGGCGAACTCGGGAGGTCGATCCGGGAGTGCGGACCCACGCCGACGCTCACGCAGACGAGGCTGGATTCCGGATGGAAACCCATTGCGTGGGGTATGTAGGCGATCAGCTCGTCGTGCGAGCGGATCGTGCGCGTGTCAGTCATCGAAGAACCACCTACTCAAGGTTGAAGGGACTGACCCGAGAAGCAACCGCGCAGCCGTCGGATCGGACATTGCGCTGTCACCGATCTGGCGTTGCGGTCGACCGCGCTTGTCCGGGCGCGTCCTCAGGCATCCACCGAGAGGGCCCGCCGGCGAGTTGACCGAGCGCGATCGCCTGCAGGGATGCTGATGCCGGGGGAGCGTCGGCGTGTAGGACGGTGCCCTTGTTCGCCTGGTCGAGTTGTTCGAGCGCGATCTCCCACGTGCGGCCGGTGAGGTGGCCCATTTGGACCCGGTCCCCGCCGCTGCGCTCGACCAGCGCATCGACCTCGCTGGCGTTGAACACCGGCCTTCCTGCGCGTCGCAGTCGCCGGCGAACCGGCCGAGGTCCGGGTGGTGAAGGTGCACCTGCCCCAGGTGCTCGTACAGAGGGTCCTCCCACACCCGCCAGGCTGCGTCGTTAGGGAGCAGGGCCGCGAGCTCGTCGCTCGAGCCCACCGAGATCTCGCTGTTGATGTACCCGCGGCCCAGCTCCATTCGTCGCGGGCCGCGGCCGTCCGGACCCGGCGGTGGGTCGTCGGGGAGGTGGTACTCGTGGTCTAGCCCGAACTCGTCGAAGATCTCCAGCACGGCGTTCACCTCCTCGGGCGGACAGGAGTAGACGATGACTTCGATCGGCGTTCGATCACCCATGACGGTCGTTCCCTTCGGGGTCAGATAGCGATGCCGGGGTCAGCCGGCCGGGCGGGCCGGTGGGTCTGGGGGTGGGCCGTGGCGTAGGTCAGCGACCCGGCGAGCTCGGCGGAGATTCGAGCTCGTGAATGGGCGCTCTCGATTACCGAGCGCATCATCGACACGTCCTCATCCGCGCGGGTCACCTCCTTTCCGGCCTGGTGCACACGCGTGTCAAGGAGCATCGGCGCGTTGGTCTCGGCGGCCGACTCCGCCGCCAACTGTGCGTGGCGGGTGAGCTGGACGGCGACCGGTCGTGCCAGTGCCACCACCTCGCCCAGGACGTCGATCTGGGTGCTCAGAGCCCTCACCTCGGCGTGACTCTCGTCCAGGTCGGTGCCTCGGCCGAGTTCGCAGCCGGCGCGCTCGATGGCGTTGCTGGCCGCAGACAAGTGCCGGGTGAGGTCGTCGCCGAGCTCGGTCATCACGCCGGATCGGTTGCGCAGGCGCCCCAGGTGTTCGCCGGCGGACTCCAGGTAGTAGTCCTTTCGCTCCTCCTGGCGAGCGTAGAAGGCGTCCGTCGCGGCGTCGTCGAGAACCCGGAGCGACGATGCCGCGACGTCGCTGAGTTCCTCGACGGTGTCCGCGGCTCGTCGCAGCGCCCGTTCGGCGTCGAAGATCGCGTCGGCGGCCGCGAGCACTTCCCGCTCCTTCACCGCCGCTCACCGACTCTGCGGGGCGGGTCAGCGACCGTGGCGAGGATCGACCTCAGCCGGCTCGAAGCAGTCATGGTCTGTGTCAGCTGATCGCGCAGCGCGACCAGGGGGTGAGGTGCCGGGTCTGGGCCGGCGGTTGCCGAGGTGTTCGCGGACGGGTTCATCGGGTGCTCCTCCTGAGATGTGGTCTCTGCTCCGAAGAAGCAACCGCCCCCGGGCTGGATCGGACAGCCGCGCCGAAATGTCTCGCGGAACCTGCCCCAGCAGGCGGCGGGGGAGCGCGGGGCTTCCCTCTAGGCGCCTGGTCGTCAACACTTGCTGGGCATGGACGACGACGCGGCGCTGTGTGCCTGGCCCGTGGCGACCGCAGCGTCCGCATGGCATCGTGCGAAGGCGGACACCGAGGCCTACCGACGGCTGGTCGTCTCTTCCGCCCAATGGGACGCGTACGTCGCCCCGCCGCTCGACGGCGGAAACCCGCCCGAGGCGAGTGACCTGGTGCTACAGCTTCGCAGGGCGGCACGGCAAGCCCTTCCCGTGATGGACGACCAAGCGGCCGAGCTTGCATGGCGGGTCGCCGAGACCGCGTCCGCGTGGCTCCATCAGCCCACCGATCCGGAGACCTACCGTCGATTCGTCGCCGCGATCGGCGCATGGGATGCGTACGCCGCCCCACAACTCGGGGAACCTGTCGAGGAGCTGCTCGACCAACTCGGTGAGGACTCTCCACCCGTCGCAGTGGGAGAGATCATGGCCGAGGTTGCGACGAGGATCGGCGCACCCGCGCACCGAGATCTCTGAGGCTCACCCAACTGACTCTCAGGCTTCAAGAGGATCCCCTCCGGTCAGAGCAGGCTCCCTGACCGCCGGACTTCTTGCCACTGGTCCTTGCTGATCGGTAGGTGCCAGGTGTGCGAGAACCACGGCACGAACTCGACGCCGCGGCTGACCAGCGCGTCAACGTCCAGGCCACCGATCCCGGCAGTCACCGCGGCGACGTCGTCGGCGCTCTCTCCGGCCGCGTCCGCGGCACGAAGACGATGGCGGTAGGGGTGCCACTGGTCTCGCCCTGGCACGGCGGTGAACCTGACCTTCGCAACCTTCGGTGTCCCGCTGCTCCGGTCGACGAGTGGCTTGGCCCGATACCCCGCGGCGAGCCACGCGATCCGCTGCGTCTGTTTACCGACCCCCTTGTCCTTGCTGTCCGGTGCACTCCACCACCCTGGGTGCTTTCGCGCTGAGGGCGGCAGTTCACTCAGGTTGCCGCCGACCTCAGTGCTGACCACGCGGCGCGCCCCCGCGCCTGACTCGCGGGACGGGTGCTGTTGGTCGGCGTGGCGGCCGGCGAAGATCTCGGCGAGATCGTCGATCGATGTCTCGAACGCGCCTTCGGTGCGATTGTCGAGCCAGGAGAACAGCGCGTAATAGATGCTGCGAAGCCGGTCCGGTGGATCCCCATACGGTTTCACGCGCAGACGGTGGACTTCGCCCGGCGCGTACCCTTTGAGCTGCTCGGCGAGCTCGTCGCGAGCGACTTGCAGCTTCCGCTCGAGGTGCGCGTCGTTGCTCAGGGCGACGTCGTCGACCCACCATCGTCCCGGTCCGGGCTCGGTTCGTGGGAGTTCGCGCGCCATCTCGGTTCTGGACCAGCGTCCCGCCTCGAAGTCGGCGCGGGTGGCCAGTGGCTGCTGGACCTGGGCGTCGATCGTCGCCTGGATCTGGTCGCTGAACGTCATCCGCAGCGCGGTGGTGAGGTCAAGGATCTCGTCGACGGCGAGGATCGTTTGCCGCATCTGCATCAGGCCGCGCACAGCTGCCGGCGCGATGCCCAGGTTAGGCCCGAGGGTCCCGGCGGCCTCACCGAGTTCGAGCCGCCTGCCGTCGACCTGTGGCGGGTTCCGGTCCCACGAGTGCCACCAGCGCCACGCGATGACGGCAAAGTTGACGGCGACCGCGACGGGGAAGGACCCGACAATGCGGTTCACGATCTCGGCGACGGGCACCGGCTCCTCGAACGGCCGAGGCCACGTGAAGGCGACGAGGTTGCGTCTTTGCACCGTTGTCAGGGCCTTGTTACCCATGAAGCCCTTGACGCTGGCGGGGCTGAACGGCTTCCCGCCGGTCCAGCTGTCCAGGACGGCTGCATCGACCTCGTCACGCGAGCGAAAGGCGCCGGCGATGGAGAGTCCCCACAGGTAGAGCTCGAGGAGTTCGTCATCGTCGGCGACAGCGATCGCATCGACCACGTCGTTGGGGTGCGCCATGGAAGAAGCATCGCCGATGATCCCGCTGGTTCTCACAAGAATGAGAATCTGTGAGTTTGCGGCTGGGATCGGTGAATTTGGGGTCTCCGGCCCGCAATCAGTGCGGGCCTTGCACGGGAGAACCGCATGAACCGATTGGTCACCACGGTGCTGGTCACGGCCGGCAACCACGCCATCACCTGGCTGTCGAAGGACGGCAACACCGAGAACGTGATCCACACCGTCCTCTCCGCCGCGCCCGGCACCTACAAGAAGAGTCGGAAGAAGTCCGGGAAGGGGCGCCGCTGATGTTCTCCTTCATCGGCCGGGTCACCAGCTGGCTGGTCCGCCACATCGATGCCATCGTCGCCGTCGCCCAGGTCGTCGCCCGAGCGATCCGCACGCTGCGCGAGGAGGGCTTCTGGCCCGAACCCGCAGGGGAGGCGGCGTGAGCTCCGCGGGCAGCCACGGCTGGCGCGACGGGCGTCCGCGGCGTCGGGCATGCCCGACGGGTAAGCACCGGTTCCGCGACCATAAGGAGGCCGTCCGGTTCCTCTGGTTCGCCGCCGACGCACGACGCCGCTCCGAGGTTGACCGAGTCGAGACCACGCACGCTGCGGTCCGCGATTACCGCTGCGCCCACTGCCGCGGCTGGCACGTCACGTCCTGGGCCACCGCCGCGGGCTCGGCCGCGAAGCTGGCCCCGGCCCGGGTGCCGGCCTGAGCGTTCCCTCGAGGAACTACCCGCTCCTCGCCATCCGTTGCGTCTTGGCGTGCTGAGAGCCCACGGTGTCTCGGGGCACCGGCGGGCTCTCAGGGGTGAGCATCTCATCGCCTGACTCACGTCCGCCACTCGCCGAAACCGACGAGAGCGACCTCGAGGCGGTGTCGTGGGTGTTGCTGCTACGGCAAGCAGCGCCACAGGCGCTGAACCAGGCCCTCCAGCCATTGCACGGCGTCCTCGCGCGAACCCAGTTCTTCGTGGGTGCCTGGGGCGACCGCGGTCGGTAGCCAGTCACGGACCTGCCAGCCGACCGCGCGATCGGTCGCGTCGAGGTCGACCTGGTCGTCCTTGAGGACCACGAGCAGGGCCTGAGCGGCGTTGCGGGCCGCGACGACGTCGGCCCATCGCACGACGAGCGGCTCGTCGGGGTCGTAGGGCTGGCCGCCGCTTCCGCGCTCGAACTGTTCCGGATGCCGAGTCATCGCGCGTGGTCTCAGGCGGTGGGGTCGGAGGCGGGCCGGAGTTCGTGGTGGTCGCGCCAGACCTGCTGACCGTCGTCGAATTCGATCGTCCACTCATCGGCGGCGGTCCGCTCGACCACCGTCGCCTGTGTCCAGCCTTGGCCGTCGCGGCCGAGGACGTCGACCGGGGTGCCGTCGGGGAACGGGTTGTGGCTGCCGAGGTACGCACCGACCGTCTCCTCGATCGGGCTCGGACCATCGGCTGCGGCGTCGACCCACCGCTCCAGCGGGTCGGTGGCTGCCCACGCGGCTGCTGCTTGTTCGACGTAGTTGGGCTGGTTGGTCACGGCTGCCTCCGGTGGTAGGTGCCGGTCGGGAACTCGCAGCCGATGCGCAGCTCGCGGCCGATGAACTCGGTGCCGTCGCCGGCCACGCCGTGGCCGAATCCGACGTTGATGATGACCTGCTCGTCGACCAGGTCGCCGCCGGGCTCCTCGGCGACGTCGACGATGACCGGCAAGTCGTCGGGCAGCCCCTCGAGGGCTGCCCGGAGCCGGCCGACCGTCCAGGCGTCTGCGACATGGTTGAAGGTGGTCATGGCAGCTCCCGCTGCAGACGAAGGTGGGGGAGCCGGCCCGCGGCGCGTTCGGTTTCGAGGATCGCGGCGGAGTCGACCGAGGGATAGTCGACCGGCGCCAGGCCCGAGCCGGGCAGTGGCGTGTGGTCCCGGGCGTACTCGATCAACTGGTCCTCGAGGCTGTCGTAGTCGGCGTGTTGGGTGAGCCATTCGCCGGTGGACACAACCGCGATCTCGACAGGGACGTTGGGGAAGCGCCGGGCGGCCTCGCGGCGGATGGTTTCGTGGAGCCGCTCGTTGTACTCGGCGATGTCGCGTTCATGCTGGCGGGCGAGCTCCTCGATGACGTCCTCGAACGGCGCGGCGGCTTCGTCGGCCAGCCGCTCGAGCCGCACGAGTGCCTCGCGGTCCTCGTCGGTCTTGGAGACCTGGAAGGAGATCGTCAGCTCGCTCGGCATCGTGGCGATGACGGCCTCGGGTGCCCCCTTGGCGCGCAGGTCGTCCTTGAACCGAGCGACGGCCTCGTCGAACGACGGCGCGTCGGGGTCCTCACACACGAACTCGCCGGTGAACGGCGTCGGTCCCGTGTGTGTGCGGTCGGAGTCGCCGGCTGGCCGGCCGTCGTTGCGGACGTTGCCGAACCGCCACGTGTGGGCATCGACGGGGAACTGCGCGGCCGCTTCCTCGGCCCGGACCTGGAACTGCGCGTAGGACTCCTCGTAGAGCTCCTCGAGCCAGTCCAGATCAGGGTCGGCCGTTAGCACGATCCGCAACGGCTCGGTGCGGTAGCGCAGGAGGTTCTCCTCCTCCTCGCCGATCTGCGAGGCGAGCAGGTCCCGCACGCGGGAGGCCTCCCAGGAGCCGGGACGTCCCTGCAGGGCGGTCTCGATGCCACCGACATTGGCTGCTGCTCCGGCCAGGGCCAGGCAGACGAACTCAGCCCAGTCCGCGGGCTCGGTCTCGGTGGGGTGGACGGCATAGCCCCGGCCGGTCGCGGCGGGCTGGTAGACCGCGCGTCGTAGCCGTGCTGCCTCGGTCAGGACACGGACCGCGTCGGCGAAGACGTCCTCATAGGGCCGCTGCACACCTTGGGCGGCCGACCGGTAGGCCGATGAGGGAATGGTGTGGACCGTGCCGTAGGCGATCGGGTTGCGCGACTTGTTGGGCAACGGATCCGGTTGGCCGATCAGGGGATGCTGCAGCAGTGGAACGCCGCTGATCGCGACGCGGTCCTCATGGAAGGCGACTCCGTCGACGGAGCCGACACCCACCACACGGTCCTCATGGACCAGCAGCGCGAGGTCGGCAGCCGCGACGTTGGGGAGCTTCGCCTTCCACACGCCGCGGCCGCGTTCCCACAGCTCGTAGCCGCTGACACCGTCGGCGAAGCCGATCCGCTGCCTGCCGAGCGGATCGGGCTGGGGTGCCGGACGGTCCGCACCGAGCCGGATCCGAACGGCCGCCACCTCCCGCGGCTGCCCGACACCCGGCGACTGATGGGAGTTCTCGGTCATGAGCCCAGTGTGCTCCTGACTTTCTAACTAGTCAACTAGTTACGGAGTTTGTCTGGAAGAGTTGTCCCTGGACGGCAGGCCGCTGCTTCCCACTGGCCGCGAACTCCTTCGGCGAGACGACGAAGATCCAGCCGTCGGACTCGAGGACCTCCAGCCAGGCGCGCACCCCCTCGAACTCGGCCGATGACCATGGGCCCGCGGCCCTGGTCCCGGTCCGAGCTACTGCCCGGGTGATGTCGCTCCAGGTGAAGACAGCCCAGTTCGGTCTTCCCTCGACGCAGCTGGCGAAGATCGCCGTCTTCCACGCCTCGGGCACCTCGAACGCGTCGACTTCAGCCGCGGCCTTGCTCGACTCGCGACGTGCTTGCTCGTCCACGCCCTCACGCCGGGGGAGGGGCTGCTGGCGGGGCCAGTCGAAGCCCGGCCGGTGGGTCGGAGGCTGCGCCGCCCGCTGCGCGGCCAGCTCGCGGGACGTCGCGTCGTGCCGAAGATCGGCTGGTGTGCCGATGAACCGGTTCGCCGTGGCCGTCTCATGCCAGCACTGCGCGAGTGGTGCGATCGAGATCCGGGCAGTCGTGTGCTCGCCGGCGTAGCGCGCGTCGACGTTGGCGTGGTCGCCCAGCGTTCCGATCTCGCGTGTCGATGGGTTGGCCACCAGCACGCGTGCCCCGTCCTCGACCAGGACGGCAGCGAACCGGGGAAGCTGCACCCGTCCGGACTCGTCCGGCCACGCCTGTACGCGCGAATGGCCTAGCAGCCACAGGCAGTCGACTCCTGCCGACTCATAGTCCGCGCGCTTGGCGAGCGCTGCCTCGATCGTGAACGACTTGTACTCGACCTCGACCGCCAGCGGGCGGCCGTCGAGAGGCTCTACGAGCACGTCCGCGCGTCGATCGGTACCCGCCACCGCGGACTCGACCTGGACCCTGGCGACGCCCGCGCTCCGACGGAACCAGTCCGCGACCATGAACTTCGCCTCGACATGATGCAGCGACTCTGGGCCGCCCGGATGCGTCGTGTCCGTCAGGTGCCGAAAGTGATGCCGCTTCTCTCCGCCGACCGTCGTGATCGCGCCGACGCAGTCGGGGTAGGGGCAGCGCAGGTCGGAGCGAGTCCTCGGCCGCATCGGCTGCGCGTCGCCGTCCTCGAGGTAGACCGACTCGCCCGTGACGCGATCCAGCGCCCACACCTGGCGCGGGTCGTCGTCGAGGAACGCGTGCAGGTCCACGCGCGGATCATGCAGGAGACCTCCGACAGTTCCGGCCCGGTCGGACGCCGCGCCGGTCGCCGTCCTGCTAGGGCGCTAGCCACTCCCGCATCGCCTGGATCCAGGCCGTGGGCTTTCGCGCCGACGACTTGGGAAGCACCACGCTGCGTGTCTTCACCGCCCGCAAGATCTCAGCCGAGTAGTACTTCCGGCACTCTGGCCCGATGCCCACCTCCACGCTCGCCGGATCCGACAGGGGCTGCCCACAACGCTCGCACGTCCGGACAGCCACACCCCGCGACGTCGCCCGGGTGACCAGCCGACGAACCGTCTGCTCACCGAGAACGCGCCGTTCGAGCTCGGCCGGCGTGCACGCCACCTTCTCCAGCCGGGCGCTCTCGCTCGACGTACCCCAGACGGTTGCCAACACGGCCTGCACGCGCGTCGCGGCGTCGTCAGCGGACCGCTCGCGGAACACGAGCACCGGCGGGTGACCATCAGGGGCTTCGGCCGCCCGGACCAGAGGCAGCTTCCAGCCGGCGCCGAGCGACCATGCTCCCTCCTGTGCGGCAGCCCGCCACTCCTGTGACTCCGTCGTGGCCCAGGCGATCCAGATCTCATCGCCCCGATCACCGCGGACGAAGTCGCACCGCAAGACCCGCACGCCCTCGCGCTCCGGTGCGGTGACCACCAGCCGCTCGGTGTCGGTCTCGGTCAAGATGAACCGGACGTCATCGACCAACGTGGCCGCCGGCCGAGGCTTGCCCGCCGTGGAGGCCCGTGGCCGCTCGGCACCGCCGGCCAGGACCACCTTCGAACCCGACAACTCGAACCGCGGGTCTTTCATCAGGGCTGTCTGCACCTCGTCAGCAGACGTGGAGTGCGCGCGCGCGAGAACCTTGCCGAGGTCCTCCACGTCAACCTCGCGATAGCGGAGGAGAAGGACCCGGGCATCGTCGCCGATCACCTTGTGCAACAGCCGAGTCCGAGCCGCCTGATTCGCGATACGACGCGCGCTGGCTGCCTTCCGCTGCGCCATCACGCCACCCCGGGGTGTGACCGGTGGGACATCACTCGTCCGTGTCGTCGACGACGCCCCGGTCGCCGCCACCGCGCCGGCGGGTCCGCTGCGCGATCTCTCCCGAGAGCCTGGTCGTGGCCGATCGCGCCCGGTCGCGGGAATCGATGCTGAACCTCTTGGCGGCCTCGACGCGGTCAGCACCCGCATCGAATGCCCGGTCGCGGACCGCCGCTGCGGCCTCGGCCCAGCGCCGTGCGTCCACCGTTTGACGGCCGGACTCGATGCCGAGCAGACCCTGGAAGTCCACCACCGCTGTCCCGACCTGGTTGCGCGAGTGGACCACCGCGCGGGACTTCGACGGATGGGCGAGCACCTTCGTGTTGGCGAGCGTCGCTGCTGCGTCCAGACGGGCCATCAGCTGCTCGGTGCTCTTGGAGATGGTGGCCAGCCGCTCCTCCCGAGCGGCTTTCAGTCCGACCCGGTGGCCGTCAAGGTCCTCTGGGGCGGTCTCCAGGACGCGATCGAGCTCGAGCACCGCGATCGCGTCTTGAAGCTGGAAGCACCGGGCCAGGACGACGAGCCACTCGCGCGCCGTGGACTCGGCTGCCTTGGCCGCCGTCGCGAGGTCGCCGACCTTCGTCTTGTTCTCGAGCTTCTCGGCCAGCGCGTCGAGCTGCAGCAGTGCGTACGCCTGCGTGTCTGCGATCGTTCCGGAGGTGGCTTGGACCTTCGACCAGGTCACCTCGTTCACCCTGCCGACGTGGCTCCTGATTGTCATGGCCTCCTCGATTTGGAGGCCGATCCCGATCATCTGCGCCAGCACCGTGTCCTTCTGGGCGCGGAGCACGTCGTCGAGCTTCTCGTCAATGGTGGCGAGGTAGTCGGTGATCTCGTCCATCGCCTGCTGCATCGCCAGCTGTGCCATCAACCCAGCCGCACCTGCCAGCATCGCCGGGTTGGCCGCTGCCGCGCCCGGCCCCTTGGCGATCTGCAGCCACGACTTGATGTCACCCGGCTTGCCCACCATCGCGTGGCTCACGCCCGGCGTCTTGCTCTCCATCAGGCCGTACTTCTTGACCATCTGGGCCGACTCCTCGGTCAGCTTCACCCATCGCCCCGAGTTGGCGGCGATCTCCGCGCCGGCCTGCGCAGCCCCAGACCCAGCCGCGAGAACCTTGCGAGCCTTGGGGAGCTCGAGGTCCTTCGACGGCAGGCCCTCGGTGGCGAGGAACCGTTCGACAGCGGCATTGTCCCCGATCACCGCCACGCCGGCGCCGTCACTGATCAGCTGAATCTCGTCGTCCATCGTCCATTTCCTGAAGCCGAGGCAGGAAGCCACTCGTCGCGGATCGGCGCCCGCTCGATGCTAACGGCGGGCCTGCGGGCTCGTCCGGTGAATCGAGGGGCCCCGCACCGGGACCGCGCGCCTCGCCAACTGGCTGGAACCTACGCCGGTGGCCCGACAGTTCTTGCCGTGCCGTACCGACGAGCCGCTCAGTCCTGCCCCGGATAGGACACGCCGAAGTGGAAGGCGATCGCCTCGGTGGTCTCACAGCCCCACGAGTGCCGGGCATCCATCGGCTCCGGTTCATCGTCGACCGCGTCGCACGGGCCGGATCCGCCCCCGCAGTCGCGGTGCAATGCCAGCAGTCTCCGGGCGAGCGGGTCATCGATCGCGTTGAGCCGTCGCATCGCGTCGATCCAGCGCGCGGTCGGAGTCGGCCGATCGTCGACCTCGTGCACGACATCCATGTGCTCGGCCGCGCTCGCCTCCTCGTCGTACACGTCGCGGGTCACGATCTGCACGCTACGCCGCACCGGCGTTCGGCGCGGCAGATCACGCGGAGCAGGGGAGGAGCGTCGGCAGCAGTGGGCATCATGTGGTCTGTGGGAGTGCCGCCGAAGCCCGGGCCGTTGAGAGACGCGATCGCGAACTCGATCGCGCGTGAGGTGAAGGCCTACGACGTCGCTGCATTCTGCGAAACCGTGGGGCTCCCCGCCCAGCGCGACGGCGAGGACCCGTTTCGGAGCAAGGCCACCTACGTGAAGTCGCGGCTCCAGGACCGCAAGCTCCCGGACCTGCTCACCATCGCTCGCGCCGTTCTGGCCGAGTGGGACGACGATGAGCTCGAGCAGCTCGTGGCCCGCGCCGGCGTCACTGGCGTACCGGGCGAACTGAAGAACCTCATCTTCGCCTCGACAGGGCCCAAGCCCCAGATCGTCCTGCGCGACGCGATCAACAACACCGTCGAGATCACCAAGGGCGCCGACACCTGCTTGATCTACTCCCGGCCGCTCACCGAGGCCGGACTCACCTGGTCAGACCTTGCCGAGTGGTGGGCCGCCGACGTCCTCCACGGCACCAACCTCGACGTCGCCCAGCGCCATCTCTACCAGCGCCTCAGCCGGTCACTGGCAAGCCCACCCGAGGATCTGCTCTTCCGCACCTACGCCGACCGCTTCGTCGCCGATCCCTCCGCGCCCCAGGTCTACCTGCACTACGACCCCTACCTGCGACGCAGTCCCGCCGAGCGCCCCGGAGTGGTCATTCGCCAACGCATGGACTTCCTGCTCCTGCTCCCACAGCGACGCCGGATCGTCCTCGAGGTCGACGGCCGCCACCACTACGCCACCGACGACGGCCAGGCCGATCCCCAGCGCTACGCCCGGATGCTGGCCGAGGATCGCCGCCTCAGACTCGCCGGCTACGAGGTCTACCGCTTCGGCGGCGCCGAGCTGGTCAACGCCGAACAAGGCCGCGAACTGCTCAACAACTTCTTCGACAAGCTCCTCGACGACAACCCGCAGCCCCTCTAGAAGAATCGCGAGGACCGAGCGTGGGGTGGGTCACCAGCGAGCGATGCCGACCATCAACCACCCGCCAGGCACCCGGGCGATCAACTCCGCGTACGCGTCGTCGTAGGTCTCAGCGCTCGCTTCGATGTGACGATGCTCGCCGGGATCCTGCTGTTCGTCGTACCCCGGTCTCGGCTTCAAGCTGGTGTGAAGAGTGATCGCCACCTGGCCAAGGTAGAGCCCGCCGCCGACGCCCCCAAGTCAGGTCCCCCGCAGCAGTCGCGACCCGACGCTGCGCTGCCTCGAGGGCCTGGCCGTAGCCGGGTCTCCTCGACGACAAGTTCGCTCGGCAGAGGGAGAAACCGCGCTTGTGGTCGAGTGGCCTCTCCTGGACGGTGGCGTGCAGGGTGAGGACTCGCCGCGGGGGTTCACGGTCTCGGCTCCTGTGCGGCCATGCTGCGCAGCAGCTTGATGTCGCGCCGGAGCGCCCCAGGGAGTCTGGCACACTCTTCCGGGTCGGCCTGGTAGCCGATCAGGCCGCCCTCCACAAGGTCCGCGGCCGTCTCCAGGATGCGCGCCACCCGGAGCAGAAGGGCGGGGGGCATCTGGACCGACGGCTCTTCATAGAAGCCGGTCGTGGCCTCCTGGTCGTTGAGCAGGAGGCCGAAGTAGCTCTGCGTGTGGGCCACTTGTGCAACCCGGTCGCGAGTGTGATCGAGGTCGTCGCGCTCGACGAGGAAGATGCGAACCACCTCGCCGAGGCCGGCAAAGATCGTGCCGGCGAACCTGACGGGCACCGCGGCGGTTCGCGGGGCGCTCATGAGGTCGGCGCCGGGGGTCTCATCGACGAAGCCGAAGACGATCGTTCTGGCCAGGCCCGCGAGGGCCTCGTCGGTCAGGTAGCGACGGGCGGTGGCCTCGGTGACGCGCATATTCGCGGCGACGTAAGCAACACGTTCGTCCAGCACCTCGCCGGCGACGGCACGAGACATCGTCATGCCGAGATCGGAGACAGCCTCGAGAAGCTCGTCGATGCGCTTGTCGCGCCAGGATCGTGAGGCCACGCGGGTCACCTGGCCGCGGCTGCGTTCGGCTTGGTCATCACCCGTGATTCTGCCATCCGGTTGGGACGGGACTGTCGCACGCGATCGTGCAGTCCAGCGCACCTTGGCCGGACTGGACCGGCGAGGAACGCGTTGGTGCCCGGCTCGACCCGCTCGTCTCGGCGTCGGTCGCGGTCGTGCACGACCGTCGCATCCCAGGCACGAGGCCACATCGACCACATTGTCACCACGCCTGCCGGCATCTGTGATCGACGCGAAGCGGTACAAGGGTCGGCCTGAAC
>ERZ761607.544-NODE-544-length-63817-cov-17.093065_pt1 | contig 63817 bp, 47 predicted proteins | sample MGYA00511164_ERZ761607 | MGnify/ENA primary metagenome ERZ761607 (study PRJEB28899, sample SAMN02445080) | bioreactor sludge metagenome | biome: EBPR sludge | place: Australia: Brisbane, Thorneside Wastewater Treatment Plant | collected 2011-06-22 ...
GTATAATATATTTGTATCAAAAATTAATTTATATGATTAAAAAAAATATTTTAGACATGCAAGTTGATGAACTTAAAAATATCATTTCACAAACAGTCCGGGAAGAAATTTTAAAAATAAATAGTCCCGATTCAAAATTTGAACAAGAGGAGTTTTTAACACGTAATGAAACAGCCCGGATTTTAAGCATTACATTGGTCACATTACACGATTGGACTAAAAAGGGTATTATACCAGGCTATCGCATTGCTACGCGTATACGCTACAAAAAGACTGAAATTATAGAGGCATTACAAAAAATACGTTCATTGAAATATCAAAGGAGTTGAGATATGAAAGGGAATGAAAAAAAAATGCCTGAATACAAAGTTTTGGAATTCACAGAAAACCAACAACGCAAAAGAATCTATGATCTGAATGTTGAAACGAACAAGTTTTCAAAGTTCAGGTATTTCAGGCTGCAAACACCCCGCCAACAATATCTGGTAAATAAGGGAGTGAAATTTGTTTGCGAAAGTTGGGAAAATGGAGAAAAAACACTGCATACCGGATTGATCAGTACAGGAATTGATGATTACTATTTTGGAGATTTTGTAGATAATAAGAAAACCAGTTTAATGATATTTCACTTTACCCCGGAAACCTCAAATGTTATGATTTATTTTTTCAATGGATATAATAAAAAATCAATTCCAATGAAAAGGCAGTTTTGCAGAGAGTTCATTACAACCACTATACTAAAAATGGGAGCTGAGAGTGTTCACAATGTTAAAATTATAACAACCAGAGAACGTGTAGAGATTATTTTACATAGGTAAGTTTTAATGTTTGACGGTTTTAAAATATTAAACCTGCCTGTTTCTATTCAGGCATTATTGGATAACAATTTACTTTCATTCCCATTACCTATATCAGAAAACACAGGTGAAGTATTAAATTATTCTCGTATTGCGAAATACAAAGGATTGACAATTATTTTAAAAAATGAGAATGTCAAAATGGAAGGGAGTTTCCATAAATTCTTCAATAACGGTTCGCATAATTACAATGATTTTTATTTTAAGGATTTTGTAAATGTCATCTACAAACTGGAAAACCTATTCGGCATTGATTTAGATATTGCCATATTAAATAATTTGGAATTTGGAGTTAATATTCATGTTAAACATAATATTGATAAAATATTTGAATCCATTATCAATTATAAGGGTATTCCATTCAATCCGTACAATAGTTCAGGGGCAAAGGGAATTGTTTGTGAATTAACTAATTTTTATATAAAGATTTACGACAAATCGCACCAATACGAAGTGCCGGGGAATATTTTAAGAATTGAAATTAAGGTCAAAAAAATGAGGTTTTTTAAAGACAGAGGGATCAAAATAAATACTTTATCCTCATTACTTGACCATTGTGAAATATTGAAAATTTGCCCTGTTTTATTGTTCGTATTCAATGATATCTTGTTTACTGACTGCGGTATCAACTTAAACGATTTAAAACCTTTAGAACGAATTATATTAGCAAATGGGAATAATTCAAAGTATTGGAAAAACCTGAGACCAGATAGTAAAAAATATCCATTAGGAAATAAAGATCGGAATTATAAAAAAGACCGTAAAAAATACGACAGGGAGTTAACGAAGTTTAAAAATATTGTTGAAAAAAACGCAACCATAAATATTCAGCATGAGTTATCCATTTTGATTGAAAGTAAATGCAATGAATTAATGCAAAAAGAAACTCAAAAAAGGGACAAATTCACCGACCGGATGAACATAGGATTTAAGCAAGTTGAAGACACTGAAAAATACACAAAAGGGGCAAATTCACATTTTAGTTATAGTGTGAATTTGTCTCCAGTTGAAAAAAGAAATAATTTATGTTTTCCTTGTTATGGTGACGTATACCCAAAGAAAGTAAAATTTATGAATGAGAGTGTTTCGTTATGATAAATCAGGGATCTTTCAAATTGAATATTATATTAAATTCATTTATTGTTTTCTAAAGCTAATAGATGTTGCTTGAAGAATAAACCGTTATCAAATGTTGCAGTAAAATTTATGTAATATTCTGACCCCGTTATTCTAATAACTTCCCAATTATAAGTTTTTAAAAGACTTAAATTATAGTCTATATCTGGTTTCATGAAAATAGGTTCAAGTAAATTATCTTTTGAAAGTGCATAAAAACTAATAGTATGAGAATCTTTGCAACTTGTTGGACTAATTTGAATAAAATCAATTATTTCACCGTTCGTTAACTTTACTTGCATCATACTTTTATTTTGTATCATACAGCCCAAATCTGTTTTTAGACACATCATTTCAAAGATTATCAAATCTTTTTCAATACATATACTTCCATAAAGAGAAGACTTCGAATAATTCTTATCATTATTACTAAAATAGGTGTTTTTAGTGCAAATTTTCTTTTCATCTGAAAATTCATCTACCGTAATAGTTACTTCCACTTTTGAATCTTGATTAGATAATTCACTTTTTTTTTGATATTTTGTCCAAGTTCCATTTTTAAAAACTAATATAGTATCACCTTTTTCAGTAATCGCCTTGACTTGTGAATGCAATGTTAACGATGCCAGAATAAAGGGAATAAAGAATAAAAATGTTTTCATGCCTATAAGTTTCTATGAAAAATGTTATTTAACAATTAATTGAGTTTTATTTAATACTTTATCATAGAGCCTATTAAATCTCTATAATCTAGTGAAGGGACATCGGTGCGTTAAATACGCTAAAAATAAATCCATAGCCAAATATAAAAACATTTACAATTTTTTAAGTTTTTCTATATTCTAATAATAGTTCAATTGAAAGTCGACTAAAATAATTGTAAATTTGTTGAAGTCATATTGATACAAAACAAATGCGGTAAAAGCATTGAGATTATTAAGAGAGTATAGTAAATATTGAGTTATAATAAAATTTTTGTTTATTTTTTTTGTATTAATTATTCCATTTTTTGCGAATGGGCAAATTCAAGATGGGAATAAAAAAGATTGGTGGAAAGAATGTGAAAATAAAGTGTTGCGAATTAGATATGGTCAAGGAGATTCAATAATTTGGGTTGGAATGACAAAGCACGAAGTCGAGAAAGTCTTACCCTGTTTAAAAGATGCAGGAAGAACTGTTACTCAATTTGGTAAATTCGAAACTCTCATGTCTTATGATAGTAAGTTGATCATTACTTTATTAAATGATAAGTTAGAAAGCTATACTACGGTTGAATAAATTGAATTTTTGTTTGGATTAGGGAATTTAACCTAATAATTTCTATGCTAACAGCCGTAATGCCAAATACTTTGAGAATGGATTCATTTCCATTTATTACATATAGGAAATTCCTTGAATTGATGCCTGATCAGGATGTTTTTAACCTTTTAGTTTGTAATCAAAAAAGGTCAGGTTTTAAGGGTGATAATTAAAATTTTGTCCCCCGTTTTGTCCCCTTGCTAAATTCATTAAATAACAAACCCCCGCAAATATTTAATTTACAGGGGTTTAGTTTTTTAAGTTGTACCCGAAGTGGGACTTGAACCCACACAGAGATTTCTCTCTACAGGATTTTAAGTCCTGCGTGTCTACCAATTCCACCATCCGGGCAGCCTAAAACTTCTTAAGGTTCCTTGGGATCGAACTGATTCGGCAGAATCTGCAGTCCGACCTTGACTGCGTTCAATTCCAGTATTGAGTTCAATAAAAAAAAAGAGTTTGTATAAATTTTTATTCACACAAACTCGAAGAGCGAAAGACGGGATTCGAACCCGCGACCCCGACCTTGGCAAGGTCGTGCTCTACCAGCTGAGCTACTTTCGCAATAACAATTTTTTGTTTGCTTTCATTAAAGCGAGTGCAAATATACGAAGTATGTTTTCTTTTTACAAAATAAATATTAATCTTTTTTCATTGTAATTTTCCCGGAAGGAATGTTTTAAAGATATTTTGTTGTCAATGTATTTTTTGAAGATAATTTTAATGCCTGGACTCCTTTTTCTCAATTCATGTTGGAACAGAAAAATCTTTTAATAAAAAATTATTGATAAGTTTGTTTTTTCAATACACATTTTATCTTTGGATATATTTAACAAAATTGAAAGAAAGTGGAAGTTAAGCAACTGTGGCAACCTGATGAGCATCAGATTTTAAACTCGAATCTCAGGCACTATGAACATTGGCTGAGAAAGCATTATGGTCTGTCATTCAGCAATTATCACGAATTATGGTCCTGGTCAGTAACAGAACCGGCTGATTTTTGGGAGAGCCTGTGGAAATATTTTGACATTATTTCATCAACTGCCTATCAAACGGTACTAAGTTCGTTGGAAATGCCCAGAGCTAAATGGTTTGAAGGAGCTCAGCTGAATTTTGCCGAACATATTTTTCGACATAACAGAGATGCAGACATCGCCATCATTTTTGAAAATGAACGTGGAGCTCATCAGGAGATCACCTGGAAGGAACTGAGGGAAAAAGTAGCGTCCTTCAGGTCATACCTGACCACAAAGGGAGTTCAAAAAGGCGACAGGGTAGTGGGCTTTCTGCCTGCGATCCCGGAAGCCACCATCGCCTTGCTGGCAGTGAATTCAATTGGAGCCATCTGGTCGTCTGCTTCACCTGATTTTGGAGTTGACAGCGTGGTAGACCGGTTCGGACAGATCAGGCCAAAAGTTCTGATCGCTGTGGATGGCTATACATACAATGGAAAAGCATTTGATAAAAAGTCGGTCGTCGCTGAAATTGCGGGCAAATTGGACAGCCTTGAGGAAGTCATCATGTTGCCATATTTGTCAGCCAACGGCGAAACAGATGTTCCTGCGGAATACACCAATATGCTGGATTGTTTAAACGACACAGATGCAGTGTTGGAGTTTGAGCAGGTACTTTTTGAACATCCGATCTGGATATTGTATTCATCGGGCACAACCGGTTTGCCGAAGGCTATCGTCCATTCTCATGGCGGGATATTGATGGAAATGATCAAATATCTTGGACTTCAAAACGATGTGAAACCAAGGGAGAAGTATTTTTGGTTCACCACAACCGGGTGGATGATGTGGAATTTCCTTCATGGACCTTTGCTGTTTGGAGCAACTATGGTCATATATGATGGTAGTCCATCCTGGCCGGATATGAACGTGTTATGGTCATTGACAGAAAGGGTAGGGATCAGCCAGTTTGGAACGAGTGCACCTTATCTGGTGGCTTGCATGAAAAAGGATTTGCATCCTCAAAATGATTTTGACCTGTCAACACTGCGGGCGATCCGTTCAACAGGTTCTCCCTTACCGGCTGAAGCATTTGACTGGGTCTATAAAAATGTCAAAAAAGATGTCTGGCTGGCTTCCATGGCAGGTGGAACAGATGTTTGCACCGCTTTTATAGGAGGAAATCCTTACTGGCCGGTGCATTTGGGTGAAATTCAATGTCGCGCACTCGGATGCAGCCTGTTCGCTTACGATGATGAAGGAAAGGAAGTCTGGGACCAGTTGGGTGAAATGGTCATCGATAAGCCCATGCCATCCATGCCGGTCTTTTTCTGGAATGACCCGGACAATAAGAAGTATTCTTCGAGTTACTTTGAACATTTTCCCGGCAAATGGCGTCATGGAGATTTTATTAAAATCAATCCGGATACCTATGGATTGGTGATCTATGGACGGTCCGATGCTACCCTCAACCGGCACGGCATACGGATCGGGACCAGCGAGATTTACAGAGCAGTGGACAAAGTCAATGAAGTGCAGGATGCATTGGTGATCAACCTCGAACTGGATGCAGGTCACCATTTTATGCCGCTGTTTGTTCAGCTTAAACCCGGGATCCAGGCTTCGGATGAAATCAAAAGTCAGATCATATCCAATTTAAGAAGTGAATATTCACCGCGTCATGTGCCGGACGAGATCATCTGGGTGGACGATTTGCCTTATACGTTTTCAGGGAAAAAAATGGAAACACCGGTCAAAAAGATCCTGCTCGGGCTGCCATTGGACAAATCCCTGAATATCGATTCCATGAGAAATCCGCAATCGATCTCTTTTTTCATGGAATATGCCAGAAAGAAAGGGTTTAAAATGGAAGAATAAGCTGATTTTACCACCAATAACCCAAACGGATACCTGCAAAAAAATGGTTGGCCTGTGTCGTGTCATTGTAGGATGGCTGATTAAACCGTTCTGATAAGCCATTCCACCTTTCCCCCACGGAGAAACCATACATGACATAGGGTGTCACAGATATTTTTTTGGTGATGCCGATATCAAGACCGGTTCCGAGGGTGAAGTCTATTATGATTTTGGAAACGGGCTTGCCAATAAATTCAATTAAATAATTTGAAAAGTATCCTGATTTTGAAGAATAAATCATGGACGGTTTTGCAGCGATAAACCAGCCTTTGGTGAATTTTTCTGCTCCCCTGTAAAAGCTTGGGCATTCCATGGATTGCCTGCTGAGCAGATCCAGAGGATAGATATTGGCCTGCAAGCCCAATCCCAACTGGCTGAGCGAATTTTCAAAATAATTTATATTATTTGTTGCAGAGGAAGATGATTGTTCACTGGTGGAAAGCCGGAAGAAAATCCCGGGATACAGATCGATACGGACTGTTTTTAGCCCAAATCCGTAATCGACACCAACCTGGAAACCGTGTTTCAGCAAATCTCCACCCTGTTCAAGTTCATCGGTGACCATTTCTTTCCATGTCTTGAAATCACTTTGCTGATAGGCTGCATAAAAACCTAATTGACTGAAAAGATCAGTGCTGAAGAAGAGCGCAAGTATAATAATTGAGCTATGAATTAATTGTTTCACATGAGTGTATTTAATGAAAATCAATAGGCTAAAGAAAAATTCTTGCTTCAAAAATAGCATATTATCCATAAAAACGAATGCTTTTCAAGTAATTAGTCAGGATCAAGTACATAAATCATTGTTTTTACAGTAAGCAAATATTGACATTTCTGTATATCCAAACAATAACAACCAGTATATCGAATACTTACTGATGGATATACAATTGTAAATCAAATATGGTTTAATAAATCATTCTCCAGGTTAGTTATGGTCCCGGCAGTTTATGATAATTCTAAAACCGACCCAGTTTTTTTGATCTGACTAAACAAACGGTTGCAGGTATGGAAGGGCAAATCTTTTCAGTAATGAAAAGTTTTTTTCATCGAATCAGGTGGAATTTATATTGATTATAAATAAAACTTATAATTATTTTTTGATATTAAGAAATTAATATTTTCTCTTGTTTGATTTTAATTTTGATCTATTATCATTTAACAATCATTATATTAAACAGTCAAATCATGAAAAATTTACTGATCTTTTTCCTGTTTTTGGGATTAATCGCAGGATGTAAACCCAAAAGCAAAGATGCTGAGCAAAAACCAGCGGTGTTAACTGAATTGCAAACAAAGGCGAAAACATTTTTTGGAGAATTGCCAAAATTTGCCGAAAATCCAAACAATCCGATCACTTCCGAGAAAGTATTGTTGGGCAAAGCATTGTATTTTGATCCAATTTTGTCAAAAAACAAAACACAAAGTTGCAATACCTGCCACAATCTCGCAACTTACGGGGTGGATAACAACCAATTTTCTGCCGGTGACAAAAAAGGAACGATCGGTGGAAGGAATTCCCCGACGACTTTAAATGCAGCTCTTCATGTAGCTCAATTTTGGGATGGCCGTGCTCCGGATGTGGAAGCTCAGGCTGGAGGACCAGTTCTCAATCCGGTTGAGATGGGACTTTCCGGCGAGAAGGAAGCGATAGACAGGTTATCTGCTGTACCAAAGTACAAAGAAATGTTTACCAAAGCTTTTCCCGAATCCAAAGACAATCCGATCACATGGGACAATCTGACCAAAGCCATTGCCGCTTTTGAAAGAAAACTCATCACACCTTCCAGATTTGACGACTATCTGGCTGGTGATGACAGCGCATTGAACGATACAGAAAAGAAAGGACTTCAACTTTTTATTGATAAAGGTTGCATCGCCTGCCATAGCGGACCGGCTTTAGGTGGCGGAACTTTCCAGAAGTTTGGTGTTTATGGTGATTACTGGAAAGAAACCGGGAGCAAAACAATCGATGAAGGGAAGTCTGCAGTGTCAAAAAATGCGGCAGAAAAGAATTTCTTTAAAGTACCATCCATGCGCAATGTAACTAAAACATTTCCTTATTTTCATGATGGAAGCGTTACAGATATTCGGGAAGCAGTTCGTATCATGGGAAAAATTCAGTTGAATAGTTCTCTGACTGAAGAGGAAATAGATCAAATGGTTGCTTTCCTCGAAACACTGACAGGCGAAGTTCCGGAAGAATTGAAAACATTATAGTTTTAACAGATGACCATTGCCGGATATTTGGTTTCAATGCAGTCGCCTGAAATCAGATATCCGGTCTGTTAGAAATACCACAGTTGCCCTAAATATATGATTGAACGAGGAGAGAAAGCCATAAAATGAAGCTCAGGCATTCACAAAGATTCAATTGTTTATTCTGAAAAAACAGGCAGTATACTGCATGAAAGATCCTGCAGGCTTCAATTCTGAGACAGTTGGACAAAGAAATGATCCCAGTTTTTATTCTTCTTACACGCTCACATACTTTTCTCCAGGTAAAACTTTTGACCTTCATTTAGTCCTCATGTCAAATTAACGAAAGCTTAAAACTGCTGGCGTAAAATTTTTTTGAAATTGTATTGATTTGAGGTACATTTGGGGCTTGCAGCCAATTGTCTGGACTATTATTTTAATTCTTTGGGTATGAAACGCATCGTTACTTTGATCTCTCCTTTGGTTTTTGTCATCTTATTTTTGCCTTCCTGTAAAGAAAGTTCATTTGTAACCACAAGGGGAAACCAGTTTTATGTGCACGAGGAGCCATATATTTTCATGGGAACCAATTACTGGTACGGAGGCTACCTCTGGCAGGACAGCCTGAACAATGGCAGGGAACGCCTTCAGAAAGAACTTGATTTTCTGGTTTCAAAGGGTATCACCAACCTGCGAGTGATGATTGCCGGAGAAGGAGATGGCAGTTATCCCTTTAGGATACATCCGGCGGTGCAGGAAAATCCGGGCATTTTTGATGAAAGTATTTTAAAAAGCTTTGATTTTTTTGTAGCGGAAGCAGGGAAAAGAAATCTGAGATTGATCATGGTGCTCAACAACAACTGGGAATGGAGCGGAGGATTTGGAAAATATCTGGAATGGGCGGCTAAAGGCACTGCTCCATGGTCGAAAACCGAATCCTGGGATTGGGATGCATACAGAACATATATTTCACAGTTTTACAGTTGCAAACCATGCCTGGAAGCCAATGAAAAATGGATAAAAACCATCATCAGCAGAAAAAACACTTTCAATCACAAATACTATTTTGACGATCCGGCGATCATGACCTGGGAATTGGCCAATGAACCCAGACCTATGATGCCTGAAGCAGTGGAAGCCTATATCGAATGGGTAAAAAAGTCAGCCATTCTGATCAAAAGCCTTGCAAAAAACCAATTGGTCACCATCGGAGTGGAAGGATATTACGGAACTGAACAGGATATGGGTTTGTTTGAAAACATTCACAAAATCGATGAGATCGATTATGCGACCATCCATATCTGGCCTAAAACCTGGCAATGGTACGATGGGAAAAGCGAAAATTCGGTTACTCAGGTAACTTTGAAAAAAACCATCGACTATATGGATGCACATTCAAAAGTGATGAAAAAGATCAACAAACCTCTTGTGTTAGAAGAATTTGGTTTGCACAGGGATGGAAATGATTTTAGTCCGGAAGCAACCGTGGACAACCGGGATGTATATTATACCACAGTTTTTAAAACAGGAATGGTCAATGGCATTGCAGGTTATAATTTCTGGGGTGCATTTACCCTGGAGAACAAAACTACACCAGATCATTTCTGGAAACATGGCATGCCTTATTCTGCAGATCCACCACAGGAGGAACAGGGATTGTACGGAGTTTACATGGAGGATTCGACCACCTGGAAAATCATCTCGGATTTTGCGAAGAAAATTCAGGGAACAGAATTTTGATGTAAAAGGCAAATGACAACCTTATCTGGCCGGGTTGTTGCTTGATTCGGTGCATCGACAATTTGGGTGGTTTTGAATTTTTAGGGGTAATAGATTATTGCCTCATATTTTTTCCTTATAAACTATTCAGTAGAGCTTGAATTGATGAAAAGCAACAATAAAATGGCGATGGAAATGATCGCCATAAAAGTCATCACCACGGGTTTTACCAGTTTGATATACATCAGCTTGAGCTTAAGTTTCATAAATAAGTTTTTAGGTGTTATGCAGAATCATTGATGATAATTTGAAAACTTTCACTTTATTTTTTACATAAAAGCCTGAAATATTTTCCCCGATTCCATTACCATTTTTTAATATTAACACGAAATTAACGAGTGCCATGGGTAGTTTTGGCGAATACGTAGTAAAGAAAAGCTAAAGAATAATGTTAATTTTTTACATTTAATTAATATTGATTATCATACCTTTCATGTTTTTATCTTTTTCTTTGCTTTAGGTTTGTAGGGGTGATTGTAGCGTTTTGTTAAACAGAATTCAAACCAACAATTCAGGAAGAATATGCATATGGAGAATATAAAGATTTTATTGGTAGACGATGAGGAGGAAATTCTTGATTTCCTTTCTTACAATCTTGAAAAATCCGGCTTTGTCGTATATCGGTCTTTATCCGGGAAAGAAGCCATCGAATTGGCAAAAGTGATCCTCCCTGATATCATCGTGCTGGATGTGATGATGCCGGAAATGGACGGTATTGAAACCTGTAATATCATGCGCCAGAACCATGAGCTCAATGATTCAATAATTTGTTTTCTTTCCGCACGTAACGATGACATTACCAAAATTTCCGGTTTTGAACTGGGTGCAGACGATTTTATTGTAAAACCGATCAAACCTGCAGTATTTATCGCTAAGATGAAGTCTCTGCTCAGGCGAAAGCATCTTTCATTGTCCGGTTCCGGAAAAATCAAGATCAATGACCTGAGGATCAACCTGGATAAGAAAAAAGTAAAGAAAGGGGAAACCAGCCTTGAACTCACCAAGATTGAATATAATCTTTTATTGCTGTTTGTGAACAGCCCGGATAAAATATTTTCCAGAGATGAGATTTACATGTATATATGGGGAACGGCCATTTTGGTGGGTGACCGGACCATGGATGTTCACATTCGTAATCTGAGAAAGAAAATTGGTTCAGATAATATCAAAACCCACAAAGGGATAGGCTATTCATTCAATCTGATGGGGAAACAATCTTAGTTTTTAGCATCTGTAATAATCCCTGGCGGATTATTGGGCGCCATCCAGTTTAAAGCTAAATACAGAACCCTTGCCTTGTTCGCTTGTAACATCGATTTGTTTACCCATTCCCGCTAAAATATGTTTTACTATGGACAGCCCGAGTCCTGAACCTCCTTTATTGCGCGACCGGCTGGAATCAACCCGGTAAAAGCGGTCAAAAAGGTGGACCAAATGCTTTTCGGGAATTCCAATTCCGTTGTCTTCAACACGCACATGTATTTCATTGCTTTCATGGCTCAGGCTTACATTTACATAGCCACCTTCACGACCGTAATATATTGCGTTGGAAACCAGGTTCATGCACACCTGATATATCTTCTTTTTGTCGGCAAATACGGTCATTGATTTTTTTGATGCAACGTACAGGTTGATACGGATATTTTTTTTGGAAGCCACCAGTTCCAGCTCTTCAAAAATGTCTCTGAATAATTTTCTCAGATTGAAATTTTCCGGTGAAAACTGAATTTCACCGGCTTCCAGTTTGGATATCATATCCAGATCATTGATGATGGACTCCAGCCTTTCTGAGTTTTTGATGGCTTTTTCAATGAAGGCCATGTTGTGATCTTTATCATACAGAGCACCTTCTTTGAGCGTGTGTAAATATCCCTGTATGCTGAATAAAGGAGTTTTCAATTCGTGTGCAATGTCCCCAACGAATTGTTTTCTGTAATCAGAAAGTATTTTGTATTTATCTATTTCTTTTTTATGTTCATCAATCCATACCTTGACTTCCCTGTTGATGTTTTCAAACATATTATTGCCAATATGTACAGGTTTGATCTGTGATGTTCCTTGTCCAAGCATATTCATCGACCTGATAAATGTGTTGACCACTGCTTTGAAATACAACCTGAAAAACATCAGAATGGCCCCGAAAAATATCAACCAGGTAGCCAATGTAAAAATTCCAGATTGGATCCAATCAACCGTACCCCTGAAGATCCATTGAATGGTCAGAAATATCAACAGGCTGAATGCGGACAATATCGATGCTCCCAGGGATGAAAACAAAAGATCAGAATGTTTTTTTTTCATATTTAGCGATTAGTATTTGAAAAATCAAATTATGCTTTTTGTGCATAATTTCCAGGAGTACGTTCTGACTTAATAAAAATAGTATATCGAACCTTTTATGAAATGTATCCAAACGGGATAACCTGATAATGTTGAAACAAATCGGGATTTTTAATCTGTAAGTGCATTGTTCCAGAGATATCCGGTTCAGATCAAAGCATTGGGATTAAAAATCGTTTCCAACAATCTCAAAGTGCTTTACTCAATTCAAGGATCAGCGCTTTTTTTCCTTCAATGTCGATTTCCGGCTGCAATACCACCATTTTACCTGTCAGTATATCATGTCCAAGCGAATATCCTTCGATCATTTCTTTGAAACGTGCAGCTTTTATTTTTTTGCTTTCCTTATTGTTATTGATGATCACCATCACCTTTTTCTGTTCGTCATATCTGAAATACACATATATATTGTCTTCAGGGATGAAATGCATCATTTTGCCGAAATGGATGACCGGATTGTTCCTGCGCCAATTTAGGAGCGTCGAGATATGATCGAATACTTCATTTTCCTTTGGCGAACGACCTTCCCTGACAAATGCATTTTGGGCATCATTTTTCCATCCTCCCGGAAAATCCCTCCGGATATCTCCGTCTCCCTGAGATTTTGAACCTTCCATCATGATCTCTGTTCCGTAATAGATCTGCGGAATGCCTCTCGTGGTCAGCAAAAACGATAAAGCAAGCTTATAATTGTCCACATCGTTTTTGACAGATTCGCTGTAACGGGTAATGTCGTGGTTATCCAACATCACCATCAGATTGTATGGATTGGCATATACATAATCAGTTACCAGCGAATAGTAAATCCTTGCCACACCTTTATCCCAACCCTGATCTGCCTCATTGAATGCTTCAAATAACTGGTCTGTCAGGCAAAAATCCATCACGCTGGGCAAATAGGAATCGTAACCATCGTAGTTTGGCGTTCCGCTTTGCCAGTAAGCGATCTCTGATGGTCTGTGCTGCCAGCATTCCCCGACGATGTTGATATTGGGGTATTCATCTCTGATAGCTTTGGTCCATTGGGCGATGTGCCATTTATCATTGTAGGGATAAGTGTCGATCCGCAAGCCATCGAGTCCTGCATATTCTATCCACCAAATCGCATTCTGCTTGAGATATGTCAACAAATAAGGATTGCTTTGATCCAGATCAGGCATGGTATGGTCAAACCAACCCCGATTATTGAGTTGGAGGTCAAAATCGGAAGTATAAGGATCATTCCATGTGCTCATCCTGTAATTGGTCCGGGTGAAAGACGGAAATTGATGCACCCAGTCTTTCATCGGCAGGTCAGTCATCCACCAATGCGAAATGCCACAATGATTGGTCACATAATCCTTGATCAGTTTGATCCCGTGTTTGTGACATTCATCTGCCAGTTTTTTGTATAATTCATTGGTTCCATACCTCGGATCTATTTTGTAGTAGTCTGCGGCGGCATAACCGTGATAACTGTATTTTTCCTCGTCATCCAGCAATAGCGGGGTAGGCCACAGCGCAGTTACGCCCATTTCTGCCAGATAAGGTAAGCGATCGATCATGCCCTGTATATCGCCACCATGTCTTCCTCCCTTGTACGCGCGGTTGTGTTTTTCTTTTGTATCAGGAGTGGAATCATTGTTTTCATCACCATTGGCAAAACGATCAGGCATCAACAGGTAAATCACATCCGAAGCATCATAACTTTTTCTTTGTGCAGAATTTTCATCCCTTTTTTTGAGTTCATATTCAAAAGGAATTTCCTTTTTGTTTTTAGTCAATGTAAAGGAATACTTTCCGGGCTGAATGCCTTCTTCCAGTACCAGGTTGACGAAAAGGTAATTTTTGTTTTCAACGGTTTCAACGCTTTTTATCCTTATCAACTGATTGTCACAATTGACTGAAGCATTGCCCAGGTCCTTACCGTACAGCATGAGCTGAAGTTCATGGTCATGCATTTCCGTCCACCAAAACGGTGGTTCTATCCGGTCAACAGACATTTTTTGGGAAAACAAAAAAACATGGGTGAAAAGAAGGAAAGTCATTAAATAGAATGGCTTAAGCATAATTTCATGTTTATTGAACAAATAGCAATTTCTAACAGCAAACTTAATCATAATCTGGAAAAAAAAGGAGAAAGTATGGAAAATTGGTTGGAATGAAAGAATTGATCCGTAACACAATGATTTACACTATAAAGGTTTCCTTTAATGCAGCAGGGGAATACAATTAAATGAAAAGATCTCTACCAACGGGAGAAATGCCAGTGGTATTTATAGATTGTAAGCGCGTTGGGCGGCTTTTGTACACGAAAACAGCTTATAACAGGATAATTTTATTCTCATGCTAAGCTATTGAAGGTTAATGTATTTTTGTTTAATCCGTTTAATTGTAACCTTATTGAAGGGGTGGATGGAGTTGAAATAATAAGGCAGATAGTTGGCAAATGCTTGAAAATTTTCTGGTAAAACCCGTGCAATATTTCAAATGTACCAGTTAGCTAAAGCAACTGGCAATTAAATGCAAACATAACATGATAGAAAGAATCAAAATAGGTCAGTTAAAGCTGTTTCTCAATTTTTTTTCCAAATTCCTTTTTTGTTCTCATTTTTTGGTATTTTGCAGCTATATCAATCACTTATTCACGTTTTAGTGTAAAGAATTATCCGAAGAGCATTGGTTTAGTCCTAATTTAGGAAAATATAATTGCAATTATATAGATGTAATTTGATAGCAATCCTTAAAATTCTTATCTATGAAAGAAACCGGAATTACCATTTTTATGATCTTTTTGAGCTTTCTCAACTATGCACAAAACAGATTTTTTGTTGGTGTGGGTATGATTCAACAGACTTGTGATCCATATACCTACATTGATAATGGCCCATTAATTAAAACCTCAAATCGTGTTTTTATAGCGCCACAGGAGCCTGAGTTTAAATTTATGTTGGGAATAAGTTTGTATAACAAATTGGCTTTTGAGTTAAATTTTAAATTAAAAGACTATTTTATTGGATATCAAAATAATTTAGTAAAAAATGGAGTTTCATCTGGTTATACAGGTAGTTTAAAGACTTTTCAAATACCTGCCAAAGTAAAATACGAAATTGACCTGGGTAAAAATTTTTTCCTTTCACCGCAGGTCGGTGCAAGTCTGGCTATAGAAACAATCGATTATTTTGATATGACTTTTAGATTTGTTGATGTTCCGGAGTATAAATCAACAGAAGTGATAGTTTCAAGAGATAATAGTGTTTTCCTGCTTGGATTGGTGGGATTGGAATGTGAATACAGGTTCTTTAAACGGCATAAGATAGGTATAGGATTTGAATACTTTAAAGGATGGAGGGATTTGATCACAAGAGTAATAAGTTATCAGGTAACAGGAGATGCGACTAACTATTCAGCTAAAATATTTGGTAAAGGAGATTATTTTTCCTTCGGTCTGACATACAGGATTGGTCTGTTTTAGTTGAAAGGACGGATTTAATTATCTGATACTATAATTATCCGATAGTAAAATGTTGTAATGATATTATTTTCAATTTTGAAATGGTGACATTTCCATATAATTAACAAGTGTTTCCAGCAGATTTTGCAGACGAACGCAGATCTGTTTATTTTATAGCAATTTAATATCTGCGCTTATCTGCGAGATCTGCGGGAACGAAAAGGTAGGATATTGAAATAATAATTGAGCGTGCTCCAAAAAGTTCAATTTGTTGGTTTACAATCGCTTTTTGCCCCAACCTACTGACGTCAAAGATCAGCACAAGACTAAAGGGAAACAATTGAAAACCAACAAATTTAAAGTTCCCTTTCAGGCCTGTACTGACTGAAAACTTCAGTGGAGACTTGGGGAGCAATGACTTTTAGGAGCAGACTCATAATTTAATATGTCATACTTTTTTAAATAATCCCCAATTATATTTCATCTGAAATATCCAAACAATTCAAATATCCAAACAATTCAAACATCTGATCATCTGAAAATCAGATCATTTCAACATCAGATCCCTGGCGTTAAATGTCTGGATTTTCAACATCAAATCATTTGAAAATCTGAACATTAAAACTCCGCCAGATCACCAACCACTTTTTCCACTTCTTCCAAAATCTCTCTGGATTTGACCAGTGCCTTCATTTTGGTATGATCATCGTATAATGGTCTGTCTATGTCAAGGAAATCCACGTATTTGCGGATCACCTCCTTCGCTTTGGTTACACCGTGACCGAATTGGTATTCCCTGAAATCCAGCGCCTGGGCAGCAGCCATGTACTCAATACCGAGAATACCGTAGGCATTGTCAAGGATCTGGAAATTCTTGATGGCGGTATTCATACCCATACTCACAAAATCCTCCTGATCTGCCGCTGCAGGAATGGACTGAATGGAAGCCGGAACGCTCAGAATACGCTGTTCCACGATCAGCATATCTGCTGTGTACTGACTGAGCATCAGACCGGAAAACATACCGGCGCCTTTGGTCAGAAATGCGGGTAATCCGACGCTCAATGCCGGATTGTTCAGCCTGTTCATCCGCCTTTCAGACATCACACAAACCATGGTGATGGCAGCTCCTGCCATATCCATCGGTAAGGCAACGGGTGTTCCCTGGAAGTTGGCTCCTGACAACTGTAAATTTTCATCGGGGAAGAAAATCGGATTGTCGCCGACGCCGTTCAGTTCAATTTCCACTTGTGACCGTGCATATTCCAATGCATCATGAGCGGCTCCGATCACCTGTGGTGTGGAACGCATGGAGTAAGCATCCTGAACTTTGCATTTGACTTTTTGTTCTTTAAGGTCACCGCCGGCAACCAGTTTATTGATAGCCTGTGCGCTTCTGACCGCGCCTTTGAATCCGCGAACTTCGTGTAATTTGGCGATATATGGCTTCATATTGGCTTTCAAGGCTTCCAATGACATCGCGGCAGCGATTTCAGCCTGTTTTAAAAATCTTTCTGCATCATACAGGAACAAGGCGCTCATGGCAGTCAATACATTGGATCCGTTGATGGTGGCCAGACCATCGCGGGCTTTCAGTCCGGGTATAGGAATACCGGCTCTGTTCAGAGCTTCTTTTCCTTCCAGTAATTCACCCTGATAAAACGCCTTTCCTTCACCCAGCATCAACAATGCGATCTGAGACATCGGAGCAAGGTCACCGCTGGCGCCGACTGAACCCTTCTGGCAAACAAAAGGGGTTACCCCTTTATTCAGCATGTCAACAAGCGTTTGTGTGATCTCCAGCCTGCAACCGCTGTTGCCGTGTGCATGGACATTGATACGACCCAGCATAGCTCCCCGAACATAATCGATCGGGGCCGGTTCGCCGATGCCTGCAGCATGGTTATAGATCAGGTATTTTTGAAAATCCTTTACCTGGTCATCTGTTAATACCATTTCTGAGAACTCGCCAATGCCCGTATTCACCCCGTACATGATCTCCCTGGCAACGATCTTTTTTTCCAGCATCGCCCTGCATGCCAAAATCCGCTTTTCTGCTGCCGGATCAAGTTGAACTTTCCTGCCGTTCCTGGCCACTTCGTGCACATCTTCTATCTTAAGCCCTGCACCTGTTACTATTAATGTCATATGATTGTTAATTTTTGTTTTCTTATGCTAAATGGAATCTTTAATGAAAAATTGAGTTTTGTATCAACAGCGTCAATATTTTTCATAACGATTTCATAATCGAAATTTATAATAAATTAGCGTGTAAAACTATGAAATTTTAACGAAAACAAAAAGCTTTGATTTTGTTTTCAGATGCCAAATATGTTGATTTTAATGAAAGAGCTATTTATTGCGGCGATTTGATGTGAATAGCTTATTGGCGGAATAATATTTTATTGAAATATAATTTGAAGTTAAGCGTCAGAATAATTATTTATAAACAGATAATTTATTGATAAAAAAATTTGTGGCAATTTTCGGATATTTTGTGCAATTTTGTATTGTGGCAATTAGCCGGTAGGTAAAATGGAAACACTAAAATTTTAACCAATGGATTTACAAAAAAAAATCAGCAAGCATGATTTCGGGACGATGCCGGACGGACGCATCATTGAAAAATTTACCCTTCATAATGCAAACGGCATGGAAGTGGATATCATCCCTTATGGTGGCTCCATCACCGGGATCAGGGTGCCTGACAGACAAGGTGTTTTGGGAGATGTGGTACTTGGTTTTGACGATCTCGCCACTTACCTAAGGCACGATGCATATTTTGGAGCGATCGTCGGACGATTTGCCAACCGGATAGGTGGAGGAAAACTTGTTTTGGACGCAGTTCAATACCAACTCCCGATTAATTTGCCACCCAATCATTTGCATGGAGGAAAACTCGGTTTCGGCAGGAAGGTGTGGGAAGCTAAAATCCCGTTTCATTCAGAAAATCCTTGTATTGAATTACATTATCACAGCAGGGATATGGAGGAAGGCTATCCCGGCAATCTTGAGATTAAAACGACTTACAGCCTGACTGACGAAAATGAACTGGAAATGGTGACGGAAGCGACTACAGACAAAAAAACGGTCATCAATATCACCTATCATCCTTATTTTAATCTGACCGGGAAACCGGATCAACTGATTTTTAACCATGAACTGGAAATATTTGCCACCCATATTCTGGAAACGGATGAGGGGATGATCCCAACCGGAAAATTAAGGCATGTAGAACAAACACCTTTTGATTTTCGTATTCCAAAGAGGATAGGTCTGGAAATTGGTGCCGATGATATTGACCTCCAACAAGGAAATGGTTATGATCATTGTTTTGCCCTGGATCATCCGGATGGTCAGTTCAGCCTTGCAGCCACTGCTTACGATCCGGTCTCAGGCAGGCTGATGGAATTATTTACGGATAAGCCCGGATTACAATTGTATACCGCCAATTGGCTAAATCATTCCTGGCAGGCAAAAGGAAGTGATGTAAGGTATGGTCCCAGAACAGCATTCTGCCTTGAGCCTCAGTTATATCCCGATGCACCCAACAGGCCTGAATTCAAATCTCCGGTATTGAGCCCGGGTGAGGTTTACCTGACAAGATCAACCTTCCGGTTTGGAGTGAAATGAATCGGCTGGATTTCAGCCGGAATTGACTTGAACCACCATTGATTTTAAAAATAATGGATTTTAAGGATGTTTGACCTTTCTGAATAAATTGTTAAGTTTATTTTAATAGAATACATTTTTTGTTTTTTTCAAATACATAATGTTTTTTTACATTAATATTCGGAGCAGGCAGGTTTGAATCTGATTTTTTTATTGGAGTGTCTCGCTTATTTGATTAAAATTTAGCAATTATTAAAGTAATAAATCATTGAAATGAAAAAACTCATTTTTCTCTTTATTTCCTTCTTATTAATTTTCCGGCTCTCCGCCCAGAAGCCAAAATACATTTTCTTTTTCATCGGAGACGGAATGGGTTTGGTACAGGCAAAAATTACAGACGAATATTTCAAAGAACAGTACAATGATAGTCTGTCATTTCTTAGATTTTATGACAATGGATTTCAGACAACCCATTCAGCGAGTTCTAAAGTCACAGACTCAGCGGCAGCCGGAACTGCTTTATCCACCGGATTCAAAACCAACAACGGTTCTTTGTGTATTGCACCCAATGGCAAGGATTCCTTGAACAGTTTTACCTTTGATGCCAAACGAAAAGGATATAAAATCGGCATTGTGACGAGTGTTTCCATTGATCACGCCACTCCGGCAGCATTTTATGCCAAAGCCGCAGGTCGTAACTCATATAACGATATCGCTATGCAGTTACCCAACACCGGGTTCGATTATTTTGCCGGAGGTACATTTCTGGAACCAATCAGTGAAAGGGGCAATGCTTTTCAAAATCTGAAAAATTATGGATATAAACTGGTGACCAGCCCGGATAGCCTGAGATTTATTCCGGGAATGAATGGAAAGGTGTGTGTTTTAGACCCGGCTAAGGAATTATATTATGGCATTGACCGTGAAGCGGGTCGGTTTACCCTGGCTCAGCTCACCAAAACAGGCATCGAAGCTTTGTTCAATAAAAAAGGATTTTTTATGATGGTGGAAGGTGGTAAGATCGACTGGACTTCGCATGCCAATGACCCTGCGTCTACAGTTTATGAAACCATCGAATTTGAGAAAGCCATTCGCGAAGCCCTTGATTTTTATAAAAAACATCCGAAGGAAACCCTGATCATCGTGTCTGCAGACCATGAAACCGGAGGAATGGCTTTGGGATCAACATTGACAGGTTATGCAGCTAATTTAAAACTACTTCATCAACAGCCGATGTCCAACGTTGCTTTTGAAAAAGTGATCACTCAGGAATTTGAAGGAAAAGAGGTCGATATGGAACATGCGATGTCATTAGTTGAAAAATACTATCATGTTGGCATGGAAGGAGGCATCGAATTCAATGGTTATGACAGCTTGCGTTTGCAAAGAGCCTGTGAATACATCAATTTTCCTGAAAAATACCCGGATCGGAGAGAAGCCATGAAGCTCTTCAATTCCAATAAAAACGCTGCAAAATTTGCGGTTAAAGACAGGTTGCCTGCGATCATCCACACGATGAATGTGATCCTGTCGGAAAAAGCCGGAATAGGATGGACGACACATTCCCACTCCGGGGTGCCTGTGCCGGTTTATGCCAAAGGTGCAGGAAGCGCGGATTTTAACGGGTTTTACGATAATACGGATCTGTCAAAGAAGATCGAGGTATTGTTTGAATAGGGGTTGGATGGTTAAAGAGCCGGGAGCCGGGTGAAAGGGCCAGGAAAAAAGAGCCAGGAAAAAAGAGCCAGGTCAAAAGAGCCGGGTCAAAAGAGCCAGGTCAAAAGAGCCGGGAGCCGGGTGAAAAGAGTCAGGAAAAAAGAGCCGGGTGAAAAGAGCCATGGATCAGGATAGGTTCGAAAGGTGAATGTTTTTGAACGGGCTTTACAGTGAAAGGATCCCTGATCAAGACCGGAATGACTGCAATGGTAACATTTGTTGATCTGTAAATTTGGAAGTGAATTATTGATAGAATTATTGATTCAATAATCGTGATTTTTAATAGCAGTCGGATCACGACGATGAATGAAATGATCTTCGCCAATTGTAAATTTGTTTTACATAAAAAATATCCCTACGCCTAAAACGGCCACGATGGAACCCGCAACTTCCATCCAACTGACTTTCTCCTTTAGCAATAGGATGGCTGGCGGAATGATCAGCACCGGAACAATGGCCATGATGGTTGAGGCAATGCCAACACTGGTAAATTTGACCGACAGCAGTGAAAGATAGACCCCTATAAATGGCCCGAAAGTGGAACCCATCAGGATAAAAAACAGGGTTTTCCTGCTGGAAAATGCTTTTTTGAACATGATGAGTTTGCCTGCAAACAAAATAAATATGCCAAAAGCTATGCTGGCAGCGATGATCCTGATCTGGGTCGCGCCGAATACCGGATAACCCGACATGCCATATTTGCTGATGACCAGGCCACCTCCCTGTCCGATGGCCCCGAGGAACGCATAAAAGATCCCTTTTGGGGAATACTTGATTTTCATTCTGCGGTTGCTTCCGGCAGCAGGGTCGTGATCTCTTTTGTCCACGACAACCATGATGATGCCTGTCAGGGTAACTATCATGGCGAGCAGGGCCTGTCCGGACATGGTCTCACTGAGCATCATCCAACTGAAAAAAGCCGCGATCGGAGGACTGAGCGACATGATCAGCATGGAAATCCGTGCACTGACATATTCGTAGGATTTGAACAGGAAAAAATCGCCAAAAATAAAGCCCACCAAACCTGACAGACTCATCCATAACCATACATGTCGCGGAGCATCCAAAGGAAGAAAATAGCCATTGATGATCCTCGAAACCACCAGATATATGGCCAGGGCGATGAACATACGGAGGATGTTGACCGGCAGCGAACCCGCCCTTCCTGTTGCCTGTTGAAACGATAAAGCGCTGACTGTCCAGCACATGGCAGTTCCCAAAGCAACGATCTCCCCGGTATGTGATTGAAACATTGGATCAATTTTGTGCAAATGTAGGGTTTTGGAATCAATCTCCGGCTTTTGTTGGCATTTTCCGCAATAAAGAAATAAATCATATAAGGAAAGTGAATTTTCATACGTATTTAATTCAGATTTATCAAATTTTTCAATTTGAGAGGATTATACACCTGGTATTTGATTAGCGGGCTAATAACTTATTCCTTTTCCAATCCTTAAGTCTTTTCTAACTTTAAATAATAGAATGAAAAATACAGGAATTCTTGCAATTAGGCTTTGATTTTCAAAAGATTTTGTTATATTTTTGAAGTTGAATATTAATGAATTCCTTAAAATAATGCTGGTAGACTAGGTGATATAGATTTGAGTGACCCTGATTAGCTTATTTCCAAAACTGTCAGATGCACGGAAATTTGCACAAAAGTATTCCTGTTTTTACATATATAGTTAATAATCAAATAGTAATCTAAAAATTCAATACAATAAAACCCAACTATTATGAAATCATTTTTACATTTTTTCATTATCCTGATTGCCGTTATCATGTTAAAACCTGATTTGTATGCCCAAAATATCAGTATCAATAATGATGGAACTTCTCCGGATGTAAGTGCCATGCTCGATGTCAAAAGTACCACAAAAGGCATACTGATTCCCAGGATGAGTACCTCGGAAAGGAATGCCATCTCAACCCCGGCTAATGGTCTGTTGGTTTTTGACACAGATGTCAGAAATTTCTTTTTTTATAGCCAACATTCTGTTTCCTGGATTGAATTAAAACCAGACATCACATATAGTGCAGGAGCAGGCATTTTGATCGCGGGTGGCGTAATTTCTAATTCCGGAGATATAGATCCGGCAGATGATCTTACAAGTAGCTCTGTTGCAGGCGGAGACCTGAGCGGTACCTTTTCAAATCTTCAGATTTCATCCAATTCAATTGGTTCGTCTGAAATTAACAACAGTAGTATACTTGGAGTCGACATAAATGACAATGCAGTTACATCTGCAAAAATTTTGAATAATACAATATCAGTCATTGATCTTGCCTTTGGGTCTCCTATTACTGGCCAGGTGTTGATTGCTACCGGGCCTAATTCAGCTTATTGGCAATTTCCTGCCACACAGACAAAACTGGAAGATGCGGACCACGACACAAAAATTCAGTTAGAGGAAAGCAGTGATGAAGATATTATCCGATTTGATGTTGGAGGAACTGAAAAAATGGTTTTGAGAAAAAATGCAAATGGAGAAGCCAGGCTTGAACTTGGGAATGCTTCTGAAAGTACAGCAGTGGGTATAAATGCACTAACCATCAATCAATCAGGAGGAGAAAATAATACTGCAATCGGAGCGGGTGCCATGAGCTCCAATACTGAAGGTGATGACAATACAGCAATTGGCTATTTTTCCCTTAATGCCAATATTACGGGAAGCGAAAATACTGCAAATGGAAATCTGGCCCTTTTTTCAAATACCTCAGGCAACCTGAATGCTGCATTTGGATCTAGAACACTTGCTTCTAATACTACAGGTTATGACAATACGGCCATTGGAAGTAAGGCACTTTATTACAATACAACTGGTTATTCCAACACCGCCATTGGAAAAGAGTCGCTTTACTCAAATACCTCAGGTTATGAAAACAATGCACATGGTTTCAAGGCTCTTTACTCCAATACCTCAGGAAATTTTAACTCGGCAAATGGGGTAAATGCACTTTATTCCAACACTACAGGTGATAATAACCTGGCTAGTGGATGGTCTGCTCTTTATTCCAATACAATTGGAAATTTTAACGCTGCAATTGGTATGGGTGCCCTTTATTCCAACACAACAGGCAATATTAACACTGCAACCGGATCAGGAGCTCTATATACAAATACTTCAGGGTCTGGTAATACAGTCAATGGAACATATGCAGTTTATAATAATACAACAGGAAATAATAATACAGTAACTGGATATAACGCGCTATTTACAAACTCTACGGGGAGTTTTAATACTGTTAATGGAATGGAAGCACTCTATTCAAATACTACAGGATTCAGCAATGTGGCCAACGGTGTGAGAGCTTTATACCTCAATAGTGACAAATCAAATCTTGTAGCTTTGGGGGATTCCAGTTTGTATAATAATGGAACGGATGCTACCACCTTTTACCATGCGTCTGGCAATACTGCATTAGGTTCAAAATCATTATATACAAACACAACCGGATATTATAGCACTGCCATTGGATACAGATCACTTTATTTGAATATAACAGGGTATTATAATACGGCAAATGGATATAAATCACTTTATTCAAATACCCAGGGTTATGCTAACACTGCAATTGGAAATGAAGCTTTGTATTCAAACACCACAGGTTATACCAATACATCTGTAGGGTTGCAGTCTTTGTATACCAACACCATCGGATACAGCAACACTGCAACCGGTAACAAGGCACTTTATAGCAATATCTCCGGAAATTTCAACACAGTTAATGGATTTAATGCCCTTTACAGCAACACCCTTGGGAATACTAACACAGCTATGGGATATGAAGCGCTCAGAAACAATGTGGTTGGCTATAGCAACATAGCCATTGGCGCAAATGCTTTGTGGATCAATCAGAACAGATCCAACCTGGTAGCAGTGGGTGATTCAAGCCTTTACAAAAACGGAGCAAATTCAACATTGATTTATCATGCTACAAATAACACAGCATTAGGATCAAAGACTTTATTTTCCAACACAAATGGTTATTCGAATACTGCAACGGGATATAACGCATTGTATTCAAATGAAACTGGTTATTCCAATACTGCCAATGGAAATGAAGCTCTTTATAAAAACACGACTGGAAAGTCCAACACCGCAACCGGAAACGAATCCTTATATTCCAATACAACCGGAAATTCCAATGCATCGTATGGAGAAAAAGTTCTGTATACAAATACAACGGGAAGTTCGAATACTGCAACGGGAAATGAAGCCTTGTTCAGCAATATCTCAGGAAATGCCAACACAGTTTGCGGTTTTCAAGCTGTTTACGAAAATGTCATTGGTAATAATAACACTGCTATGGGATATGAAGCGCTCAGGCATAATTTAGGTGGTAATAGTAATATTGCAATTGGAGTCAATGCATTATGGCTCAATCAAAACAGATCCAACCTGGTAGCTGTAGGAGATTCCAGCCTGTATTCTAACGGAGCAAATTCAACATTGATTTATCATGCTACAAAAAACACAGGATTAGGATCAAAGACTTTATTTTCCAACACAAATGGTTATTCGAATACTGCAATGGGATATAACGCATTGTATTCAAATGAAACTGGTTATTCCAATACTGCCAATGGAAATGAAGCTCTTTATAAAAACACGACTGGAAAGTCCAACACCGCAACCGGAAACGAATCCTTATATTCCAATACAACCGGAAATTCCAATGCATCGTATGGAGAAAAAGTTCTGTATACAAATACAACGGGAAGTTCGAATACTGCAACGGGAAATGAAGCCTTGTTCAGCAATATCTCAGGAAATGCCAACACAGTTTGCGGTTTTCAAGCTGTTTACGAAAATGTCATTGGTAATAATAACACTGCTATGGGATATGAAGCGCTCAGGCATAATTTAGGTGGTAATAGTAATATTGCAATTGGAGTCAATGCATTATGGCTCAATCAAAACAGATCCAACCTGGTAGCTGTAGGAGATTCCAGCCTGTATTCTAACGGAGCAAATTCAACCTTAAGTTATCATGCCACAAAAAACACAGCCATTGGGTCAAAAGCGTTATATTCCAATACAAATGGTTACTCGAATACGGCGACAGGCTACAAAGCACTTTATACAAACGAAACAGGATCTTCGAATACTGCCAATGGGTGTGAAGCACTCCAGGAGAACACAACTGGTTATTCAAATACGGCAGGTGGCCAGCAGTCTCTTAGAACAAACACCACCGGGTATCAAAATACAGCCATTGGTCGGGAAGCACTTCAGACAAATTCTTCAGGAAATAACAATAGCGCAGTTGGATTCCATTCTTTGAACAGCAACTCTTCAGGGACCGGAAACACAGGAATTGGCTACAATGCACTCTATAGTAATGTTGATGGAGAATATAATTCAGCCCTGGGTTATACAGCCTTTAGTACCGGAGGTTCCTTTCAGAATTCTACTGCTCTGGGATACGATGCCGAACCGGGGGCATCCAATACCATCAGGCTTGGAAATAGCAGTATTTCCAGCATTGGAGGTTATGCCAACTGGACCAATGTGAGTGATGAAAGGTTTAAAAAAAATGTAAGTGAAAATGTAATCGGTGTTGAATTTATCAGATTGTTACGTCCGGTTACCTATCAATTGGATATGGATGCCATAGCATCCTATTATAAAACCCCGGACAGTCTTAGACTGGAAGAATCGGAAAGAATGAAAGAAGCAGAGATTCAGAATGGTTTTATTGCTCAGGAAGTGGAACAGGCTGCTATTGAAGTCGGATATGATTTCCACGGAGTGGATAAACCAAAGAATTCAACATCCTCTTATGGACTCAGGTACGCTGAATTTGTTGTACCCCTGGTCAAAGCAGTACAGGAACAGCAAACCATGATCGAAAAACTTCAGGAACAAAACAAAGAAATAGACGAACTCAAAACCATCATTACTAGTCAAAAAGAGCTGATCAAAAAACAATCTGATATACTGCTTGAGATGAAAAGTATGATAGAAAATATGAAAGAATCCGGGTCAGTGGAAAGGTAAAAGAAAATGAAGGATCACCATGTGAGCTTCAAAGATGCGCTCATGCCTGTGATTTAACATTACTTGTTGACTTTAAAATTCATTTGACGTAATTTTGAAGAAAATATTATTCATTTAGAAACATTAAGATAAAACATTATAAATCAGGGTTTTTAATAAGTTTAAAAAATAGAAGCAGAAGGGTGATATCAAAATGGAGAGTATAAAATATTTTGTGTAAACACAAAATAAGGAAAAATCAAAGACGGCATCGTTTGTCAAAGATAATTTAAAATTGAAGCATTGTATCCCGCAAAAACCTTGTACCTGTGGACAGTGACGCAGCCCGCAATGCGGCTGCCGGGCAAAGCTGCAAACCGTTGTGTACAAGCTGAAAACGATTGAAAGATGAAGGTTCTGAATTTAAAGATATATTGAGATGAATTAATACCACAATCAATTTTTCAGAAGCGACTTTAGGCTTTCACAAAGAATTAGATTGATCGTGGGTTTTTGCATTATTATTGGCACAAAATAGGGGCGTATGCGATACGCCCCGAGTATAAATTTCACCCGATAAAAAAAAATAAAACCAGAATATGACCTACGATCCTACAAAACACCACCGCCGCAGCATCCGCCTGAAGGGATATGATTATTCCCGGGCAGGATTATATTTTATAACCATTTGTACGCAAAACCGCGCATGTTTGTTCGGGGAAATTAAAAATGGTGAAATGATTTTAAACCAATATGGACAAATTGCAGCCAACGAATGGATGAAAACAACCGAAATTAGGAGCAATGTTGAATTGGGTGAATTAATCATCATGCCGAACCACATTCATGGCATCATCCGGTTATTGGGCAGGGGCGAATTGCATTCGCCCGATAATAAATTGGGCGTATGCAATACGCCCCAACGGTCGCCCGATAATAAAATAGGAGAATTCCATTCGCCCCAACGGACCATAGGGGCAATCGTTCGAGGTTATAAATCGGCGGTAACAAGGAAAATCGGATCGTTGAGATTTAAGGAAAAATTATGGCAAAGCAATTATTACGAACACATCATCCGTAATGAACGGGCGTATTTCATTATTTCGGAATATATCAGAAACAACCCTGCAAATTGGGATAAAAAACCATTGAAACAATGACCCTGATCAGCCTTAGACAATCCATCAAATCAACGGATCAGATGGATTTGATCATAAAGAACTAATTGACCACCTCACAAATTCAGAATTATGCTGTTAACGAGAATGGAATCTCCGCCATTTTTAACTTCCGTGGCAGAAGATTATTGTTAGGTAAATTATTTATCTTTGTACAGTTGGCCGGCTAAAAGGAAGGAGAAAGTTATTAGTTTCAGGTCATATTTATATTCAATAATCATCATTGAGTTCAGTCTAAAAAGTTATAAAGTTGAAAGTTCATAAAGTTATATTGCTGATTTTAAGATGTTTATGATAATTTTGCATAGGTAGTTAAAGAGTTCAATATCAATTATTTACACTTTTAACTTTACAAACTTTATACTTTTAAAACTTGACTCATCATTAATTCTGAAATTTACCGGTGTTCTGAGGATATTCAATCATGTTGCAACAAATACTATCTGTTTTTGGTTTGTTTTTGTCCGTTTTGCTCATTTATTTTAATCTGAGGTCAAAACCCGGATCAATTTATATCGGGCTTTTTTTCATTTTCCTGAGTGCATACAATTTTTTTCAATATGTAATTATTTATTCTCATTCAGTTAGACTGATCTCCATAGTGTTTATTCATCTTGCATTTACGGGGTATCTCATCGGACCAATGATTTTTTTATACACCAGGAGCAATATTTCTGACTCATATGTTTTTCATAAAAAAGACTTATTACATTTTATTCCGGTATTGATATTTTTTATTGCATCCAATGAGTATTACACTTTTTCTCCGGAATTGAAAATGGAAATTGCTGAACAGATCACACAGGACAGATCAAGTTTTCTGGATTTGAACGAAAAATATTTAGGCTGGTTCATCCCGGTTGAAATCAATTTTTTCTCACGGCCTGTGATCATTGCAGCATATATGGTCTATGCCATGATATTGCTATTCAGATACAGGCAAAGCTTTCAGAATATCAAATCAAACAGGATTTCGCTTCTCAATTACAGGTGGCTGTTTGCTCTTCTGATCCTTACTCTTACCCTGGCTTTGGTACAGCTGTTCATGATGGTGATCAGTTATTACCGCGATAATCTTGTAGCTTTTTATTCCATCAATATTTTTCAGGCAGTTTCAGCCATCCTGTTGATCGGGATTATTATTTTACCATTTATTTTTCCTACCATTTTATATGGCATGGCTCCGTTTAATATTCCTGAGGATGATCTGGAAATTATTCTTAAGCAAAAGCACAAACCAGGTAGTCCCATAGTTGCCGAAGAATCAGCTGTATCAGGTATGAGTGAAAAGTTTGACGGGGCATATTTAAAATACATTGAAAACACCATATTGATGCACATGGAAAAACACCATTCTTTTCTGGATAAAGACTGTAATATTCAGAGTATGGCAAAGCTTATCAATGTTCCTGCTCATCATCTGGGATATTATTTCAAGGAGTTCAGAAAACAACCATTTACTGATTTCCGCAATCAATGGCGCATTGAATATGCCAAAAACCTGATCCGGGAAAACAAGAAGCAAATCTATACTTTTGAAGCCATTGGGGTGCTTTCAGGATTTTCTTCAAAAAATTCTTTTTTCTCAGCCTTCAGGAAGTTCGAAAAAACCACTCCGGGGAAATATGCCGATTCACTATAATTCGTGAATTTTTTAGTCCTGATTTTCTAAAACAGTACTAATGGAAGTCGGCGATCTGCCTGCCTTTTTCCATGTCTCATTATTTTTGTCACTATCTGACAAATACAAAAAACCAAAATGAAAAGAGTAACTTTTATTTTAATGATAATGTCGATTTGCCTTACAGTAATTCATGCACAGAACATCTCCATTTCCAATGACGGCAGCCAGCCCCATCCTTCTGCAGCATTGGATGTTAAAGCCACTGACAAGGGCGTTCTCGTACCCAGGGTTGATTTTAACAACCTTCCCGTAAGCCCCGCAACCGGCTTGTTGGTGTATGTTACTGCCAATGGGCCTGATGGTAATAATGCCTTTTATTATTTTGACGGAACGCAGTGGGAGAAACTTGTAGGAGGTGTAACCGAGACTGACCCCGTTTTCGGTTCTTCCGCAGCCGGAGGAATAACCGGATCTGACATCACAAACTGGAATAGCAAAATTAGCAGCCAATGGACAACCTCCGGATCCAACATTTATTTCAACACCGGTAATGCAGGGATTGGCACCACTTCACCCAAAGCAAAGCTGGATTTGGGAAACAACGCGGCTAATCGTAAAATCCTGCTTTACACAAGTGCTGATAATGATCATGAATTTACAGGATTCGGAGTCAATTTTGATGCTTTGCGTTACCAGATTGGAAGTATTGCGGGGAACCATAAATTTTATGCGGCAACCTCTGCAACCACTTCAACTGAGATATTCAGGATACAGGGAAATGGCCAGGTGGCAATACCGGCATTAACTACATCCGGCGTACTCGTGAATAATTCAACGGGAATTATCAGCAGCAGTATCGGTACCAGCGGACAGGTGCTTACCACCAATGGAAGCGGGGGAATAAGCTGGACAAACCCAAATGGAGGAACTGTAACAAGCGTAAATGGCTCACTGCCTATAGTTTCATCAAGTGGCAGCAATCCTGTGATATCAATTAACGCTGCAACAATTTTGTCGGCAGGAAGCATGAGTGCCTCAGATAAAACCAAATTGGACGGAATTGACCCTAATGCTAATTATTACCTGCATCCCACGGGCGATGGCAATTTGCATGTACCGGCAACGGGTACCGGCAATAATGGTAAAGTATTGACAGCAGGGTCAACAGCCGGGTCTTTAAGTTGGGTAAGCCAATCTTCAGGAACGGTAACTTCGGTTTCGGGTTCAGCCCCTATTTCTGTTGCCAACGGAACTACTACGCCGGCTATTTCTATTTCTCCGGCTACCACTTCATCAGCCGGAAGCATGAGCGCTGCCGATAAAACCAGGCTGGATGGTCTGGTGAGCAGTCAGTGGACGACCAGCGGTTCTAATATTTACTACAATGCAGGGAATGTGGGTATAGGATCTAACACGCCAACACAGAAACTGGAAGTCAACGGAAGTGTAATTATTCCTGCAGGTGAATCATATTGGATCGGCAATGCTGCCGATGCCGGCAACAGGCTAAGGTTGCATCAGAATAACACCAATGCTTACATCGACTGGGGTGAAGAAACTCTGTTTTTTCGTTCAGGGGCTACGTCATCAACTAACAGGGTTGTATTTACAAGCACCGGCAGAGTGGGCATCGGAACCACAACACCAAAAGCTACCCTTGATCTGGGAAACAGCACTTCGAACCGGAAAATGGTAATGTGGCAAAATATTGATAACGATCATCAGTTTTATGGCTTAGGTGTAAACAGCAATACTTTCCGTTATCAGTTGCCCGGCACCACAGATAGCCACGTTTTTTATGCTGCAACATCTTCCACCGCATCCGATGAATTGTTCAGAATAAAAGGTACGGGCGAAGTGGTGATTCCTGCATTAACCACGGCTGGTGTTCTCCTGAACAGTGCATCAGGTGTTATTTCAAGTTCTGTCGGAACTAATGGGCAGGTTCTGACAACCAACGGTAGCGGAAGCTTAGGTTGGATAACTCCATCATCCGGCACAGTAACCAATGTTAGCGGAACTTTACCTATATCTGTAGCTACCGGTACCAGCACGCCTGTCATTTCAATTGCTGCCGCCACAACTTCAACTGCTGGTAGCATGAGCGCCGCCGACAAAACCAAATTAGATGGTATGGATGGATCCGAAACCAAACTCTCAGCAGGTACCAATGTTACTATAACAGGAAGTGGAACAACCGGAAGTCCTTATGTGGTAAATGCAGCAGGAGTTACAACTCTTACCATTGGTCAAGCTTACCAGGGCGGTATCATATTTTGGGTAGATGCCACAGGTCAGCATGGCTTAATAGCAGCCACCTCAGACCAAAGTACAGGAATAGAGTGGAATAATGGAACATATACAACAACAAATGCAGTGAGAGATGGCATTGGTGCCGGCATGTACAATACCGAACGAATTATAGCGAATCAAGCTGCGGGAAGTTATGCAGCTCAATTGTGTGCCAATTACCAAGGTGGTGGCTATGGCGATTGGTACTTACCTTCGAAATATGAACTTAATCTATTATACCTGGCAAGAACTGCGGTTGGCGGTTTTGCTTCTGCCTACTATTGGAGTTCTTCCGAGTACAGTTTCATCTACGCCTGGCTACAGTCCTTCGTCAGTGGCGGTCAGTACTACGACTTTAAGGACAGCGCCAGTAAGGTTCGTGCTGTTCGGGCTTTTTAGACTTAATAAAATCATAGAGGTTACTATAAAAATATCATAACTAAATGAAAAACATTATTTTACTACTTGCAGTACTGTTTCTAATTGTCAACAAGAGTTATGCCCAGAACATAAGCATCAACGCCGATGGCAGCAACCCCGATCCTGCAGCTATGCTAGATATCAAGTCGACGGATAAGGGTATTCTGATCCCCCGGGTGGATTTTAATGCCCTGCCTACTACGCCACCCTCAGGGCTGTTGGTGTATGTAACGGCCAATGGGCCCAATGGTAATAATGCCTTTTATTATTACAATGGTTCGGCATGGACAAACCTTTCGTTGGTCAATTTCACTGAATCAAATTTCACCTACAATTTAAGAACCGGTGTGATGTTTACACCCAATAACGCCGCTACAGACGTCGATTTAGTCTTGCAACCAAAGCGTTTTGGTGCAATCATTGCCCAACAGCCTGACGGAACCTACACAGGCGGCAACAAAAGAGGCGCACTTGCAACGGACTTACAGAGACTAAGAACGGATGCTGCAAAGGTGGCTAGTGGAAATTACGCTACGATTGTTGGAGGTCAAAATAATACTGCCAGCGGAGATTATTCCACAGCATTGGGATCAGAGGTAACTGCCAGTGGAACAACTTCTACTGCGATGGGAAGTGCTACTATTGCCAGCGGATATAGATCTACTGCAATGGGTAGCAGCACTACTGCCAGCGGATATTATTCCACTGCGATGGGTAGCAGTACTACTGCCAGCGGAGATTTTTCCACAGCAATGGGCCGCTATACAACAGCTCCCTCTTATTACGAAACCGCTTTAGGTTCATATAACACCAATTACACTCCTGTTTTTTCTTATGATTGGGATGCCAACGACCGACTTTTTGTTGTGGGCAATGGAACAAACCCTTCAGCCAGAAGTAATGCCTTCACCATTTTAAAAAATGCTAACACCACCATTGGCGGTTCATTAACCATCAATGGCAATGGCACAAATACAAGCATTACATTTCCGAATGGCAGAGGTTCCAGCGGGCAGGTGCTTTCATCGGATGGCATCGGGGGAATAAGCTGGGTATCACTAGCTGGAGGAACTGTAACAAGCGTAAATGGCTCACTGCCTATAGTTTCATCAAGTGGCAGCAATCCTGTGATATCAATTAACGCTGCAACAATTTTGTCGGCAGGAAGCATGAGTGCCTCAGATAAAACCAAATTGGACGGAATTGACCCTAATGCTAATTATTACCTGCATCCCACGGGCGATGGCAATTTGCATGTACCGGCAACGGGTACCGGCAATAATGGTAAAGTATTGACAGCAGGGTCAACAGCCGGGTCTTTAAGTTGGGTAAGCCAATCTTCAGGAACGGTAACTTCGGTTTCGGGTTCAGCCCCTATTTCTGTTGCCAACGGAACTACTACGCCGGCTATTTCTATTTCTCCGGCTACCACTTCATCAGCCGGAAGCATGAGCGCTGCCGATAAAACCAGGCTGGATGGTCTGGTGAGCAGTCAGTGGACGACCAGCGGTTCTAATATTTACTACAATGCAGGGAATGTGGGTATTGGTACATCAACCACCAATGCTCAGTTGCAATTGGGCAATACAGTGATAAACCGCAAAATCGTATTGTACCAGGAGACTGACAACGACCATCAGTTTTTTGGCTTTGGAGTAAATAGCAATACATTGCGTTATCAGGTATTAAGCGGATCAGATAGCCACGTTTTTTATGCAGGTACATCTGCCACTACTTCAAACGAATTATTCAGGATTAACGGCACTGGCGAAGTAGTGATACCTGCTTTAAGTATGGCGGGTGTCCTGCTGAATGATGCTACAGGCACCGTAAGCAGTTCGGTTGGGACAAGCGGGCAGGTGCTTACAACAAATGGCAGTGGAGGTATCAGCTGGACAACTGCTGGAACAGGGACAGTTGCGGGAGTTACCGGAACAGCACCAATAGTTTCATCTGGGGGAAACTCTCCGGATATTTCCATCTCGCCAGCTTCAAGCAGCGCCGCCGGAAGCATGAGCGCCGCCGATAAAAGCAAGCTTGATGCTATTTCGGGAACAAACACCGGCGACCAGATTATTTCGTTGACCGGTGATGTTACCGGTTCCGGGACCGGAAGTTTTGCTGCAACCATTTCATCGGCTTCGGTGAGCAATTCCAAGCTGGCAAATATGGCTGCCAATACTATAAAAGTGAATAATACATCATCTACTGCCTCTCCATCCGACTTATCCATCACAACCAATACTTTTCCGGCAAGGAGCAGCACAGGAAATATTGCTGCAAAACCAGTTACCGACTTTGCACTTACTATTCTGGACGATGCCAATGCATCCATCGTAAGAACAACCATAGGGGCTGGAACTGGTAATGGAACGGTAACTTCCGTTAGTGGCACTTCTCCAATTTCGGTTGCTACAGGAACAAGCACCCCTGTAATTTCAATTGATGCTGCCACCACTGCATCAGCAGGAAGCATGAGCGCTGCCGATAAAAGCAAACTGGACGGTCTTGTTAACAGCCAGTGGGCCACAAGCGGTTCAAACATTTATTATAGTACAGGGAATGTTGGTATTGGAATATCATCACCGACACAAAAGCTTGAGGTAGCTGGAAGTGTATTCATTCCTTCAGGGTCATCCTATTGGATAGGCAATGCCACCGACGCAGGAAACAGACTGCGATTGCACCAGAACAACTCAAATGCCTATGTCGATTGGGGAGAAGAAAATCTTTTCTTTCGTTCAGGTGCTTCATCAGCAACTAATAGGGTTGTGTTTACAAGCACCGGCAGAGTGGGCATCGGAACCACAACACCAAAAGCTACCCTTGATCTGGGAAACAGCACTTCGAACCGGAAAATGGTAATGTGGCAAAATATTGATAACGATCATCAGTTTTATGGCTTAGGTGTAAACAGCAATACTTTCCGTTATCAGTTGCCCGGAACCACAGATAGTCATGTTTTTTATGCCGGAACTTCAGCAACCACATCCGATGAATTGTTCAGAATAAAAGGCTCAGGTGAAGTGGTGATACCTGCATTCACAACTGCCGGTATTGTACAAAACGATGCCACAGGAAAATTAAGCAGCACCCCCGGTACTGCCACCGGCCAGATGCTTTACTGGAACGGAACAGCCTGGGTTACTGTGGCTGCCGGGCAAAACGGGCAAATACTGACCATGGTAAATGGAGTTCCTACCTGGATGAATAATTATGCTTTAGATATCGGTGATTATCATCAGGGAGGTATTATAGCCTATTTCCTTCAACCAGGCGATCCTGGCTATGATGCCAATGTATTGCATGGTATTATTGCTGCACCAGCCGACCAAACCAATGCAACATGGGGTTGTTATGGGACTGATCTGCAAGGCGCCGAAGCCACTGCATTAGGAACCGGGGCTCAGAACACACTCGATATCATATCAGGTTGCAGCACCGCCGGCATTGCTGCCAGAATATGCAACGACCTTGTGTTGAACGGATACAGCGACTGGCATTTGCCCAGTAAAGATGAACTCAATAAGCTTTATCTTTACAAGGATTCAATTGGTGGTTTTGCCTCTTCTTGGTATTGGAGTTCCTCAGAATGGTATACCAGTATGTATTATGCATGGTTACAGAATTTCTCCTCCGGTCAACAAACCGTTGATAATAAGAGTACAAGTTTTAGTGTTCGTGCAATCCGATATTTTTAATTGGCCGCCTCTTAAAGGTAGGTTATACACTTTATTAGCATAATTTTGTAGATGAGTCCTTATTCATTAAACAAATAATAAAGGATCATAAACAGGATTCCTATAATCATATTTAAGTCACTGATGGTACTTTCGCAGTATCCCGATGCGCAGTTTGCAATTGTACCAACGGATACTGATGTTGAAAGTAAAACAGGAAAGCTTAGTTGCATAGCCTGGCAGATCGCCTACCACCTGTTGACCGGTGTTGCGGGCTCAATTACTGAAGGTGTTCAGCAGGTGTTAAAAGATTCCATTGAGAATGTAGTAGTGTTGTTATGTTAGCCATGAATTGCCAGCCGCTTTACCCATGAATTGCCAGCCGCTTTACCCATGAATTGCCTGCTGCTTTACCCATGAATTGCCGACTGCGAATGCCATGAATTTCCGACTGCTTTACCCGTGAATTGCCGGCTGCTTTACCCATGAATTGCCGGTTGCTTTACCCATGAATTGCCGGTTGCTTTACCCATGAATTGCCGGCTGCTTTAGCACCCGGATATATTGGAGATAGTGCAAGGGCTTTAGCCAAAAACAGCTTCGCATTTGGCTAAAGCCTGGTTCAATAAATCTTCAGCATTCAACATAAATGGGGCTGTAATTGAATAAATACGTCAAAATTATCTTAGCATACCTGAAGTTACCAGTGCCTGGGTAGTAATTATTCGTGCCTGAGTAGTAGGTACCCGAGCCTGAGTAGTAATTACCCGAACCTGAGTAGTAATTACCCGAACCTGAGTAGTAGTTTCTCAAGCCTGAGTAGTAGTTTATTGTGCCAGGGTGGTAGTTTCTTGTGCCTGGGTGGTAGTTATCCGAGCCTGGGTAGTATTTATCCGAGTCTGGGTAGTAGTTCCCCGAGTCTGGGTAGTAGTTACTCGTGCCTGAGTAGTAGTTACTCGTGCCCGGGTAGTATTTTTCCGAGACCAGGTAGTAAAAGAATAAGATCGGGTAGTTGTTAAAACAGACCTGGGTAAGATCGGATATGCCGGTTTATAGGCTTTTGGATTTCAGGGTGATCATCAAAATTGTGGGACTTTGTTGGTCGAAATGTGATATGGTTAAATTCATATTAATTTCAGATTAATAATGGAAAGATACGTAGAAAATACAGCACATCGAATCTAAAGAAGAATGGGCAGAATATTAAAATAATAATTAATATGACATACTTTTTGGAATACGCCCTAATATGCAACTAGTTCTGAATTATTTTGACTTTCTATCGAAATGAATTCAGCAGAATTAATCCTGTAAGGATAAAATCTGTAACGCCATAAGTTCTCTTATGCATTTGATCATAAAGCTTTTTTAACACAGTATGATTCTCAGTGACTATTATTTATCCTTTTGCCTGATATTTGTAGATAATTTACTCAAACTGATCTCCATATTAAAGCATATTGTTGATTGATATAATACAGCCTTGTCCTGATATTCTGAAATATTATAAAGATCATGGAAACTTCTGAAGGTAAAACCAGTATTGATTCCTTCGCTTAATTCGAATCCGAATTTTATTTTACCGGTAATGCCAATATTATTACTAAAATCCGAGATATCTCCTGTGCTAAAATCTCTGTAGAGCCCACCGAAAGCAACATTAAAGAAACTTGAATTCGGATACTTTTTATAGAGACCCAATAACAAGCCCAATTCATGATATTGTTTACTAAAAGTAATATCGTTAATTTTTGTTCTTAAGCTTATATCATAACCAAAGAAAGTTTCAATAGAATAATGCTTATGGGTATAATTCAAATATGTGATATATTTCGTTGACATTGTAGGTATTATTTTGGATGTCCCAAAATCATTATGGTTGAAACCAATATCAATACCAAAATTCAACTGAGCATTTAAATTAGCTGCATACATCAAAACCAATAAAAAAATAATTTTTTTCATTTCTAAAAAATCTAATAGTTAATTCCTACTTCCATTGTTACAGGCGAGTGGTTTCGGTGAATTTGCCCGCCAGCATCGGATCGATTCAAATTAAAGGTATCTCTATACTTATTTTAATTCAGGCTACCGGAAATTGAAAAAAACAAAGCCGATTTTAAATGCGGTTAATGAAATTTCCCTTAAATAATAATGATCGATGCTAACTTGATTATCTAATACAAATCTATATAAAAAATGACAATTAAAGAAGAAAGTACTCTCTTTTTAATACTGATCAATTTAACTATTTCTTAGAGAATTAAACAAGGTACACATTCTTTGATCATGGTTTGATGGGAATGATTATTTAGATTTTGTTTCCAACGTTGGGTACCAAACTCAATAATACCATTCCGGCTCCCAGTCAAACTCTCCGTCAGTCACTATTACTGTCTTGCTTTTATCTTTGGTCAGGGCAGTGGAGTGAAAAGAGCCATTGAAAATGTGATTGGTAGAATCGATCCTGGAAATATAAATTGAAAAGCATAGCAAAGGATCCAAAGAGTCAGTAAAATTGTATTGCATTTCCTTCCAAAAACGTACATTTGTCCTTATTAGCAATTCTTTACGCATGCGCAAACCTGATTTTAAAAACATCCAACCGGATTTTCATATTCCCGGATCAGTCAAAAACGATGTTCAGGAAACATGGCAAACTGCTGAAAATATCCTGGTCAAAAACCATTATTCCCGTGAGGATGTCAAATCTTTCCCTCACCTCAACAGCATCGCCGGTGCGCCTCCTTTTCTTAGAGGTCCGTATCCGGCCATGTACACCGTTCAACCCTGGACCATCCGCCAGTACGCAGGATTCAGCACCGCAGAAGAAAGCAATGCCTTCTATCGCCGCAATCTCGCTGCCGGACAGAAAGGCCTTTCCGTAGCTTTCGATCTCGCTACCCATCGTGGCTACGACTCGGATCACCCACGGGTAAAAGGCGATGTGGGCATGGCAGGCGTAGCCATAGACTCTGTCGAAGATATGAAAACACTGTTTGACGGAATCCCGCTCGACAAAATGAGCGTGTCCATGACCATGAACGGCGCGGTCATCCCCATCATGGCATTTTATATCGTCGCGGCGATGGAGCAGGGCGTTGCCCTCAAAGACCTTTCAGGTACCATACAAAACGACATCCTTAAGGAGTTTATGGTGCGCAATACCTACATATATCCTCCGGCACCGTCCATCCGCATCATTTCGGATATTTTTGCCTTTACATCTGTTCATATGCCTAAGTTCAACTCCATCAGTATCAGCGGTTATCACATGCACGAAGCAGGCGCGCCCGCTGATCTGGAACTCGCTTATACACTGGCAGACGGATTGGAATACATCAGGGCAGGCATCAAAGCAGGCCTTGATATCGATGATTTTGCCCCGCGTTTCTCTTTTTTCTGGGGTATCGGGATGAATTTTTTTATGGAAATCGCAAAACTGAGAGCTGCGCGCGTAGTCTGGACCGAGTTGGTAAGTCAGTTCCAACCCAAGAAAGAGAAATCCATGGCGCTGCGCACGCATTGCCAGACATCAGGATATAGCCTTACCGAACAGGATCCTTTCAATAATGTTGCCCGGACTACCATTGAAGCGATGGCAGCTGTGTTGGGAGGAACACAATCACTCCATACCAACTCACTGGACGAAGCGATCGCATTGCCCACAGATTTTTCTGCCAAAATTGCCCGGGATACACAGATCCTGTTACAAAAAAATACGGATATCACCAAAACTGTGGATCCCTTCGGCGGCAGTTATTATGTCGAATACCTTACCGGGCAACTGATCGAAAAAGCCCGTGATCATATCAATGAGATAGAATCCATCGGGGGAATGGCAAAAGCTATTGAAAAAGGCATTCCGAAAATGAGGATCGAACAGGCAGCTGCAAGGAAACAAGCCATGGTAGACAGCGGGCAACAAAAGATCATCGGTGTCAACTCATACCAAAGAAACGTTGTTGCGTCTATCGATATACTGGAAGTGGACAATTCAAAAGTCCGTGAACAACAGATCAGTCAATTGGCCCAACTGAAAGCAGGAAGGAATGAAGTCATGGTGCAAAAATCCCTTCAGGCACTAACGGATTGTGCGAAATCAGGCAAGGGGAATCTATTGGAACTCGCCATCGATGCTGCCAGGCAACGGGCAAGTTTGGGTGAGATCTCTGATGCAATGAGCATTGTTTTTGGAAGGTATGAATTTAAATCAACGGTCATTCAGGGAGTTTATGGAGAAGCATTGAAAATGGATACACACTATAAAAAAGCACAGGAACTATCCAATGAGTTCGCTATTTTGTTCGGACGGCGTCCGAGGATCATGATCGCAAAATTGGGCCAGGACGGTCACGACAGAGGTGCGAAGGTGATCGCAACGGGTTTTGCTGACATGGGTTTCGATGTGGACATCGGGAGCATGTTCCAGACACCGGAGGAAGCAGCGCGTCAGGCAGCAGAGAACGATGTGCATATTCTCGGTATTTCTTCACTTGCAGCAGGACACAAGACTTTGGTTCCCGAAACCATTGATGCGCTCAAAGCCATTGGCAGGGAAGATATCCTGGTTGTGGTAGGTGGTGTTATTCCGGAAAGAGATTATGAATTTTTGTTCGACAAGGGTGTTGCCGGTGTGTTTGGTCCAGGTACCGTATTAAGCGAAGCGGCCATTGCACTACTCGGGATTTTAATGCCCAAAGCCTGATCAGCTAAAAAACTAAAGACTAAAAAGCTAAAAAATCTTAACCATATACAAAAATCAATGTTCAGTATTCAAAAAAAGTGAAAGTAAAATCCAAAGTTCAATTCGCGGTCAAAGGCCAGGAATGCCTAAATTGTGGTCATGAGATGCTCCACGAAGAGAATTATTGTCCTGAATGCGGACAGCAGAATGATCAACGAAGGATGAGCGTCAGGAATTTCCTACACACCATGCTTGCCGGTTTTTATTCATTTGATTCCAGATTTTTCAGGACCATTATTCCACTGATCATCAAACCCGGAAAAGTCAGCAAAGAGTACATTCAGGGTAAAAGGACATATTACAGCAATCCTTTTCAACTGTTGCTGCAAACCGCCATTGTTTTTTTTGTTGTGGTCGGATTGATCAATTCAATAAAGAGTTTCAATTCAATGCCCGAAGAAAATAGACTTCAAAAGCAGCAAAACTCAGCAGATACGCCTGGTATCAACATGAATATGGGGATGGATCCTTTTGAAAAAATCTATCAGGAAAAATTAGACTCCGTATTCAAAGCAGATCAGCTGAAAATTGTCTTTCAGGATCAGAATGTGCCAAAATCCGGGAAGGATACTTTGTTTGCACAATTACATACGATCGGAATACAATTAGAATTTCCTGAATACAATCATGATGACTATGATGTGGATTTGATGGAAATGGATTCTTTCAATATCCATTTTTTGAAAACTACCAAAATATTGGAAAATCATTTGAAGAAAATGAATATTCAATATGACATTGATGATCAATATTACAGGGATATTCAAAAAAATTTGACCGGAGTGCTGGTAAATCTGATTGGCTTTAGCAACATCAATGAATTTATTGAATTTGCAGGAAATAATGAAAAACTGACAACGAAAGAAGCTTTGGATAGTTTACATTATGCATATTCCAAAAGAAATATTTTCTGGTACCAGAAAGCAACAGATTTTAATAAATTGTTGTACGACAAGGAATTCAGGCACGATTATGTGGATGGGATCATATCCAAAACTACCCTTGCATTATTCTTTTTGTTGCCTGTTTTTACTTTGTTCATGACCCTGATTTATTTCACCAGCCGTTACAACTACAGTGAAAATCTCGTAGTTGTATTCAATCTGCAGACTGTATTTTTCATTATTTTGCTCATTTCAGTGTTGATTTACAATCTGTTTGACACGAGGTATGTCATTGTAATATTGAATCTGGCCTATTTCTTTTATGTCTACAAATCACTCAGGAACATTTACCGGCAAAGCAGATTGCTCACAATGTTCAAGTTTATACTTTTAACCATGTTTTATGGCTTTTTGAGTATTGTCGGTTTCCTGATGGTTTCGTTTCTGGTATTTTTATTTTAATAAAATGATAATCAATTAAATGCATTTAAATGATGATAGCAGAGCCATCCTGGAAAATAATTTGGAATTGATCTTTCCCCTGTATTTTCATAATAAATGAGGAATCAAATCCCGAAATAATATAATTTTTGAGGATTCAGATCTTTTAACTTCTAACCATTTAAGCCAAAAGGGTAGGGATCACCTTCTTTCACCGGTTCATTCATGAAAAAACAATCCAGAAGTGATCGCATCTGCAAACAACATGCCCTGTAAGCTCAACGAAAAATTACCCTCTTGCGCGATCACCCGTCCATCGCCCAGATATGGAGCGATATTGTTCAGAAAATGTCTTTCAAATACATTTCCCATATTCCGGATATCATCCAGTTCGCAGCCCCACATCGTCCTCATCCGGGTGAGTAGGTATTCATTGTAATGATCTTCAGGCGTCAACCACTCCGATTCAAACGGTAAGAAACCCTGCTGAATGCTATTGATGTACCGGCCGTTATTGGCTATATTCCACTGACGGCTGATCCCGTTGAAAGAATGCGCAGACGGTCCTATTCCCAGGTATGGCTCTCCTTTCCAGTATGCCGTATTATGCCTGGCATACCTTCCTGGTAAGGCATAATTGGAGATTTCATAATGTTCATAACCTTTTTCAGCCATATAGGAATGAGTGAACGAAAACTGTCTGGCCATGATCTCCTCTTCCGGCAGGATCACCTGTTTTGTTTTGACCAGGTGATTTAAAGCTGTCCTTTTTTCAACAGTCAGATTGTAGAAGGAAAAATGCGGAACGGGGAATTCCAATGCCTGGTCCAATTGCTTTTTCCAACTGTCCACATCTGATCCCGGCATGCCAAAAATCAGGTCGATACTGAAGTCGTCAAAACCTGCATCTACTATGTTTTGTATGGATCTTATCGCATCTTTGGCATTGTGTGAACGATTGAGCAGTTGAAGGATATCATCATCAAAGGATTGCACTCCAAGACTCAATCGGTTGATCCCGAGCTCTTTAAGATCATTCAGGTAACCAGGCTGGATGTCATCAGGATTGGCCTCAAGGGTGATCTCTGCCCCGGTTTCGATCCGGTAAACGGAGTGTATTTTCTGAAGGATGCTTTCCAATTCTGATGGCTTGAGCAGTGAGGGCGTACCTCCGCCAAAATAAAGCGTTTGAATGCTTCTGTTGTCCAGATAATCTTTACTCAGGTCGATTTCCAGAAGGATGGCATCGATCAACAGGCTTTTATTTCGCTGTGAAACAGCGAAATGAAAATTGCAATAGTGGCATTTTTGCCTGCAAAAAGGAATATGTATATATATGCCTGCCAAAATCAATAAAGTTGATCAGCTATCAGAACTTTGGGCTTGATTGATAGATGGCGATGAAGATCATGGCCATCCGGTAAAGCGATGAAATGTCATCATGCAGTTGATCTTCCACCAGCCACACTGATGGATCCTGCTCGTATTCAGTGTAAATATCGATAAAACCTTGCCGTTCACCTTCTGAAAACCAGACGAAAGGAGGCGCATCGCGTTTGAGTTTGAATTGGATGATCCGTTCCCCATCTGAAAACCGCCATTCACTGAGATCATTCGACCACATCGTTCGGGCAGTTAAAACCTCATTGCCTGAGCGAAATTCCCAAAGGTTTTGATCAGGCGGGAATTTCAGCTTCATCGTACCCGTGTTTTCTCCAAATTCAAATTGCCATTCTGTCCAGTCGTCCGCCAAAGCCCAGGTGGCAGAAATACTGCCTTTGATATCTGAACTGTCTGTTTCGATAGTCCATTCCCTGAACGAATCCAGCCATTTTGCCTCCACACGGATAATGCGTTGTGCATTGGGGTGTGGTTGAAAACACAGTAAGGCAGTCAGGAATAAAATCAGATCCTTATAGTTCATCCGGGTCAATTTGATTGAAATAATGGTTGAAAATAATTATTTCACCATAGTATTGACTCATTTGCAGATAAATAAATGAATCTGCAGGATGAACAACCGGTCACCTTGATCACCATATTAAAATGGCAGATCATCAAAATCTTTGTTTTCAGACGCGATACTTTCTCCAAAATCCGCAGCATAAGGTGGAAATTCACCAGCCGGATCTTGTTTTGATTCCTGTTTTTCTTCTGCTTTCGCTGCCTCAATACGCCAGGCATTCAGATTTGTGAAAAACTTCTCGTTCCATTCACGACCTCTCAGGTCAAAATGCACCTTGATCTGACTACCCGGTTCAATACCGTCTATGGCTGAACATTTGTCCTGGGTCAACTGGAATTTGATGTATTGCGGGTAATTGTCTTCGCTGATGACGATCACAAATTCGCGGGCCTGAAAAGAAGCCGTCTTGTTCTCTGTTTCAAAAACCTTATGGAGTTTTCCTTCAATTTCAAATGACATATAATTGATTTTTATAATTGATTAATCCTGTTAATAGCGCCGACAATACCGGCAATGATGATCTCCGTAGCATCGCAATATTCATTGGTCATGTAAAACATGGGCTTGCCTGTTCTTTGATAGGCTCCTACCACCTGCCGGTTAAGCACGATCTGATAACCCGGAAGTTTTGGTTCTGTTTTGTCTGAATCCGCATAATTCTTAATGGGGCCTATCTCATAAAATTCATATTTGTTGGATGCAAACCCGGCTATATCGTTGTCATTTTTTTGGATGAAGATAATAGCATATTCATCATGGGATGCATAAAAATAAGCGATAAATGCACGGTCAAACCTATCCGGAATGTCGATTTCCATATTGTAAGCTCGTGCAAATTCGGTTAGCAACGCACGGTCATTCAGTTCCATGAGTAAATTATTGTAGACGTAATTGTCATTGTTGCTGGTGGAAAACTTATGTATATCTCCGTTGGCAAAATACCGGTCAATTTTGGCAAAACGCATCCAGGCTGTATTGAACTCATCCGGGTATATATCAAAATGCCCCAAGTGCAGGGTATCATTCTCATTATCATGATTCATGATCTCAAATTGCTTAGAATGTGCCTGCAGATAAGGATCCAGCTTTATGACCTTTTGTCCGCAAGAGATCTGGGTGAAAACTGCCAAAATTAAAACGTTGAAAAGGGTGAATTTGAATTGCATTTTTTTCACTGTTAAAAAATTTTTGTGCAATGATACAATTTTACACTTAATCACACAAAAAAAGTATTTTTCATGCTTGATTTTGACTTTCCTGATCAAAAAACACTGACAGTTTGGTCAAATCAATCATTACTGCATACTTTTTTTATGACTTTCATACTGATAGCTATCTTTTGAAATTAAGTTTTTTTTAATCTATGTGAACCTATGTTTCTATGTTCCTATGTGGTGGAAAATCTAATTCATCCTTTCGAAAATATCCTGGGTAATCATATTGTTCAATTAAAATGATCAATAGATCCAATGTTTTCCTGAAAATACATTATCACAGGAAATATTTACAAATATAATTGATGCCTTCATTTCTGATTTTTATTATTTTTGAACCATCGTTCAGGAAAACTTTTACCTATGTTTAAAGTCAGATTGATTTCGGATCCCGCATATTATATCATTTGGAGGAAAACAATGGTATCAGGATTTATTATATGGTTGGCACTATTTTTCCTCTTGAAGTTATTGGATGTTTTCATTCCTGCCGAAAAGGAATGGATTGTAATGCTTATCATCATTTTCAGTGGATTAATTCCCTGGATACCATTATTCTTTTTTTACAAACAAATCAATTCCTTAAGTTCCAGATTTTGGCTTGAAATTGATCAAAATACCATCAAAGTCACTGATAATAATGGGAATGTGGATCAAATGCTTCAAATTGGTTCGGGTGATGTGATTTTGGCCAATGAAAAATATGAACAGGAGGATCCACCCTGGAAGTTTGTCCTGAATAAATACAGAAAGAATAAAATCACCATTATAAACAGCAAAGCTAAAGCCACTTTTTATTTTAAGCCAGATTCATTTTACAGTATTAACCAACTCGAAACCATCCTCCGGCTCTGGCAGGACAAAGGCTGTAAAGTTGAACGCATAAAACTGTAAAAATCCGGTTTTTCACCAACTTTTCATTATTGCTGATCTTTTTGAGGCGGCCTTTCTGGTCTGCGGTTGCCTCTGAAATTCCGGTTTTTATCCCATCTTTTCTTATTGTTTCCCAGTTTTGGCTGACCGGATTGGTCTGCTGCCGGTTTATTCTGATCAGTGTGTTTAGGCCTGTTTGGATCCTGCTCATTCGAACGCGGCTTTTGTTGATGTTTTTGTTGCTGCTGATTCGGATAATTTTTTTGCCGCTGTCCTTCTTTCCCTGAAGGCTTTTCCTGTGGTCCGGATTGCTTCGGATCCTGGTTGGCAAATCTTTCCCTGTCTTTCGATCCTGAATTTTGCCTGTTTCCGCCCTTCTTTTTTTTCTTCTTGCTAACCGGCAATTCAATCTGACCTGTTACATCTGCAAAATCCACATTTTCATCCACATCTTCCTTGATGTACTGAACTACACCCAGCGATTCAGGTTTTTCGCCACGTTGATTCTGGGCAAGGATGTCATCGATGTTGTCTTTGTGTACCGCATAAACCCGGTTTTTCTCCACATCATTGCGAATGCTGTAGTAGAGCAATCCTTTGAAGATATCTGTCTTGATCAGAATGGCCGTTCCTTGTTTGGTTTCAAGCCTTTCAGCGTCTTTCGGGAAGTCCTCCAGTGCATCGATGTAGGTGTCGAGTTCGAAATTCAGACAGCATTTCAGCCTGCCACACAATCCGGTCAGTTTGGATTGATTGATCGCAATGTTCTGATATCGGGCTGCTTCTGTGGTCACTGAACTGAAATTCGTCAACCATGAAGAACAGCACAATTCTCTTCCACAGGAAGCAATACCGCCGATCCGCGAAGATTCCTGCCTTATACCGATCTGCCTCATCTCGATCTTTACCCTGAATTCCCGAGCATAGATCTTCACCAGTTCCCTGAAATCCACCCGGCCTTCAGCGGTATAGTAAAAAGTTGCTTTTCGTTTATCTCCCTGATATTCAACATCTCCGAGTTTCATGTCGAGTTTGAGGGATGTAGCCAGGTTTTTGGCTTTGTGCAAAGCGCTTAGTTCCATAGCTCTTGCCTCCGTAAGCTTTTCCAGGTCTCTGTCGTTGGCCAGCCTTTGAATCTCAAAAATATCCCGGTCTTCCCTGTAGTTCTTCTTTTTCATCTGAAGCCTTACCAGGTCACCTGTCAAACTGATCTGTCCCACATCATATCCGCTGGAAGTCGTCACTATGACCCAATCCCCGGTGTGGATATCCAGTTTGTGAATGTTGCGATAAAAATCTTTGCGCGAACCGTTTTTAAAGCTGATTTCATAGATGTCATAAGGGGTGGGATCAACGGATATTCTGTCTTCCAGCCAGTCAAAAGTGCTGAGTTTGTTGCATCCGCCGGATTTACAACCACAACCACTTTTTTTTTGCTCCTGTTGTATATTATTATCGTTATCTGTAAACATGTTTTTTTTGCTTTATTCAGTGCCCAAACCAGCATGATCTACGATTTCGAGGCAAGATTTTTAAGTGAAATGTTAAGTTCATTCCTTTTTTAAAATCTCGACATTTATCTGTTTATTTATCTGCATCCAACACGCTGCTGCCTTTTCGTAATGCTTCAATGATAGATCTACATCGTAATCACTCTTTCTGCCTAATCATCATCCCTTTTCGTTCGCCTTCGCAACCATGATTTTGTGCAAAGTTAATGAACTGTTGATCATATTCAATTTTTGAGCGGCATTTCTCTCTATGTATTGAATATTGTCATTCAACAACTCAATGATAGCGATTGTTTTATGTATGTCTAAAATGGATTTCATTTTTTGTATGGTTTCAAAATTGTTTTGATCCACCCTTAGTTGATCTTTTTCCACATGAAAGGATAAAAACAGTTGCTCAAAAAATCCAAGCGCGAATTTGAAAAAATGCTTCTGGTCATCTTTATTGTATTTGGAAAATTTATCGGCCCATTCCAGTATCTGAACTGCCTGACCTTTGTATGCCAGTCTTAGCCAATCGACCAGTTCTTTGTTGAGTACCTCATTCCCTTCTTCAAATGATTCCAGAAAAGCAGTCATATTGCCATTCGCCATGGCAATCTGCGGAGCCATTTGAATTGGGTCAAGCCCGGATTTGTTTTGTGCATACCAGCTGATATCTTCTTCGCGGAATGGTGGTACCTGAACGATCTGGCAACGGCTCACGATCGTTGGCAATAATTGCTCGGGATGATCGGTGATCAATAAAAAAACAGTATCCGGTGGTGGTTCCTCGATCAGCTTCAACAACCGGTTGCCTTCTTTTTCCATCAACTCTGCATGCCAGATCAATACGATTTTCCGGGAACCCTCGTAAGCTTTCATACTGCAGAATCTGATCACTTCGCGGATAGAGACCAAAGGTATGTTCAGTTGCTTTTTATCTTCATCGATGAATTTTCGCCATCCGTTGAGGTTGAAATACATCTTTTCCTGCAGCGCCCGACGCCATTCCGGCGCCATGGCTGAACTGGGTGTACCTTTTTCATCCCTGGCAATGGTTGGAAATGTAAAAAAAATATCAGGATGGATGTACTTGTGTGTTTTACGACAAGCCGGACATTCTCCGCAACTGTCTCCGTCCACAGGACGAGTACACTGCGCCAGATTCGCCAATGCCACTGCCAACGGGAGTTTACCACTGCCTTCCCTTCCGATAAATAACAAAGCATGAGGCAACCTTTCTTTGGTGAAAAGCGATTGAAGGAATTCCTTTGTAGCTGTCTGTCCGGGAATGTCTCTGAATTGCATATTTTTTATGTTAATCCCTCAGTCCATTCTTCAGGGCAATATTTCTGATAAATGCACTTCCGGTTATCTGAAATACGAAGTTAATGATATTTATCGATCAAAACTACTTTAGAAAATACCAAAGCGCTTTGATCCAACGGTTTTTAAACCACATCAATTGATGATAGGCGACCCTGGTTCCGCCAAAAGAACGGTAAATTCTTTCAATATTTGGTATCATACTACCTTCAAAATCATACCGTTTGACTAAAGTGGATGCAAGCCTGATCGATTCATAGATGAGCAGTTTGGAAGCATGTGTTTGTTCGATTTCATGATCCATCCCCAATGCGAGACAGTAAGCGGTGTCATGATCCATAGCCAGTATCATGGATGCGACGACTTCCTGTTTCAAATTGCTGGCGATCAACAGTTTGCCCTGATTGTTTTCATGCAGCGCACGGCTGATCCGAATGATCATTTCTTTACTGATCCGATGCCTCACATGCTGTTTATTCAGGCTCTTGGACAATAAATCAAAGATGATCCCGGGATCTTCTGTGAGGCTGATTTGATGCATCTCAGCGGCCTGACGGATCTGCCGCCTAAGGGTCTGATTCATGCCTTTTGATATGATATCAGGGTCTGAAATATCTTCCAAACGATAAGTATATCTGGTAGTTTGATGATATTGTTTCCATATAAACGGATAGGCATTCTGCATGTCCGGATGCAGATTTATCTGGATCATGGCTACATCACGGGGCAACTGATCCAATAAAACAGCACTTGTTTTGTTTTCAAAAGAGTACTTGCTTTGCTCTGTCGCTAAATCAGCCGGATACACCAAAAAAACGCCGGAATACGGGCTGAAATCTGGATTCCGGAGCACTGGCAAACCTTTTAAACTGCTTTTATAAACGGGACAAATTCCGTTGATCTCGCCCGAACCATTGACGGAAAAAAGGATATCCCAACGGTCTTTTCCACAAACTGCATCCAGCCACCAGGGTTCAAAAAACAATGGAAGTTTGCGGTCTTTTGTCCATTCCCTGTATGTATTTCTATTGTTCGGTTTCAAATCGATTATTACAGTTTTTTCAGATTTAGGCATAAAAATACGCAAAGTTTATCTGAGAAAATGCTAAAAAGCATTTTTCGTTAGAATTTTATTGGTACAAAAAAAAGACAGCTTTCGATTTATGGAAATTAACTTTCTGTTATCATAACACTTTTAATGCGAATCAAGGGTTGAAAAAAAGCTCCGAAAATCCTTTATTTGGCCTCAATCCTAAAGGAAGATAAAGGATTTTCTCGCTTTCATCCTTTAGGATCGAGGCAAAAAAGTGAGAAAATCCTGCATATCTGCAGAATTGACTTTAACCCTTGATTCGCATTTTTAATAAACCTGTTCAATGCAGGTTACGGTTTGGAAATGTTAAATGATCAGATGAAGGGCGCATTGACAATGAAATAATTCGGATAATTTTTTATATTTTTGTTTTCTGATTTAACCAGGAATTCCTGCCTTCAGGCTGAATTGGTACATTTGATGGAATATATCTGATTAATTACATGGTGAACATAATTATTTGTATTAATAAAAATTTAGGGCGATGTATGAATTGGTATTATTTTTATTGGTAGTAGTGATTTTGCTGTTTGGCCAGACAGCTTTGAAAACATTAAATCCTAAATACAGAATGGTCATTTTGATACTGCTGTTTTCTGGATTGATGATTGCCTTCTGGGTAGATGGTTCAATAAAAACAGGGATAAAGATTGTTGCGACATTACTTTTTGGAATTGCGTTTTTTATCCGGATCAGGCATAACTATAAATTATTAAAGTCCTGATTAAATGCCTTATTAGCAATCCGGTTTCATTTTTGCAGTTTTCAGAAATTCAGACGTACATTTTTATTTTTCCTTGACATATAGACTCTTATATCAAATAGATCTAAGTTTGAAGTTTACAACTTGAGATAGGTTACCTTCTTATTGCCTCATTTCATAAATGCTGTAAACTAATAAAAATGCAAGGAAGTTATTTTTCCGGGGAAGAAATTAATAAATCCGACCATTATCAGAACTGTTTTTACATCATTGTTGTTTCAGAAAAATAAGTTCCTAATTTACATGACTTATTCAAAGCATCAGCTCCTTCCTGAATGATGCGCCGATCATATAATCTTTGCATGATGAAAATTGCTGTATTTCGGAAATCCCATTTTAATGCTTCCCATAGGATATTCAATGCCAATTGGGATGATAAGAAAAATTTTGAAGTATTCGGTAAATGCTCCAATCCACATTTCCACGGGCATAATTATAACCTGGAAGTGAAAGTGGTTGGTGAAGTTGATCCGGACACAGGTTATGTGATCGACCTCAAAATTTTAAATGAACTGATCAATCTACATGTGATTGAGAGGTTCGATCACAAGAATCTGAATGTTGAAGTTGAGCCATTTCAGACTCTGATCCCGTCCAGTGAAAATATTTGTATTGAGATCTGGAAGATCCTGCGCCTGAAATTAGACGAAAAGTACGATCTGACCATTCGCCTGTATGAGTCCGAAAGAAATTTTGTCGAATACCCGGTGAAGTATTGATGCATTTCTAAATCTTTCCTTTTGATTTCAGGCTGATCACAGGACAGATAAGTTCTTCCATTGAAATACCGCCATGCTGGAATGTATCCTTATACATATTGTTATAATATGCATAATTATTGGGATACAGGAAAAACAGGTCTTCTTTCGCAAATACATATCGTGTACTTACATTAGGAGATGGAAGACCAGCCTGATCCGGTCTGCCTATTTCAAAAACATCTTTTTTGTTGAACAGAAGGTTTTTACCTGATTTATACCTCAGATTTGTTGTAGTTTCTTTATCGCCGACAATTTTCGAAGGTGTATTGACCCGGATGGTGCCATGATCTGTGGTAATGAACACCCGAACTTCTTTTTCACTCAGTTTTTTAAGTGTATTGAGCAAAGGTGAATTCTGAAGCCAGGAAAGGGTGATGGAACGGTAAGCTTTTTCGTCCGAAGCCAATGCTTTCAGCATGTCCATCTCAGTCCTGGCATGAGAAAGCATGTCGATGAAATTATAAACCAGCACCGTGATGTCATTTTGCATATAATTGGCAATGGTATCCTCGATCAGTCTGGCTGTCTTGGTATTGGTAACTTTTTCAAAAGCGAATTTGATTTCTTTCCTGAAATTTCTTTTGATAAACTCATTAAACAATTCTGCTTCAAACATATTTTTTCCTCCTTCATCAAAATCATTCTTCCACCATTGCGGATATTTTTTTGCGATATCAATCGGTAAAAGTCCGGAAAAAATGGCATTTCTGCTGTATTGGGTAGCTGACGGTAAAAGACTGTAAAAATAACTCTCTTCTTCCTTGTTAAAATACTCAAGGATCGCTGATTCCATCACTTTCCACTGATCAAACCGCAGATTGTCCAGCAAAATGAAAAAAGTCGGTATGCCGGATTCCATTTTGGGCAGCACAGCTTTTTTCATCAACTGGTGTGACATGAGCGGACCTTTGGATTGGTCATCAAGCCAGCTCAGATAGTTTTTTGACACGTATTTGAAGAATGATGCGTTCGCTTCGCTTTTTTGGATAGAAAGGATATTGGACATTTCTGTCAGATCGTTCTGATCCATTCTCAGCTCCCACTTGATGATTTTTAAATATATTTCCTTCCAGCCTTCAAAATCAAGATCGCCGCTGATCTCAAGGGAGATCTTCCGGAATTCCTGCTGGTAGTCCGTGGCAGTTTTTTCACTGACGAGTCGTTTATTATCTATTATTTTTTTAAGGCTCAACAATATCTGATTGGGATTCACAGGTTTGATGAGGTAATCGTTGATCTCTGCTCCGATCGCCTCCTCCATCAGGTTTTCAGCCTCATTTTTGGTGATCATGACCACTGGAATGTTCAAATCGATCTCCCTGATAGCTTCCAGCGTTTCGAGTCCGCTAATTCCCGGCATGGATTCGTCCAGAAAGATCACATCAAAATCTTTTTCATTTCGAAGGATATCCAAAGCATCGTGCCCATTGCTGACAGTGATCACTTCGTAGCCTTTTTTTTTGAGGAAAAACAACTGTGGCTTTAGTGTGTCAATTTCATCATCAGCCCAAAGTATTTTTATTTCATCCATCGGAAATTAATTTTTTGTGTAATGTAACGTAGTCTGTTGTACCCATAGTATCAAATGTTGTACCTTTGGAACAATTCTTGTTGAGATACTTCCGGTTCAACCAAAGATTATGGATGGTAAAAATACAAAAACATTTCAGAAAAAGACTTTATTTAATGATCCGGTGTACGGATTCATCAAGTTTCCTCATGATTTTTTATATACCATCATAGATCATCCGTATTTTCAGCGTCTCCGGAGGATCAGGCAGCTGGGTCTGACTGATTATGTATATCCGGGAGCCGTTCATACCAGGTTCAACCATTGCCTGGGTGCGCTTCATCTCACAACGATGACCATCGAAACCCTCAGAAACAAAGGTGTGGAAATTTCTGATGAAGAGTCGGAAGCGCTGAGTTTGGCTATCCTGTTGCACGACATCGGTCACGGACCTTTTTCCCACGCATTGGAGCGAATGATCCTGCCCTTCGGTCATGAACAGATCTCTCTGGCCGTCATGCATTTACTTAATGAAGCATTTTCGGGAAAATTGGATCTCGCTGTCAGGATCTTTGCAAATGAATACCATCGTCCCTTTTTTCATGAACTGGTGGCTGGTCAGCTGGATATGGACAGAATGGATTTTTTGCACAGAGATAGTTTTTATACCGGTGTGGTCGAAGGGAAAATAGGATATGGCCGTTTGATCAATATGCTGAATGTCAGGGAAGAACATCTGGTGGTAGAAGAGAAAGGCTTGCACACGGTAGAGCAATTCCTCATGGCCAGAAGATTGATGTATTGGCAGGTTTATCTTCATAAAACTGCGCTGGCTGCAGAAAAAATGCTGCAAAGTGTACTCAATTATCTGTTCACCATGCCTGAAATCCGGTTGCAGACGCTGGTACCTGAACCGCTAAGATCGTTTATTACGGAGTATGAAGCTTCTGGAAATCTGAAGTTGATTCCACCAGAAACTTTAAGGCGTTTTTTAACTTTGGACGATGTCGATGTGACCAATTTGTTGAAATGTCTGGCTAAATCTGAACCCGGAGTGCCAAATATGTTGTCAAATGGCATTCTCAACAGAAAACTGTTTAAAATCCATGAACAGGATCATCCGTTTGATCCCGCAGAGATCAGTGAAGTGCGGCAAATGGTTATGGAAAACTTGGGTCTGGTACAGTACGACCAGCTCGATTTTTTGGTGATATCAGGCAATGAATCGAGTACGATTTACAAAGGCGGTGAATCAGAGATCAGGATTTTAAGTAAAAACAGTGAAGTAAAACCGCTTGGTTCATTCACTGAAGTTCATATCCAGCCTGCCAAAACAACGCGCTATTACCTCATTTATCCCAAACGGTAAAAGCCTGAACTAAAAATAGAGCTGATTTAAGAACCCTGACGGGCAGGCACAGATCAACGTTTTTTGATTTAAGAAGTCCAATACATCTAAATTTTTTTTTGTAAACATAACAGGATTTCTCGCTCCGCTCGAAATGATTATGGTTTTTGTGAGAGAAGGAGGGATCAGGCAGCGGCATCGCCGCTGCCTGATCCCTCCTTAAACAGCTAAATGATTGTCATTCCCGATGCTCATCCTATTCGATCGGGACAGGTCCGAACAAAGTGAGGAATCTTGATCACAAAATTCAAACTTTTTAATTATTTGCCAGTCAGTAGTGATCCAAAATTATATATCGTTCATCCTCGCCTGCCCAATAAAATTCAGGATCCCGACAAACTTTCACCAAACCCAAACATCACATCACCAAGAAAACGAACAATTTGTTGCTTGGTTTTGGATCGTAAGCGTCTAACTTCCAATGTATTTCCGGGAACCAGGACAAATTTAAAGAAAACCATTGCAGACCACAAGAGAACCAAAGCAAACTTAACAAGAACTAAGATAAACTACACGGGAACCAAGTCAAACTACCCGGGAACCAAAGCAAACTACAAGGGAACCAAGGCAAACTTAACAAGAGCCAAGACAAACTACACGAGAACTAAATCAAACTAAACGGGAACCAAGTCAAACTGAACGGGAACCAAGTCAAACTGAACGGGAACCAAGTCAAACTGAACGGGAACCAAGTCAAACTACACAAGAACCATGACAAAATTAACGGAGAAAAAAGCAAATATCGGGTTTCAATAAAAATGCTACCCCAAAAAACGCCTATTTGATTTTTTAAGAATTTTGATAAAGGAAGTTTGGCTCAAATACTTTGTAATTATTTTGGTGGTTAGCTGATTTGTCCTTTAGTCTGTTAGTCTCATGGGATTGAGCGAGTATATTGAGCAAAAGACACCTGATTTGTTCAGATATCAGATGTTTTAACCCTTGGTTTAAAACATCAGCTAATAGACTTAAGACTAATAGACTATTTAGCTAAACAATTACATTACTTTTAGATATAATCTGATTTACCTTAAGACTTCAGGCTATTTTTAATAAAAATCTGCAAAAATTCATTAAGCTTTGGTACATTTGTGAGCCAAAATCAGGAGGATTCAACCCCTGGAAAAATAACCCGTTTCCGGTGAACCGGATGGGTAGATTATGCTAAAAGAAAATTAATATTTTATGAGAGATGTAGTTTTTGAACTGATACAAAAAGAATATGACCGCCAATTCAGCGGAGCTGAACTGATCGCTTCTGAAAATTTTGTGAGTAAGAACGTTTTGGAAGCATTGGGCAGTGTATTGACCAACAAGTATGCAGAGGGTTATCCAGGCAAACGCTATTATGGCGGTTGTGAGATTGTAGACCAGGTGGAGCAAATTGCCATCGACCGGCTGAAAGCACTTTTCGGTGTGGAATATGCCAATGTGCAGCCTCACTCAGGGGCTCAGGCGAATGCAGCCGTTTTTCTGGCTACCATGCAACCTGGAGACAAATTCATGGGCTTGGATCTGTCACACGGAGGACACCTTACGCACGGCTCTCCCGTGAATTATTCAGGTAAAGTATATGTTCCTGTATTTTACGGTGTTGAAAAAGAAACCGGCAGGATAGACATGGATAAAGTGGCTGAAACAGCTCGTAGGGAAAGGCCAAAACTGATCGTCACAGGAGCATCAGCCTATCCGAGAGACTGGGATTTTAAGCGCTTCCGCGAAATCGCTGATGAAATCGGCGCCATATTAATGGCAGATATTGCCCATCCGGCAGGACTGATCGCCACCAAAAAGCTGACTGATCCGGTTCCATATTGCCATATCATCACCTCCACCACACATAAAACCCTTCGTGGTCCGAGAGGCGGCATCATTATGATAGGAAAAGATTTTCCGAATCCGTGGGGCAGAACCACCGCCAAAGGAAGTCCGATCATGATGTCAACGATCATCAACAGCGCTGTTTTTCCCGGATTCCAGGGCGGACCGCTAGAACACGTGATCGCATCCAAGGCAGTGGCCTTTGGTGAAGCGCTGACCGAACAGTATAGCGCCTACATCGATCAGGTCATGAAAAACGCCCAGGCGATGGCTGGCGCATTCGTGGCGAAAAACTATCATCTCATTTCCGAAGGAACAGACAATCATCTCATGCTGGTAGACCTTCGTTCCAAAGGACTCACCGGGAAAGCAGCAGAAAATGCATTGGTCAGAGCGGATATCACGATCAATAAAAACATGGTGCCTTTCGATGACCAGAGTCCGTTTGTGACTTCCGGTATGCGTATAGGAACGCCTGCCGTGACCACGCGCGGATTGAAGGAAGCAGATTGCATACAGTTGGTCGAATGGATCGATCATATATTGATGGATCACGAAAACGAAACGAAGATCAACACGGTCAGACAGGAAGTGAATCAGTTTATGAAAAAGTTCCCGCTTTACCCGGAGATCGGATAATGGATTTTTTTAGACATCCAAGCCGGGCGAGCCGGAACCAAATAAGAAATTGAATTATGAACCCCGAAGGATACCTGTCTTTCGGGGTTTTAAGTTTGAAGCCCGGTAAAAGTCAAATTCTGCCAAAAAAATTATAAAATGGTTACCTGATACACTCTGATATCTGAAAATCTCCAAAAGCATGATTGACACTGCAAAGCTGGAAGGAATAATCGAAGGTGAATGAAAAGGGAAACTGGAAGGGAAAATAGAGATCATTCTGAGCAGTTATGATGACGGGCTTGATATCACAAGAATAGCCCGGATCACGAAGCTCTCAGAGGCTGAGGTGGTCAGGATTTTGAAGGAGCATGGGAAGGAGTGACCAAACTAAACATTAAAAGTGAGCAGATTACGGATCACCAAAAATTTCAATTGATTTAAAGAGCAGAACTTACTACTCCATTGTTCTCACTCCTTTCAAAGAAGGGGTGTTTAGAGGTACATCCTGTTTTATTGAAGTCTCCTTTGATCCGGTTAAAACTATACATGTATCAATTGGAACGCGATCAGGATAATCCCAAATAATTGAAATACATAAAATTGAATCGTTTTTTTCTTCAACATTGATGACGCCTGTATGATCTTTAAGCCTGGTATTTTCTTCAGGTCTTTTAATATTTCTACGTCTTAAATTAATATTGTATTTGCCTATTGTATCTACTGCTTTCATTAAAGAATGAATATCTTGCTCAGGCTCATAAAAAAATCTATGTAATTCTTCATAACTTTTTAAATGATTAAATACATGAAAGTCTTTAACAAAACTAACTAATTCATTTGCATTTTTCTTATGACCTCCTTTTAAATAAATATCAATTGAATAAGTCCCAAATGTATCCCAATTACCTGGAGACATAATCCTATATTTGTTTCCATTTAAATTATAAGTCCAAAATTCGTATTTATCATTGATGTACAAATTAAGAAGTAAGGCAAACCCTAAAAAAATAAGGAATCCCCAAAATTGTGATAATGGACTTTTACTCATCCTTCCAAGATAGTGCATGTTTTAAAGCAATATCCAACTTTTTATAACAACTTTTTTGAAGTTGGATATCAATAATTAGTTACAAATATCAATAAAAAATTTGTCATGAAATTCAACTTGATGATGGTTTATTGGATAAAATGCTTGGTTGCCACAACAATAATTATTTCGGTAATGTTGTAAAACCCATTGTTCTACAATTCCTGGAGTATTCCATCTTTCATCATTTCCCAGTCCAAAATTATCAAAAACCGTATAAAGAAATTCGACTTCAAACTTTTTTGAACAATTTAAATCAGGATCGATTTCTTTAAATTTAACTAATTTTATTGATGCTGCTTGAGTTCCTCCAAACATTTGTTCAGCCCATAACATATGCCTAAAATATGGTCGATCTTCTAAAATATTGCCAGCTATTTCTGATTCTATAAATCCTTCCAGAGTTCCGTTATCTTTAACCCATTTGGTTATTTCTTGAGTTATTTCAAATTTTTTCAGTATAACTCCCAGATTAAAAAATTCTAAATCCGACGATAGTTTATTTCCAGCCTTCCAAATCACAGGCTGACCTTTTCCGTAAATAAATGAATTAAACAAAATGTCTTTTTGTACTTGATGCGATGTTCCAAATTCAAATGCGTTGTAAAACTTTTTAATTAGTTCATTTGTTGGAGTTGTTCTTTTTGAACCCTTTGAGTATTCAAAACAAGTTCGGCAAGGAAAATAATAAATATCCTCTATCTCCCGAGGAACAAATCCTGGTCCTGCTTTTGTCAAGACAGTTTTTTTTCTAACTTCTTTGTATGGTGGATTCATTTTACTTTCACCAAAAATGTACTGAGAGTTTCCTGGTTCTAGAGGATACGGGCTAGGTACCATCCTTTCCACAATGCCTCTCTTTTGCCATTGGCAGTTAACTAATTCGTAACCATGGTAAATACCATTTTCATCTTTCTTCACTTCGTATAATTTCAGATCATTCGTACAATTTTTTACATCAGATAACGGGTAATTGAAATCTGTTGGTTTATTGACACCTAAATTGTTGGGATTAAGAGGGATATCGTTTTCCAATAATTTGCCATTTTTAGCATAAAGATATTTCCATAATAACTTATCTTTCCCTGATCCATTCGGGTTTTGCCAAACATGGTAAACGATCACCAGGATCTTTCCTTCAACTTCAAAATCATTCTCAAAAAGCTTTGTTGCGGAAAAATCCGAATTCCGCATGGCAGTCAATGCAGGGTCAACACATAAAGATTCGTTGTCCAAAATGACACCTAATACATCTTCTGAACCGTCCATATTCATGTCAATTTCAGCAGCAACACTACCAAATAAATACATCCCATGACCTTCTTCGGTATATGCAATAGTCGCAAAATCCAAAATGTTTGGGTGATTCTCTTCTTTAAATCTGACAGGTAAACCAAACTCATCCAGGTCTATCGTAATGTCCGTTTCATCAAAGCCTAGATTTCGATACTTCATTAAGATATCTTCAGCTTTTGGACAAACATTGCAGGCATCTTCCGGATTCCTTAATCTTACATCACAACATCCAATCATATCCGATATTCTGCTCTTTAAATAGTTCATCCCTTCAATTGCTACATCTGAATATGCTGAAGGTAAGCTTTCATTCCTGGTAAAATTGTTTTCCAGATTGTTTAATACAGAATTTTCCAATAAATCAAAATACACCTGATTAAAACATTGGAAATTTCCGTCATTTGGCAGCTTCAGTTTAACCCAAAATGAAGCCTCCCCCAGATTATTCTGAATCCGGCCAAAGAGGAAATAATAATCCGACCGGATATCTGCATTAGCTTTCAGATCCAATGAGATTTCCTCTATTCTTCCATCAATATATCCATTGACCGGATAAATGCCAAAGTCAAAAACTTTGAATGAAGTCTGGAAAGTTGACGGAAGTGAGCTTACCAATGCAGTTGCGGTTTGTTCAAGCTTCTGCTTCTCAGAATTATTATATTCAAAACCTGATAAATTTGACAGATATACATAATTTTGTCCATAGATAATGATTCCGGAGACCATAAAAATGCTAAATATCAATATCTTTTTCATATTCCATATTTTAAAAAATGATCAACTAATTTTCCTACTCAATTCCCTCCCAGATTCCCCACGATCACCGTAGCCGGGAGAGAGTTGTCAACAAATCTACTTTGAAAAGTGCTGCCATTGTTTTGCGATTTGTAAGTAAAGTAAAATCGACTAAAATGCGTTTTTGACTGGTCAGTATTGAATCTGCTCCGCAAATTCTTTCCAACCTCCTTAAAAAATACGAAGACTTTTAATTTGTTGGAGTAGACTCAACATTAATTTCTTAAATACAACTCCTCTTTTTTCAATGCTTTAGCTTTTGAGAAGAATAAATGATGAATTAGGGGCACTTTATACTTATCCTTTACAACAAGCTCGATAGTTCCTGGATCAAATTTATGTATAACTTGATCAAGTTTCATTCTTCTTATCTCATCATATTCACGGTAATAAATCCAATCATCAATGATTTGAATTACTTCCGTATCTATAGTGCTACCAACAAACTCACAAAACGTTTTTGTTGGCAAATGATAGATAAAAAACTTGCCTGTCAACGTCTGTATCATAGGGATTAATCCTAAACTGTCTGAGTAATAATTTGTGTTTTGTTCCAATAAATGGATGATCGAATCTGTATCATTCAGATAGCTCAGGAAATTCATTCCTGTTCCATAGATGTATTCTTCAATGTATACATTGAAATTCGGGTAGAAGTGGTGTAAACAGAAAGTGTCCCATTTTTCATTTATTTTATCTAATACCCAATAAGTTATAATGGAATCTTTTTTTTCAACCTCTTTAAAATCTTTATTCCCGATCAGGTATTTGGAATCTGACGTTTGATAATTTAGTGAAAATCCTCTGTATTTATGGTTGTTTTTGTCCTTAAAAATATAAGGGCCTTGAAAATCAGCATCTTGGTAGGACTCGAAATCTTCTGTGTGCCCGGATTTCAATTTGCCATCTTTTCCTCCGGGATATCTGGTCCTCTGATACGTTCTTTCCAGGGCAGATGCTTCAGTTTTGACAAAGAGTTCATTTATATCCCACGGACGATAACGTTGAGTGATCTCACCATTTTTATTGAGGTAGTAAAAGTATTTAACCTTTTCTTTATCGATACCTACTCGATAAATAATATGTCCATTTATTTTAAAACTGCTCCCAATAAGCTCATCAAAGTCAAATGGAATATTTTTTGAATTCATTTTTTTTAACTCTAATGAATCATCACCTGAATAACTCAGAATACTAAAGTAGTCAAGTAGTTTATTATATTCCGATCCATAATGAGACTCATAATATCGCCAATCCCGTCTATCTCGTTCATGAATTAAAAACCACCCTTCTTCCTGCTGATGTATCAACTTATCAAGATGGGTATTGATCTTTGGATTATAGTTTAATGTATCGATCAAAGCCAAAGTATCATTGTCCAATTTCCACAGACAATTATATAAAATTCGGGTATCATCCCAGGTTGATTCATATCTTGAATACTTAAGAGTGACGGCATCTTTACTATTGGAACTAATAAAATATAAGCTCATTTCTGCATTTTGACCGAATACAGACCCAACCAAAAACGAAACGATGATAAATGATAAAGTGATACTTTTCATAAAAAAAATTATTATTAATAGCTCGGAACTATTGTTTTCATTGTCTCATGGATATAATCAGTATCTTCGTAACCAGTATCAACTATTCGCCATACTGGTTTACCACCCCCAGATGGTACATCTGCCTGTAAAAAATGATGATTCCCATTGCCATTATAATACAGTATTAGACCTGCATCTAAAATTGAATGTTGGCCTTTTTCGATTTTTTTATTAAAATAATTTGTGAGCCCAGAATTATAACTTAGGAAGTTCTTTCCAATTGCAAAAACCCATTCATGACCGGCATAATTTATTGGTGATTTAGAAACTTGGTTGTCTTCATGTGCATTATTCCAAACTTTGACTATGTTTAATTCTGCAGTCAAATTATCTGATACAGTTTTCTTTTTTTCCTTAATCCGATATGCTGCGGTCAATACATTTTTTTTCCAATTCCAGATTTGACCAGTGTGTGGAGGAGGATTTGTAAGTTGCATAATTCCATATCCACAATCAAAGGATAATGTAGGTAATTCATAAGAATCAGACCAATTAATATGGTAGTCATCTTCAAGATAGTGGGTAACATTTTTTATTGTAGCAAATTTTCTGAAGTGATGAGCTTCATCTGAAGCAGAAGTGAACCCAGCTTTAGATAAGCCAGATTCATGCATCATGATATACTTAAGCATCCAAAAATTCATTTTCAAGGTAGTATCTGATGATAAAATATCTATGTACTTCAATATTTCTCCAATTTTAGGATTTTTACCTTTTATGGTGAAACTAAAATCTTTCACGACTTCATCATTAACAATAATTTCAATTTTTGCTCTACCACCAAATTTTATATTTTCGAATAATTTCAATGATATATTTGGTGGGGGTACATATGGGAGATTATAAACAAGTCCAATACCCGCATCGTATTCATTAGTATAAATTGTGTCAAAGCAAGCACTTTTATCTCCATATTTTGCCTTGTATTGAATTTTTTCTTTTAATATTAAATCTGTACAAAAATTAATAGGTTTACTGTAAAGCAGCTTCGCATAAATCTTTGGAGGTACATTTCCGAAAAAGTATAATGCCTCATTTTCTATGGCTTTAACCCACTTTTTATTATCAACGTAATAAACTTCCAAAGCTAAATTAATTGGATCAAAATCCTCAGAATATCTATAATTTCCTCCACAGCAATCTATTTCTTTTTGGAATAGCTGCCTGGCAATTATTAAAGATTCCAGCAACTGTTCATCAACGCCTTCTAATTCCAAATCAGAAAAAACTGCCAGTAAACTGCCCTCTATTAAAGTGATTTTATCTTCATCAATACATGAAAAAATGCTGACGTCTGGAATTTTGATTTTTAATTTAGTTTCAATCTTCCCGGTGTTCGCAATATTAAACGCATACAATAAAAAAAAGTCAAATTGATTTTCTGTGTCTTGTATTAAATCATCCCAAATATTTGAAATGCTGTTTGTCCCTTCCATCAAATCATTATGTTTATAAAATCTGAAATCTACAACTTGAAATTTTGTTATTTCCGGAAGGACAAGAGAATCAATACCTGCAGATGCAGATTCAATTTTTAATAACATTTCAGAATTGACTGGATAGCCAAAATAGTCATCTGTTCTCGTATATTTTTGACTGTAAATACATATTGCGCTCAATATGCAAACAATAGATGTGAGAATAAACCTGTTCATATATTATTAACTGACCTTTCGCAGGTCAAAAATTTGTATATATAAAAAATAATTATA